>Ga0310810_10001819_pt1 | contig 22647 bp, 24 predicted proteins | sample NCmetagenome_FD_207641 | JGI IMG/M metagenome (GOLD analysis project Ga0310810, IMG submission 207641) | Soil microbial communities from experimental microcosm in Duke University, North Carolina, United States - NC | ecosystem: Engineered > Artificial ecosystem > Soil microcosm > Unclassified ... | reverse complement strand
GGGGCGACGAATCTCCCCGAGCGCGCCATGCGGCAGCAGATCGCCGCCGCCATCCAGATCGTCATCCAGCAGTCGCGCATGGCCGACGGCACGCGCAAGGTGACGAGCGTCTCGGAGATCACCGGCATGGAAGGAGACGTCATCACCATGCAGGAGATCTTCCTCTTCGAGAAGCTCGGCGTCACGCAGGACGGCAAGGTCATCGGCCGGTTCCGCGCGACGGGCGTCCGGCCGAAGGTCTGCGAACGGTTGAAGGCGTCGGGCATTCACCTGGCCGCCGACATGTTCGAAGGCGTCACGGAGGTGCGGTGATGTTTCTCGTCATCCTGATGTTCTTCGTCGGCGTCGCGATGGTGATGGGGCTGTACTTCGGCGCCATCAGGGTTCCGGGCATGGTGGCGCAGCGCAAGCTCGACGCGCGCCTGCAGGAGCTTTCTTCGCCGGCCGACGAGCCGAAGGAGGGGGAATCGCTCCTCGTCAAGGTTCAGCACGAAGGGCCGATGCCCGCGGTGGATCGTTTCTTTGCCGGGACGACGCGCGGTTCGGCGCTCGGCCAATGGATCGAACAGTCGGGGATGAGGGCCAGCGTCAGCGGTGTGCTGATGATCAGCCTCGTCTGCGCCGGGCTCATGGCGCTCGTCGCCGGGATCATCACCCGGGCGTCGTGGGGGCTGCCCATCGGTGCCGCGCTCGGGTTCGCGCTGCCCTTCCTGTTCCTCAAGATCAAGCGGACGCGCCGGATGCGCGCCTTCGAAGAGCAGTTCCCCGAGGCGCTCGACCTGATTGCGCGCGCGCTCAAGGCGGGGCACGCCTTCGCGACCGGACTGAAGATGGCGGCCGACGAACTGCCGGAGCCGGTCGGACCGGAGTTCCGGAAGACCTTCGACGAGCAGAACTTCGGTCTGCCGATGAAGGACGCGCTCGACAACCTGGCGAAACGGATTCCGATCCTCGACGTGCGGTTCTTCGTCACGGCGGTCCTGATTCAGCGCGAAACCGGCGGCAACCTGGCAGAGATTCTCGAGAACCTCGGCTTCGTCGTGCGCGAGCGCTTCAAGATTCTCCGGCAGGTCCGCGTCTATACCGCGCACGGGCGCTTCACGGGTTACGTGCTCCTCGCGCTGCCCGCGGTGCTCGGCATCGCGCTCTCGTTCATCAACCCCGAGCACATGAACCTGCTGTTCCGGGAACGCATGGGGCAGATGCTGCTCGGCCTCGCGCTCGTGATGCAGACCATCGGGTTCCTTTGGATCAAACAGGTCATCAAGATCGAGGTGTAGCGTGTCGTTGATGCTGCCACTGCTCGCGTTCGTATTCGGATCGCTCGTGATCGCCACGGCGGCGCTCATGCTGATGCCGAAGCCTGCGGCGGACATCGACCGCCGCCTCGAAGAGCTCACTGCGCCACAGGGCGCCGAGGACACGGAGCGGAAAGCGCGCCTCCAGTCGCTGATCGCGTTCTTCAAGCGCGTCGGCGAGAAGGCGCCGCACTCGACCAAGGAAATGGGATCCCTGCGCCTGCGCCTCGTGCAGGCCGGGTATCGCCGGCCGGAAGCGCTGACGATCTTCTTCGGCGTCCGCGTGGTGATGGCGCTCGCGCTCTTCTCGCTTTTCGCGAGCTCAGCGGTCGCGCGCCCCAACATGTCGCTCGCGCTCGGCGGCCTCGGTTTCGGCTACATCGCGCCCGGCATGATCCTCGCGCGCATGGCGAAGCGCCGTGCCCACCGCATCCGTCTGTCGCTCGCCGACGCGCTCGACCTGCTGGTCGTCAGCGTCGAGGCTGGCCTTGGCCTCGACCAGGCGCTGTCACGGGTCGGAGCCGAGCTCAAGTTCGCGTATCCGGAGCTCTCCGACGAGCTGAAGCTCATCAACCTGGAGCTGCGCGCCGGCAAGCCGCGCGCGGAAGCGCTCCGGAACCTGGCCGATCGCACCGGCGTCGACGACCTGAGCTCGCTCGTGACGATGCTGATTCAGACCGACAAGTTCGGCACCAGCGTCGCGCAGTCGCTGCGCGTGTACTCGGAGACCCTGCGGACGAAGCGCCGCCAGCGCGCGGAGGAAGCGGCCGCGAAGACCGGCGTGAAGATGGTCTTCCCACTCGTGTTCTGCATCTTTCCGGCGATCTGGGTCGTCACCATCGGCCCGGCAGCGATTCGATTCGTGACCGTGCTCTTCCCGCTGATGGAAAGCACGCACCGGTAGCCGACGCCGATGCCGCTCATCGCAACCATTCTCGACACCGGCGCCGTGCTCGCCAGCAACGTCGTCGTCGCCGCCACCCGTGCGACGCGAGCCGTCGGCCTGATGTCACGCGAGAACCTCGACCCAGGTGAGGCGTTGTGGATTGTGCCGAGCCGGGGCGTGCACACGTGCTGGATGCGATTTCCGATCGACGTGATCGCGCTCGACGACAAGGGCGTGATCATCGACCGGGTCGTCAATTTGAAGCCGTGGCGGATCCGCTTGCCGCGCAGAGGCACGGCCGGAGTGCTCGAGCTCCGCGCCGGGACGCTCGACGCCGCCGGCGCGCACATCGGACACCGCATCGAATTTGCCCAGGGGAGTAGCCGATGACACCACTTGCCGCCGCCGCAGCCGCCGAGCGGGTTCTGCCGTCGGCGCCGCCACCGCCGGTGCCGCCGAACACGATCGAAGAGACCGGTCTGCATCCGGATGCGCTCAACCAGTTGCTGCTGAAAACGCTGATCGGCGGCGAGGCCAGCGGAACCGGACTCGCCGATAAGCTGCGGGTGCCGTATGCGGTCCTCGATTCGCTGATTCAGCATGCGCGAATCGAGAAGCTGGTGGAGGTGCGCGGCACCGCGGGCACCGGGTCGGCGGGCTATCGCTACGTGCTGACGGACCTCGGTCGCGATCGAGCGGGGCAGTTCCTCGACATCTGCCGCTACGTCGGTCCGGCGCCGGTGCCGCTGGCGCAGTACAACGCCTACGTCCGGGCGGCCATGGCCGCGCGTCCGTACCTCGATCGCACGCTGTTGTCCACCGGATTCACCGACCTCGTGGTGAACACGGAGATGCTCGATCAGCTGGGTCCGGCGGTGAATTCCGGCAAGGCCCTGTTCCTCTACGGGGCGCCGGGCAATGGCAAGACCGTCGTTGCCGAAGGCATCGGCCGGGCGCTCGGCGGCGAGATGCACATGCCGTTTGCGATCGACGTCGACGGGCAGATCATCACGATGTACGACCCGGTCAGCCACCAGAAACTCGGGGACGGCGCGAGCTCGCAGAGCGTGATCGCGGTCGCCGGGGCCGATCGCCGGTGGGAGACGATCCGGCGTCCCGTCGTCGTGGTCGGCGGCGAGCTCACGCTCGAGATGCTCGATCTGACCTTCAACCCGATCTCGAAGTTCTATGAGGCGCCGATTCAGCTGAAGGCCAACGGCGGCGTGTTCGTCGTCGATGACTTCGGCCGCCAGCGAATCCCGCCCCGCGACCTGTTGAACCGCTGGATCGTGCCGCTCGAAAGCCGGGTCGACTTCCTCACGCTGCACACGGGTCGAAAGTTCGAGATCCCGTTCAACGTGTTCATCGTGTTTGCGACGAACCTCAAGCCGGAATCGCTGGCCGACGAAGCGTTCCTGCGCCGCATTCCCTACAAGATCCTGGCGAAGAACCCGACGATCGAGGAGTACTGCCGTATCTTCGAGTTGAACTGCCGAAAGCGCGGCCTCACGTTCGACCCGGTGATGGTCGAGTACCTGGAGCGGAAGTACTACGCGCCGCGCCGGCTGCAGATGCGCGCCTGCCATCCTCGCGATCTGATCAATCACGTCGTCGACATCTGCCGCTACACGGGGCGCGAGCCCCTGGTCTCGCGCGAGCTGCTCGACGCCGCGTGCGGCAATTACTTCATCGAGGAAGCCGAGTCGCAGGGGCACGGCGAATGATCAAACGCCTCGCGTTCACGTTGCCGGCGCCGTTCACGGTTTCGCCGTGGCGCGAACGCCGGCTCCTGCGTGCGGATGTCGACCGACTGGCCGACCTCATCTCGCGCGCGGTGGTCGTGTGTCTCTTCTCGATGATGGCCATTCGCTTCGGCGTGGATTTCCTGAAGACCGGGCGGGTCACCGGTCTGCTGCTCGTGGTCAGCGAGATGCTCGTCGTCATGCTGACGGTAATGCGGCGGTCGGCGGCGACCGTCGATCGCAGTATGCAGGCGCGCGTGTTGACCACCGTGTCGATGCTGGGGCCGTCGCTGCTCAAGCCGGCCAGCGTCATCGCGCTGCTGCCGCAGGTCATTACCGTCGGGATCTCGGCTGTGGGCCTGGCGCTGGTGATTGCCGGGAAGGTGACGCTCGGGCGCAGCTTCGGCTTGATGCCGGCCAATCGCGGCATCGTGTCCTCGGGAGTCTATCGCCTGGTCCGGCATCCTATCTACCTCGGCTACCTGGTCACCCACGCGGCATACCTGGCGGCGATGCCGTCAAGCTGGAACGTCGTCGCGCTGATCATCGCCGACGCAGCGCTCCTGGCCCGTGCGGTGTGCGAAGAGAAAACGCTCGCGCGCGACCCCCGCTACCGCGACTATCAGCAGGTTGTTCGCTGGCGGGTGTGTCCGGGACTGTTCTGACGACTGAGGGGCTCGAGGCTTCGGGGCTTCAGACTTCCCGCTCAGGGCGTCAGGATGGCAACCGTCGCGCCGAGGTGCGCGTCCGGTGCATCGTGAAAACTCTGCACCAGTGGATGGCGATCGAGAGCGGCCTGGACGATCCCCCGCTGCACGCCGATTCCTCTTCCGTGAATCAACCGTACTTCCCTGAATCCGGCGGCGTGCGCCGCGTGCACGTACTCCTCGACAACTGATTTGATATCGGCGGGCCGGAACGAGTGGAGATCGATCGAGCCCTCGATCGGCAGTTCCATTCCATGAAGCCCTGAAGCCCTAACTACGCCTTCTCGTACGTAGCCGTGACCGTCGTACTGATCCCCCCCCGTACCGAGAAATCGCCGATCACCGTCATCCTGCGCGGGGCGCAGGCGGAGACGAGATCGTCCAGAATCTGGTTCGTCACCGCTTCGTAGAAAATACCCTTGTTGCGGAACTCGATCATGTAGTACTTCAACGCCTTCAATTCGAGGCACTTCTCGTCCGGTACGTAGCTGATGGTGATTTCGCCGAAGTCGGGCAGGCCGGTTTTCGGGCAGACAGACGTGAACTCGGGGCAGCGGATCTCGATCTCGTAATCGCGCGCGCGGCTCGGGTTGGGGAACGTTTCGATCACGGCAAAATTGTAGCATTTCGCCTTATTTTTCGGCCTAAACCGCGCGTCTGTGATTGACACCGCAAAAGACCGCGCGCTAGGATGTGACGTTTCAGGCCCTTCGTTTTCCGCTGCCGCCGCCCGCGCGCGCGGCCGTGATGCGGTCCGATACAAGCGCGCACAAGCAAGGGGAATAGCCGATGGCAGAGGCCCGCAGGATGGGCAAATCCGAACTCTTCTCGCACTTCGCGGATCGTTTCGAGGTCAAGCGGACACAGGCGCGGGAGTTCTTCGACGAGCTGAACACGCTAGCGGAAAAGGAGCTCAAGCGCTCCGGCGAGTTCGTTCTTCCGGGAATGGTGAAGCTCGTGGTTCAGAAGCGGAAAGCGCGGATGGGCCGGAACCCGGCCACCGGCGAAGCGATCAAGATTCCCGCCAAGACCGTGGTGAAGGCGCGCATCGCCAAACAGCTCAAGGACGCGGTTCTGCCCAGGAAGTAACCCAAGGGTTCCTCGGCCCCTGGCGCCGCCGCTCGGGCGAGCTGCCAGCGGGCCGACTGTTTCCGCCGTCGGCGCACCGCGTGCGCACCGCCAGGTCACGCCGCCACAGATGGACGCGCGGCCAGCCACCGGCTATACACCGTCGCCGGCGCGAGGCGGACGACTTTCGACTCGAGGCTGGTCATCGAGTCGTCGTCCAGGATGATGTGGTCGGCTGCGCCGAGCAGCACCTCGCAGCTGAAGCGGCGAGCGCCCCGCAGCGTCTCGAGCTCGTAGAACCGCAGGGTATAAACCATTCCGTCGATTTCGATTTCGCTGGCCTTCACGAGCTTGCGGAACATGGATCCCTCCATCCTTTGACACAATCCACTCAGCCCGCCACGAGCATCGGTCGCGCGGCGGTCCGCGGAAAATCGAGCACGAACGTCGTTCCCTTGCCCACTTCGCTGGCGACCGAAATCTGGCCGCCGAGCTGTTCGACGATCTTCTTGGAAATGGCGAGCCCCAGGCCGAGCCCGCGCCGCTTGGTGGTGACGAAGTCTTCGAAAATCTGGCCGAGGCGCTCGGGTGGAATGCCGCAGCCGGTGTCGTAGATCCGCACCTGCGCGCGATCGCCGCGCGCTTCGGTAGCGACGACAATCAACCCCCCGGGCGCGGTGGCCTGAATCGCGTTGAGGATCAGGTTGCGGTAGACGCGGCCCAGCGCAAAGACATCCCCCTCGATCACGAGCATCTCCGCCGCCGGCTCGGTGCGCAGCGTCAGCCCCGCCGTCTCCGCGTGCTGCTCCATCGCTTCCGCCGCGTCGGCCACGGTCCGGTTCAGGTCCACGGGGAACCGCTCGAGCGGGATCGGCCGCGCGATGTTGCGCAGGTCGTCGAGCACGCGCTTGATGATCACCAGTTCCCGCTCGACGGTTCGCTTGAACGTCTCGCGGTACTCGACGTCCTCGAACATCTTTTGAATCAGCTTGCAGCTGTTGCCGATGTTCTGGATCGGATGAGACAGGTCGTGCACGAGCCCGGCGGCGATGCGGCCGAACATCGCCTGGCGTTCCTGCTTCCTGATTTCTTCCTGCAGCTCCACCAGGCGATCGGCCATCGAGTTGAACGCGAGCCCGAGCTGGCGGATTTCGTCGCGACCCGACAGCTGGACGCGCTCTTCCATGCGTCCTTCGGCGATCGCGCGGGTGACGCGGGTCAGCGCGAAGATGCGCTGGATGAACGACCGGCCCCACACCCAGCCGAGGATGATGGTCCCGGCGAGCGCGAGGCCGATCGCGGCGAGTAGCTGCCCGCGCAGCCGGTTCGCGACCGCGAAGGCGTCCTCGGTCGTCTGCTCGACGATCACCGTCCAGCGCGGGTTGGCGATGGGCGCCGCGACCGCCTGGAGTTCATCGCCGCGTTGGTTCCGGAATATGCGCGGCGGGGCCGGCGCCGACGCGGTGCGCGCCTGATCTGCGATCGCGCGCTCCTCGGGCAACGCGCGCCCACCCCCGGCGATCGACTCCTTGTCGTCGGGATTGCCATGCGCGATGAGCGCCGCTCCCTGGTCGAGCAGTAGCGCATATCCCTGGTTGCCGACATGAATCCGGTCGACCGTGCGCCACAGCTCCTCGAGCGAGATCTCCGCGACGATCCAGCCCGGCTCCTCGACCCCGCCGGGCAGCGGCACCGCGATGGTCGTGGTCGGCAACGCGTCGTTGTCGATATGCGGCGGCGCCACGTAGAACTCTGAGGCCTGACCGCTCCACTCCGTCGAATCAGGAATGGTCAGCGTCGTCGATCCCTGCGGGCGGCTGGTCGTCCTGAGGCGGCCGCCCGCGTCGAACAGCGAGATCTCGCGGAACTCAGGGAAGTCGAGGACGTGATTCACGAGGATGCGCTGCTTCTGCCAGTCGTGCAGCCGTGTGCCCCGGATTTCAGTCCCAATCGAGGCGAGGACGCGAACGTTGTTGGCGAAGTAGAGGTCGATCTGCTCGGCGACCTGTTTCGCGAGTTTCTGGTTTCCGCCGCCGACCGATTGCTCGGTGCCTCGCTGTAATGAACTGACGGAGATCGCGCCGTAGATGAGCAGCGGCAGCACCGCGGCGGTGGCAATCAGGAGGACGAAGCGGCCGGTGATGCCTTTCACCGCGCGGCCCTTTGCTGCGGCGTCGCGACGCTCCACCGCCACAAGTTCGCGAGCATGTCTGGATCCGTCGAATCGCCGACATCGAACCGCGAGTTCACCGCCCGCGTCGCTTCCACCCACGCGATGAACGCCGCCGGAGTGTCTTCGTAAAACCGTTGGCGAAGGTCGGCGACCGCGACTCGGACTTCGGCATCGGCGTGGCTGGCCCTCAGCCGATCCAGCACATCATTTACGCCGGTGTACCCGGTGTTCTGCATCGCGCCAACGCCATTCGAATCGGCGTGCCAGAACCGGTAGGTGTAGTCGAAGGATTTGCCGCTCGCGAGCTGATAGATGTACGTATCGAAGTCGCCCGCCGTGATGCCCTCCTCGACCAGCCTTTGCTCCCTGGGGTCCAACTCCAGATCGACCCCGATGGCGGCGAACTGACGTTGCAGCATCAGCGCGATTCGTTCATATTGCGGGTCCTTGTTCCAGAACAGGCATCGAATCCGAAAACGGCTCGGCATCGTGTCCGCGCCGACGGTGCTGATTGGGAAACCCGCGGCATCAAGCCGCGCCGCCGCCGCGCCGGGGTCGAACGAGTGATGGCGAGCCGCCGGCGTATAGGCCCAGTTCAACGGCCAGAGCGGGTCCTCGGCAACCTGGCCATGCCCGCGCATCGCACTCCGTACGATTTCGTCGCGGTCGACGGCGTCGGCCAGCGCCCGGCGTACCTCGACATTCCTGAGGATTCGATTCCGCACGTTGAACACCAGCGGAATATAGAAGGGACGCAGGAAGGGGTACGTGTCGAAGCGCTTGGCTCCCCGTAAGAATTCGACCGACTCGCGGTTCACGTCCGTCACCATGTCGACTTCGCCACGCATCATGGCGACCCAGGCCATGCGCGGAGTGTCATAGCTCGTGACCTGAACCTGCCGGATGCCGGGTGCCCCGCGAAAGTACGCGCCGTTGCGCTCCGCGCGAATCGCCGGGTCGCGACTGACCAGTTTGAAGGGGCCGGTGCCGATGTCGGGCTGGTCGACACGGACGATCGGTGTGCCCGACACCGCATCGAGCAGGAACGCGTCAGGGCGACTCAGGTGAATCAGGACGACACCCTCGTGGGGTGTCTCGACTGTGGTCACGAACTGGAAGCCCCCCGTCCGCTCCTGCTGCCGAAGGACCTCCGCGACCGCTTCAGCCGTCACCGGGGTGCCGTCATGGAACTGGACGCCCGGACGAATCGATACCTGCAGGGTGCGCGCCTCATCCTGCCAGGTGAAATCGGAAGCGAGCCTTAGTGCTGGTCTGCCGTGCCAGTCAATGGCGAAGAGCGGATCCGTATAGAGGATGTTGGTGATTACTCGCGGCGCTTCGACCGTCCTCTGAACGCCGATGCGCAGCGTCAGGGCCTGGGCGGAGGGTTGAGAGGAGGGGCGGCATGCCGCGACCGACACCAAGTCAATCGCGGCAATCGCGCAGAACGCGAGCCGCCAGTCCAACGACTGGACCCGTGAAAAAACCATCCCGTTACCGTATCGGCGCTCCGGCGCGCGCGCCGGAGGCCGTTACCGCAAGAGCCGCGGCTACTTCCGCGTCTCGAGGAGATCTTCGATAATGAAATTGCAGCCGTTCGGCGCGGCCTTCTTCTGTGACTTCTTGACGATCTGAATCTTCATGGTCGACTCCTCTGAATGGTTGCGGATTGGAAAGCTGATGTCGAGTCGCTCAGCGCAGGTGCTCGACGGCGACGTCGACGAGCCACGGACGAAGCGTTTCCCTCTTCTTGTCCGCGTCCTTCCGTTCGTTCTTCATGTCTCTCTCCTCGGCATGTGCGGCGTTGTCGCCGCGGTTTTCGTACTCTCCCCTAATTGACCGTGGCCAGTTCGCGCGCGGCGTCCCGGGCCAGCGACACGACGCCCGCCTCGAAGCTCGTCTTGTGGCAGTTCGGCCGGTGCATGCTGCCCTGTTCCGTGTGCGCCGCCACCGAGCAACCGCCGGCGCAGACCGGGATGAACGCGCAGTCGTTGCACTCCTTCCACGCTGCGAGCACCTCGAACTGGGTTGCGGCGCGGGTGCGCCCCTCGTCGTGCCGGCCATCGATGTGGCCGGTCGACTGCTGTTTGTCGCCGGTAAACCCTGGACAGGCGTAGAGCGATCCGTCGGGACCGATCGTGTGCGCGTGACGGCGATGGATCTCGCACGGCCCCATGTGAACGCCGTCGCTCGTCGCGAAGCCACGCTTCTTCGTCTCGTCCCGGAGAAACGCCATCTTCTCGTCGAGGAAGTTGCAGTTGTCGCAGATGCTGGTGCCGGCGCCCGCCGAGGTCATGCAGGTGCCGTTGAGCGGCCGGCCATCCCCCGCCACCGCGGTCAGCGGGATCAATCCTTTCGGCCCTTTCGGCGGTTGTGGCTTCGGTTCGCGGATGATCGGCTTGAACGCGACGCGATTGAGCTTGTCGGCGAATTCCTGCCCGTGAAGGAAATCGAGCAACGCCGGATAGCTGTCCACCGACGTCTGGTCGAAGTTGCCGCCGATCGAAATGCGGGTCTTGCCGGCAACCCGCCGGACGTTGTCGATGATCTTGTCGAAAGTGCCCTGGCCGCCGCGGAGCGGACGCATCCGATTATGGGTGTCGTGGTCGCCGTCCAGCGTGATTTTGACGCCGTTCAAGCCGAACGGCGCCAGGCGATCGACGACTTCGGGCGTCAGCAGCAGGCCGTTCGTAATGACGTTGACGAGCATCCGGACGCCGCGCGCCGTGCAGGCATTCCAGAGCCGCTCAGACAAGTAGTAGGCGACCGGCAGGTTCAGCAGCGGTTCGCCGCCGAACAGCGTGAGGACGAAGCTCTCCGGCGCCACCATGTCGAGCCGCTCCTCGATCCACTCGGCGACGCGCCCGGCGGTCTCGAGCGTCATTTTATCGGCGAACTTGTTGTAGTCGCCGTGGTCCCCCTGGAAGCAGTAATCGCAGGCGAAGTTGCACTGCAACGTCGTGAGAACGGTGACGCGGAGCTGCTCGGTGTCCTCGCGCACGTCCCGGAAGAACGCCTCGACCCGGCCGCGCTCGGTCTGGCGATCGCTGACGACGAAGCCATGTTCGGAGAGCGTGGCGAGCGCGCTCTGCTCCTCGGACGTGAAGCCGCCCTCGGCATCCGAGGTGAGGCGATCGAGCAGGCCCGCGACGTCGCGTGACACGATGACCTGCGCGTCCGTGAACGTGTTCATCAGGAAGACGTCGTCGCCGTCGGCGATCTCAGCGAGTGGCACGCGGACGTTGAACATCGAGGGCTGCATGCGGATTCCTTTTTTAAGGGCGACGCGATCGATGGTGGTGAACAGGGATGGATCTCGAGGCCTGGATTGCTTGGCCGGCCAGGAGATGAAATAGCAACGGGTATTCCTGGGCCTAGGTACCTGTCTAAAGAGTCAGTTGACAATCGACGGAACCTAGGAGACGCCCTACAAATACGGATCTGTCGGTGTGACTCTTTGGACCTGTCGGGAACGAGCGGATCCGGCACAGAACGCCCACCGGGCCGTCGACAACCGGCCAATTAATTGGCCGGTCAGGGCAAGAAACGGCCGATTCTGACCGCGTCGGGGGGCAGTCCAGACTAGGCGCCGCGCAGCTTGCGCGCGATATCACGCAGGTCGAGCCGGGCCATTTTGTGTTTCAGCGTGCTGAGCGGGATGCCGAGGTAGCGGGCGGTTGCCGTGACGTTCCAGTCCGATTTTTCCAGCGCGCGCAGGATGAAGTTGCGCTCGAAGGTATCGCACGCTTCCTGGAAAAGCGCGTCTCCCGTCGTCGGGCCGGAGTCGAGCTTGGCGAAGTGGTACTCGAGCGGCAGGTCTTCGTCGGTAATCCATTCCTTGTCGCTGACCGCCACCAGGCGCTCGATCAGATTTTCGAGCTCGCGGATATTCCCCGGCCACCAGTAGGACGCGAGAATCTTGAGCGCCGAGCCCGAGATGCCGCGCACCGGCTTCCGGAACTTCGTCTTGTACCGATCGAGGAACAGCCGTGCGAGCTCCGGCAGATCTTCGATGCGATCGCGCAGCGGCGGCATCCGGATCGGAATCACGTTGATGCGGTAGTAGAGATCCTCGCGGAACCGCCCCTCTTTCACCGCTCGCTCGAGATCGACATTGGTCGCGACGACCAGCCGGAATTCGGTCCTGATCGGCTTGGTGCCGCCCACGCGTTCGATCTCTCCTTCCTGGATCGCGCGCAGCAGCTTCGCCTGCAAATCGAACCGCAGGTCGCCGATTTCGTCGAGGAACAGCGTCCCGCCCGCGGCCAGCTCGAACTTCCCGAGCTGCTGTTTGTGCGCGCCGGTGAAGGCGCCGCGCTCGTGGCCGAACAGCGTGCTTTCGACGAGCTCGTGCGGGATGGCTGACAGGTTCACCGCGATGAACGGCGCATCGCCTCGCCCCGACTCGCGATGGAGCAGGCGCGCGAGCAGCTCCTTGCCGGTGCCGCTCTCGCCGAGGATCAGCACGGTGGCCGACAACTTCGCGACCTTCTGCACGAGATCGACGATGTCGCGGATCTGGCGGCTGGGGCCGATGAGGAACTCGCGTTCGCTCTGCTCGGCAATCTGCGCGCTGAGCGTGATCACCTGACGGTTGAGGTCCTGCCGCTCGCACGCGTTGCGCACCAGCGATCGCAGTTCGTCGTAGTCGAAGTTCTTCGTGATGTAGTGATACGCGCCGTGCTTCATCGCCTGCACGGCGGTCTCGACCTCGTTGATCGCCGAGATCATGATGCACTCGACGAGGCTGTAGTTCTCCTTGACGATGCGCAGCACGTCGAAGCCGCTGATGCCCGGCAGGCGGACGTCGAGCAGGATCAGGTCGACGTCCTGTTCCTTGAGGAGCGCCAGCGCCGCCTCGCCGCTCGACACCGTGATCACGCGGTAATCGCGCTTCAGGATCGCGGCGATTGTGTCGCGCATCCCCTGATCGTCGTCGCAGATCAGAATCGTCTTCGCGGCAGCCATGGTGGCAGGATCGCTTCGGATTGTAGCGCGTTTCCGCTGCGGTTCGCGCTTGTCGCTTTCGACGTTTCTTTGTAACTTACAGCGTTGTGCTTTCGCAGGTCGTTGCTGGCCTTGGCGTGCTGCTCGCGCTCGCGGCCATCGCCTGGCTGCGGCGGGTGACTCGGCGGCTCGAGGCGCTGACGCAGTCCTACTGGGAGCTGCGCTACGACTACACCCGGCTGCGATCGCAACTGTCGAGGCTCGATCCCGAGCAGGCGGCGGAACCCGATCCGCCGCCCGTGCCGCCTCCGTCAGTGTCCTTTGTGCCCCTCTCGACGATCAGGAAGAAAGACAGGTAAATGGCGAACGAATACGACATAGTTGTAATCGGCTCCGGGACGGGGGGCTACGTCGCCGCGATCCGCGCGGCCCAGCTCGGCCTCAGCACCGCCTGCATCGAACGGGCTCCCGTGCTCGGCGGCACCTGCCTCAACTGGGGGTGCATTCCTACCAAGGCGCTGCTCGAGCACGCGCACGCGCTGAAGATTGCCCAGGACTGGAAAGAGTGGGGGCTGACGCTCGGCCAGGCGGCCGTGTCGATCGACATGGCGCAGGTGCATGCGCGGAAGGACAAGATCGTCAAGGGACTGACCGGCGGCGTCGAATTCCTGTTCAAGAAGAACAAGGTCGACTGGATCAAGGGAAGCGGCCGGCTCGCGGGCGGCGGCAAGGTCGAGATCACCGAAGGGCAGAAGCAGACGCTCACGGCGCGCAAGGAGATCATCATCGCCACCGGATCGCAGCCGCGCAGCGTGCCGGGGATCGAGCTCGATCGCCAGCGCATCATCACCAGCGACGAGGCGATGAACCTCAAGGAGATTCCGAAGTCGATCGCGATTATGGGAAGCGGCGCGGTCGGCGTCGAGTTCGGATCGATTTTCCGCCGCTTCGGCAGCGACGTGACGATCATCGAGCTCCTGCCCGGCATCGTCCCGGTCGAAGACGACGCGGTGTCCGCGGAGCTGGAGCGCTCGTTCCGCAAGCAGGGGATCAAGGTGCTTGCAGGAACGAAGGTGACGAAGGCCACCGCCGGCGCTGACGGCGTCGATATCGAAGCGCAGACTCCGGACGACAAGACCGCGAAGATCAAGGCGCAATACCTGCTCGTCGCGACCGGCCGCGGCCCGGTGACGTCGGGCCTGGGCGCCGAAGAGGCCGGTGTCCGGCTGGAGCGCGGCTACATTCATGTCGACAGCGACTACCGCACGAACGTTCCGGGGATTTCCGCGATCGGCGACGTGATCACGTTCGACACGCCAGGGCATCCACAGCTCGCGCATCTGTCGTCGGCCGAGGGGATTGTCGTCGCCGAGCGAATCGCCGGGAAACCGCACGGGCGCATCAACTACGACCAGGTGCCGGGCTGCACCTACTGCGATCCGGAAATCGGCAGCGTCGGACTCACGGAGAAGGAGGCGAAGGAGCGCGGCTACGACGTCAAGACCGGATCGTTCAAATTCGGCGTGCTCGGGCGCGCACGGATTGCCGGCGAGGTCGAAGGCTTCGTCAAGATTGTGTTCGACCGGAAGTACGACGAGATCCTCGGCATCCACATGATCGGTCCGCGCTCGACCGAGCTCGTCGCCGAGGCGACGCTCGCGCTGCGGCTCGAGTGCACGGTCGAAGAACTGCTCCGCACGATTCACGCGCACCCGACCATGTCAGAGGCGGTTGGCGAGGCGGCGCACGCGGCGCACGGTGCGGCGATACATGCGTAATGGCACTGATGAATGATGAATGATTAATGATTAATAAAAAAAATCTTCATCATTCAACATTCATCCCTCCTCATTGACATGAGTAAACCGTCAGAGTGGTTGACCGACAACCAGCTCCTCGAGATGTATTACTTCGCGCGGCTCGCGCGCGAGATCGAGGAGCGTCTCGTGATCCTGTTCCGCCAGAGCAAAGTGGTGGGCGGCTTGTATCGCAGCCTCGGACAGGAAGGGGAATCGGTGGCGAGTGCCTATGCGCTGAAGCGCACCGACGCCATCCTGCCGCTCATCAGGAACATGGGCGCGCTCACCACCATGGGGGTGCGTCCGCGCGAGATCTTCCGCCAGTACATGGCCAAGGGCACCTCGAATTCACGCGGCCGGGATCTCAATATCCACATCGTCAATCTTCCCGGCGACGGCGCGAACGAGCCGGTGATCGTCGGCCCGATCAGCATGCTGGGTGATTCGGTTCCAGTGGCGGCCGGCATCGCGATCGGTGCCCGCATGCGGGGCCGTGATCTTGTCGCAATGGCGTGGATCGGCGACGGCGCGACGAGCACCGGCCCGTTTCACGAGGGATTGAACTTTGCGGCGGTCCAGAAGGCGCCGCTCGTGGTGGTGGTCGAGGACAACAAGTACGCGTACTCGACGCCGATCGCGAAGCAGATGGCGATCACGCGCATCGACGAGCGGGCCGCGTCGTACGGCATCCCGCACGACCTCGTCGACGGCAACGACATGCTCGCCGTCTACGATGCAGCCAAGCGGATGGTCGACCGTGCCCGCGCGGGTGAAGGCGCCTCGCTGCTCGGGGTCGACACCATGCGCCTGCAGGGGCACGCGCAGCACGACGACGCGCGCTACGTGCCCGGCGCGATGCTCGAGGAATGGACGAAGAAGGATCCCCTGCCGCGATTCCGTCAGACGCTGATTGAGAAGGGGACCGTGAAGAACAAGCAGCTCGACGACATCGACCGCGTCGCGAAGGAGCTGGCGGCAAAGGAGGCGGACCTGGCGGTCGATGATCCGCCGCCGGATCCGGTAACGCTGACTCGGGGCGTGTACGCCGGCGATGATTTCGCCGTGCCCAGGCTCGAGTTCATGGCCTCGCCGTTCCGTTCGTGATTGGTAGGCCGGGCCTTTATGGCCCGGCACATCTTATGGCTGTCATTACTTACCTCGAAGCGATCCGGCAGGCGCTCTTCGACGAAATGGCGCGCGACGAGCGCGTCTTCGTCATCGGCGAGGACATCGGCGCGTACGGCGGCGCGTTCAAGGTCACCGAAGGCCTGCTCGAGAAATACGGCGAGCAGCGCGTCGTCGATACCCCGATTTCGGAAGCCGCGATTGTCGGTTCGGCCATCGGAGCGTCGTACATGGGTCTGCGTCCGGTGTGCGAAGTACAGTTCATCGACTTCATCGCCTGCTGCTTCGACATGCTGACGAATTTCGCGGCGACGAGCCGGTACCGGAACGGCGCCGGGGTGCCCCTCGTCGTCCGCGGGCCGTGCGGCGGCGGGGTCAACGGTGGCCCGTTTCACTCGTTGAATGCCGAGTCTTTCTTTCTGAACACTCCCGGGTTGAAAATGGTGGAACCGTCCACCGCCTACGATGCCAAGGGATTGCTCAAGGCGGCGATCCGCGACGACGACCCGGTGCTGTACTTCGAGCACAAGTATCTGTATCGCCGGATCAAGGACGAGGTTCCGGAGGAAGACTACGTCGTCCCGATCGGCAAAGCGGCGCTGCGGCGGGAGGGACGCGATCTGTCGATCATCACGTTCGGTGCGATGGTGTACACCGCGCTCGACGCCGCCACCGAGCTCGCCCGCGATGGCGTCGAGGCAGAGGTGCTGGATCTGAGGAGCCTCGCGCCGCTCGATCGTGAGGCGGTGCTCGCGACGGTGGCGAAAACGAGCCGGGCGCTGGTGCTGCACGAGGCGACACGGACCGGCGGAATCGGCGGCGAGCTCGCCGCGATCATCGCGGACGAGGGGTTCGAGCACCTGGACGCTCCGGTCGTGCGGGTCGCGTCGGCGGACACGCCGGTGCCGTATGCCCCACAGCTTGAAGCGGCATTTCTCCCGAACGTGGGCAAAGTCGTGGCGGCGGCAAAACGCGTGATGGAGTACTAAACGAATCGCGAATCGCGACAGATAGGATCAACCATGACCAACGTTGTGATGCCCCAGATGGGGGAATCGATCGCCGAAGGGACCATCGTCCGGTGGATCAAGAAAGTGGGCGATCGGATCGACCGCGATGAGCCGTTGTTCGAGATCTCGACGGACAAGGTCGACGCGGAGATCCCGTCGCCCGCGGCCGGGATCCTGACCGAGATCAAGGTGAAAGAGGGAGAGACGGTGGCGGTGAACAGCGTGGTCGCGACGATCGGATCCGCGAACGAGGTCAAGTCGGAGGCCGGCGCGCTGCCCGAAGCTGCGGCCGGACAACCGGAGCCTGCGGCGTCGACCGGGGCAGGGTTCGGGGCGTCGAGTGAAGACGCGAAGGGTGCCGCGCCGCCGGGGGCGGCGGAAGAGTCGCGCGAGGACCTGCGCCGCCAGAAATCGTCGCCACTCGTCCGAAAGATCGCGGCGGAGCACGCTGTCGATATCTCGAAGATTCAGGGAACGGGGTTGAGTGGCCGCGTGACGAAGGAGGACATCCTCAAGTTCATCGAGTCAGGAGCTGCGCCGGCGGCAGGCCCGTCGACTGAGCCCAGGGCCAGCGAGCCGGAGGCCGCGAAAGCCGAACCGCAAACCGCGAAGCCCGAACCGCAAAGCGCGAAGGCCGAACCGCAAGCCGCGAAGCCCGAACTACAAGCCGCAAGCCGCGAAACCCCGCCCGCATCCGCCCGACCAGCGCCACCTCCTTCGCCTGCCCCGGGCGGGCCGGAATTCAAACCGGGGGAACGCGTCCAGGTCGTGCCGATGAGCGTGATGCGCAAGAAGATTGCCGAGCACATGGTGCTGAGCGCGCACACCTCGCCGCACGTGTACTCCGTGTACGAGGTGAACTTCGGCAGCGTCAACGCGCTGCGGGAGAAGAAGAAGGCGGCGTATGAAGCGGCGGGCGCGAAGCTCACCTTCACGGCGTTCATCGCGAAGGCGGCCATCGATGCGCTGCGCCAGTTTCCCATCGTCAACGCCTCCATCGACGGAGACAACATCGTCTACAAGAAGGACATCAACCTCGGCATCGCGGTGGCACTCGACAACGGGCTGATCGTGCCGGTCATCAAGAATGCGGACGAGAAGAACCTCCTCGGGTTGAGCCGGGCGATCAACGACGTGGCAAATCGCGCGCGCACCAAGAAGCTGAACCCGGATGAAGTGCAAGCCGGAACGTTCACGATCACGAATCCCGGAATTTTTGGCGCGCTCTACGGGTTACCGTTGATCAACCAGCCGCAGGCGGCGATTCTCGGGGTCGGCGCCATCGAGAAGCGGGCGGTGGTCATCGACGACGGCATTGCCATCCGTCCGGTGTGCCACATCACGCTCGGCTACGACCATCGACTGGTCGACGGCGCCGACGCAGGACGTTTCCTGTCATTCCTCAAGGAGCGGCTGGAGAACTTCGAAGAGGCATGGACGTAACCAGGGAAGTCGAGATTCGCCGGCTTGGCGTCGTTCCGTACGCCGACGGTCTGGAGTTGCAGCGGGAGCTCGTCGGCCGCCGCAAGGCCGACCAGATTCCCGACCAGCTTCTTCTCCTCGAGCATCCTCCCGTCATCACGCTTGGCGTCAAAACGCGAAACGATCGTTCGCATGTCGTCGCGACGGCGGCGACTCTCGAGGAGGAAGGCGTCGAAGTGTTCGAGAGCGGGCGCGGCGGCGACGTGACCTACCACGGACCGGGGCAGCTCGTGGCGTACCCGATCATCGATCTTCGTCCCGATCGCTGCGACGTCCATCGGTATGTCCGGGACCTCGAAGAGGTCCTCATTCGTACGTCGGCCGCCTTCGGCATCGTCGCGCGACGTTCGGAGGGCCTGACCGGCGCGTGGGTCGGCGAGGAGAAGCTCGCCGCAATCGGCGTGCGCATTGCCAGATGGATCACGAGCCACGGTTTCGCGTTGAACGTGAGCACGAACCTTTCCCACTTTGGACTGATCGTTCCGTGCGGTATCAGCGATAAGGGCGTCACTTCGCTCGAGAAGCTGCTGGCCCGCCAGCTTTCCATGGTGACCGTGGAGGACGCCGTCATCGACGCCTTCTGCGCCGTCTTCCAGCGGCGCGCCCTCGCAACTCACTTAAAATAAGTCGCTTACAACTTTCTATCTGCGCTGGAATAATACTCGCCGGCAAAGTGTTCTTCTTCCTACGGAGGCCCCAGATGCGTCAACCGGCTGAGCAGGAATTGATTGGCCGGATGCAGGCGGGGGACAACACGGCCGTTACCGAACTTGCCTCGACCTACGGACCGCGGATCCACCAGCTTGCGTTCCGGTATTTGAAAAACTGGGAAGATGCCGAAGAGGTGACCCAGGACGTCCTGATGAAAGTCCATCGAAAGATCGATGCGTTCCGAGGTGACTCGGCGCTCTCTTCGTGGATCTATCGGATCACGTTCAACACGGCGATGTCGCGGCTGCGCAACGGCCGTTTCAGCCGCCCACACGAAGTGTCGCAGCCTGCCGACGCGGGCGATCGCGGCGAAATGGAACCGGCGGACTGGTCATCGCTTGCCGACGACCAGGTGATGCGCGCCGAGATGCGCAATCGGCTCATTCGCGCGCTCACTCACCTGCCGCAGGTGTATCGCGTGCCGGTGATTCTGCGCGACATCCAGGGGCTGTCCACGGAGGAAGCGAGTGCCATCCTTCACGTGAAACCGCAGACGCTGAAGTCGCGGCTGCACCGCGGACGTCTGATCCTGAGGCAGCACCTCGGCGAGTTCGCCGGCGGAATCGCGCTTCATGCGCGAGAGGCGGCGTGAGGAGCGTGCTCCGTCCGCCGCGTTAACTCTTCCCGATCGCGTTCTCGAGCTTCGTTCTCTCCTGCCGCGTCAGCGCCGGTTCGATGACGCGGCGGACGCCGTCCTGGTCAAGCTCCACCGGCATCGCGACGACGTTCTGGTGCGGCAGCGCCACGAAACACGAGAACCGGCGTCTCGACCCTCGTACGATTCCTTCGATCACGCGTGTCGCGGCCGAGGCCAGCGCGTACGGTGCAGGGGGCCAAAGTTCGGGCAGACGCGCGTTGAGCGCGGCAATCTCGTGCGGCGCGAGATGCGCGGAAATCGGCTGACCGAACGCCGACGCTTCTTCCCAGGCGACGACCGCGGCACGCGGCGGGATACCAACGACGCGGAGCCCGACCTCGACGCCGGACGCGTCGATGGCAAGCCCGGCGAGCGCCCGGACGGCGGACTCGAGCGCATATGGGGCGGAGCCGAGAATTCTCGACGGCGCGATGTGCAGCTCGGCGACCGCGCGTCCGATCAACTCGCGCTGTCCCCCGCCGGCGCATACGACAGGCGCGCGATTGTCGATCGCCTTCAGCTGCCGAAGCAGAGCAAGGCCATTCTCGCCGCCATGTTCACCCTGCCCCGCCGCGGAATCGGCAATCACAATCACCGCCGCGCCCGCGGCCGCGGCGAGCGCGCCCGATGCGATCACGCGCGTACTGAAGCTCTCAATGGGAGACGACTGGAGGATGTCGAGCGCCTTTCCCGTTGCAATCCGCTCTTCAGCGTCGATGAGGCGAATCTCGCGCACCTGGTCGCGCCCCGCCAGTGCATGCGCGAGCGCGCCGCCGAGCGGTCCCGCACCGATAATCGCTACAAACGAGGGTTCTACAGGGTTCTGCAAAGTTCTACAGGGTTCTACAAGGTTCGGTTCTGTCGAACCCAGTAGAACCTTGTAGAACCTGTATTCTAAGGGACATGAATGCAGCGTCCCAAAGCCTGGCGGGAAGAGCCGCTGTCGTCACCGGCGGGTCGCGCGGGATTGGTCTTGCGATTGCCGGCGCGTGCCTGTCGCGCGGCGCCTCGGTCGTCATCACCGGCCGTGACGACGCGCACCTGGATGCCGCCAGCAAGGAGCTCGCGAAACACTGGGGGGAACGCGTGCACGGAGTGCGTGCCGACGTGCGCGACCCGGACGACGCGGCGAAGGCGATCGATGCGTGCGTGAAGCGGTTCAACGGGCTCGACATCCTGATCAACAACGCCGGCGTCGGAGTCTTCGCGCCCGTCGCCGAGATGGACGTTGCCCAGTGGCACGACGTGATCGAGACGAATCTCAGCGGCGTCTTTTTCTGCTGCCACGCCGCGATTCCCCACATGCGGGCGCGCGGCGGCGGCTGGATCATCAACATCAGCAGTCTCGCCGGCAAGAATGCGTTCACCTCCGGCGCGGCGTATTGCGCGTCCAAGGCCGGACTGAACGCGTTCAGCGAAGCGCTGATGCAGGAGGTCCGCTACGACAACATCCGGGTGAGCTACGTCATGCCCGGCTCGGTGGCGACGGGATTCGCGCGCGGGACCTCTCCGAGCGGGCCGGCGGAGGACTGGAAGCTGTCGCCGGACGACGTCGCCCAGGCCGTTGTCGATCTGCTCGGGCATCCGGCGAGGAGCCTTCCGAGCCGCGTCGAGCTCCGGCCGTCGCGGCCGGCAAAGCGCTGAAGCGTCATTGACTGCAGTCGCCCATTACAACTTGCTGGAGCGCCTCGGCGAGGGGGCATTCAGCGAGATTTACCGCGCCCGCGACACGCGGTTCGGCCGTACCGTCGCGCTGCGGCTGATTCGCGACGAAGCGTTCACCGCCGGGCACATGCGCGCCGCGTTCCTGGACGATGCGCGCGCCGCCGCGCAGCTGTCCCACCCGAATATCACCACGCTCTTCGACGTCGGCGAGTACGAGGGCGGCTGCTACCTCGCCTACGAGTTCGCCGCCGGCGTGAACCTGCGGCACGAGAGCGCCGGACGTCCCGTAAATCCACGGCGCGCCGTCGAGCTCACGGTCCACATTGCCGATGCGCTCGCCGAAGGGCACGCTCACGGGCTCGTCCACGGGGACATTCGTCCCGAGACCATTTTTGTCACGCACAAGGGGAGCGGAAAGCTGCTCGAGTTGGGCATGGCGCGATGGACGACTGGCGGGCGCATCCGGGAACGCGCGGCAGCCAACCCTGATGCGCTCGGCGCCGACGCGGTGTCAGTGATCAGCTACATGTCTCCCGAGCAGACCCTCGGCATCAGCGATCAGCGCAGCGACATCTACTGCCTCGCCGTTGTGCTCTATGAGCTGCTGACTGGCAGCAACCCATTTGCGGGGGGGACGTCGCGCGCCACCGTGCACAATATTCTTACCGTCCCGCCGCCGGCCCCGAACGTCGAGGGAGGATCGGAGGAACTGGCGTCGCTGGTGCTGAGCGGCATGTCGAAGGAGATCGAGGCGCGGCCGCAGACGGCGGCCACCTTGGCGGCATCGCTTCGTGCGATCGGCACCAGCCTCGACGTTCGCGCCGGCGAGGCCCCGCGTACGGAGCTGCTTCCGATCGACGACGAGCCTACGAGCCGGTGGTGGGTACCGATCCTTATCCTGCTTGGGCTCGCGCTCGCCGGCTGGTGGTACCTGACACGCTGAAATCCCTAATCCCTAATCCGTGAATCCTCGAATCCTCGAAGCCCTGAAGCCCTGAAGCCCTGAAGCCCTGAAGCCCTGAAGCCCTGAAGCCCTGAAGCCCTGAAGCCCTGAAGCCTTGAAGCCCCGAAGCCGTGCAGTTTCCCGTAACGCTCACTGACATCCGTGCCGCGGCGCGGCGGATCGAAAGCCGCGTATTGCGGACGCCGCTCCGGTACTCGCCCTGGCTGTCGGAGCGATCCGGCGCCCAAGTGTTTCTCAAGCTCGAAACGCTCCAGCCCACGTTCTCTTACAAAGTGCGCGGCGCGTTCAACGCAGCGCTGGCGCTGATCGAAAAGTTTGGGACGTCGCCGCCGCCGCTGGTGACCGCGTCGGCGGGTAACCACGGGCGGGCGCTGGCGCACGCGGCCGGCGTGCTGCGGCTGCCGTTGACCGTTTATGCCCCGGAAAATGCCCC
>Ga0310810_10001818_pt1 | contig 22659 bp, 20 predicted proteins | sample NCmetagenome_FD_207641 | JGI IMG/M metagenome (GOLD analysis project Ga0310810, IMG submission 207641) | Soil microbial communities from experimental microcosm in Duke University, North Carolina, United States - NC | ecosystem: Engineered > Artificial ecosystem > Soil microcosm > Unclassified ... | reverse complement strand
GCGGCGACGACGGCGGTGCGGTACAGGATCAGGGCGCTGGCGTCGTTGACCAGGCTCTCGCCTTCGAGAATCGCCACGACACGGTGCGGCAGCCCGAGCCGGCGCGCGATTGCCGTGGCGGCCACGGCGTCAGGAGGTGAAACGATGGCGCCGAGGGCCAGCGCGGCGGGCCATCCAATGCCCGGCAGCAGGGCGTGCGCCGCGGCGCCCACCGCGAGCGTGGTGGCGATCACCAGCCCGAAGGCGAGCTGGAGAATGGGCCGCAGGTGATCCTTGAATTCGCGCAGTGAGGTCCCGTAGGCGGCGGACCAGAGGATCGGCGGCAGGAAGACGAGGAAGACGAGTCCCGGATCGAGCTGGAGATCGGGCACGCCGGGCAGGAGCCCGAGCACGAGGCCGCCCAGGACCAGCACGATGGGGTAGGGGACGAGCAGCCGCCGGGAGACGGCGGTGAGCGTCACCATCGCGAGGAGTATCGCGACCAGCAGTTCGCCCCGGTGCAGCAGATCCATGGCGGTTGGAGGAGGCTACCGGCCCACCGCGCGCACTGTCAATGCCGAGGCGCTAGAGCCGATTCCCCTTGGACAGCTCCGCGCTCACCCGTTGCGCGACGCTGTCGGCGCGCGCCGCGCTGGCGCTGTCGCCGGCCGCCTGGAGCACCCGAGCGGTCCCGCCGTAGATCACCGAGTAGAGCTGCAGGATGGTACCCGACGGCGGATCCACCCACCCGTAGGGCCGCTCCCGCCCCGCTGTCTGCCAGTGGTAGGTGTCCCACAGCAGCGCCTTGGTGCGAGGCAGGTTGACGTATCCCAGGCCCGGGCTCAGCACCACGGAGTCGCTGGCCTGCACCGGCGTCGCGTGCAGTTTCCGGACGAACCCGAAGCTCTCCAGATTCGCGCTCAGGCCGAAGGTCTGATCGGGGTATCCCCCATCGCTCCAGCTGAAGAAGATGGGCCGCTTGCCGAGGTTGTCGCGGATCAGGAAGATCGTCGCGAGATCCTGACGCAGGAGCACGTCCTGCCCGAACTGGAGGTGCAGCCCGTGCAGATCGACTCCGCCTTCGCCGGGGGTGCGCATGGCCTCCGGGAGGCTGTCGATCTCGTGGTACTCCAGATTCAGCACCGGGGTGGTCGGCCGGGGCGGCGGCGCCACGCGCTTCCAGAGGTTGGCCGCCTCAGCCGGGTCGAAGGGCGGGGTCTCGCGGCGGCGGAGCTGCCGGAGGTGCCACTCGGTGTTCATCAGGGACAGGTTGGCCAGGGTGACGTCCTTGCGGATTCCCTCGACCTCCTGGGCGTACCAGAGCGGGAAAGTGTCGTTGTCCCCCGCGGTGATCAGGATGCCGTAGGGCTCGACCGACTGAAGGATGTCGTAGGCGAAATCCCGGGCCATCGTCTCCCCGGCCCGACTGGCCGAGCCGTGGTTGCCCAGAAACGGAATCAGAGCGAGGAGGAGCACCGGCGAGGCCGCGACCCAGCGCAGGCGGACCCGGTCGCCGAGGAAATCGACCACCGCGAGCATCCAGGTTCCCAGGCCCAGCGCCACGAAGACGCCGTACGCCGAGAACGACCCCATGAAGAAATAGTCGCGCTCGCGCACCTCGCGCGGGATGTTGGGTTGATCCAGATACTGGGAGTACCCGTACTTGAAGTTCATGTAGTAGACGAGGCCGACGGTGAGCACGCCAAGCAGCGCCGCGGCGGCGAGCCCCGCGCGGCGGTCGTGCTTCCACAGCGACCAGAGCCCGCTGAGCCCGAGCACGGTGAACAGCGCCGTGGCGAACCGGGAGAACCCGCCCCAGCCTCGGGCGAACTGCCAGGTGAAGTAGTTCCAGAACGTCGCCAGCTGCCCGCTCAGGAAGGGCGCCTGCCGGTCGAACAGGCTCGGCTTGCCGTATTGCACCCGGTTAAGCACATCCTGAAGCGCCTGGCTGAAGAAACCGACCGGCTCGCCCTCGTTGATCGGCGGGTACTGCCCCGCGCGCATCGGCAGCCAGACGTAGTTGAGGGAAATTCCCACCACCACGGCGAGGATGCCGAGGTACACCAGCGGGTCGCGCGGCGACCGCCAGAACGCGTAGCCCAGGACCCCGGCCGTGACCAGCAGGAGAATCGGTCCGGACGCGCCATCGCCTCCAGGGGCCATGTCCAGCCACTTGCCGCTCACCGCCAGGAGCAGGAAGTAGAAGGTCACGATGGCCCAGGGCCGGATGGCGACCCGCCAGTCGGTCCAGAGGACGTAGATCGCCAGCGCGGGCACCGCGAGGAACCCCATCAGGTGGTTGGTGGCGGTGAGGGCCAGCACGTAGGCGATGAGCACGAGCCAGCGGTCGCGGTGCGGGCCGGGCTCGTCGTCGCCCCAGCGGACCACCAGGTACATCACCACGGCGATGGAGAGGAGCGAGACGGTGTACACCTTCTCGTTCACCACCGACTGGTTCCACACCGTCCACAGCGTGGCGCCCGCCAGCGCACCACCGAAGGCCGCGCCGTAGCGCGCCCACCGGTCCGGCACGATCCCCCGGAGCCACCGCTCGGCCACCAGGAACCAGAATGCGGAGGCGCCGGCGCTGGTCGTGGCGGCGAACAGGTTGATCCGCGCGGCATACTCCGCGGCCAGCGGCAGCAGGCCGAAGGTGTGCGCCAGGATCACGAAGAGCGGGTTGCCCGGCGGGTGAGGGATCCCGAGCACCCGGGCCGCGGCGATGTACTCGGACGCATCCCAGAACGCGGTCGTCGGCGCCAGGGTAGCGACGTAGATGAGGAGCACTACGGCGAACGTCACGAGCGCCCCGAGGTAGGGCGGCCTCTCCTGCGGCGTGTCGGTCATAGGTCCGGGGTCAGTGGCGGAATTGCCGGCGGCCGGTCATCACCATCGCCATTCCGTGGCGATTCGCCGCCTCGATCACCAGGGCGTCGCGGACGGAGCCGCCCGGCTGGATGATCGCGGTGACACCGGCGGCGGCGGCCTGCTCGACGCCGTCGGGAAAGGGAAAGTAGGCGTCCGACGCCAGCACGCTGGCGGCCGGGTCGTGTCCCTGCTGCCGCGCCTTGTGCACCGCGAGGAAGACGCTGTCCACGCGGCTCATCTGGCCGGCGCCGATGCCGATGGCCATCTCGTCCCGGGCGATCAGGATCGCGTTCGACTTGACCACGCCCACGGCGGCCCAGGCGAAGCGGAGGTCGTTCCACTCCCGCTCGGTCGGCTGCCGGTCGGTGGCGACCGACCACTCCTGGTCGGAGGGCTCGAACTCGAACTGGTCCTGCACCAGGAACCCGCCCCGCACCCGCTTGAAGTCGAGGGCGCCGGCGCCGCGGCTCACCGGAAGCTCGACCACGCGGAGATTCTTCTTCCCGCCGAACTGCGCCACCGCCTCGTCGTGGAACGACGGGGCCACCACCACCTCGACGAACAGGTCGCTCATCGCCTCGGCCGTGGCCCGGTCCACCACCGTGTTGAAGGCCACCACCGATCCGAAGGCCGAGACCGGGTCCGTCGCCCGCGCCTTGCGAAAGGCATCGAGCGCGGTGGTGGCGACTGCGATGCCGCACGGCGTCGTGTGCTTGATGACGCTGCAGGCCGGCCGGATGGGCCAGCAGGCGACCGCGGCCATCGCCGCGTCGATGTCGAGCAGGTTGTTGAACGAGAGCTCCTTGCCCTGCCGCTGGGTGAGGTCCCGCATCCCCCGGGGCTCCTCGGTCACGTAGAGCGCGGCGCGCTGGCCCGGATTCTCGCCGTAGCGCAGCGTCTGGAGGCGCTCCATCGAGATGCTGAGCCGCTGGGGCAGGCCGTCTTCCTTGGCCGTCAGGAACCCCGCGATGGCGGCGTCGTAGTCGGCGGTGTGGGCGAAGACCTTGGCCGCGAATTCGCGGCGCAGCGCCGGCGCGATCGGCCCGCGTCGGAGCAGCTCCAGCACCTTCCCGTAGTCGGTCGGATCGACCACCGGGAGCACGTACTCGTGGTTCTTGGCCGCCGAGCGGAGCATCGACGGGCCGCCGACGTCGATGTTCTCGACCGCGTCCTCGAACGACACGCCGGGGCGGGAGATCGTCATCTGGAAGGGATACAGGTTCACCGCGACCAGCTCGATCGGCACGATGCCGTGCTCGGCGACGGCCGTCATGTGCTGCGGCAGATCCCGGCGGGCCAGCAGGGCGGCGTGAATCGCCGGGTGCAACGTCTTCACCCGGCCGTCCAGCAGCTCGGGGAATCCGGTGACTGCATCCACCGCCACGACCTCGACACCGGCGCTCCGGAGCGCGGCGGCGGTCCCGCCGGTGGAGATGATCTCCCAGCCGAGCTGGATGAGGCCCTGCGCGAAGGCGACGATTCCGCGCTTGTCGCTGACGGAGATCAGCGCGCGAGGCATGCCGGAACGATCACGGGTGGGACTCCACGGGTTCTGGAATTGGGACGGGGCGTCCGGCCCGGGCGGCCGCGAGGACGACCGCCGGGAGAAGCCGGTGCTCGACCTCGAGCACCCGGGCCGCGAGGCGGTCCGGATCGTCGTCCGGTAGCACCGGGACCCGAGCGCGGGCCAGGACCTCGCCCCGATCGTAAACTTCGTCCACCAGATGCACGCTGGCGCCGCTCTCGCGCGCGCCGCTCGCCAGCACGGCCTCGTGCACCCGGCGTCCGTACATCCCGCGTCCGCCGAAGGCGGGCAGCAGCGCCGGGTGAATGTTGACGATGCGGCCGCGATAGCGCTCGATCACGCCCGCAGGCACCAGCTTCAGATATCCGGCCAGCACGACGAGGTCGGCCTGCGCGCGGTCGAGCGCGGCGAGCCACTCCTCGGGGCTCGCCGGATCGGCGAAGGCCTGGGTCGGCACGCCATGGCTGCGGGCCAGGGTCAGCGCTCCGGCGGCGGCGCGATCGCTCAGGACCAGGACCACGCGCGCGGGCGCTCCGGGGCCCAGGGTCCGGAGCAGCGCTTCCAGATTGCTGCCGCGCCCCGAGGCGGCCACCGCCACTCGCATGGTCATGGGCGCTGAAAGTAATGGCTCGCAGGCCGACGGGGCAGCCGGGCAGACCGGCTCATCGCGAAGCCAGAATCCCAGTTACGGCCGCGGCCAGGTCCGGCGCGGCGAGGAAGGGCGCGCTTGGCGCCTGGCCAAGAACGATGCCCCGGCCCCCCAGCGCCGTCGCGGGCTGGACGTCGCGGCGCCGGTCGCCCACCCACCAGCTCGCTGGCAGATCGATCCCCAGATCTTCCGCCGCCCGCCGGTAGAGCAGGAGGCCCGGCTTGCGGCACTCGCACGGGCCGCTGATCTCGGGATGGTGCGGACAGTGGTACTGCGCGTCGAGCCTGGCGCCCTGGTCGGCCAGCAGCCGGTCGAGCCGTGTCCTCGTGGCCTGGTATGCGTCCTCGTCGAACAGGCCCCGGGCGATGCCCGACTGGTTGGTCACCACCACGGCCAGCAGCCCCGCGCGGTTGAGCCGGGCGATCGCCTCGGCAGCGTCAGGGAGGAGGCGCATCCGCTCCGGGTCGCCCAGATAGCCGACGTCCTCGATGATGGTGCCGTCACGGTCGAGGAAGACGGCGGAGTGGCCCGCGCGGCTCACTCGCGGAGGGCGGCGGCGAGCGCGGCGGCCGCCGTGGCCTCGCTGCCCGGCTCGAGCGTGCGCGGGTCGAGCACGACCCGGCCGTCGGCCACCCGCGCGATCAGGATGGGATCCCCCAGACGGAGGCGAAGGGCCAGTCCGTCGGCACCGAGTTGACCGGGGTCCAGCGTCACCAGCGTCGTCGGCAACATGGCGGTGGGGAACGCCCCGCCACCGACCGCGGAGACACCGGGCGTGGTGGCGGGACGCAGCGCAGGAGGGCAGGCTGCGGCCAGATCCAGCGCCCGCCGCTCCAGCGCGGCCGGATCCAGGGTGAGCATCCGCAGTACGGGGATTTCCCGGACCGCCAGCTCGGGGTCGCGGTACAGCGTGAGGGTGGCTTCGAGGGCGGCCAGGGTCATCTTGTCGGCCCGGAGCGCGCGAGCCAGTGGATTGCGCCGGCACCGATCCACCGCGTCGGCCCGTCCCACCAGACATCCCGCCTGGGGTCCGCCGAGCAGCTTGTCACCGCTGAAGAGCACGAGGGTCGCGCCGGCGTCGAGTCCATCGGCCACCCGCGGCTCGCCGGCGAGGCCGTAGGGAGCCAGGTCCGCGAGCAGCCCGCTGCCGACGTCGAACAGATAGGGAAGGCCGGCCTCGGCGGCCAACCCCGCCAGCTCCGCCGGCTCGGGGGACGTCACGAACCCGCGCTGCTCGAAGTTCGAGCGGTGGACGGTGAGAATGGCGGCGACGCCGGGGCCGAGCCCCGCGCGGTAATCCGCCAGATGGGTGCGGTTGGTGGTTCCCACCTCGCGAAGCCGCGCGCCGCTCCGCTCCAGGATGTCCGGAATCCGGAAGGAGCCTCCGATCTCGATCAGCTCGCCTCGGGAGATCAGGACCTCGCCCCCGGCGGCGTGGGCGTTGAGCGCGAGCACCAGCGCACCGGCCGCGTTGTTCACGGCGAGCGCGTCTTCCGCGCCGGTCACCTCGCGGAGCAGGCCGCGGCAGTGATCGTGGCGGCTGCCGCGGGAGCCGGCATGGAGGTCGAACTCGAGGTTGCTGTACCCGGCGGCGACCTGGGCGACCGCGGCCAGGGCCGCCGGAGCGAGCGGAGCCCGACCCAGGTTGGTGTGGAGGACGACGCCGGTAGCATTGAGCACCGGACGCAGCCCCGCGCGACTCTTCGCGGCCACACGCTCTCGGACCTCGGCGCCCCAGCTGTCCGGCACCCCGGCGCGACGGGTCCGGGCCGCGGCGAGCGACTCGCGTACCGCGTCCACGACGACCCCGCGCGGTAGACGCTCCAGCAGGTCGGCCACCTCGGGGTCGCGGAGGACCCGGTCAACCGAGGGCAGGGTGCGCCGTTGGTCGGTCACGGCGACGACGGTGCGGGGGGCTTCCGCGGCTTGTCGGGAGACGTGGGCGCCGGCCGCTTGGTCTGGCCCTTCGGCTTCGCCTGGGAGTCCGGGCGAGCCCGCAGCGAATCGGCGGCCGCCGCACTGTCGGCTGCCTGCCGCTCGGGGACCACCAGCGTTCCCACCGCGTCGGCGGCGACGCCGGTCACGTTCCGGAGCTTGCGCAGGGTAATCGCGTACTTCGCGCCCGGCGTCCATGCCCGTGCCACCCGGACCACCAGGCGATCCGCCAGCGGCGGGCGGCCGGTGAGCGGCTGGTTCTGCGCGCCCGCCCGCGCCCGCACGCCCGGGCGTCGGCCCGGAGCCGGGGCGGTGTCCGCCTGGAGCGAGTCGGCCTGGAGGGAATCGGGTCGCAGGCTGTCGGGTCGCGCCGCGGCGGCGGCATGCAGGCTGTCATCCACCGGCTTGGGGAGCAGGGACACGACGGGAACGGGCGACGAGTCGGGGAGCAGGGCCACGATCGCCGAGCCGGGCGCGAGCCGAGTGCGAGGGTCGATCGGCTGACTCAGCTCGATCGTGGCGCTCACGCTGTCGCCCACCGTCACGGTGCGGATACGGGGCTGAGTGGTGTCGTGCACGAAGGCCCACAGCTCACCGGCGTCGCTGTGCCCGCGCGCCAACCGGACGCTGTCGAAGGCTTCCCGGGAGTCCGCCACGTGGTTCGTGTTCTGATCCAGGACGCCATAGACCACATAGTCGCCCGCGGGCAGTGGGCCGAAGCTGAAGCGTCCCGACGAGTCGGCCAGCGCGCGGTACGGCAGACTGTCGGGCAGCAGGAGTGCCACCACCAGCGCCTCGGCGGCCGGCCGGGCCGAGGTCCAGTCCACGACGGTCCCCTGGAGCGTCGTGGACGGCGGAGGTCCGCCGGTGGAGAACGTCACCACCTTACCCTCCTCGCTCCGATTGCGCCGCAGGTCGGTTACTCCCGGCAGCAGCTCCACCCGGTACACCCTGTCCGCGCGCCAGCCTTCGGCGGGACGAACGGTGATCCGGGATCGGCGCCAGTTTACGTCGGGTACCCGGGTCGTCGGCGACAGGAGGATGAGCTTCTCCAGGTCGCCGGTTCCGGTGCCGGTGCTCGCGGTCGAGCCCTCGGAGATCACCTCGTCGAAGCGGAACTCGACGTCCCCGTGAAAGCCGGGAAGCTGAGCCATCGAGTCCGGAACGGTTCCGATGAGCTGAGGCGGCTCGGCGTCGGGCGGGCCTCCCGGCGGCGGCTCCATGCGGGCGCACGAGAGGAGGGTGAGGAAGACGAGGCCGACGGTACGGCGGTACCGCCATACCGCCTTCACCCGCACCCCAGCAGCTCCCGCTTCCGAACCAGCACCTCGCGCTGCTCCCGCCATCCGGCGAGCTTCTGCCGCTCGCGGTCCACCACGTCGGCCGGGGCGCGGGAGACGAACTGCACGTTGCCCAGCTTCTTCTCCTGGGACGTGACGAGCTGGCCGAGGCGATCGACCTCACTGCTCAGCCGGCCGCACTCCCGCCCGACATCGATCGCGTCGCCCAGGGGGACGAACACCGACGTGCCGTCGGACAGCACCGCGTGGCCGCCCACCCGCTCCGTCGGCTCCCGGAAGGCGAGCTCGGACACCTTGGCAAGGCGGGACACGGTCGCGCGCTCCCGGCCGAGCGCGGGATCGGGCGCTCCGCCGTCCCGGCTCACCACCACCCGCACCGGCTGCCCGGGCTGCACCCCGTACTCCGCCCGGATCCCGCGGATGGCGCCGACCAGCTCCTGCACCAGACCGAACTCGCGGAGCGCGGCCGCATCCTCCGCCCGGTGGTCGGGTCGCGGCCACGGCGCCACCGAGATCGAGGCGTCCGCGGGGCGGGCGGGGAACCGGCGCCAGAGCGCCTCGGTGACGAACGGCATCACCGGGTGCAGCAGCCGCAGCGCCACGTCGAAGGTCTGGGTCGCGACGGCCCGGGCCACGTCGCCGCCGGGCAGATCGCCGTAGAGCCGGGGCTTGATCTGCTCGATATACCAGTCGGCGAGGTCGCTCCAGATGAACCGGTAGACCGCGGCGGCCGCCTCGTTCAGGCGGAAGCGCTCGTAGGCCTCGGTGGCCTCGCGCACGGTGGCCTCACAGCGCGCGATGATCCACCGATCCGCCAGGGTAAGCTCGTCGCGGCGCACCGCCGCCGGTCCGCCCGCGAGCGGGCGCGGCGGACCCTCGAGATTCGAGAGGATGAAGCGGCCTGCGTTCCAGAGCTTGTTGGCGAAGTTCCGGGCCGGCCCGAAGCTGGACTCGAGATCGTTGGGATCGAGGATGACGTCGGTGCCCACCGACATTCCCGAGATCAGCGAGTACCGCAGCGCGTCGGCGCCGTAGCGCTCGACGACCTGCAGCGGGTCGATCCCGTTGCCCAGCGACTTGGACATCTTCCGGTGCTGGGTGTCGCGCACGGTGCCATGGAGGTACATCCGGGTGTACGGCACCTCGCCCATCATGTGGATCCCGGACATGATCATCCGGGCTACCCAGAAGAAGAGAATCTCCGGCGCCGACACCAGCGTGTGGCCGGGATAGTAGGTCCGGAGATCGTCGGTCCGGTCGGGCCAGCCGAGGCTGGAGAACGGCACCAGCCAGGAGCTGAACCAGGTGTCGAGCACGTCGTCGTCCTGCCGCACCGCACCGCCGCAGCCGGGGCAACGCTCCAGGTCGGTGCGGCTCACGCTGGTGCGTCCGCACCCGGGCGCCTCGCAGTACCACACCGGAATGCGGTGCCCCCACCAGAGCTGGCGGGAGATGCACCAGTCGCGGATTCCCTCCAGCCACCGGGCGTAATCCTCTCCCCGACGCTCGGGGATGAACTGGAGCGTGCCGTCGCGATACCGGGCCAGGGCGGGCCGGGCCAGCGGCTCCATCTTCACGAACCACTGCTCCGACAGGCGCGGCTCGATCACCGTCCCGCAACGGTAGCAGTGGCCCACCGCGTGCCGGTGCGGCTCCGCCTTGACCAGGAGCCCGGCGGCCTCGAACTCCGCCACCACCTGCCGGCGCGCCTCGGCGCGGTCGAGCCCCTGGAACCGCTCCGGGGCGGCGAGGCTCATGCGCGCCTCCGGGGTCATCACGTCGATGCTGGGCAGGTGGTGCCGGCGGCCGATCTCGAAGTCCGCCGGGTCGTGCGCGGGCGTGACTTTCACCGCCCCCGAGCCGAACGACGGGTCGACGGCGTCGTCGGCGACGATGGGAATCGGCCGGTCTACCAGCGGCAGGCGGATCTCGCGCCCGATGAGGTCGCGATAGCGCTCGTCATCGGGATGCACCGCCACGGCGGTGTCGCCGAGCATCGTCTCGGGTCGGGTGGTGGCCACGACCACGCTGCCGCTGCCGTCGGCCAGGGGATACCGCAGGTGCCAGAGCCGCCCCTCGGTCTCCTCCTTTTCGGCCTCCTCATTCGAGAGGGCGGTGAGACAGCGGGGACACCAGTTGATGATGTAGTGCCCGCGGTAGACCAGCCCCTCCTCGTACAGCCGTACGAAGGTCTCGCGCACCGCCCGCGAGAGCCCTTCGTCGAGGGTGAAGTAGGTCCGCGACCAGTCCGCCGAGCAGCCGATCGCCTTGAGCTGCTCGAGGATGGTGGCGCCGGTGCGGCGCACGTAGGACCACACCCGCTCGACGAACGCCTCCCGGCCCAGGTCGAACCGGGTCATCCCCTCCTTGGCCAGGAGCCGCTCGACCACGTTCTGGGTGGCGATCCCGGCGTGGTCGGTGCCGGGGAGCCAGAGCGCGCGGCGGCCACGCATGCGCTCGAACCGGACCAGCACGTCCTGCACCGTATTGTTGAGGCCGTGCCCCGCGTGCAGCTCCGCGGTGACGTTGGGCGGCGGCATCATGATGACGTACGGCTCGGCGGCGGGCCCGGCGGGGGCGTGCTCGGGCCGGAACAGCCCCTGGTCCTGCCACCAGGCATAAAGGGGAGCTTCGATCTGAGCGGGATCGTACTGGGGCGCGAGCGGCTCGGTCATGCCGTTTGGTCGTTGGCCCGCGGTTCCTCGGAGGCCTGGTCGTCCTCGCCCCGCACCAGGATGCTGTTGATGACGCTCTCGATGCCGGGGACGGCGAGCGCGGTGCGGCCCGCCACGGTGCGGGCGATGCGGCTGGGGACCCAGCCCCGGAGCTCGACCACGCCCCGGCTCACCGGCACCGCCTGGATGCCGAGGTTGCTGAGACGGGGCTCGGCCTGGAGGGCCACCCGGACGGCCTGCACCGAGGCCGTGATGGTGAGCTGCGGCGGCGCCGCCTCGCGCAGGCGACTGGCGGCCCGGCGCACCCGGCCCGGGCTGACGCCACCCACCCAGGCGCTCAGCGTAACGCCGGCCAGGAGGCCGGCACCGGTCCCCAGCACCGCCCACAGTAGCGCCTCTCCTGTACTCAGCCGGTCATCGTCGTGGCGCACGCGCGTCCTCTTACGATAGGATTCTCGACCTCATTAAGTTAATCGCTTTACGGTGCTTGCGCAGGGAAATCCGAACTCGCAAAGGCTCGTATGACTGAACGTCCCGCTGCATCCGGCAGCGCCCGCGTGGGCCGTTGGCTGCTGGTCTTCGCTCTCCTCGTGATCGGGATCGCGCTCTACTTCGCGTACGCGGCCCGGACCCCCGCGGTGGCCCCGCCGGCGGTGCAGGAGGCGCCGTGAGCGTGCCCATCAAGGTCACCTTGCCGGACGGGAGCGTCCGGGAGGTGCCGCCCGGAACGACGCCCCGCGCGGTGGCCGAGGCGATCGGCCCGGGGCTCGCCCGCGCGGCGGTGGCGGCGAAGGTGGACGGCACGGTGCGCGACCTCGACCGGCCGCTCGAGCGCGATACCCGCCTCGCCATCCTGACCGAGCGCGACCCCGAGGCGCTCGACGTGCTCCGGCACTCGGCGGCGCACGTGCTCGCGACCGCGGTGCGCGACGTGTTTCCGGGCGCGGGGATCGGCTTCGGCCCGCCGATCGAGGACGGGTTCTACTACGACTTCGAGGTACCCCGGCCGTTCACGCCCGAGGATCTGGCGCAGATCGAGACCAAGATGGGCGAGGTGGCCAAGGCCGACTACCCGTTCGTGCGCGAGGTGGTGAACCGGGCCGAGGCCAACCGCCGGTTCGCCGACGACCCGCTCAAGCTCGAGCGCATCAGCGAGCTGGGCGAGGACGAGACCATCACCGTGTACACCGATGGGCCTTTCACCGACCTGTGCCGGGGCCCGCACGTTCCCGGCACCGGCCGGCTCAAGCACTTCAAGCTGCTCCATGCCGCCGGGGCCTATTGGCGGGGCGACGAGAAGCGGCAGATGCTGCAGCGGATCTACGGTACCGCCTGGTTCAGGAAGGACGACCTGGAGGCCTATCTCCACCGGCTGGAGGAGGCCCGCAAGCGTGACCACCGGCGGCTGGGCAAGGAGCTGGACCTGTTCATGTTCCACCCCTTCGCGCCGGGGGCGCCGTTCTACACCGATCGCGGCACCACGGTGGTGCGGGTCATCAACGAGTACATCCGCGAAGTGAACCGGAAGGCGGGCTACCAGGAGATCAAGACGCCCCTGCTGTTCAACAAGGGGCTCTGGGAGATCAGCGGGCACTGGGGCAAGTACCGGGAGAACATGTTCCTGGTGCTCGACAGCGAGACCGGCGAGCACGATTTCTCGCTCAAGCCCATGAACTGTCCCTCTCATCATCTCTACTTCGGCACCCGGAAGCACAGCTACCGGGAGCTGCCGGTCGGCTATGCCACCTTCGACGTGCTGCACCGCAACGAGGTGTCGGGCGCGCTGGGCGGGCTCACCCGGGTGCGCCAGTTCCAGCAGGACGACTGCCACATCTATCTGACACCCGCTCAGATTCCCTCCGAGGTCAAGAAGCTCACGGACATGATCCTCGGGGTGTACGACACCTTCGGCCTCACCGCCACGCTCAAGTTCGCCACCCGGCCCGAGCAGCGGATCGGCAGTGACGAGCTGTGGGACCAGGCGGAGGCCGACCTCCGCGCGGCGCTGGAGGCCACCGGGCGGCCGTACGAGCTCAAGCCGGGCGACGGCGCCTTCTACGGGCCCAAGATCGACTTCGACGTCTCCGACTCGATCGGCCGCAAATGGCAGTTGGGTACCATCCAGCTGGACTACAACGCGCCGGAACGGTTCGACCTCACCTACGTGGGCGAGGACAACGCCGAGCATCGGCCGGTGGTGATCCACCGCGCCATGGCAGGGTCGTTCGAGCGGTTCCTGGCCATCCTCATCGAGCACTTCGCCGGCGCGTTCCCGGTCTGGATCGCACCCGAGCAGGTTCGGGTGATCCCCATCTCCGACGCGCAGACCGCCGCGGCCCGGAAGGTCGCCGAGCGGCTGCAGGCCGCCGGACTCCGGGTCCACGTGGACGACCGGAGCGAGACGCTCAACTATCGCATTCGCGAGGGCGAGGTGTGGAAGGTGCCCTACATGGCGGTCATCGGGCAGCGGGAGGCGGAGAGCGACAGTCTGGCACTCCGGGTGCGCGGGGCGGGGAAGAAGCAGGAGGTGATGCCGGTGGACGCGTTTCTGGGGCGGGTCACCGAAGAAGTGCGGACCCGCGCGCTGGCGCCTTAGCGCGCCTCCTAGCCTCCTTGCCTCCTCCCGCCTAATTTGCCCTCGGCTTTCACCGGACCGGACTCGTGAGCGACAGCACCACCCCCGTCATTCTTTCCGCCGTTCGCACCCCGATCGGTCGCTATCTTGGCGGACTGTCATCGTTTACTGCGCCCCAACTCGGCGCGATGGTCATCCGCGAGGCGGTGCGCCGGGCCGGCGTGGACGCCGGCACGGTCGACGAGGTGATCATGGGCCAGGTGGTTCAGGGAGGCAGCGGTCAGGCCCCGGCCCGCCAGGCCCTGATTCACTCCGGCCTGCCGCCCTCCATTCCCGCCCTCACCATCAACAAGGTCTGTGGCTCCGGCCTCAAGGCCGTGATGCTCGCGGCCCAGGCGGTCAAGGCGGGCGACGCGGAATGCATCGTCGCCGGCGGCCAGGAGGCGATGTCGAGCGCGCCGCACTACGTCTACGGCATGCGGAACGGGATCAAGGCGGGCAATCAGACCATGGTGGACGGCATGATCCACGATGGTCTGTGGGACTCCTTCGGCTGCTGCCACATGGGTGAGTACGCCGAGTACACCGCCGAGAAGGCCGGCGTGAGCCGGGCCGACCAGGACGCGTTCGCGTACGAGAGTCACCGGAAGGCCGTGGCCGCGACCGAGGCCGGCAGGTTCAAGGCCGAGATCCTTCCGGTCCAGGTGCCGGGCAAGGGCGGGCCGACCACCGTCTCGGCCGACGAGTCGCCCCGCAAGGACACCAGCGTCGAGACCCTCGCCAAGCTCAAGCCGGCGTTCCGGAAGGACGGCGGGACGGTGACGGCGGGCAACGCGCCCGGGCTCAACGATGGCTCCAGTGCCCTGGTGGTCACCTCGCTCGCCTTCGCCAAGGCGCATGGACTCACCCCGATGGCGCGGATCACCGGCTACGCCACCGGCGGGGTCGAGCCGCGCGAAATCTTCTTCGCGCCGGTGCTGGCCGTGCGCAGTCTGCTCGGCAAGACCGACACCACGATCGGCGACTACGACCTGATCGAGGCCAACGAGGCGTTTGCGGTCCAGGCCCTGGCCGATGGTCGCGAGCTGGGCTGGGACTGGGACCGGGTCAATGTCAACGGTGGAGCGGTGGCGCTGGGTCACCCCATCGGCGCCAGCGGCGCCAGAGTGCTGACCACCCTGCTCCATGCGCTCCGCGACCGGGGCGGCTCGACCGGTCTGGCCACTCTCTGCCTCGGCGGCGGCAACGCGGTCGCGCTCAGCGTGGAGCTGGTCTGATGGGGGCCCAGTTGCGGGTCCCGACGGCGCTCGCACCGGCCCGCGGACGGATGCTGCGCCGCGCCTTCGGCGTGACGCTTGGGGCGGTGGTGGTCGCCGCCTCCGCCCAGGTCGTGGTCCCGGTGCCGTTCAGCCCGGTCCCGATGACGCTCCAGCCCCTGGCGGTCCTGGCCGTGGGCGGGGTGCTCGGCGCGGCCGGCGGCGCGTCGTCGCTCGCGCTCTACCTGGCACTGGGCCTGCTCGGACTTCCGGTGTTCGCCGGAGGCGGGGCGGGGCTGATGCACGTCCTGGGGCCGACCGGCGGATACCTCCTGGCCTTTCCCGCCGCGGCAGCGGTCGCGGGTGCCGTCGCGGCCCCCGAGCTGGCCGGCCGCACTGGACTGCTCCGGGCGCTGGCCGGCTGCACCCTCGGCCTGGTGCTGATTCATGTGGGAGGACTGGCGCAGCTCGCCGCGCTGGGTCTCGATCCCGCCTCCGCATTCCGCGTGGGATTCGTGCCCTTCTTCACCGGCGACCTCCTCAAGGTCGGGCTCGCCGCCGGTCTCATCGTCGTCCTCGGCCCTCGGCCTCGCGGTCTCCGTTGACCGCAACGCCGTCACCCAGTCGGCTGTCGCTGCCGAAGGCGATCGGATGGTCGGTCGCCTTTGTCGTACTTACCCTCCTGCTCGCATCGCTGCTCGGGGTCGGCGCCGCCACGATGTTCACCGGCTCGGTCCCCGGCGGCCTCACCTGGCTGCAGCAGGTGACGGCCGGCCCGATGCTGCTCCAGGCGGGGCTCACCATCGGATGCAGCCTGTTCTTCACCTGGCTCATCGGGATGCGAGTCCTGAGGCTCACTCCCGCCGACCTCCGCTGGACCATTCCCCCCGGCGGCGCAGGGTTCGGCTACGGCATCCTGGCAGGCTGTCTGGTGGCCGGTATCGCCCTCCTCCTTTCGGTGTCCGCGGGCAGCGCGCGCTGGATCCCCGACGCCGGCACTCCGCCGGAGTACGCCGGCTCCGCCCTCAGGACCATCCTGGTCCTGGCGCCGTCGGCGCTGGGCGAAGAGCTGGTGTTCCGCGGCGTGCCGCTGGTGCTCCTCGCGGCGGTCACCGGACGGGGCACCGCCGTGGTCGCGGTGGCGGTCGCCTTTGCCCTCGCCCACATCAGCAACCCGAACGTGACCGCGCTCGGGCTGGGGAACATCGCGCTTGCCGGTGTCCTGCTCGGCTTGGCGTTCTACGCACCCGGCGGACTCTGGACGGCGACAGGGGTGCACCTGGGATGGAATGCCCTGCTGGCCTGCCTGGATACGCCGGTGAGCGGAGTACCGTTCCGGATCCCGCTCCTGGACTACCGGCCCGGCGGCCCGGTCTGGCTCACCGGCGGCGGATTCGGGCCGGAGGGCGGGCTGGCGGCGACGCTGGCCATGACCCTCGGAATCGTCTTGGCCCGCAGGTGGGCCGGAAAGGACGCGGGATGAAGCGAGCCGCCGTGATCGGCGCGGGCACCATGGGCAACGGGATCGCCCATGTGCTGGCGCAGCACGAGTGGGACGTCGCCTTGATCGACAGCGTGCCGGCCGCCCTGGAGAAGGCCACGGCGACGATCCGCACCAACCTCGATCGGCAGGTGAAGAAGGGTATCCTGCCGGCCGGGGCCCCGGGCGCGGTGCTCGGCCGCATCCACCCCGGCACGGCGCTCGAGGGAGTGAAGGGCGCCAGCCTCGTCGTCGAGGCCGCGAGCGAGAATCCCGCGGTCAAGTTCCCGCTGTTCGAGCAGCTCGACCGGCTGGCGCCCCCCGGGGCGATCCTGGCCTCGAACACCAGCTCGATCTCGATCACCGAGATCGGGGCCCGGACCCGGCGGCCAGGTCAGGTGATCGGGATGCACTTCATGAACCCGGTGCCCGTCATGCAGCTGGTCGAGGTGATCCGGGGCCACGCCACCACCGACGCCACGACGGCCACCGTGATGGAAGCGGCGCGCGCGCTGGGCAAGACGCCGGTCGAAGTCAGCGACTACCCCGGATTCGTCTCCAACCGGGTGCTGCTGCCCATGATCAACGAGGCGATCTTCTGTGTCATGGAAGGGGTCGCCACGCCGGAGGCGATCGACACGGTCATGAAGCTCGGGATGGCCCATCCGATGGGGCCGCTGGCGCTGGCCGACCTCATCGGCCTCGACGTGTGTCTCGCCATCCTCGAGGTCCTGCACCGTGGCCTGGGCGACGACAAGTATCGCGCGGCGCCGCTGCTCCGCCGGATGGTTGCCGCGGGCGACCTGGGGCGGAAGACGGGGAAGGGATTCTTCGAGTACAAGGAGAAAGGGGAAGGGGGAAAGGGGAAGGCCCGCTGACCGGACCCTCCCCCTTCGCTTTCTCCGCCTCATCGACGTCACTTTCACATCATCGGGTCCGACCACCCATGGACATTTTCAAGTCGATCCAGGCCTTCGGCCACGAGCAGCTGCTCATCTCCCACGATCCCTCGTGCGGCTACCTCGGCATCATCGCCATCCACGATACCACGCTGGGGCCGGCGCTCGGCGGGACGCGCTTCTGGCAGTACGCCAGCACCGACGAGGCGCTGACCGACGCCCTCCGGCTCGCGCGCGGGATGACCTACAAGGCGGCCGTGGCGGGTATCAACCTCGGAGGCGGCAAGTCCGTGATCGTGGGGGACAACAAGCGCGCCGACCGGGAGGCGATCTTCCGGGCCCACGGCCGGTTCATCGAGACCCTGAACGGACGCTACATCACCGCGGAGGACATCGGGACCAGCCCCGCCGACATGGAATACATCAAGCTCGAGACCGACCACGTGGCGGGGCTGCTGGGTCTCTCCGGCGACCCCTCGCCGGTGACCGCCTACGGCGTCTACGTCGGCATGAAGGCCGCCGCGAAGGTCCGCTGGGGCAGCGACGCGCTGAGCGGCAAGACGGTGGCGGTGCAGGGGGCCGGCAAGGTGGCCTACTACCTCTGCCAGCACCTCCACAAGGAGGGCGTCAAGCTCATCGTGACCGACATCGACCAGGAGAAGGTGCGGCGGGTGGTCGGGGAGATGGCGGCGACCGCGGTAGCACCGGACGCCATCTACGACCAGGCCGCGGACGTCTACGCGCCCTGTGCGCTCGGCGCCACCGTGAACGACGACACCCTGCCGCGGCTCAAGGTGGAGATCATCGCCGGCGGCGCCAACAACCAGCTGGCCGAAGACCGCCACGGCGACCAGCTGGAGCGACGGGGGATTCTCTATGCCCCGGACTACGTGATCAACGGCGGCGGCGTCATCAACGTCTACGGCGAGCTCCACCGCTGGCCCGCCGAGCGCTCGCAGGGGAAAGCGGGCGAGATCTACGAGACTCTGCTCCGGATCTTCGAGATCGCCAAGCGGGAGAAGATCCCCACCTACAAGGCAGCCGACCGGCTGGCGGAGCAGCGCATCGGCGCGGTGGCGGGGCTGGACCGGATGTGGATGGGAGGGAGGCGCTGAGGCGCCGGCTCCCCCTGCGCGCCCCGGTCTTCCTTCCCACCGTAGCGCCCGCCCCTCACCCTCACATACATTAGAAACCCGATGCCCGAAGTGATTCCCGTCGGCGCCGATCACGCCGGCTACGCGCTCAAGGAGCGGCTGGTGAGCGAGCTCCGTCGTCTGGGGTACGAGCCGCTCGACCTCGGCACCCACTCGACGGAATCGGCCGACTACCCGGATTACGCGCACAAGGTGGCCGCCAGGGTGGAGCATCACGATGCGGAGCGGGGCGTCCTGCTGTGTGGGACCGGTCTGGGCATGGCGTACGCCGCCAACCGCCATCCCGGCGTCCGCGCGGCCGTGGCGTGGAGCCCGGAAGTCGCCCGGCTCGCCCGGGAGCACAACGACGCCAACGTGCTGGTCCTGCCGGCGCGCTTCGTGAGCCCGGAGGACGGACTGGAGATTCTCAGGACCTGGCTGGCGACGGAATTTGCCGGCGGCCGCCACGCCCGGCGGATCGCCAAAATCGACAGGAGCACGGATGAGCCTCGACCATAACGCCGCGTTGCGGGACGCCGATCCGCTGGTGGCCCACCTGATCGATCGGGAGCTGGGGCGGCAGCGCCACGGCCTCGAGCTGATCGCGAGCGAGAACTTCGCCAGCCGCGCGGTGATCGACGCCATGGGCACGCCGCTCACCAACAAGTACGCCGAGGGATATCCGGGGCGGCGCTATTACGGCGGCTGCGAGGTGATCGACGAGATCGAGCAGCTCGCCATCGACCGCCTCAAGCAGATCTTCGGCTCCGAGCACGCCAACGTGCAGCCGCATTCCGGCGCGCAGGCCAACTTCGCGGCCTTCATGGCGGTGGTCCGGCCGGGCGAGAAGATCATGGGCATGTCGCTCCCGCACGGGGGGCACCTCTCCCACGGGGCGGCGGTCAACCACAGCGGCGTGGTCTGGAAGGCGGTCCATTACGGCGTCAATCCCGCCACCGGCCGGATCGACTACGACGCGGTGCGGGCGCAGGTCAAGGCCGAGCGGCCGAAACTCATCATCGCGGGCGGGAGCGCGTACGCCCGGATCATCGACTTCGCCGCCTTCCGCTCGATCGCGGACGAGGTGGACGCGGTGTTCCTGGTGGACATGGCGCATTTCGCCGGGCTCGTGGCCGGCGGGGTGTACCCCTCGCCCGTCCCGCACGCCCCGATCGTCACCAGCACCACGCACAAGACGCTGCGCGGTCCGCGGGCGGGGTTGATCCTTTCCACGGCCGAGCTGGCCAAGGCGGTCGACAAGTCGGTCTTCCCCGGCACCCAGGGCGGGCCGCTGGAGCACGTCATCGCGGCCAAGGCGGTGGCCTTCGGCGAGGCCCTCACCGACGAGTTCAAAGCCTACAGCCGCCGGGTGGTGGACAACGCCCAGACGCTGGCGTCGGCGCTGATCAGCCGCGGCTTCGCCATCGTCTCGGGGGGCACCGACACGCACCTCATGCTGGTGGACCTGCGGCCCAAGAACCTCACCGGGAAGGTGGCCGAGAAGCTGCTCGATCAGGCCGGGATCACGGTGAACAAGAACACCATCCCCGACGACCCGCAGTCGCCCTTCGTCACGAGCGGCATCCGGCTGGGGACGCCGGCGCTCACGACCCGCGGGATGGGCCGGGGCGAGATGGAACGGGTGGCCGAGCTGATCGACCGGGCGCTGACCCGGCAGGACGAGGCCACTCTGGCGCGGGTGCGGGAGGAGGTCGGCGAGCTGACCTCGTCCTTCCCGCTCTACCAGCCCCGGTCGGCCGCGGGCCGGGTCCGGCGGACCGCCTGAGTGCCGGCGACGCCCCGCGGGAGCAGGTCGCTGTGAGCCAGCTGCAGTTCGCTGAGGACGTCCTGGCCCGGATCCGGGCGCGGGGCGGGCAGTACAACGAGCGCGCGTATCTCTTCGTGCTCGCGACGATCGAATATCTCCAGTCGAGGCTCGAGGCCCGGCGCCATGTCACCGGCGCCGAATTGGCCTGGGCCTGCCGCGACTTCGCCCGGGAGCAGTTCGGACTCCTCGCGCCCCACGTGCTCGCGCACTGGGGCATCGGCCGGACCGAGGACTTCGGACGGATCGTGTTCACCCTGGTGGACGTCGGCCTGCTGGTGACCCAGCCGGGCGACGCCGAATCCGACTTCGAGGCGGTGTACGACTTCGCCGACGCCTTCGGCGAGGTCTACCGCTGGCAGGGAGTGCGCGGCGCCTGATCGGAATCCGATCGTCAGCGGAGGGAGCATGGAGCGAATCGAGTGGCCGGCATGCCTGAAATGCTCGAAGGGCACCCTCATCCCCCTCTCCGACTACGGGCGCGAGGGGGCGCCCATCACCTACAAGGCCTGGGTCTGCACCAATCCCGACTGCGGCTTCAACCTCCGGATCGACAACGGCGAGATCAGCTTCGGACGAGCGATCGGCCAGAGCTACAAGTGATCCGCGGAGGCGCCCGCGGACGGCCGTGAGCGCCGCCGGGTCATGCTCTCCCCCATGCTTCCCATCCTCACCCCCGAGCAGTCGGCCGCCTGGGATAGCGCGGCGGCCGCCGCCGGCATCGAGCTCGCCACCCTCATGGAGACCGCCGGACGGGCCGTCGCCGCGGTGATCGCGGGACGCTACCCCACCCGTCTGGACGACGGCCTCCTCGTCGCCGCCGGACCCGGCAACAACGGCGGCGACGGCTGGGTGGTGGCGCGGGCCCTCCACCGGCTGGGCGTGCCCGTCTGGGTCACGGCGACGCCGGGCGAGGGCGCTCCCCTGCGGGAACGGATGGCGCGCCTGGCGCGGAACGAGGGGGTGCGCGAAGTCGCGCCCGACGGACCCTGGCCGGCGGTGGGGCTGCTGGTGGATGCGCTCCTGGGTACGGGCGCCGCCGGGCCGCCGCGCCCGCCGATGGCGCTGCTGCTCGAGCGCATGCTCGATCTCGAGCTGCCCGTGATCGCGGTGGACGGCCCGACAGGCGTGGATCTGCGAACCGGCACGGTCCATGGCACACCTCGAGCGGAGCTCACGGTGACGTTCGGCGGACTCCGCCGAGGGCACCTGCTCGCGCGGGACGAGGTGGGAGATGTGGTCGTCGTGGACATCGGCCATCCGCCGCCCGATCCGGCGTGGCCGGCTCTGGTCACCGATGCCGACGCCGCCGGGTGGATCCGGCGACTCGGCGCCCGCGACCACAAGGGCCGCCGGGGCCGGGTGGTCGTGGTCGGGGGTGACGCGGGGATGACCGGGGCGGTGCGGATGGCGGGCCGCGCGGCCTTTGCGGCCGGCGCGGGGCTGGTCCATGCCGTGGCCCCGCCGGACACGGTGGCTGCGCTGGTGCAGGCGGAGCCCGATCTCCAGACCCTTCCCCAGCGATTCGACCGGCCACTGGAGCAGGCGACGCTGGATCTCGTGTCCAAGGCCGACGCCGTGGTCATCGGCCCGGGGCTTGGGCGCGACGCGGGGCGACGGGAGCTGGTGGCCGAGCTGGCGGCGCGGGCCCGGGCGATCGTGCTCGACGCGGACGCTCTGGTGGCCTTTCAGGGAGCCGTCGCCGAGCTCCACGCGCTCGCACGGGAACGGACGGTGGTGCTCACTCCCCACCCGGGCGAGTTCCGCACTCTCTTTCCCGCACTGGCGTCGGAGCGGGAGGTGGACCCGTGGGCCGCCGCCGGGCGCGCCGCCGAGGAGGTCGGTGCGATCGTGCTCCTCAAGGGCGTGCCCACCGTCGTGGCGGGACCCGACACGCCGACGCTCGCCGTGGCCGCCGGCAATCCCGGGCTCGCGACCGGAGGGAGCGGCGACGTGCTCAGCGGCCTCATCGGAACCGCGCTCGCACAGGGCGCTGCCGGACCGACGGCCGCGGCCCTGGGGGCGCAGCTGCTGGGGCGGGCGGCCGACCTCGCGGCCCGCCGCGTGTCCGCGCGCGGACTGCGTCCCATGGACGTGGTGGCGGCGCTCCCCGAGCTCTGGCGCGAGTGGGACCTGCTGTGCCGCGCGCCGGCCGCGCCGCGTCCGCCGGTGCTGCTCGAGCTTACCCGACCCCAGACTCTCTGACCATGCGCATCGTCACCACGGCGCTGCTCGTCGGCCTCGCTGCTTCGCCGGCCCGGGCCCAGACTCCTTCCCGCGACTGGCGGCCCTCCGACCGCACCGTCATCGGCGATTTCAGCCGCATCACCGCCGTGGCCGCCGCGCTCGAGCGGGTCTACGTCACCTCGCCCACCGCCCTCCTCGTCTGGCATCCGCAATTCCGCACCTGGGAAGGTCCCTACGATCCGCCCCAGGGCATCACGCTCGCCGGCGTGTTCGGCGGCCTGGTCGATCCGTTGGACCAGTCGCTCTGGCTGGTGCGGACCAACGGGTGGGTGCACTTCCAGCCCGAGCTGCAGATCTGGGATCAGGGCCTGG
>Ga0310810_10001817_pt1 | contig 22662 bp, 19 predicted proteins | sample NCmetagenome_FD_207641 | JGI IMG/M metagenome (GOLD analysis project Ga0310810, IMG submission 207641) | Soil microbial communities from experimental microcosm in Duke University, North Carolina, United States - NC | ecosystem: Engineered > Artificial ecosystem > Soil microcosm > Unclassified ... | reverse complement strand
GGCTTGATGTCCGGCCACACGATGGTGTTGCCGGGCAACGAACCGTGATGGCGAAGCGGCATCGAGCTGCGCGGGATGTCGGGAGGAAAGTTCCTCAACGGCTCAATCGCGTTCTTCACGACGGGCCTCGGCAACGGCGCGCTGGCTTTGCGCGCCCATCCGTCCTTGAAGCTCGGTGAACTGAAGTACGGCTGATCGGGCGCCATCACATCGAGCTTCCAGATACCGTCTTCCAGTTTCGCGGCGTTGTTGGGGTACATGCCGTCAGAGAACCCACGCGACTCCGGCGCCGCGTCGATGTGCAGCAGACGATGGCGCATCCTGGCCGAGGTGCCGTCCGGCGCGACATCGATCACGGGTTGAATCAGCCAGTGACCCGCGGCGGCCTGTCGTGGCAACGCCGCGACGCCATCGTAGTTACGCTCGCATTCCTCTGCGTGATCGGGACCGACACAGAAGGCGACGGCCGACTTGGCGCGCCAGCCGTCCTTCGCGTGGAGCTGGCCCAGCGCATGCCACTGCTGGTGGTCGATGTCATTGGCCAGCGCGTGGCTGATGTTCTCGACAGCGATATAGGCGACCGAATGGGAGAGGCGTCGCCTCGCATCCGCGATCGCCGCCTGCATATCACGCGGCGGATGCATCGCATCTCGAACGCCGGCGAGCGGAGGGAGCAGCGCACCAACACCAGCGACTTTCGTGCCCGCGGGCAGTTGCACGGGCTTCCCGGTAACAGGATGGTCGAGGAAGAAGTCCGGAACGACGCCGTCAGTGAGAGTGCCTCGGTCGGCGGCGGGCGCGGGTCTGTCGGGCGCGCGCTCACCGATCTCCGGCGCGGTCACGAGGCGACTCTTCGCCCAGCCCTGGTAGTAGTCGGTCGCCATGATCGGGAAGATGCGCATCTCGCGAATCCGCCAGATCCCATCGCTGCCCCTGGCGAATCGGTTTTCGATCACGTCGATTCCAAGCGACGCGGTACCCGCGGTGTAGTCGCCGAGCATGTTGAACACAACGCCGCGCGTGCGCGCCTCTCGCCCGGTCGCCGAGACAGAGACGAGGAGGTTGGAGATCAGCCGATTGTTCATCTGGCCGTAGCGCAGACCTTGCGGACCCGAACGTTCGTGGAATCGACGGATGCTCGCGACGCCTTCATAGATGCCAACGTCGGCGAGTTCGAGAACGGCGTCGCTGGTGAACAGATCGGTTGCGTCGTCCCACATCTTCCGGTCGACGTAGTAACCGTAGGCGTTCTGCAGATTGGCGACCTTGTCCTCGTCGTTCATCGCCTGGACGCGACGGTCGAGCGCGGCGAGCGAGTCTGATGATGTGCCCGAGATTGCCGGAATCGTCATCCCGTTCGGAATAGGTGGAATGGGAACGCCGGCCTCCGCCGATGTGTAGTGGAAGGGAACGAGCTTGATGTCGCGACCACCGGTGACCCATCCGGTTTCATAGGGACCGGCAGTCTCCTGGTAGTAGTCGAGACGCGCGATCTTCCAGACGCCATCCTCTTTCACGTACGCGATTTGGCTGATGCCCTGCTCCCAGCGCGCGCTTCCACCCAGTTGTCCGATCATCGCGAACTCGCGCCACCGGCCTTTCGCGGTCTTGCCATCGGGCGAGAGATTCAGGACTGGCGCATCTTCGAGCATGGCGTGCAGGCCACCCGCTGGCAGGCCCTCGCGGCCGTTGCCCCATGCCGTGAGGAGATACTTGCCGATCGCCGCGCGGCCCTTCAGGCGATCGGCACCATACATGGCTTCGGCGTCGCTGGTGAAGAGCGACGCCATCTCGCCCCACAGGCCGAACTGCGCGAAGTGCGCGTAAGAAATTTGAAGACGCTTGACCGCGCGGATATCCTCGGCACGCTGGACCTCGAGGGAGAGCCTGGCAAGGTCACCAGCCTCGTCGAGCGCAGGCACAGCGCGAGCGGGATACGCAAGCGCGACGGCGATCAGGATCAACGCGAATCGTGTTCTCATACGCGTGTCGCACAGCATAACGCCGGCGATCCCGATCCGGAAGGAAGGAAACAGTGAAGAGATGTCTATTCGCGGTGGCGATGCTTCTCGCCGGGTCGCCGTACGTAGAGTCCGGCTTCAGCCGGACCTCATTCGCACAGCAGCGGGCACCCGAGATCTCCTTCACGTCGGTCCCCGACTACCCCAACCTTCCCGCCGGCATGAACTTCGGCGAGGTCCCCGGCGTGGCGGTGAACTCGAGCGGCCACGTGTTCGTCTTCTCGCGCTCGAACAGCGCGAACGGCCCCGCGTTTGGCGCCGCCGCAGCCCAGCTCTTCGAGTTCGATCAGAAGGGCAACTTCGTGCGCGAGATCGGCAAGGGTCTCTATGCCTGGTCGGAGGCGCACAGCGTACGCATCGATCGGAACGACAACATCTGGGCCATCGACAAGGGCTCGAACATGATCGTGCGCTTCAACCCGCAGGGCCGCGTCGTGTGGGTGTTCGGGCGGAAGCAGGAAGCGGCCGACGGCGCCGAGCCGCTCGGTCATCCAGATCCGCCGCTGCCGCCGGTGGACGGCAACTTCCGCCAGCCGACCGACATCGCGTGGGACTCGCAGGACAACACCTACATCACCGACGGCTATGTCAACTCGCGCGTCGCCAAGTTCGACAAGAACGGCGACTGGGTGAAGTCATGGGGCTCGAAGGGCACCGGCCCCGGCCAGTTCAACATCCCGCATTCGATTGCCATCGACCTACGCGACAACATCTACGTCGGCGATCGCACGAACCACCGCATCCAGGTGTTCGACACCGACGGCAACTTCAAGCGCATGTTCTCGATCGATGTGCCACCCGATCCCACGTCACGCCCCGTCAACGGCCCGACACCCGCCGGCGAACGTCTCAAGCAGGCGATCGGCGCACCCAATTCGCTCTGCATCACACCCGGGCCCACGCAGGTGCTCTTCGTTGGGGAATCCACATATCCTGGACGCATCTTCAAGGTTGCGCTCGACGGCACCGTGCTGGGTGTGATCGGCCGCTCGGGACGCAACCTGGGACAGTTCTCCGGTGCGCACGCGCTCGCGTGCCCGACGGAGCGTGAGCTGTACGTCGGCGAGACGTCGAACTGGCGAGTGCAGAAGCTGCTGCTACGTTGACAGGCGATCTCTCACTGAGCGGCAGGCGGGCGGGCAACGCCTGAGGGACGACGTCATGAAGCGCCACGAGGTGCCATCGTTGTTCGTCGTGTCGCTGCCGCGCTCGCTGTCGACGCTCATCTACCATGCGGTCCGCCAGTCAGTAGGCCTGACAGAGCCGATCTGGACCTCCGACGGCGAGATCATGAATCTCGATCGCTTCGCGCTGATGCCAGGGCCGGCGAGGGATTTCGGCCGCAAATTCCTCCGCAGGGACACTGATCCCGAGGTGTACGTCGAAGCGATGGCGTTCCTCACTCACACGGTGGCGCCGACGGGCCACGGATACAAGGACGTGGTGCAGCCGTTCCTCATGGCGGAGTGGATGAAGACGAGCGGCTTTCGCGCCTTGCGCATCAAGCGGAACGTCGCCGACGTCGCCTATTCGATGTTGACTCGAGAGTGGCACTATCCATCCCGCTTGTTTCCACGGACGAAGGATCTGGAACTGGCGATGGTACGCGGGCTGGTCCTCGCGGATCGCGCGCTGGACACCATCCCGGCGCAGCACGTCGATTTCGACGAGTTCATCCACGATGAAGCACCGATCTTTGCCGCGGTGCGACAGCTATACGGCGCTCGAGTGATGACGAAACGATTGAGCTACATCGACAATCACTTCAAGCGTATGCGTGCGCGAATCCTGCAACGAAGAAGGACGGCACGCTACCAGGCGATCGCCGATCGCGTGGCGAAGGTCTCAGCACGACGTCGTCCGTGATTGGCCAGGCGTTGGCTGGAACAGCTGGCTTCACGTTCCCGGTAGTGATCTTCGGCAACGCAGTCGGAGATCACCTGATGGGCCTTCCTGCGCTGCGAGCGTTGGCCGCGCTGTTCCCGGGACGGCTTTCTCTGATTTGTGTGCCAGGCGCCAGGCGCGATTTGTTTGCTGACGTTCCCCTGCGATCGGTATGCGAGGTCGAAATGCGTCACCGCGGGCGCGGCCGGGTCTTCGATTCCAGGCACGCGGCCGAAACCATCGGTCAGTGCGACCTCCTCGTGTCCCTCAATCCATGGCACTCGCCATCAGTTGATCGACTGCTGCGACTCCTGTCGCCGGCGCGTTCCGTGGGATTCTCGCCTGCGTTCGACGTTGTGCTGCCGAAGGATTCGAAGCGGCATGTCGCGGACCAGGTATTCGCGCTGGCCACGCACTTCGACTCCTCGTTGCGGATAGAGGACTTCGCCTTCCCGCCCCGACTACCTCGCCGCTGCGACCCGAGAATCCGCGAGTTCCTCGAGTCGGTAGCACCAGGGAAACGCGTTCTTGCGGTTCACAACGAAACGAAGCCCGAGAAGGTGTGGCCACGCGAACGGTTGATACGGCTCATCGACGCGTTTCTCGATCGCCACCCGGACTTCGTCGCGTTCGTCCTGGATTTCTACCCCTGGAAAGGAAGGAAGCCGCACCGGCGCGTGATTCATTCGCCTGGTTTGCCGCTCCATTACGCGTTCTCTGTGCTGAGGGCGAGCGATGTCTTCCTCGGCGTCGATTCCTGCATGCTGCACGCGGCGGACCTATATCGTCTCCCCGGTGTCGGCCTCTTTGGGCGCGCGAACATCGGGTTCGCGTCGAAGACGTACAACTATCGGCAATGGGGGTTTCGATTCTCCCGGCGGCGCCAGATCTCGGATGCGCGCGGGATGAATTACATCCGGGAGCCCCGGGTACTGGCGGCGCTGGAAGGCTTGCTGACTTAGGTGGTCGTTCCCTTACGCTTCGCCCCACCCTTGATCTCTTTGCGCGACGGCAGATCCTTCTTGGTCTTCTTGGCTCCACGGACACAGGTCAGATCGCTGTTCATCGTCTCCTCCAATTTGCAGCCCGACATAGCTACTCCTGAGCGGCTGCCGGACGCGCAGCGCTCGGGCCTGGCCCTTCCTTCCCACCCAGCTTCTTGAGTAACGCGACGGTACGTTCCTGCGGCACCGGCAACTGCCCGACGATCGTCTTCCCCATCGCGACGTCGAGCGGCGTGTAGCCCTGCTTGCTGGTGGTGTTGACGTCCATGCCCTGATCGATCAGGAACTGCACGATGGTGTCGGCACCACGCAGCGCGGCGCCGTGGAGCGCGTTCTCGCCGCGGGCATCGGTCTGCTTGAGGTCGAGGCCGGCGGCCATCATGACCTTGACCGTCTCGAGCGCGTCGCGCTCGAGCCCGCGTGTGTTCTTGTCGCGATACCCGATGCCGGCCGCCAGCATGAGGGCGTTGGCTCCGCCCTTGGTCGTGAGCGCCGGGTTCGCGCCCTTCGCGAGCAGCAGACGAATCACCTCGTGATCGCCGGCGCGGGCGGCGCGCATCATCGGCGTCGCGCCCTCGCCGAGCGTGTTGTCGCCGAAATCCATGCCGCTGCGTACCGTGAGCGGGCGCGTGAGCGGGACGTCCAGCTTCGCGCCGTGATCGATGATCGCCGTGACGACGTCTATGGTCGGAAGCGGGTCGTCGGTCGTGCGATTCGGCATCGCCGTCCAGTCTTCGTTGCGAATGTCGATCATCGCGTAGAGCGCCGTGCGGCCGCCGGCATCGACGATGGTCACGTCGGCGCCGCGGTCGATGAGGAACTTCGCCAGCGTGTACTGCTTGTTCATGATCGCCGCGACGAGCGGCGTGACGTTGTCCACGTCGCCGACATTCACGTCGACGCCGGCGTCGAGCATGATGCGCGCCGACTCGAGGTCGCCCTCGCGCGCCGTGAACATCAGCGCGGTGAAGCCGCCGCGCGGGATGGGAGAAATCGCCGACGCCGCGCTCAGCTTGGGCGGCTTCGTCTCGCGATCGAAGCCCCGGACCTTCCAGTCGGCGCCGCGCTCGAGCAGGAGCTTCACGACCGGAGCGTGACGCTCGGCCGCAGCCCACATCAGCGCGGTCTGCCCCTTGTAACGCTCGCGCGCGTTCACGTCGGCCCCGCGATCGAGGAGCATGCGCACCGACTCCACGTTGCCCGAACGGGCAGCGCTCATGAGCACGGTCTCGCCGTCGGCAGTAGACAACGCTTTCGCATCCGCACCCGCATCGAGCAGCACTTTGACGAGAGTGGCATTGCCGGATGTGGCTGCCTCCGAGAGCGGCGAGGCGCCGAACCGGTTCGTGGTGGCCGCCTTCGCGCCGGCACCGATCAGCAACTTGACCGCCTCGACGTCGTTCCAATGCGCGGCCCAATGCAGCGCGGTGGTTCCGTCGGGCTGCGGAGCGTTGACGTCAACGCGCTGGCCGATCATCGTGCGCAGGGACGCGAAATCATGTCGCTGCGCCGCGTCGGCGGCATCAGACGTCCCAGCTGAGGCGAGCGACGGCATCGCGCCGATGAGAAGACACGCGAGAAGTCGAGTCGTTGATCGCATAGTCAGCCTACACATCCGACAGCAGCCCCGTGCTGTCGCCGACTTTCTCGTGCTTGACCCCGGCCTTGTCCAGGATCGTGAGCAGCAGGTTCGACATCGGCGTGCCCTCGGGATACGTCAAGTGACGCCCCCCCTTCAGCCGCCCAGCCGCACCACCGGCAATCAGCACCGGCAGCGGCGCGTGATTGTGCACGTTGCTGTTGCTCATGGCGCTGCCGTAAAGGATCAACGAGTGATCGAGCAGGTTGCCATCGCCGTCCGGCGTGGACTTCAGCCGGTCGAGCAGATACGCGACCTGCGACACGTGGAAGGCGTTGATCTTCGCGAGCGTCTCGAGTCGCGCCTGGCTGTTCTGGTGGTGCGACGCCGGGTGGAACGCTTCCGAGATCCCGAGCTTCGGGAACGTCCGGTAGCTGACCTCGCGCGCCATCATGAACGTCGAGATGCGGGTGATGTCGGCCTGGAAGGCGATCGCCATCAGGTCGAACATCAGCTTCGTGTGCGCCTCATGATCGTCGGGAATGCCGGTCGGTGACTCCGGCACCGCCAACGAGGGATTCGATGCCTGGCGCTCCGAGATCTGGATGCGGCGCTCGATCTCGCGGACCGCGTCCATATATTCGGCCACGCGACTGCGATCTTTGACGCCGAGATCACCCTGCAGGCGACGCACCTGCCCGTTAATCGCATCGAGAATGCTGCGCTGTGTCTCGATGCGCTGCAGGCGCTCCTGCACAGTCGCGCCGTCGCCGAACATGCGATCGAACACGACGCGCGGGTTGATCTCCATCGGCAGCGGCGACGTCGGCGTCCGCCACGCGATGGTGTTCATGTAGGTGCAACTGAACCCGACATCGCAGGAGCCGACGAGGCCACTGTAGTCTTCGACCGCCAGTTCGAGCGAGGGCAAGAGCGTGTCCTGGCCAATCTGCGCCGCGGCCATCTGATCGATCGTCGTGCCAGCCTGGATGTCTGCACCGTCGGTGCGCTTCGGGTGCACACCATTGAGAAACACCGCCGGGCAGCGTGTGTGGTCACCGCCGTTGTCGCCCGCGCCCTGCGGTCCGGCCTGCGCATGCGCAAGGTTGCTCAGCACGACGACCTGATCCTTGTGCGCCGCGAGCGGCGACAGGATCGGTGAGAGCTCCAACGCGCCCGTGGTGGCTGGCGTCCACTGGTTCATCACCGCGCCATGTGGGATGAAGTTGAGCCCAAGCCTGATCTGCGGCTTCGCTGCCGTCTGCGCCAGCGCGGTCCGCGCCGGCACCATCGCGTCGAGAAACGGCAGCGACATGGTGACGCCGACACCGCGGATGAACGTGCGCCGCGAGAGATGCTTTTTGAACAGGGCGCTCATCTGGTCTCCTTGCCAGTCACGGCGGTCTCTTTCATCTGAAACGGAACGCTGCGCACGACGCCGAGCACGATCGACGAGAAACGATAGTTCGTGGACCGTGCATCCTGGACGATCTTCCGCACCGCGGGCATGTCGTAGTACTCGAGACCGCGGCCCACTCCGTAGGTCAGCATCCGCTCGGCGAGGACGCCGACGAAGACCTCTGGCCGCTTCGTCATCTCCTGACGCAGCGCGTTCACGCCGTCAAGCCTGGCGCCGGTGAACAGGGTCCCGGACGCGTCGATGACCAGACCGTCTTCCTTCGCGCGCCACCGGCCGATGCCGTCGAAATTCTCCATCGAGAACCCGATTGGATCCATCACGCGGTGGCAGCCGGCGCACACGGGGTTGGCTCGATGACGCTCCATCCGCTCGCGCAGCGACAGCACTTTCCCATCGGCACCGTTGTCGGGCAGCGGCGGAATGTTTGGCGGCGGCGGCTGTGGCGGCACGCCCAGCAGATTCGTCAGGATCCACTTGCCGCGTTCAACGGGTGACGTGCGATTCGGATACGAGGTGACCGTCAGGATGCTCGCCTGTCCCAGCAGGCCGCGACGCGCCTCGTTCGGCACCGACACGCGCCGGAACCGGCTGCCGTAGATGCTCGGCATGCCGTAGTGCCGCGCAAGCCGCTCGTTCACAAATGTGTAGTCCGCGTTCAGCAGATCCATCACGCTGCGGTCCTCGCGCATGATGCTGTCGAAGAAGAGCTCCGTCTCTTCCTTCATCGCTTGCCGCAGGTTGTCGTCGAAGTCCGGGAAGGCAGCGAGATCAGGATTGGAGTTCTTCAGGTTGCGCAGGTGGAGCCACTGCTCGGCGAAGTTGTCGATGAGTGTCTTCGAGCGCGGATCGGCCAGCATGCGCTTGACTTGCTGCTCGAGCACCGCCGGCTGCTTCAGTTTTCCCTGCGCCGCGAGCGAAACCAATTGCTCGTCCGGGAGGCTGCTCCACAGGAAGAAGGAGAGACGCGAGGCCAGTTCGATGTCACCGAGCTGATAGACCGGCGAGCTTGCTTTGACGGGGTCGGGCTCGACGCGGAACAGGAACTCCGGGCTCGCGAGGATGAACTGCAGTGCCGACTCGATGCCGCGATCAAAGTTTGCACCACTCTTCCGCCCGCGCGCGTAGAAGTCCATCAGCACGCCGGCCGTCGCGCCATCCACAGGCTTCCGATACGCCTGTCGCGCAAGCGTGGTCAGGATCTGTCGCGCACATGTCGTCTCTTGAGCAGGCGCCGTAGGCCGGCACTGCAGGATCTTTCGTCGCGACGCGGAGTCGCCGGAGCCCGAGACGGCGTACGGGCCTTCGATCGTGATGCGATCCACGGACGGATCGCCCATGATGTCGAGGCCGTCGATCGTGGTCTTGATGAACGGCTTGATCAGATCGTCGCGCGGCGCCTGGCTCTTGAGCACCGTCGTCGCCCAGAGCGTGTGCGTGCCCGCCTTGACGGGAAGCCGCACTGTGAGGCGGCGATCGAGCTCGGCACCAAACGTGCCGGGGTTCTCAGCCATCCGGCCGAAGTCGTCACGCCCACCCGCGGTGACCACGGTCAAACGAGCACCATCCATCGCGATCTCGATTTCGTGCGGATCTTCCATGCCGCGCATCAGGTCAAAGGTATTGCGCCACAAACGAAGCTTGATGACGTACTCGGCATCGACCGGGAACGTGTGCTCGATCTTCATGCCGCCGCGCGTGCCCGGCGGCAGCCCCTCGATGTGCCCGTCCTGGGAGAGATCCGGCCGCACGCGATAGGTCGCCGTGCTCGGCGTGATGTTCACGTTGCCGAGCGCCATCCGGCTGATGTTCCAGGACGCCGAAAGATATCGCTCCATCAGCGACGGCGACACGCTGAGCACGTCCGCGATGTTGTCGAACCCGCTGCTCTCATCGTCGGGCGGCAGGAGCGCGGTGGCGTCGATCTCGAGCGACAGCAGATCCCGTATCGCGTTGGCGTACTCGGCACGATTGAGCCGATGAAGCGCCGTGCGGCCCGGGCGTGGATTCGCCGCCGCGGCTCGATCGATGGTGGTTTCGAGATGACCCACGAACGCGTCGAGCGTGGCGGCGTCCGGCCGCGGCATCCCGGCGGGCGGCATCATGCCGGCCCTGACTTTCCGAATCACCTTCTCCCAGAGATCGGCGTGCAGCGAAATGTTCGCGAGGTCCGCGTGCTCGAGTGAGAGCTCACCCGACTTCGTGCGGTCGTTGTGACAGCCGGTGCAATAGGTCTTGATCAGTGCTGCGTCGGACGAGGACCGGGCCGCCTCAACCGGCGGGGCCGCAGGACCGGCCGTCCCCTGTGCCAGGCCTGCGGGGCTGGAAAGCAGGACGGCGATGACGAAGGCGAGTGCCGCTGAGGGCAGTAAGGTTCGCACGTAGGCTCCAGGGACGTACTATCGCATTTGTCGAGCGATTTGCACCTCGCCTTTACAGCGCTCGACACTGTACTCGTCGCTGCAGACTCCTCCACATTTCGAGATCTTGAGGACTCTATCGCGCGCGCGGGGCGGGGGTGTAGATGGCCTCGCCTTCGGTTTGGCCCAGGACCAGGCGTGTGACGGTCCCCTTCGCATCGAGGAAGAACTCTGCGATCGCACCCGTGGACTCGAACATCGTGGCTGAGAGAGGAATCAGCGGAAGCGCGTTCAGATAGAGCCGGCCGTTGACGAGCGTTACCGTGTGGTTCATCCCCATGAACCCGGCAACGGTCCGCGACCCGGCGCTGAATGCATACTTGCCCTCGTATCGAGCAAGAAGGGCCGCGTCGACTGACACGCCAGCGCGCTCGGCCCCCACGAGGCGAGACCGGTTGTTCTCGTTGCAGACGTTCTCGAGCATGTCCGTATCCGCGCGGTAACTCACCGGGAGCGACAGCGAGAGCGGTCTCGTCAAGGTCTCCGGATCGTCGAACGTGATCTGGTACTCGACGTGCCCGAAGTCAACGCGACGGAATCGTTCAGTCACGCGCAGTTTTTCCGAATGAGGATGCCCCGCTCTGTCGAGCCACGTCCGATCGTTGAAGCCAGCGGACTCGACCACCAGCGTGTCCTCCTCCCAGCGACCTACGGAATAGCCCAGCCACGTCGGGTTCGGATCCGCGGGTAGCGTGCGTCCGTCCATGTAGATCTGCCGGTAGCGCCCGGTGCCGTTCTCGTACAGCAACGCGACAACCGCGGGCGACTGCATGATTCGGTATGTCGTGCTCAGCATGTCCGAAGGACCGCCTGGCAGGCAGTTGGTCACCGGATCGTCGCGACGGAAATCGACGATGCGCTGCTGGAAGACGGCCTCAGCGGCCGGGCGAAAGATGGCTTCATCCTGCAGACTCTGTATGAGGTCGAAGCGATACGGGTTGGGAGCTGGCTGCCACAGGCCCGACAAGTCCGGCTTGCCATCGGGCGTCCTGGGTGCGGGAGCCGTCAGGTTCGGCTTGCCGTCAGCGGTGCGAGGAATGCCCGGCGTTCGCCAGTCGAGCCACTGGGCGCCCAACGAAACCGGTAGCAGCAACACCGCCGCGAGTGCGATTCGTGACATGGAGGTTCACTCCAGGCGACCGACCGTCACAGTCTACGCTGCTGCGAAGGAGACCTGAATCTCCTTCGCAGCGGCATCTGCTCAGGCCAGCGCCTTTCCGTACAGAGCGAGGAGGCGGCTCCACGCTTTCTCCGCCGCGGGCTCGCTGTAGACCTGCGTATCCGGCGGACACCAGCCATGAGCAGCTGGGTACACCTCGATCTCCGCTGACAACTTGGCCTTCTCGAACGTGTCCTTCAACACGGTCTTGTCATTCGGACGCTGCTTGTCGTCATTTTCGGCAATGGCGATCAGGAACGACGCCTTCGTCGCGGCCGCCAGCATATGCGGACTGTTCGCGCCTGCCGCGTCGTTGACGAGCCCGCCGCCGTGGAACGACCCGACGGCGCCGATACGGCCTGGCACTGCTGATGCCGTGTGAAACGACATCGGACCGCCCATGCAGTAGCCCTGCACGCCGACTTTGCGGTTCTTGTTCACCTGCGGCTGCGCGTCGAGCCAGGCGACGAACGTCTTCGCGTCGCTCATGTCCGTGGCCGGGCTCATGCCCTTGCGAAACGGCATCATCTCCGGGATCGGCGTCGCGCCGGTCGCCGTTGGCTTCCCTACCCGATAGAACGGGTTGACCACGAGCACGGAATACCCCGACCCGGCGAGCCGCTTCGCCATGGTTCGCATCGCCGGACGAAGCCCGAAGATGTCCGGCCAGATGAGGACGCCAGCCCCGGTGCCGGACGCCGGATGCACGAAGTACGCGTCACAGGTGCCGTCCGGCGTCTTGATCTCGACATCCCGTTCGCTGGTTGCCTGCGCGTTGGCGATCTCAGGCAACGTCATGGCGACGCCGGCCGCGAGCAACACTCCGAACTGTCTGCGGGTCACCAGGCCCCTGGCCTCGTACTCCGCCACACTCTCTGCAAAATGATCTTTATCGCACATGTCGGCTCCTCATCGTCCCGATCAATACGGTGGCACGTGGAGCCAGTACATACACCAAGTCGTGTCGAGTGCGGCGGGTGGCGATCCGCCCGGCTTCGGGCCGGGCGCATTCACCCCGGGCCGAGCGGCCGGAGCCGCGGCGTAGGCGGATGAGTGTTCGCGTGAGAATCGCTGAACGTTAACCTCGTACAACTCAGTGTGTTCCGTGGGCGTTTCCAGGGGCAATTTATGGATCAGCTGAACATTTTCGTCAGCCACGGCGCGAAATACGCCGATATAGCGAACAGTCTCAAACGATCGCTGCAAAGAGTGCGATCCAGCAGGCCGCTGAGCGTCAAGCTTAGCGAGGACATGCCTGCGGGCCGAGAGTGGCGGAGATGGATTGATGACAATGTGCGCAGCGCAGACGTCTTCGTGCTGCTGTATCCGCACGTCAGCATGGACATGGGCTGGTGCAACTACGAGCTCGGTCGCTTCTACCAGAGAGACGACAACGTCGTATGCATAAGAAACAGTGACATTCCGAAGCCACCGCCGGTGTTCGAACCATATCAATCCATCGTGGGTGACCAGGCGGGGCTCATGAAGTTCATGAAGGACTTCTTCGTCACCGGAGCCCTGACGGGAGGCGATGTCCTGAACCCGGATGTTGACAAGGTTTCCAGTAACGACGGAGAGCTTGTGAACGAACTCGCTCGTGAGCTCGCTGAGAAATTCGCAGCGGCGCGGGTTGACGAACAGCTTTATGAGCGGCGTCTCGTCGTCTCCGTCAAATACGCCAGCCCTGGCAAGCTGGATCCAGACAACTCAGTCATCGAGGGAAACGCAGATGGCATGAACCTGCTCGGCTTTCACTACACGCCGGGCATGCGATGGTCTGACGTTCGCAGTGTCCTTGTTACGTCGGCAGAGTGGCCGCTAGAACTTGAACAGGCGATGACTGCCATGGCCTCCGGGCAATTGCCACCACCGCTGTCACCGTTTCGCACGCCGTCGGGAGTCTTCATCCCTGTCATCGTCAAAGCGGAGATCGTCGACCGCGTGCTGCGACAGGTATTTGTGATCTTCGTCCCGGCTGATTCAGAGCGCCTCGGTCCCCTCTTCGAGGGTTCCTCGTTGCCGATGGGAATGCCAGCCACGTTGAGATCTCTCATCCAGCTTCTAAGGCTTATGTTCAGGGCGCGCTGGGATATCCTCGAGCCGCGTCGTACAGAGGCGGTGTACCAAAAACCGTCCGGGGAGCGGTGCGCGCAGATTGCAGCCGCTGTCCTCTCAGACTATGACGAATTGAACCGCGATCTTGCGACGCTACATCTGAGCGGCGAGGACGCGTTTCAAGAGATATTCAACACCGATCTCTGGCAGGAGCTCGGCGTTCTTGGTGAGGAATGGTTGGCACTCACTGGTGAATTGAAGAAGTCGCCAGATAACCATGAAGAGCTCTCCCGTTTGCTCACGCAACTGCGGAACAACAACGCGAAGTGGATAAATGTCGGTGCGAAGCAGTTCGCGCAGACGGTTCAGCACTATTGCCCATAGTCACACTGCGGGCATGAAGACCCCTCGTCCCGAGATCCGATGACAATCCCGGCGGTGCAGGTCAGCGTCAGGATTTCGTCGCGATCACGGCGATCGTCATCGGGCTCACGAACAGTCGCGTGGAATCGTCGAGCTCCGCCAGCTCGCGATCCCATTGCGTGATATCCGTTCCTGTCCGGGCGACCGCGTCGCGCACGCGTCCCCAACTGATTCGCCAGAACTCGGCGAGCTCAGACCCGCCGCGAAAATAGGGCGTCTCGCCTTCAGCGCGCACGTTGCCGAGTCCGAGCGATGCCATCTTGAACGGCAGATCACGGCTCCAGTCCGGGTGCGATCCGCGCTCTTGAACGATCTCGAAGACACGTTCGGACAACGATCTGAATCCGCTGCGATCGAGCGTTCGCACCGAGATAGCGTCGGGTTCTTCCACGAAGAGCGTTCCGCCAGGCGCGAGGCAATCGACCAGCTTCTGAAGCACCCGCTCGCGCTCGGGGATGTGCATGAGCGTCCACCGCGTGTGCACCAAGTCGAACGTGGCCGGCGGAAGATCCGCGTCGACGACGTTCTCTTCCCGCACGTCGAAGTTTGCGAGATCGAGCGACCGAATGAATCGGGCGTCGAGCTCGATTGCCGTGACATGGCCAGTGGGCGCCACGCGTCGACACAGCCATTCACAAACAGTCCCACCGCCAGCTCCGACATCGAGACATCTCCATCCCGGCGCGACACCAATGCCTTCGAGTCGGCGGAACGTGGATGGATCGAGCGAGTGCTCGAGGAGAGCGAGGCGGCGCCGTCCCTCGACCATCGCGTTATCCCAGGTATAGCTCACTGGGCGCATGACGACCCTCTGGTGTCTAGGATAGCGCTCGTACGGCCGTTTGACAGGTGCGGCCCGTAACACGATGATCTGCGCCGTGCGCGAGTTGTCTGCGCGGAAGCAGGAGTTGTCATGACACTCGATTGGAGTCGTCGTTTTGCCGTCGTTGCAGCCTTCGTGCTCGTCAGCGCGCCCTTGATGCTCGTCGCGCAGCCGGGAACGTTCGGCGGCGGATACGGACCGCCGCTCGCAGTGGCGCCTCCGCCCAGGGCCTTTGCGACCTCCGAAGAGCACTACAAGTTTCTCCTCACGGCCGCGAAAGGCGGTACGAAGCACAGCCTCACATCCGTGCCGCGCTGGGATGGCTTGTGGGTAACCGCCGGTAATACCCACATGGACAGCTTCATCGATCCGCCAGGATTCGCAGGAAAGGTTCGCGAGGGCGTGCTGACACCGCCGTATGAGAAGGCTTACAAGGAGCGCTGGCGTCAGCAGCAGGAGCTCGGAGAAGTGCAGTACGACCGTCTGACGCACTGTGAGCCGCCGGGATATCCGCGCTGGCTGCTCGAGCCCTACTCACACGAGTTCGTCAATCTGCCGCACGAGTCGTACTTGATCAACGATTTCGGGCCGGGGATTCGCCGCATCTACATCGGCCAGGAGCACAAGAACGTGTATGGGACGCACTCCTGGTACGGCGACACGATCGGATTCTGGGACGGCGACAAACTGATCACGAACACCAAATACCTCCTGCCTGCCGACTTCACGCGTTGGTCGCCGATGACGAGCAACCAGTTCGAGTCGGTCGAAACGTGGCAGCTCAAGAAGTATCCCGGTGATGTCGAGCGGCTCGAAGTGCAAGTGACCTTTTACGATCGCTACGCGTTCGTCAAACCGGTCAATGCCGTCTACGCGTTCCGCCGCGGTAAGGATCTCGAAGCAGCCGGCCATCGCGTCCAGCACTGGGAGTGCGAGACGAGCAACAACGACGTCTTCGACAAAGGCACGACGACGTCGCGGCTGCCGGGCGAGTCGGGATTCAAGGACGCGCGCGGATCCACGCTGTTTCCAGATCTACCGGGCCAATCACGCGATCCGATCTACAACACCACGCTTCCAGGCGGGAAGGAGAGCAAATGAAGACGACGTTCCGGTTGCTGGCCAGCGCCCTCGTCGCATCGCTGCTGACAGCGTCGGCCGCCCTGGCCCACCACTCGTTCGCGATGTTCGATCGGACCGTCGAGAAGATTGTGACCGGCACCGTCGCTCGCTGGCAGTTCAATGCTCCGCACTCGTGGCTCTATCTGACTGTGAAAAATGCGGACGGCACCGAGACGCTCTGGAGCTTCGAAGGTTCGGCCCCGCCGTCACTACTGACGCGGGGCATTACCGGCAGTACCTTCGAGCCTGGCGCCACCGTCACCGTCTCGTATTGTCCGATGAGAGACGGACGCTCGGCGGGAGGTCTTGGATGGGCGAAGCTGGCCAACGGCACCTTCGTGAATCCGTCCGACGGAGGCTGTGACGGCAGCCCGAGCGCGGTTGAGAAATGGAAGCCCTGGATGGCGAAGGGATACACCTCGAGCGCTGACGCGCTGAAAGCGAAGTAGCCCGAAGGCGTGCACCTGCTGCTGCCCTACTTACCGGGGCAGTTCGGAGGGTTCGTTCTCGGGGGCAGCGCCCAGCTGAAACTGTCGCCGACACGCCGGATCGAAGTCGGGTCGACGGTGTTCGGGTTCACGTTGCTCGTGAACTCCGGGAAGTGCTCGCGTATCTCTGCCAGTGTTCTTATTCGATTGCCCGTCACGACGACGCGCGTTCCAAACGCCAGCGATGCTTTCGCGGGGCCGATGATGCCGTTCCTCGTCAGTCCGCTCAGCGGAGCCCAATCGACGGTATAGGCCGTTCCGTCGTCCAGTTTGAGAACGATCCAGGTGTGCGGGTCCTTGAATTCCACGCGTTCGACTCGCCCCTCGATCGTGATGCTCTTGCACTCATCGTAGAAAAACGGGTGGCTGTGATGCGCGTACGCGGATGGCGCCAGGTTCGCTATGTAAAGAAACACTGCCAGCGTCAATAGCCTGTGCCTCATACCGTCCCCCTCCATGCCCTGAGATACGTGCTCATACGGTATTGAGATAACGTTACCGGTTTATTGCCTCAAAATCATCGCGCTCCGTGCGCTCCCTGACGGTCTCAGGTTCGTTGGCGGACCGACGCGGGGATGGGCGTATACTCTCGCTTTCGGGCGATTCCCTCGTTGGCCTCATCTGCGAAGGAGAGACGTATGGGCTCGAAGTCACTGAACCGCAGGGAGCTCCTCAAGAACAGCGCCGCGCTTGCCGGCGGTTTGACGTTGGGAGCGGCAGCGCCAGCGATCGGCGCCCAGCAGTCTGCAGAATCCCACCACGCGCCACCATCATCGCCGATGATCAAGGGCGACAAGGATGGGATGATCGCCTACGGCGAGCGCTCCAATTACGTCAAGTCGGTGCGCATCCCTCACGGCGGTCGGCCGTCGCCCGACACGTTCGGCTTGACATTTCATGTGGCCACGCCGCTTCAGGACTCCGTCGGGGTGATCACGCCATCCTCGCTCCACTATTTCGCGACGACCCGCGGCTCGTTCCTCCCGGACATCGACCCCAGTAAACACACGTTCATGATCCACGGCCTGGTGGATCGTCCGCTCACCTTCACGATGGACGACCTGAAGCGTTTCCCGTCCGTCACCCGTCTTCATTTCATCGAATGCGCGGGGAACCGGAGTTCGCCCAGGGCGAAGACGGTCCAGGAATCGCACGGGATGACGAGCTGCGCTGAATGGACCGGCGTGCTCCTCTCGACGCTACTCAAGGAAGCCGGCCTGAAAGGCAGCGCCAAGTGGTTCGTGGCCGAAGGCGGAGAGGAAGTGAAGGGCGCGTCGAGCATGCCGATCGCCAAAGCGATGGACGACTGCCTGCTGGCGTACGGCATGAACGGCGAGCCGGTGCGGCCACAGAACGGGTTTCCGCTGCGCCTGATGGTCCCCGGCTTCGAAGGCATCTTCCACACGAAGTGGCTGCAGCGCATCAAGGTCGTCGATCGGTACTACATGAACTACAACGACTTCGGCCATCTTGATGATGAGCCCAAGACCGCAGCGCTGGGATACCAGATCGGACCGAAATCAGTCATCACATACCCGTCCGGCGCACAGCAGCTGCCCGGCAAGGGCTTCTACGAGATCAGCGGGCTGGCGTGGTCTGGCGGCGGTGCGATCAAATTGGTCGAGGTCTCGACCGACGGCGGGAAGAAATGGAACAAGGCCGAGTTCAAGGGCACGCCGCAGCGCATGGCCTTTACCCGTTTCGGCTATCAGTGGAATTGGGACGGAAGCGAGACCGAGATCCTCTCGCGCTGCACTGACGAACTGGGCCAGGCGCAACCCACGCGCGCCCAGCTCGCCAAGTACTGGAACAAGTCCTACGATCAAACGTTCAGCGTGCCCGGATTGGACAACAGCGTTCAACCGTGGCACATCGCGAGCGACGGGCGGGTGACCAATGGGTTCGCATAGGACGCTCCCGTTGGCGTTCGCGTTCGTGCTGCCTGTGTTGCTCATAAGCGGCGCGTCCGCGCTGGCGCAGGGGCCATCCTTCGGGATAGGACGCACGCCGAGCCCTGAGGAAATCAAGGCACGGGACATCTCCATCGGTCCGACCGGAGAGGAGCTTCCGCCTGGGAAAGGAACCGCCAAGGAGGGCGCGCAGCTCTATCGCTCGAAGGGCTGCGCGGCATGCCACGGTGCGACGGGGCTCGAGGGCACGGCGCCCAATCTGAAAAGCAAAGATCCCAAGAACCCCGATGTCTGGGCGCGGGGACGAATCCTGCCGCTGCGCGCGCCATTTGCGACGATTGTCTGGGACTACATCAATCGCGGCATGCCTCTCAACAGAGAGGGCACGCTGACCGCCGACGAGGTGTACTCGCTGACGGCGTTTCTCCTTTTCATCAACGATGTGATCCCGGAAGAGCAGGCACTCGACCAGCAGAGTCTGCCCAAGGTCAAGATGCCGATCGGCGACAACTACGCGTCGCTACCTGACTGGAAGCCGAGGACGAAACGACTTCAGGGTTACCCGTTTTAGACTGCTTAAACTGACTCTCTAGCCGCCGCCCATCCACGGACTGTCGCGACTCCGCTTGCCCGTCTCGACGGTTTCGTCAGGCGGCTTGTCGCGGCCCTCTGCAGGTTGCTCGCGATCCTGCTTGTCGGCCCGATTCTTCTTCGCCTCACGTTCAGCCGGACTCTCACGCTGAGCACCGCGTCTCTCATCGCCTTGCTCGTCTACCATGCCCGGACACCTGCAAGCTTTCGTCCCGCTTTAGCGCCGTTCAACCGAGTGACGTCGCCGCGGAGCTCCGCTCAAGACAACCGGTCATCGCATAGACCTTGTGCGCTGGATCGTCAGGCGGCGATTGCTGCGCGAACGATGCAGCGACTTGAAGGATCACGACAACGCCGGTTGCGAAAACGATTGGCTTCATCAGACTTCCTTTCGCCGATTCCACCACCTCGTCAAAAGGATCGCGGCGGCAACGACCACACCCAATGCGAGCCTTGGCGGTGGCGGCGGAGATGATGGGATCGGTTTTTCGAGTGCCACATCGGCAAAGGGCTGCCGCTGTTGAAACGCTCGCGCAGCCCTCGCACCTAACAGACGCTTGCCTTGTGCGTTCTTCTGTCCCGGCGCTTTTCCGTACGGAGATGCGTGTTCAAGCTCCGCATTCAGCTCCGCGCCGGTGAGGATGGCCATACCCGAGAGGTAGAGCCACAGCAGCACGACGATGACACCGCCAACGGTGCCGTACGTTGCTTCGTAGTCGGTGAAGTTGGCCACGTAAATCTTGAAGAGAAGCGAGATCAAGAGCCAGAGACACGTCGCAGCGACAGCTCCCGGCGTGATCCACACCCAGTCCTGATCCGCATCGGGGCCGAAGTAGTAGATCAGCCCGATGCCGATCGCGACGAGGCCGAATACCAACGGCCACTGCAACACGAGCCATGTCCACTCGAATGGTGCGCCCCAGCCGGTGGTTTGCCCCAGCGTCTCAGCGAGCGTCGGCCCGGCCAGAATCAGCGACAGCGCCACAAGGACGAGAACCGCGACGCCGAGCGTCAGGCCGATGGCGACGAGCCTGACCTTCCACCACGGCCGTCCCTCATCGATGTCGTACGCACGATTGAGCGCACCGGCGATCGAGACGAGCGCAGCAGAGCTACTCCATACCGCGCCTGCAACACCAACGGTCAGCAACCCGCCGTTCTCGTTGTTGGCGAGCCGACGCATTTGCTCTTGAATCAGCTCCAGGACTTGCGGCGAGACAAACGGGCCGAGGGAGCGAGCCACATCATCGGTGACGTTGGAGAGAGGAAAGAAGCTCGCCAGTGCGAGGAGAAACAAGATCGCCGGAAACAGCGCGAGAAAGAAGTAATACGACAGCTGCGCCGCGAGACCGGGCACATCGTCGTCGATAACCTCGCGCCACGTGCGACGCACGAGCTCAGTCCACGACAGAGATACTGTCTCGAGCACGGAGTGGCGGGATGCAAGCGCTGAGCCGAGGTCTGCGGGTCCCCACCCTCAGCCTGTCATCAAGGGTTCATCTTCACCTCTGTAGCCTGCTCTTCCAAAACATACGGGATCGCTACCTGTGATCGCTATCCTCCTCGCCATCTACCTCAGCCCTTCTACTGGCGCGTCGCCCAAGCTCTTGAGCGCCTTCCGCTCCAGCTTCGATCCGCTTGTGCACGCGAGCGAGCAACAGTCGCCGACCACCTCGCCAACGTCCGAAAGCCGTGTCGTGGTGACCGTGGCCGTCGAGGGGGTTCGCGTTCCGTCGGTGACCGTCTCGTTGCGCAGCGTCGACGGCAACGTCGTGGTTGCGCAGACGACGAGCGACGCGATCGGCCAGGTGATGTTCCCCGACGTGCCGAGCGGCCGCTACGTGGTGCGCGCAGTTCGCGATGGCTTCGTAGATTCCGAGTCGTCGCCGTTCGATGTGCGCGCCGGCCAGACCGAACAGGTGCTCGTCGAGATGCGTTTGACCTTCGTCCGCGAGAGCGTGGAGGTCGTGGCCCCCGCCAACTCGCCGACCGAGAGCCTGCAACCGGTGGCGGTCAGCGACGTCCTGAGCGGAGCCAAGATGGATATCCAGCCTCTCGCGGGCGACGATTTCCAATCCCTCCTGACCGTCCTTCCAAGCGTCATGCGAGGTCCGGAAGGCCGGCTGCGGATCAAAGGTGGAGGCCCCACCAACGGTGCGCTGCAATTGAGCAGCGCAAGCCTGAACGACCCGTCGACGGGAGACTTCGACCTCGAGCTGCCGAGCGGTGCGGTGGAATCGGTCGAAGTGCTGTCGAATCCGTTTGCCGCCGAATACGGCCGGTTCTCGACGAGCGTCACCCAGGTGCGCACCAAGCGCGGCACGGGCGAGTGGATCTTCAAACCGGACAATCTGGTGCCGGGCTTCGGGAAGGGCTTCGCATTCGTCAACAAGTTCGAACCGCGACTGTCCATCTCGGGCCCGCTCAAGCGCGACCGCTTGTTCCTCGGTCAGTACATGCAGTACCGGTACGCGCAGACACCGGTCAAGAGCCTGCCCGGCAGTCCTCAACTTGGCCTCGAGAGCTTCGACTCGTTCACCCGGCTCGATGCCGTGTTGTCGCCGCGTCACGCCTTGACTGGGGGCGTCATCTACTTCCCTCGGAAGATCACCAACGCGACGCTCTCCACGTTCCGCCCGCCGGAAACGACGCCGACATTCACGCAGTCGGGTTTCTCGGCGGGCATGGCCGATCGGCTGATCCTGTCCGCCTATTCAGTGCTTGAATCGACCGTCGCTGTGCGTACGTTCGAGGTGGATCAGAAGACTCAGGGCGATCAGCCAATGGTCTACGCGCCGCAAGGGCAGAGCGGCAACTTCTTCAACCGCCAGGAGCGCAACGTTCGCAGCTTCCAATTCGTGGAAGCGTTGACGCTCTCGAAAGATTGGCTGGGTCAGCACGTGTTCAAGGTCGGCCTGGACTTTCAACACTCCAGATTTGATGGCGACCAGTACAGCCAGCAGCTGGATGTGGTGCGGCTCGATGGTTCACTTGCCGAACGCACGACGTACTCTCCGTCGTTGACCCACCCGGAGGTCGCCGGGACGGAGGTCGCGATCTTCGCGCAGGATCGCTGGCGCGTGAACGACAGGTTGAGTTTCGAGCTGGGCATGCGCGCCGATCGCGATGATGTCGTCGAGCTCGTCAACTATTCGCCTCGCGTCGGCGTCGCGGTGAGCCTGTTGCCTGAAGGCCGCGGAATCCTGCGTGGAGGTTTCGGCAAGTTTGCAGAGCGCACACCGTTGACCGTCGGCGCGTTTACGCAATACGACGTGCAGACGGTGACGAGGTTCGCGGCAGACGGGACACGACTCGGCGCGCCCGTGACATTTGCGCATGTCCTCGACGGCTCCCTGAAGACCCCCGAGAGCATCGTGCAGACAGTTGCGTGGGATCAGCGATTTGGCCGTCGTTTCTTCTTCAAGTCGGCCTACCTTCACCGCAATGGATCGCACGCCTACACGATCAATCCGGATCCGGCGCTCGGCCAGCTGACGCTCGGCGCGACAGGGGCGTCCAAGTATTGGGAACTCGAAACAACCGGCCGGTTTCTGGCCAGCGAACATCGCGATCTCAGCGTCTCGTATGTCAGGTCCCACAGCACGCGCGACCTGAATGACTTCGATCAGTTCTTCGGCAACTTCAGAAACCCGATCATCCGGTCGAACGAGAACTCGCTGAGCCCGACGGATGTGCCCAACCGGCTGATCGTTCGCGGCACCATCGGATTGCTGGGTCAGTGGGTTCTCTCGCCGCTCTATGAGTG
>Ga0310810_10001816_pt1 | contig 22675 bp, 19 predicted proteins | sample NCmetagenome_FD_207641 | JGI IMG/M metagenome (GOLD analysis project Ga0310810, IMG submission 207641) | Soil microbial communities from experimental microcosm in Duke University, North Carolina, United States - NC | ecosystem: Engineered > Artificial ecosystem > Soil microcosm > Unclassified ... | reverse complement strand
GAATCTGCTCGACGCTACTCGCGGGGATATCAAGTACGTGAGCCCGGAGGGTAAACAGTACAGGCTGAACGCAAATACGGCAGTGCTGATGGTCCGGCCACGTGGCTGGCATCTGATGGAGAAGCATTTTCACGTGGATGACCAGCCGGTCTCCGGCTCCCTGTTCGACTTCGGTCTGTATTTCTTTCACAATGCCAAGGCGCGCTTGGCCAGGGGAACGGCTCCGTATTTCTATCTGCCGAAGATGCAGAGCCATCTCGAGGCCCGGCTGTGGAACGACGTGTTCATCCACGCGCAACAAGCATTGGGCGTTCCCCACGGAACCATCCGGGCAACCGTACTGATCGAGACCATTCTGGCGGCGTTTGAAATGGACGAAATCCTATGGGAGCTGCGAGACCATTCCGCGGGGCTCAACTGCGGCCGCTGGGATTACATCTTCAGCTTCATCAAGACCTTCCAGGCTCATCCGCGCTTCATGATGCCGGATCGAGTCACGGTTACCATGCAGGCGCACTTCCTGAAGTCCTACGTGGACCTGTTGATCCAGACCTGCCACCGTCGCGGAATTCACGCCATGGGCGGGATGGCCGCGCAGATTCCGATCAAGAATGATCCCGCAGCGAACGACGCGGCCATGGAGAAGGTACGCCAGGATAAACTCCGCGAAGTGAAAGCCGGCCATGACGGCACCTGGGTGGCGCATCCTGGCCTGGTCATGATCGCCCAAGAGGTCTTCGACGCGCACATGAAGACGCCCCATCAGATTCAGGTAAAGCGCGAGGATGTGAAGGTGAGCGCGGCCGATCTTTTAGATGTTCCCGAAGGCCCCATCACGGATCAGGGTTTACGCTTGAATGTCGACGTGGGCATCCAGTATCTGGAATCCTGGCTGCGCGGAAACGGCTGTGTACCTATTTACAACCTGATGGAAGACGCCGCCACCGCGGAGATTTCGCGCACACAGGTGTGGCAGTGGATGCATCATGGCGCGGTGCTGTCCACGGGCTACAAGATCACGGCCGCCATGATCCGCGACACAATTAAGACCCAACTGGCCCGGATCGAATCCGGCCTGGGCAGGGAGCGCTACGGAAAGACCAAGTTCCCCCAGGCGGCCCAGTTGTTCGAACGCATGATGATCAGTCCTGAATGCAAGGACTTCCTGACGCTCGAAGCATACCGGTATCTGTAGGTGAACCCGACTACTCTGGAGGAATTGCGCGGAATCCTGGGCCCGCACGGCCTGATTTCCTCGAGCGAGGAAATGCGGACCTACGAGTGTGACGGTCTGACCAACTTCCGCGTGATTCCGAGCGCGGTAGTGCTGCCCGATTCCACTGAACAGGTGCAGGCGGTGGTGCGCGTGTGTCATCGCGAGCGGATTCCTTTCGTCGCGCGCGGTTCCGGCACGGGCTTGAGCGGGGGCGCGCTGCCGGTGGCCGGCGGGATCGTGATAGGCCTGTCGCGCATGAAGCGGATCCTGGAAGTGGACCTGGCCAACGCTCGCGTGGTGGTCGAGCCCGGCGTGATCAACCTGGACGTGACAGGCCGCGTGGCTTCGGAGAATTTCTTTTACGCGCCCGATCCTTCATCCCAATCGGTGTGTAGCATCGGCGGCAATGTGGCGGAAAACTCCGGCGGCGCACACTGCTTGAAGTACGGTTTCACGACGACTCATGTGCTGGGCCTTGAAGTGGTGCTCCCGGATGGATCGCTGGTGCACTTCGGCGGCAAGGTGCTGGACGCACCGGGCTATGATCTGGCCGGCGTATTCGTCGGCTCCGAGGGCACGCTGGGGATCGCGACCAAGATTACGCTGCGCATCGTGAAGCGGCCCGAGTGCGTACGGACATTGCTGGCGGCGTTTCATAGCACCAACGAAGCCGGTGCGGCGGTCAGCGGCATCATCGCAGCGGGTATGCTTCCTGCGGCGATCGAGATGATGGACAACCTGTCGATCCAGGCTGCTGAGGCTGCGGTGCACGCGAACTATCCGGATTGCGGAGGACTCCTGCTGGTGGAATTAGACGGGCCCGTCGCGGAAGTGGACGCTCTGATGGCCCATGTCGGCGAAATCTGCCGTCAGAACGGGGCGTGGGAAGTCCGCGTCGCGCAATCGGAAGCCGAGCGGGCGCTGGTGTGGAAGGGACGCAAAGCGGCCTTCGCGGCCATGGGGCGGATTTCGCCGAACTACATCGTGCAGGACGGAGTGATCCCTCGGACCTCCCTGCCCCTCATTCTCAGCGAGATCGATCAGTTAAGCACGGAGACGGGATTGCGGGTGGCGAATGTCTTTCACGCAGGCGACGGGAACCTGCATCCGCTAGTTCTCTATGATCGCCGCATTCCGGGTCAGGAGCAGGCGGCGGTGCGGCTATCGGAGAGGATCCTGGAACTATGCATCGAAAAAGGAGGATCGATCACCGGCGAACACGGCGTGGGCGAAGAAAAGAAGCATATGATGTCGAAGATGTTCGCCGAGCCGGATCTTGACACCATGCAGCGCGTGCGTTGCGCGTTCGATCCCTTGAATCTTTCAAATCCCACCAAGGTTTTCCCGCGGACACGGCTATGCGGTGAAAAGCCCGGCGAGTATACCCCGCATCCTTTGGAAGTCGCGGGTGTGGCGGAGCGGTTCTAAGAATGAGTATCGCCGAGCAGTTTGGCGCTAGCCTCGTCGAGCCTGCCGACGAGCAGGAGACGGCGGCGGTTCTGCGGGACGCCAATGCAATCGGACGGGCGGTGATCCCGACCGGTGGCGGGACCAAGCTCGACTGGGGGAATCCACCGCGCCGGGCGGATGTGATGCTATCGATGCGGCGTCAGAATCGAGTGATCGAGCATGCCTGGGCGGACCTGACAGTGACTGTCGAGGCCGGCTGCACCATAGCGGAATTGCAAAGAACGTTGGCCGAGCACGGGCAGCGCCTGGCCGTCGATCCCTTATGGCCCGAGCGCGCGACGGTCGGCGGCATTCTTTCGACCAACGACAGCGGCAGCCTGCGCCTCGCCTACGGAGCCTTGCGCGACTTGATCATCGGCGTGACGCTGGTGCTGGCGGACGGCACCATCGCATCAAGCGGCGGGAAGGTGGTCAAGAACGTCGCGGGTTACGATCTTCCCAAGCTGGCCACGGGCGGGATGGGAACGTTGGGAGTAATCACGCGCGCGGTCTTCCGCTTACATCCACTTCCACGGAATACGCGGACGCTGACGATCGCGGTCACGGATAAAGCCGAGATGCAGCACGTGATTTCCGCGATCCTGGGTGCTCAACTCGCACCCGCAGCAGTGCAAGCAAGAAGCGGGAAGGTCGATATCTTGTTGGAGGGAACGCTGGACGGAATCGCGGCTCAGGAATCGACCATCCAAGAGTTCGGCGCGGTCCGCGAGGGTTCGCCCGAGGTATGGAATGCGCGAGAAGAGTTGTGGGGCGAAGGTGCGGTTATCAAGTTCACAACGCTTCCGTCACGGATCGCAGCGGCATCGGCATCGTTCTCGCGCTTCGTCATACAGGCGACAGGAATTGGCCATGGGAAATTCGACGGCGATCTCCAGCCACTTCGCACGGCGCTGGAAAAGGAGGGCGGATCTCTCGCGATCCTGGGTCCAACGGAACTCGACGCCTGGGGCTCGCCCGGCGACGCGCTGCCTCTAATGCGCGCCCTGAAGGAACAGTTTGATCCCAAGGGCACCCTCAATCCGGGAAGGTTCGTCGGCGGAATCTAATGCAAGCATTCGACCAACACCATCCCCCCACCCCCGAGCTCATCAATCAGTGTGTGCATTGCGGATTCTGCCTGCCGGCCTGCCCGACTTATGTGCTGTGGGGCAACGAGATGGATTCGCCGCGCGGGCGCATCTACCTGATGAAGATGGCGAGCGAGGGCGCGACGGCCATGACCGATCCATGGGTTCAGCACATCGATACATGCCTGGGATGTATGTCGTGCATGACGGCGTGCCCATCGGGCGTCGATTATGCCAAGCTCATTGAGGCGACGCGGGCTCAGGTCGAACGCCGGCATCCACGCTCCACGGCCGAGAAGCTTCACCGGCGGATGATCTTCAGCACCTTTCCACGCGTGGATCGGCTGCGGCTGCTGCGGGGGTTCTTGCGGGCGTATCAACAATCCGGATTACAGGCATTGGTTCGCGGCTCGGGATTTCTAAAGCTACTGCCGAAGCAATTGGGAGCGATGGAGGCGCTGATGCCGAAGCTCGGTCCGAGCCAGACCATCGCGGCCACGACTCCCGCTCAGGGCGAAAAGCGTAAACGCGTCGGCCTTCTGCTGGGATGCGTCCAGCGTGAATTCATGCCGGAAATCAATGCGGCCACCGTGCGAGTGCTGGCCGCCGAAGGTTGCGAAGTGATCGCGCCCGCCGATCAGCCCTGCTGCGGAGCTCTGATGGTCCACGCCGGCGAGGAGGCACCCGCGCTCGAGTTGGCCCGGCGCGTGATCGACGTTTTCGAGCGCGCCCAGGTCGACATCGTCATCACCAACGCTGGTGGCTGCGGATCGAACGTTCGCGAGTACGGCTACCAGTTGCGCGACGATCCTCAGTACGCCGAACGCGCCGCACGATTCTCGGCCAAGTGTAGAGATGTCGCCGAGTTCCTGGAGGAGCTCGGCCCAAGAGTCACGCGCCAGCCGCTCAACCTGCGGGTCGCCTATCACGACTCCTGCCACTTGCAGCACGCCCAGCGCGTGCGGACGCAGCCTCGCGCGCAGCTTTCGTCGATTCCGGGAGTCCAAATGCTGGAGCTTCCCGAAGCGACGCTGTGCTGCGGGTCGGCGGGCATCTACAATCTCGTCCAGCCGAAAACCGCGGACGAACTGGCCGATCGCAAAGCCCAGCACATTACAACCGCCAGACCGGATGTGGTCGCCACGGGGAATATCGGATGCATGCTGCAAATCGCCACGGCGCTGGAACGCCGGGGGCAAAATACACCGGTGCTGCACACCATCCAGATCATCGACGCTTCCATCCGTGGCATTCGGCCCGCTGGCATATAGTTATAAGGATGCTCAGAAAGCTTCTCCCCGTATTGCTGGCGACCGCGGCGCTCGCCCTGGCGCACACCGTAACCGGCCGTGATGCCGATTTCGTCCGCAACTCGACCGGTACCCACATCGCGCCATTTATGTATCTCGGCGCCAAACATATGGTGACGGGCTACGATCACCTGCTCTTCCTGGTCGGAGTGATCTTCTTCCTTTACAAGCTGAAGGACGTGGCGATTTACGTGACCTGTTTCGCCATCGGCCATAGCATCACGCTGCTGGCGGGCGTGCTGGGCGGAATCCATGTCAACCCTTATATCGTCGATGCGCTGATCGGACTCTCGGTCGTCTACAAGGCGTTCGACAATCTCGACGGATTCAAAACCCTGTTCGGCTTTCAGATCAACACCAAGGCCGCCGTACTCGGCTTCGGCCTGATCCACGGATTCGGCCTGGCGACGAAACTTCAGGAATTCAATCTCTCGCGCGAAGGATTGGTCGCGAACATGATCTCGTTCAATGTCGGCGTCGAGATGGGCCAGCTCCTCGCGCTGACCGTGATTCTCTTCGTCATGATTCAGTGGCGCCGCACGGCCGATTTCGGAAAGCATGCGGTCTTCGCCAATGTTCTGCTGATGACCGCCGGATTCCTGTTGATCGGATACCAACTATCTGGTTACGCGCTCGGGAGCGCCGCATGAATCCCACTCCGGTTCAGATGCCTTCCGCGGGAGGATTGCTGCTGCGCGTGGCGATTGCTGCGCTGGTGGGCGGAGTCCTTACGGTGTGCGTGATTATGCCAGCCGAATACAGGAAAGATCCCACGGGTTTCGGAAAGCTGACCGGCCTGATTGCTCTCTCGACGCCCACCGTCGCAAAACCAGTAGAACCGGCAGCCGATGGCAAGGCTACGACCACGCCCGCGCTCACAACCAACGCCTGGTTCTATCCGACTGAGTACCGCACCGACACCATCAAGATTCCTCTGGGTCCCGACGGCGAGCTCGAGTACAAGGTCTATATGAAGGCCGGCGAATCTATGGTCTACAGCTGGGCCGTCGACCGCGGTACGGTCTACTACGATTTTCACGGCGACCCGAATGATCCGAAGCGTTCGCAGCGTTACCGCGAGGAGCAGGAAAACACAAAATCCAATGGAGCGTTCGTCGCACCGTTCGAAGGAATCCACGGCTGGTTCTTTCTGAACCTCACCGGCGAGAAACAGGTGATCACGCTGAAGATGAGTGGATTCTACCAGCTGCACAAGATGGAGAATTAAAGCTAAACTGAATGAAGTTGCCGTGGGGGTGGTACGGTGACCGGACATCGGGAAGAATGGAGAATTCATGGACGGTACACTGATCGGCGAGACGATGAAGATCAAAGGTGAGATCACCAGCCGCGAGACGCTGCAGCTGAACGGCGAACTGGAAGGCCAGGTAGATCTGGATGGCCGCCTCACCGTAGGCCCCAAAGGAAAGGCATCCGCCAACATCAAGGCGAAAGAAGTAGACGTGGCCGGCTCTGTGCACGGCAACATCGACGCTTCCGAGCGCATCGTGCTCCGCAAGGGCGCGAATTTGGTGGGCGACGTGAGAACCGCGGGCATCGTGATCGAAGACGGCGCTTATTTCAAGGGCGGCGTGGATATCGCCAAGCCCAGCGCCAGTTAACCAAGGATTGAAGCGCAGCCCGTGTCTTCTCCAGGAACGTTCACGCTGACAGCGGATCAGCGCGCCGCATGGCAACGTTCGCTGGAGGAGTGGCGTAGCGGCGGGAAAATCGCCCGTCTGTGGTCCAAGGACGCCTCGCTGTGGACCGGCGCGGACGAGAGCAAGTGGCTCGGCTGGCTGGATATCGTCGAGGCGCAGCTACGCGACGCCGCCCGCTTCGCCAAATTCGCCGCGGACGTGAAGGATCGTGGATTCACTCACGTCCTGCTGCTGGGGATGGGCGGGTCCAGCCTCTGCCCTGAAGTTCACGCACTCTCCTTCGGTAAGCAGGACGGATTCCCCGAGCTGCACGTGCTCGATTCCACCGATCCGGCGCAGTTGCTGGCGGTCGAAAGCCGCGTGAATCTGGCGCGCACGCTGTTTATCGTCTCCAGCAAATCCGGATCGACGCTCGAGCCCAACATCTTCAAGCAGTATTTTTTCGAGCGCTCCGGACGCGACGGGAGCCGCTTCGTCGCCATCACCGATCCGGGCTCGAAGATGCAGCAGGTGGCGGAGCACGACGGATTCTGGCGCATCTTTTACGGCCTGCCCAGCATCGGCGGGCGTTACTCGGCGCTGTCGGATTTCGGAATGATTCCGGCGGCGGCCATGGGCGTCGATGTTGCCATGTTTGCGGGCCTGGCGCAGACCATGGTCCAGGCATGTTCGCCGTCGAATTCCCCGGAGCAGAATCCGGGCGTGATGCTGGGCACGCTGCTGGGAACGCTCGCTCTGGCTGGACGCGATAAGGTGACGGTGATCGCCTCGCCCCGCATTCACGATCTGGGCGCGTGGCTGGAACAATTGATCGCCGAATCCACCGGCAAAATCGGAAGAGGGCTGATCCCGGTGGATCGCGAGCCTCTGGGTGCGCCGCCGGTTTACGGATCGGATCGCGTGTTCGTTTACGAGCGGCTCGAGAATGCGCCCTCTCAGGAGCAGGATCGCGCGGTGGCGGCGCTTGAGGCAGCCGGGCATCCCGTGGTGCGCCTGTCGGTGCCGGACGTCTACCACTTGGGCGCCGAGTTCTTCCGCTGGGAAATCGCGACGGCAGTGGTGGGATCCGTCATCGGCGTCAATCCTTTCGATCAGCCGGATGTGGAAGCCGCCAAGATCGCCACCAAGAAGCTGACGTCAGCGTTCGAGGAATCCGGATCGCTGCCTCCGGAGAAAGATGTGGTGCGGATCGGTGATGCGGATCTGGAAGCCCGCTTGCGGGCGATCTTCAACGTGACCCGCGCCGGCGACTATTTCGGAATGCTGGCCTACATCCAGATGAACGCCGCACATGAAGCCGCGTTGCAGGATATGCGCCGCGGGATTCGCGATTCCAAGAAAGTCGCGACGGTCCTGGGATTTGGACCGAGGTTTCTGCACTCGACGGGTCAGGCCTACAAGGGCGGACCGAACAGCGGCGTGTTTTTGCAGATTACGTGCGACGACGCCAAGGATGTTCCCGTTCCGGGGCAGAAATACACGTTCGGAGTGGTGAAGGCGGCGCAGGCGAGCGGCGATCTCGAAGTTCTGCGCGAGCGCGGACGCCGGACGCTGCATGTCCACCTGGGAGCGGACGTGGCCGCTGGCCTCGCGCAGCTGGCCTCCGCCGTGAAGCGCGCGTTACAATAGAAAAAGTTTCTCTCCGTGTTCTCAGCGGGCCGGTAGCTCAGTTGGTAGAGCATCGCACTTTTAATGCGGTGGTCGCGGGTTCGAGCCCCGCCCGGCTCACCAAATACTCTTCGTTAGTAACAAAACCGTCATGCGTCTGTAAACTTCCAGTGCTAATCTCGATGGCTTAGTGATCATGAAGGAACTCAAGATTGAAACTGAGACTTCAGCCTCTGCTGTTCGGATCCTTAGGCTAACCGGCCCTCTTACTCTAGCTACCGTGTTTGAGTTCCAGGATCTGGCACGTGCCGAGGCCGACTCGGCCATCATCGTCGACCTCTCGGGCGTGCCTTATATGGATTCCGCCGGACTCGGCGCGGTGCTGGGCGTACTCGCTTCCTGCCAGCGAAAAGGTCGCGGCTTCGGGATTGTAGGCGCCTCCGACCGTATCAGGACGTTGTTCACGGTGGCAGGCGTAAATGGATTGATTCCCACCTTCGACAGCGTAGAACTTGCCGAGCGGCAGGTATCCAAAGCCACCTCCGCCTAACCTTTACCACACCTCGCGGCTCGACACGTGTTCTTGCGCGCAGAAGCGCGTTAAGATATGCTGGCATTCGCTATGAAACTACTCATCAGCCTGGCGATTGCCTCCGGTGCCATCGGTCTTGCTCAGTCACAAAGCCGCTGCCCGGATCTGGCCAAGTTTAAAGCGCCAGGAATGAAACTCGAGATTACCAGGGCGGAATGGGTGCCCGCCGGACAGATGCCCGCGGGACGAGGCGCCGCTGCCAACGGTCCCATGCTGCCCGCGCATTGCCGCGTGGACGGAATGATCGACCGGCGCACCGGCGCGGGTGGCGCGACCTTCGGGATTGGGTTTGCCGTCGCCCTGCCCGAAAACTGGAACGCCCGCTACCTGCAACAGGGCGGTGGCGGCCTCAACGGCAGCGTCGCGGCGCCCGTCGGGAATCAGGCCACCGGCGGCACGCCCGCCCTGGCGCGGGGCTTCGCAGTGGCCACTACCGATACCGGCCATCAGAGCACCGGCGGCGGATTTGACGGCGGCTTCATGAGCGATCAACAAGCGGCTCTGGACTTCGAATTCGTGGCGATCGGCCGGGTCGCGGTTCTGGCCAAGCAGATCATTGAGGCTTTTTACGGACGTCCGCCGGAGCATTCCTACTATGTCGGCTGCTCGACGGGCGGCCGCGAGGCCATGCTGATGTCGCAGCGCTACCCGCTCTACTTCGACGGGATCGTCGCCGGCGCGCCGGCGATGCGCACGGGTCACTCCAATCTCGCCACTCGTACCGTTGCGGTCGCCTTGAATCAGATCGCTCCCAAGGATGCCAATGGCCGCCCGATCCCCGGCGGTGCGTTGTCCGATAGCGATCGGAAAACCGTCATCGATGGCCTGCTGGCCGCCTGCGACGCCCGCGATGGCGTCAAGGACGGCATGATTTTCGACCGGCTGGGGTGCGATTTCGATCCGGCATCGCTGGCCTGCTCCGGTGCGAAGGCCGATGGCTGCCTGTCACAGGCACAGATCGCCGCCATCAAGAAAGGATTCGCGGGACCCAAGGACTCGCGAGGCCAACAAGTCTATCCGGGCTTTTTCTTCGACACCGGCATCACCACCACGGCGGGAATTCCGGGACTGCTGGCATCCGGTCGAAGCCCCCTCGGTCCCCCGAATGTCGCGGTGACGCAGGATGTCGACGCGGAGGCGGCTACGGTGAATGCAAATCCAACCTCGCGCATAGGGGACTCGTACTCCTGGACCAATCTCAGTTCTTTTTCCTCGCATGGCGGCAAGTTGATCTTCTATCACGGTCTCAGCGACCCGTGGTTCTCGGCGAAGGACACCATCGATTACTACCAGCGCCTGGGGGCAGCCAACGGCGGCGCGGCCAAGGTGGCGGACTGGAGCCGCGTGTTCCTTTCGCCCGGCATGGGCCATTGCGGCGGCGGATCGGCCGCGCTCGATCGGTTCGACTTTTTGGCTGCTTCCGTGGATTGGGTGGAAAAAGGCGTCGCTCCGGATTCCGTGGTTGCCACAGGAAACGCCTTCCCGGGACGCAGCCGTCCGCTGTGCGCATTGCCCGCACACGCGCAATATAAGGGGCAAGGGAGCACGGAGGACGCTTCGAACTTTGCCTGCGTCTCTCCCGCAGGTGCCCACTAGGCGGTAGTGCGTTAACGCCCAGGATCCGTAGTCTTCAACGAAAGGTCCACGGAGCTGCGTGAAGATACAGTCAAACTCTCGGCTTTGGAAAGGAGTCTTTCAAGCACTTTCGGTCTTTCGATTTCGTCCGCGTCGCCTTGGGAGATCGCCAGAATGTGATACTCTCCGGGCGCCACACCCGTGAGGTTGAAACGGCCATTGTCGTCACTCGTAGCACGAACAACGGAGTAAAAGATATCTTCAGCAAATGAGGGCACTGACACCAGAAATACTTGAGCTTGGGCAATACCCTGGTTATTTGCGTCGATGATTCGGCCACCCACGCGACTCGGCTTGTTATCTATCACAACCTCCAACACGCCTTCGCCCGTCCAGTCGAATATGTTTCCGGGAACGGATCTACCCTGGATTCGAATGTCCTTAAGGTAGTGACCACCATCAAGGCCCTGCAGGTTAATGCGCTTGCGACCCAGCGGTAGGTTCTCGAATCGAATGGATCGATCGGCATTCGGGGCGGTGACCGGAGTTTCGTCTGACACCGGTAACGCAGTGAGTGGCAGCAGAGAGATCCGAAGCCCAGTCGGAATCGAATCAGCGCTGTCCAACGTGACGATATGAACCTCGAGATCGGCACCGCGCTCAAGATGAGCTTTAACGTCAAGGTTGCGATCGCCAACTTCAAACGTTGGCAGGGCACGCAGTCGTTTACTAACAGGGGTCCCGGCGCTTGGTAATAACTCGAGTGAATGAGTGCCAGGTAGGAATCCTCGAAGTAAGAAATTGTTGCCGCACTCGACCTCACCTTCCTTGCGGGCGTTACTCTTTCCAATAGCACCTGGCTCAAGACGGAAGACTGTGAATTTCTCACCCTTATCGCACCCCGCATTTGATAAAGACACTTGTACGCGATAGTATGGGAGTTTTTGTAGCGGCAACGTACCGATATCTGCGGGGAGTCCCGGCAACACGGTCACTGGGCTGGCAGACTCGAATCCGAACCCACCGGGCCAGATCGAGTCAGACCAATCCTCGTCAGTCTTATCACGGTCAGCATCGAGACTGGAAATCAATCCGGTGTTCGCGATCTTTGGATTAACAACGATCACGTAATTCCCGGGCACTAGGTTCCGTACTACGAAGCTTCCGTCCTCCCCCGTGCTACCAATCTTTGCGGGAAACAATACAGGATGTGCATTTCGGTAACCGACCTCCATCACGTGAAAACTAACGTCCTTAATAGGGTTGCCAGATTCTCTGTCGATGAAACGCCCTTGGAGTTCGCCCGGCCGAGCTAGCGACAACTTTACATGTTGGGAATTACCCGCCGTTACAAGAACCCGGATTTGATCGCTTCTCCCCAAAAGCGGAAACCCAACACCGACGTATCCCTCAAGCCTTACTCTTATGACAAATGATCCAGCCTGATCCACTCGAAATCGAAAGCCACCCAGTGCATCCGTCTTGGTCGAACTGACGACAGACAAACTATTCACGGCGCTGACGATGCCTTGCGGTACGCGGAACAACGTAACTTCCGCGTCTGACACGGGATGGTCAATACCCGGTTCTGTCACTCGACCATCGATGTCGGCACTCTGAGAAGCTTGCGGCGCCTGGGCAACAACCCAGAACCCCATCCCCAGGCTTGCCATTAGGGCAATAAGCCGGATTGTTTCAGTGCCACTACGCGTACGTTGAATTCCTCATTCGATCAAGTCACGTTCCGCTCAAGATTATCCTCGGTGGAGGCTATTTTCCGCTGTTCGCGGCCGCTAACACTTTGCCGACGCCAAACTGATCGACGGTCTTCCAGAGCTTGCCCGCCTGGTAGACAACCTCGACGGCCTTCTCCCCTTGGACCTCGCGGCCGAGCTCGTCTTTCAGGCCGGCAATGACCTTCTTGCTGGCAGCGTCGATGATGTCGCCGGTGGATGAATACACCCATTTGCCATCCGCGCTAAACGTGAGCCAGAACGGCTCGTCCCGCATCGCAACACTCCCCATCTGTTTGGGGGGCATCACGGTGTTATCAAAAATGTGGACCCTGCTGTTGGCCCCATCGGTGACCCAAACTTCTTTTTCGTCGGGCGAAAGCGCGACACCGTGGCTGGGGCAGCCGTGGCCGGTCAATCTCTCCCGGGACCAGCCGTATCCCTGGACCGCGACCGTATGCAGAACCTTACCGGTCTTGGCGTCGCCGATCTGGAATCCCAACAGGTCATTCACATTCGCGTAGATCAGCGTGCCCGCGCCATTAACCGTGAAGGGGCGGACGGAGTTCGAAAACGGCCCGACGGTTTGAACCACCGTGTTGGTCGCCGGATCGGCAATCGACATCGTATTCGACCGCAGGCCGGCCATGAAAACCTTGCTTCCGTCCTGGCTCCAGATGGTGTTATGAGCGCCGTTGGATGCCGGTGTGGGGAGGTTTTTGATGAGATTGCCGGTCTTGGCGTCGACCACATACCAGTTGGGACCCTCAAAGGACGGAACGTACATCGTCTTGCCGTCCGGTGAGATGGCCATGCGGTCGCAACAATGGCCGTCGTAGGTCTGCTCCCAGACTTTCCTTTCGGTCATGAGGTCCCACGCCGCCAGACGCTTAACGGTGCTGACATAAATCATCCCTAGCGATGCGCTTACCGCGATGCCCTTTACATTCTCGGGCACCTCCGCAGCCGAGTAATCCCAGGTGGGAATACGCTTGACGAAGCGGAAATTGCGCCCCGCATCGAACACCAGAATCCCGATGCCCCCGAAGCCGATATCGTTCACCCGGCCGGGTACCGCGGCGTAGAGCAGATCCCGCGTCCCTGCGCCGCCACGACCCTTTTCCGCTCCGCGCCCGGCGCCGGCTTCAGGTGGAGCGCCTCCGGCATTGGTCTGACCACCGCGCCCCTGAGCCCGGACCCATTGGGTCAGCGGAAAAATCGAACATAGGCTAAGTACAATCGCGATTTTTCGCAAATGCATGGTTTTCTCCTCTTGCTTGCCGAAGGGGGCGGTTCTGGAACTCTACCGCGACACAAACTATATCACCATACCCAATGCGGGTCAACGCAGGATCAGGAAGGAGGTCCAGCGCGGATGTTACACTAATCCGTCTGGGTCGAGACAATCTGCATTCCCAAAAGAGGCCGCATATTTTATGAGCGAGCAAAGTCTGGAAGCACTCTTACGGAACACCACGCCGGTCAAGCTACTGCGAAATTCCACACTCGGCGCCCACGTTTATCCGGGAGTGCAGAGCGAGTACACCAATTGGCGCGATGAGCAGCGCGCCTGGCAGAAGACCTGCGTACTGTTCAACCAGTCGTATCACATGACCGACATGTACGTCGAAGGTCCAGACGCTCTGAAGCTGCTCTCCGATCTGGGAATCAACACCTTTAAGAACTTCGGTCCTAACAAAGCGAAGCAATTCGTGCCGTGTAATCATGACGGCTACGTGATCGGGGATGTCATCCTCTTTGGCTTGGACGACGGCCGATTTAACCTGGTGGGACGTCCCTCAGTTCACAACTGGGTGCAGTATAACTGCGAGACCGGCGGATACAAAGCGAAGTGTGCGCGCGACGAGCGCACCGCCGCGCAGAAGGGTTCCCTCATACGCCAAGCGTACAGGTACCAGGTACAAGGTCCGAATGCCGCAAAAGTGATGGAGAAGATCCTCGCCGGACCCGTACCGGATACCAAGTTCTTTCATATGGAGACCTTCGCCATCGCCGGGAAAAAGGTTAACGCACTGCGTCACGGCATGGTCGGCCAACCCGGATTCGAGCTGTTCGGCCCGTGGGCCGACGGCGAAGCAGTGAAAGACGCGATCGTCCAGGCCGGCGAGGAGTTCGGATTGAGGCTGGTGGGCGGCCGGGCGTACTCGTCCAACACTTTGGAATCGGGCTGGATTCCTTCCCCTCTGCCGGCCGTATACACCGGCACAAAAATGAAAGCGTACCGGGAGTGGCTGCCCGCCACCAGCTGGGAAGCCACCGCCTCTCTGGGGGGGAGCTTTTATTCAGAGAACATCGAAGACTATTACCTGACGCCTTACGACCTCGGCTACGGATCGATGGTCAAGTTCGATCACGACTTTGTCGGACGGGAAGCGCTCGAGAAAATCTCAAAGAACCCCAAGCGCACCAAGGTTACGCTCGTGCTAAATGCGCAAGACGTGATGAAAGCGATGGGAACCATGTTCGATCAGGGTGATCGCGCCAAAGCCTTCGAGTTCCCCTCGGCGGTCTATTCCACGTGGCCCTACGATGAAGTGAAGAAGAACGGCCAGGCTATCGGCGTTTCCACCTGGGTCGGGTACAGCTCCAATGAAGGCAAGATGCTGACCCTGGCGATTCTCGACAAGGAACACGCCCATACCGGCAACGACGTTACTTTTGTCTGGGGCGAGCGGCCGGGTACCGGATCAAAACCGAATGTCGAAAGCCATATTCAGGTGGAGATTCGCGCCACCGTTGCGCCGGTGCCTTACGCCGAAGTGGCGCGCGAAGCGTACCGCCTCAAGTAAACCCGGCCCCGTAATCCGGATCGCTTGACTTGATTAAGCACCTGTTTTAGTCTTTCGTTTACCCCCCCTCCTATGAGTTCCAAGACATCTTCCGCACCCAGAAAGCCTCCAGCGGGTGCGGGGCTGCTGGTCCTGCTGAAACCCTACCGATGGCTCATCGCCACGCTGGTCGTCCTGACGATTGCCGGCAACGGGCTGAACCTGCTGGTGCCGAGAATCATCTCGCACGCCATTGATGCGTACACCCAACAGACGTTCGTTCTGAGAACCGCCGTGCTGCAATTCTTCGTGGTGGCGTTACTGGTATTTACGCTGACGTATCTGCAGAGCATCATGCAGACCTACGCCTCCGAGCGCGTGGCGCGCGATTTACGCACCCGCGTGGCCGCCAAGATTTCGGTACAGTCCTACGAGTTTGTGGAACGCGTCACGCCGTCCAAGCTCCTGACCAATCTGACGTCCGACATCGATGCCGTGAAACTGTTCGTTTCCCAGGCGATCGCCTCGATTATTTCCTCAGTGTTCCTGATCATTGGAGCGGGCGTTCTACTGTTGCTCATCAACTGGCGGCTGGGACTGAGCGTTCTGGCCATCGTCCCGTTTATCGGGATCACGTTTCAGATGGTGCTGCGGAAGGTGCGGCCGCTGTTTCAGAAAGCCCAGGAAGCCATTGATTGGCTGAACCGCGTGATCAACGAAAGCATTCTGGGATCGGCGCTCATCCGGCTGCTGAACACGCAGCAACTGGAGTACGCCAAGTTCCTGGCGGCGAACACGGAAGCCAAAGACATCGGCCTGCGGACTCTGCGGCTGTTCGCCGGCATGATCCCAGTGATCACTTTTGCCGCCAATCTGGCGACAGTCACAATCCTATTTCTGGGCGGGCACTTCGTTATTGCCGGCAGCATGAGCCTGGGAGATTTCACGGCGTTTAACGCCTACTTATTCATTCTTATCTTCCCGATCATTCTCATCGGATTTATGACCACCGTGATTGCGCAGGCGACGGCGTCGTTCATGCGGCTGGGCATGGTCCTGAATGCGCCCAACGAACAGAAGACGGGCGGCCTGGTGCGAGAGTTGCTCGGCGATATCGCGCTCCAGAACGTTTCGCTGGCATTCGGGGAAAAGATGGCGCTGCGCCACGTTTCCCTGGCCGCGAAGGCCGGAACGCGGACGGCCATCATCGGTCCCACCGCGGCGGGGAAAACTCAGCTTCTCTACCTGCTGATCGGACTGTTACAGCCCGCGTCAGGATCGGTTTCTTACGACGGTGAAATGCTCGACGCCTATGACAAAGAAGCTCTGCACCGGCAAGTGGGCCTGGTGTTTCAGGACAGCGTGATGTTTAACCTGACTTTGCGAGAGAACATCGCGTTCAGCAGCACCATCGACCAAAAGGACATGGAAAAGGCGATTTCGACCGCGGAGCTCACGGACTTCCTGGCAGCCCTGCCGCAAGGCCTGGACACGGTGGTCTCCGAGCGTGGGACCAGTCTTTCGGGCGGGCAAAAGCAGCGAGTCATGCTGGCTCGCGCGCTGGCGCTCAATCCCAGAGTGTTGCTACTCGACGATTTCACGGCGCGCGTCGATCCCGCGACGGAGCAGACGATTCTTAAGAACGTGCGCGACAACTATCCGGGGATCACGCTCATCTCCGTGACGCAAAAGATTGCCTCCGTCATGGATTACGACCAGATCATTCTTCTGATGGAGGGAGAAGTACTGGCCACCGGGACGCATCAGGAGCTAATAGAGGCCTCGCCCGAATATGTCCAGCTCTTCCACTCGCAGCGCAGCACCAGCCACTATGAAATACACGCTTGATTCGGGTAAGAGTACCCGCCCCCCGGCATCGCTCCGCAGCGGGATCAAGCGCTTCGTGCCGCTGGTGGCGGACGAAAAGGGAAATGTTGTCATCGCCGTGGCGACCATCACATTCAGCTCCGTGGCGTCGCTGGTGGCGCCGGTCCTGATCGCGCACACCATCGATACCTACATCCGCCTGAAAGACGCCGGTGGCCTGTTGCGCTTCTCCCTGCTGGTGATGGCTGTGTATGCCGCGGGCGTGGTTTCCAGCTACATTCAGATCCGGACAATGGGCGGAGTGGGGCGCAGAGTCCTGTTCCAGGTTCGCAACACCTTGTTCCTCAAGCTGCAGGAACTACCGGTTGTATTCTTCAACCAAAATAAAGCCGGCGACCTGATTTCGCGGTTGAATAACGACACCGACAAACTGAACCAATTCGTTTCACAGGCATTGATGCAGTTCGTGGGAAGCATCTTCCTGATGAGCGGCGCCGCCATTTTTCTACTCAGCCTGAATATTCGCCTGGGAGGGGCCGCGCTTTTGCCGGCCCTGGGAATCCTGATTTTTAGCCGCGCGACGTCTCCATGGATCAAGCAAAAGAACATGAAGAGCCTGCAAACGCTGGGGGGCATGAGCTCGGAGGTGCAGGAGAGCCTGAATAACTTCAAGGTGATCGTGGCTTTTCATCGGAGCGATTACTTCCGGCTGAAATTCGATCACGCCAACGATCAGAATTTCGCGGCCTCCATGAGGGCGGGTTTTGCGAACGGTATCCTGATGCCGCTCTACGGTTTCGCTTCGCATCTCGCGCAGCTTCTGGTAGTGGCTTACGGGATCTATCTGATCGGGACGGGAGCCGTCACGCTCGGCCTGCTGATCGGGTTTCTGCTGTACGTGAATAGTTTCTACGGGCCGCTGCGGCAACTGGCAACGGTCTGGTCGTCATTCCAATTGGCGCTGGCGGCACTGGACAGAATTTCCGAAGTGCTGGGGTTGGAGTCGGACATGCCCGTGATTCCGGCGGCTCCCTCAGAATCGGAATCGGTCCTGGGGTTTCGCGGAGTGCGTTTTCACTATCCCGACGGGAGCGAAGTTCTGCGGAATGTCAGCTTCGAACTGGAAAAAGGAAAGGCGTATGCGCTGGTAGGTCCCACGGGCGGCGGCAAGACCACCACGGCTCTGTTGATGGCGCGGCTATACGATCCCTCGGAGGGCTCCGTCTTCCTGAACGGCCGCGACATTCGATCGTATACGGCCGAAGAGCGCGCCCGCAAGATCGGATTTATCCCGCAGGAGCCGTTCCTGTTCAGCGGCACCGTGCGCGACAACCTGGTTTACGGCAACCAGAAATATGGAGACTATTCCAGCGAACAACTGACCGGGGTGCTGGAGGAAGCGAATCTGTCCACGCTGCTTTCGCGCTTCTCCGAAGGGCTGGATACCCGCGTCGCCACCAGTGGAAACAGTATCAGTCTTGGCCAGAAGCAGCTCATCGCATTCATGCGCGCCGCCCTGCGCGAACCGGAGTTGCTGATTCTGGACGAAGCCACGGCCAACATCGACACGGTGACCGAGGAGCTGTTGCAGGACATTCTAAATAAGCTGCCCGCGGCGACAACCAAGGTGATCATCGCGCACCGCCTGAATACGATCGACAATGTCGATCAAATCTTCTTCGTAAATTCCGGAGAGATTACCTTGGCAGGCTCGATGGAACACGCGGTCGATATGCTGCTGCACGAGAAGAGAGACAGTTAGCCTTGCTTGCCTCACCCGGCACGAAGCGTGCGTCGCGCCCGAGATGCTCGCGTTGATCCTGAAAGCGGCCACATTCGTATGGCTGGGTATATCTGTCGTTACCAGCGCCTGCGTTATATTTTCAGCCCCAAATATCCAGCTTTTCCCCCTGACGGTGGGGGTCCGCGAGTTATCACCGTGGCTGGCTGTGGGCGGCGGGCAACCGGTCGTGCTGCTCGAAATCCCCTGGGCGGAGCACGCCTTTGACGCCGTTTTTTCCGGGCCGGGGAACCAGTTAGCCCTTTTTTACATCGAGTGCTTCCTGGACGCCACCCTCCGTGACCGTATGTAGTCACGAGGTGGTCGCTGACCAGGGTTAAATGGTTTTATTTCATTGCTAACAGTGGCCCTAGAAATGCACGTCACTAAAGGCAATGACCCGTCTGGCCACATTCTTCCAAGACAAAGATATCGAATTTGGCGTTTTCTATCCCAAACACTGCCTGCTGGCTGTTTTTGAAAACTTCGCGGAGGCCGATCGCGCAAAACAGGCGCTTTCCCGCGCGGGGTTTAAAGATCGAGACGCGATCTCTGTTCCCGGTGAGGAAGTAGTCCACTTTGCCGAGGAGCATTTGATCAAAGACGGGCTGTGGGGAGCGCTGATGACGGAGTTGTCCCGCGTATTCGGGACGGAGGCGCTCTACGCGGACAAGGATCTGGCAGCGGCCAAGAAGGGCGCGGCGTTCGTAGCCGTGCACTGCCTAAAAGATGATGACAAGATTCGGGCTTGGAAAGCTCTCGAGCCCACCCACCCCGTGGTCGCCCGCTATTACGCGTTTAGTGGAATTGAACACTTGGCGGGGGAAACCTAGCCTGAAACGTGGAGGAGATGACGAGGAGATGACTATGAAAGCACAACCCGCTAAGAACGAGACTCATCAGCCCTTTGTGTCAGACATTCAGGAGCTCCGCCGGCGTGCGCGCGAGCATATGGAGCAGGGCGCCGTTACCAGCAGCTATCGCGCGGACCGGGAGACGGTGATCCGCATCCTGAATGAGGTGCTGGCGACGGAAATCGTCTGCGTGCTGCGGTACAAGCGGCATTACTACATGGCCACCGGCATCCACGCACAGGCGGTTGCCGCGGAATTCCTGGAACACGCGGAGGAGGAGCAAGGACACGCGGATATTGCGGCGGAGCGGATCACCCAATTGGGCGGCGAGCCGAACTTCAATCCCGAAGGACTGGCCACGCGCAGCCATGCGCAGTATGTCGAAGGCAAGACCCTTCTGGACATGGTGCGGGAAGACCTAGTGGCGGAACGGATCGCGGTAGAGTCCTACAACGAGATCATCCGCTATCTGGGGACAGACGATCCCACCACCCGGGTCGCGATGGAGCAGATCCTGGCCAAGGAAGAAGAGCACGCCGACGATATGAAGAAATTACTCGAAACGCTCAGCAAGGACGAACGGTTCGCCGAGCGGGCCTAAGCCCGCCACGCAGTGGCATATTGTTAGTGTGAAGAAAATCGATCCCGACGATTTCCGCGTCCGCCCGGGCAAGACGGTCGATCTACACAAGTGGCCGGCGCGCGTGAAGCCCGTGTACGCTTCACGCGAAGAATATCAATCGCTCCTGGCCGAACACACCGCCAAGCTAAGTGAACAGCAAAGCCGTCTGTATGCCGGCGACAATTACGCACTGCTGTTGATCTTCCAGGCCATGGATGCGGCCGGCAAGGACAGCGCCATTAAGCATGTGATGTCGGGCGTCAATCCCCAGGGCTGCCAGGTGTACAGCTTCAAACACCCCAGCGTCGAGGAACTGGATCACGACTTCTTGTGGAACGCGACCCGGAAACTGCCGGAACGGGGCAGGATCGGCATCTTCAATCGGTCCTATTACGAAGAGGTGCTGATCGTACGCGTGCATCAGTCGATTCTGGACGCTGAGCGGCTGCCGAAAAAGCTGCTCGACGAAAAAACCATCTGGCGCGACCGGTATCGTTCGATCGTCAACCTGGAAGACCACCTTTATCGCAACGGCACGCGGATCATTAAGTTCTTCTTGCATCTCTCCAGGGAAGAGCAACGCAAGCGCTTCCTCCGTCGCATCGATGAGCCGGACAAGAACTGGAAGTTCAGCGTGGACGATGTGAAGGAAAGGGAGTCATGGAAGCATTATATGAAGGCGTACGAGGCGTGTCTCGGCGCGACCAGCACGGCGGCCGCCCCGTGGTACATCGTCCCCGCCGATGATAAATCAACCACCCGGCTGATCGTGTCACGGATCGTTCTCGACGCGCTTAAGAAGCTGAAACTCGAATATCCCACGCTCAGCCCGGAGCGCCAGCGAGAGTTGCAGGCGATCCGCAAACTGCTCGCCAAAAGATCCTAGCGCGCCTCTACTGGATAACCCGGAACAGCTCTGGCGCCGGGGCTTTCGCGCGCGGCATTCGCAGTTCCGGCATGGGACGACCCGAGAATAGCTTGCGGCAGGGGATCGCCAGCCAGCGGGCCCAGGAGCTCGCGCGTTTCTGGCGGGCGCTGTCGGTAGCGATACCCGTGCTGGCGTACATCTGGCGGTATAGCTTCGAAATAAAAACGAAAGCCAGACGCGCGCGCAGGTGGGGCGTACAGCGCGACCGTTTCCAAACCGAACCGAAGCTATAAAATCGATCCCACACGTTCTGAGTGCGCGCCCGCATCTCCTCGGAGTTCATGCTGGGGTGCGGCATGAACATCTTGGGCCGCCTATGGGCGGGGATCAGCCAATAGCGCGTCAGCGGAATTCCGTCCACTTGGGGAGGGTTGTCGCCTTGCGCCTTTTCCCATTTCTCGAAATCGACCGTGCCGGGAAATGGCGTCAGCATGACGAATTGCGCGAAAGTGAGACCGGCTTTCTGAGCCAGATCGTGGGTGGCGTCGAAGGTGTCCGGGCGGTCGCTGGGCAAGCCGAAGATAAACGACCCAAGAACATGCACGCCGTGCTCGGAAAATGTCTTGAGCTGCTTGACCAGCTTGTCGCCGGACAGGTTGAAATCCTTATAGACCGTCTTCAATCCCTCGGGGGTAACGGCTTCGACGCCCACTAGCGCGCCCCTGATCCGGGCTTTCTTCATGGCATCCAGGAATCCTGTGTCCTCAGCCGCCTCCATGGTGATCTGCGTGAAGAAGGTCATGTCCCTGGGCAGTTCCGAGAGCCGCTCCATCAGCTCGAAGCGCTCGGCGCGCATAGCCTCCAGCTGATCGACCCGAGTCTGATTGTTCTGCCGTTTCGCGAGTGCGATGTCGGTCAAGGTGACGGGATAAAAATTGTCATCCGCCAGGGCGATGAACCGGAACCCGCGGCGGCGCAAGTCGACAATCTCCTCGATGACGGGATCCGTCGCACGCTGGCGCGGCCGTTGGCCGTCGGTCCGCCAGACGGAACAGAAGGAGCAGTGCTTAGCGCATCCACGAACCGTCTGCACGGACGCCCACATATAGCTGTCGGGCGGCAGTAGGTCCCAGCGGGCCTGTTTGAATTCGCCCGCTTCCACTCTTCCACCGTTGTAGACCCGTTCCGGAGTTCCCGCCACGCAGTCGCGAATCACTTCGTTCCAGACGATATCGCCGTCGCCCTTGACGACGGCATGTGCCCCGCCCCGCTCGAACGGTTCCTCGGGATACAACGTGGAATGGATACCACCGAACACCACCCAAGCGCCCCGCTCGCGAACCGCGCGCCCTACTTCGTATCCCCGCAAGGCATTACCGGTATGAATGCCGATGCCCACCACGTCGCCGGGCTTCACGCGCGCCAGATCGAGGTGCTCCAGGGTTTCGTCGCAAATCTCGGGATCGCCGAAGGACTGGTCGGTCGCCGCGGCGAGCACGTATAACCATCGTGGTGTGATGACCGCAGTCCCGAAAGAAGTGTCGCTGGGGTTAACGATATGTATGCTCATGATGCCTTTTGGGGCCAATTTAGTGTACCAGTTGAAACTAGGGCGATCCCTAGCAGTTGTCCGGCTCATAGCAATGCGTGCCGACGATAGAACCAGGACTTAACCACTTGTACCAGCATCAGGTACGTCACCG
>Ga0310810_10001814_pt1 | contig 22684 bp, 17 predicted proteins | sample NCmetagenome_FD_207641 | JGI IMG/M metagenome (GOLD analysis project Ga0310810, IMG submission 207641) | Soil microbial communities from experimental microcosm in Duke University, North Carolina, United States - NC | ecosystem: Engineered > Artificial ecosystem > Soil microcosm > Unclassified ... | reverse complement strand
GTGTTCGACCCGAAAGTCGTTTATAAGAAGTCGTCGTAATCATCTTTCAAGTTCAAGATTTAAGATTCCATGTCATCCAGTCAGGAATTGAAGCTCGGCATCCCGAAGGGAAGTCTCGAGGAAATGACCATCGAGCTTTTCAAAAAATCGGGATGGAAAATTTCTACCACGAGCCGGAGCTATTTCCCTTCCATCGACGATCCGTCGATCCGCTGCAGTCTGGCGCGGCCGCAGGAGATGTCGCGCTACGTGGAGATGGGAACGCTCGATGTAGCGATCACCGGCAAGGATTGGACCATCGAAAACGCCTCCGACGTGCACGTGGTCTGCGAGATGGTTTACTCGAAGACCAGCTTCCGCCCGACCCGCTGGGTGGTGGCGGTGCCGCAGGATTCGCCGATCCAAAAGATCGAAGATCTCAAAGGCAAGCGTATCTCTTCGGAGATGGTGAATTTTACCAAGCGCTATTTCGCCGATCGAAAAATTCCCGTGGAAGTGGAATTTTCGTGGGGCGCAACGGAAGCCAAAGCCGCCGAAGGATTGGTCGATGCGATCGTCGAAGTGACCGAGACCGGCAGCACGATCCGCGCCCACGGGTTGAAGATCATCCATGAGTTGATGGAGTCCTGCCCGCAACTGATCGCCAACAAGCAAGCCTGGCAGGATCCGTGGAAGAGAGCCAAGATCGAGCAGATCCAATTATTGCTGCTCGGCGCGCTTTCCGCCGAGAACAAGGTCGGCATCAAGCTCAACGTGCCGGAAGACGGCCTGCAGAAAGTCGTCGACCTGATTCCCAGCATTACGGCGCCGACGGTGGCGCCGCTCCATCCCTCGCCCAACCTCAAGGGCGTGAAATGGTATTCGGTGGAGAGCGTTCTGGAAGAAGCAAAAGTCCGCGATCTGATTCCCAAGTTGATTCAGAACGGTGCCGTGGGAATCATCGAATATCCCCTGAACAAGATTATTTAACAAAGGTAAGGCGTCAGGCGAAACGGCCGAGACCAAAAACCCTACGGCCGGCTTCCCGATGCTTGATGCCCGTCGCCCCGTCCGTTTCGCGCTAGAAAATAATCCTTGGCGATCTCGGGAAAGAGCGCGTAGGTCAATACATCTTCGTCGTTCTCGGCGAGGCCCGCGGAATCGCGCCGCGCCTGATCGAGACCCGGTTTCAGCAGATCGGCGGGCCGGCAGGTGATCGGCTCTTTTTTGCCGAGCACCTTCGCTTTCATCTCGGCACTGACCGGTCCGGGCGGCTCGCCGTAAAGTCCCATCACGTAGTTGCGCGTTTCCATGGCCACCACGGAATAACGTTTGCCGGTCATGACGTTGAGCGCTGCCTGCGAGCCGACGATCTGGCTGGTCGGCGTCACCAGCGGCGGATAGCCCAAATCTTTTCGCACGTGCGGCATCTCGGCAAGCACCGCGTCGAGCTTGTCCTCGGCCTTCTGCTGGCGCAGTTGCGCCACCAGATTGGAAAGCATGCCGCCGGGAATTTGCGAGGTCAGCACGTCGGTCTTGATCTGATTGTTGACCGGACTTTCGTATTCGGCGTAGTTGCGCCGCACGCGATAAAAGTATTCGGCAATCTTGCCGAGCTTGTCGAGGTCGAGACCGGTGTCGTGCTCGGTGCCCTTGAGCGCGGCGACGAGTTGCTCGGTGGCGGGCTGCGAAGTGCCCTGGGAAAACGGCGCGATTGCCGTGTCGAGAATATCGGCGCCGGCCTCGATGGCCATCATGTAACTCATCGGCGCCAAACCCGCCGTGCAATGCGAATGAAGATGCAGCGGCAACGCAATGCGCGATTTGATCTTCTTGATGATTTCGTAGGCGGCGTAGGGCGCGAGCATACCCGCCATGTCTTTGAGGCAGATCAGCTGCACGCCCATGTCGGCGAGCTTTTCAGCCACACCGAGAAAATAGTCGGGGGAATGAACCGGGCTGATCGTGTAGCAAACCGTGCCTTCGACGAGCTTGCCGGTTTTGAGCGACGCCTCGATAGCGGTTTTCATATTGCGGATATCGTTCATCGCGTCGAAGATGCGAAAGACGTCGATGCCGTTTTCCGCCGCCCGCGCCACGAACGCCTGGACGACGTCGTCGGGATAGTTATGGTAGCCGACTACATTCTGTCCCCGGAGCAACATTTGAAAGCGCGTCTTCGGCATGGCTGCGCGAAGTTGGCGCAAGCGCTCCCACGGCGATTCTTTCAGAAAACGCAACGTAGCGTCGAAGGTCGCGCCGCCCCAAGTCTCCAGAGACCAATAGCCGATATCGTCCAGTGCCGCCGCGATCGGCAGCATGTCTTCGGTACGCATGCGCGTCGCGACCAGACACTGGTGCGCGTCGCGCAGCACAGTTTCCATGATCTCGATTTTTTTCGCCATGCTCGAACCTTCCGGTGACGCGGCTATTCGTAAAGCTCGCCTTGCTTATCTTCCAGGCGCGCCTTTTCTTCGGCAGTGATCACAAAGACGCCGTCCACCTCTTTGAGTTTCGACTGGTCGTAGAAGAATTCGGACATCTGCAGCCCGTCATCGAACTCGTACATCTTGATCGCGTCCCACGGGCAAATCTTTTTGTCGAGACGATCCTCAGACTCCGTGCCGATCAGTTGCAGTTGGATGCGCTTGGGCACCGCATCGGGTGCGATGGGCTTGCGGTTCGCGTCGTAAAACCGGTTGTTGTACTCGTAAAAAACCTCGCCGGTTTCTTTGTGCTGCTGGATCTTGGTCAGATCGTCGCTGTAGCACATCTGGCAGCCGATGCATTTGTCGTTATCGACGAAGACCCGGTAAGGCTTCAATCCCCCCTGCGGCAATTCCTCGTAAAGCAGATTGATACAGTTTTCCACCGGACAATGGGCTTCGCAAATTGGCGAGCCGGCACAGCTCGAGCAATTTTCATTCATCACCGCCAGGAGCGCCGTTCCTTTGCGCTTTTTCGCTTCAGCCATTGGCCACCGTCCTCACTTTCTTGAAACGCCCCTTGAGGGCTAGCCCTATCGCCAGGGATAGTAGCACCCACCAGTATCGAATCAGGCCAATGCGGCCCCATTCGAGCCAATAAACAAAGTTCGGCGAGCGCGCGAGCAACTCACGGAGCGCAGCCTGCGCGCCGGCGTAGTCCTTCGCTTCGCGGCGCGCTTGAGAGATGCCGTAAAGCGCGCCGTCGTCGCGCGGATTGAGCTTCAGCGCTGCGGCGAAATCACGCTCGGCGTCGGCCCAGCGCTCCTGCTCCGCCAAAACACCGCCGCGCGTAGTCAGCGCCACGGGAGAATCAGGTTTCAGCGCCAGCGCGCGATCGAGGCTCGCGATCGCGCCGGCGTAATCGCCTTTGCGTTTCTGCGCGACGGCCAGATTGCTGTACGCGGTCGCCAGCTCGGGATGCAGCTCGACGACTTTTTTATATTCGCCGATGGCGGCATCGATGTCGCCGCGCACTTCCATTTCGATCCAGGCGAGAAAAGTCCGTGCATCGGCATGCTGCGGGTTGAGCTCCACGGCACGCCGAGCCGCCGCCTCCGCGGCACGCGGATCGCGCAGGCGCAGCTGGGTCATGCTAATGAACAAATAAAGGTCGGGCTCCTTGGGATAATCCGCGAGCAGCTTCTCAAACTCGGCCTTCGCCTCGGCAGGTTTTCCCTGAGCCAGATCCTGGCGCGCCTGCTCCCACCTTTTGTCGTTTGCGAGGGTCAAAGCAGAATCGGCAGCGAAAGCATTCCCAAGCCCGATGAGGACGGCCAAGATCGCCAGCCAAACCCTCACCGGATCATTTCCACATTTCGTTGGGAATTTCGTCTTCTCTGCCTTCTTCGATCAGTTTGTCGTTCTTGAATGCTTCGCGCAGGCCCAGCCAGGTAAAGAAGATGACGAGGATCAGCATCGCGACGATGGGAATATTGTCGGGCTTGGTCACGATCTCCAAAAAATTATGCAGTCCGCTGGTTTCTTCCATAAGTTAAGCACCCGTAAAATCGAGATAAATCGAAGGTATTAAAATCACCCATTAAAGTCAATGTAAAGGCTCGACGAGAATGGCAGATCGAAGATCGCATTTGCTCTGTGCGATCTTCCATCCTCCATCCTCTATCTTCGGTCCTTAATGATGAGCATGCCCGCGGCCATGCTCACTATGGCGGAAAATCAAAGACTTGATCACCACCGGCACCGCCTTGGCGTCGGGCAGTTCCTGGCCGATGTCGATGAAATCGAAATCCTTCAGATCGATGCCGTCGATGGAAATGATGCCGGCGCCGGGTATCAGCTCGCGCTCGATGATGTTGCCCATCAATTTGGCGATGTCGGCGTCGAACACCAGCACCAGTGGCTGGCCGTGATCGATGTGCTCTTTCATCGCGCCGACCAGTCCTTCGGCCAACATGCGAATCAGCGGATAGGCGGGACCGAGTTCCCAGCGGATCGCCAAGGCCACCGAGCGCTCGGGATCCTGCGCGTCGAAGCGCTGCAGCGCGCGGCCCACCGCGTCTTTGATATCTGCAGCGGTGATCGCCTCGGTCTGCTCGAACTGCGGCGTCACCACCTGCAGATTGCGTAGCGGCAGCAGCTCCGGATGGGAAAGATAGATCGTGTTGCCGCTCACCTGCACGGTGTATTGCGACGCGCCGATCACGGTGGCGCGGATGCGCACTTCGGCCGGCCGGAGCGGCACGTTCCCGCCGCCGAGTTGATTGGCGCGCGCTCGCACCTTTTTACCGAGCTGCACGCCGAGATCGCCCAGATTGCGCTTTTCGTAACCGTAGACGAATTCGGAAACGCCACCGGAGAACATCACGGCGTGGAGCGGACCTTTGAATTCCAGGTTGGGGGTCAAGAGCAAATCCTGCACCTGCGGCGAGAGCTTGCCGCGCTCCATCACCTCGAAAAGCGCATCGCAAAGCGCCTTGGAAAACTTCTCTTTGTCGTCGTCACTCATCGTACCGCCCAGGCGGAGACCGTCGATGCCGGCTAGCTTGGCTATCTTGAGCGCGGTGTCTTCCAGACGATTGATCACGCCGTTTTCGTCCATCGCGACCAGCCGCGCGCCCACTTCGATCGCGCAGGTATCAACGACCTTGCCGCTCTGGACGATGGCGATCTTGCTCGTGCCGCCGCCGATGTCGACGTTCATCACTGTGAAATCGCCGCCCTCGTGATAGGTCATGTGGACGGCGCCAGAGCCGTAAGAAGCCAGGATCGCTTCGAGGTTATGCCCCGCAGTCGCGCAGACAAATTTTCCCGCCTCCGCGGCAAACAGGGCGGCGATCGCTTCGGCGTTTTTCTTCTTCGCTGCCTCGCCGGTGACGATGAGCGCGCCGGTATCGATGTCCTCGGGGGTGAGGCCCGCCTTGAGGTAAGCCTCGTGAATAAAATCGCCAAGATAATTGGTGTCGATAGTGGTCTTGTCTACGTAGGGGGTTAGGAGAATCGGCGATTCATGGATGATTTCGCGATTGATCACGACGAAACGGCTCGACAGGGCAACGCCTTGGCGGCGCAAAGTCAGCCGGGAAAAAATCAAGTGGGACGTGGACGAGCCGATGTCGATGCCGACGGAGTTGAGCGTGATGCGCTCGGACCGCCACATCGGATGGTTTTCATCCATCACCATTTCTTCGTCGTCGAAATCCTCGTCGTGACCCTCGTGCAGTTTGTAAACTTGCGGCTCCAAATTCTCCATAATCGCTAACAATTCCTTTCGCTTTGAGTGCGGCGTATCGAATTTGCATAGCACAAGAAGTTTCGTCTTGCCACCGACTCATCGGCGCATCCAACCGGGATAGACAACGGCCCCTGATCAGGGCTAATATGCGCTTTATTCGCGACGCTTCATGGGCCAGGAAGAATATCAAGAATTGTCTTCGTTCTTGCGGCGTTTCGTTCGGCGCGTGAGACTCATCGAGGGCGCCGAGGGGCTCTGCTTGACGGCGATCTGCGCCCTGGTGCTTTTCGCTCTCGGTCCGGGCGTCGACCAGCTAAAAAATTTCGTTCCCTACGCTCCCCTCGCCTACAGCATTTTGACCGGCATCGTTTTGCTCGCGGCGCTGGGCTGGTCGCTCTATCGCTTTTTGCGCCGCCATTCGGCCGAGCGCGCGGCGCTTTACATTGAGCAGAAGCAACCCAAGCTTCGCAACAACCTGATCAACTCGTTGCAACTTTATCCGCAGGTGGCCGGCGAGAAAACTGCTCCGGGCTTTTCCGCCGGCATGGTGCTGGCGCTCTTGCGCTCGACCCGGAAACAGATCGCCGCTCTGCGGATCGACGACTTGCTCGACAAGCGGCGTCTGACCTCCAGCGCGCGCCTGCTCGGTTTTCTTTTCGTGCCGGTGGCGGCGATGGTGCTGCTCAATCCCGCTTGGGTGGGCGGCACGATCAGTCTGCTCACCCGGCCGCTTGATCATCTGCCCCCGAGTCAGACCGCAGTGGAGCTCGATCCCAAGGGACTGCGCGTGGTCCGCGGCGCGCCGGTGACAATCCAGGCATCGACCGCAGGCGCGCTGCCACCGGCGCTAGACCTGATGACCTGGACCGGCACCAATGAGCGCGGCGAGCTCGTCGGCTTGGAAAAAGTTCCCATGGAAAATCTCGGCGCGGGGAAATTCAGTGCCAAGCTCGCGCATCTGAGCAACACTCTGCGCTATCGCGCGGTCACCGGGTCTTTTACTTCGCCAACGTACACCGCCGAAGCGGTGGATCCACCGGAAATCGCCAACGTGCAACTAATGCTCTATCCGCCCGCGTACACCGGCCTGGCATCGGTTTCGGTGCCGGAGGGCAATATCGAAGGACTGCGCGGCTCCACCGTGCGCCTCGACGCCGTAGCCACGAAAGACATCGTCAAAGCCGAAGTCGTGATGGACGACGGCAAGACCATCCCCCTGAAGATCGACGGCCGCAAACTTCAGGCGAATTTGATGCTGTTTCAGGCCCAGTCCTATCGGATCGTGGTCGAGGACAGCTACGGCTTCCGCAACACGCCGATCCGCTACGAACTGCGCGTCAAACCGGACGGCTTTCCCACCGTCGATCTGCTTCGGCCGACGGAAGACTTGGAGATCAACGGCGACGAAAATTTATCTCTGGAATACAGCGCGCGCGACGACTTCGGCATCGGCGAAATCGTCCTAGTAGCGAAGATCGGCGACCGTGAAGAAAAAACCAGCCTGCAAAAGGACGACGCCAAACGGCTGATCCTGCGTGATCAATATAATTGGGATCTCGGCAAGCTCGGCTTGCGCGAAGGCGAGGAGGCGGTTTTTTTCCTGCAGGTTTTCGACAACGACACCATCTCCGGCCCCAAGGTCGGCGTTTCGCGCTCGGTGCGCTTGAAACTCAAGAATCTCCGCGGTGAGCACCAGCAGGTCGCCGATATGGTGCGCGACATCAACCAACGCATGGTCGATCTCCTGGCCGACCACCTCGAGAGGCCGCCGCCCGGCGAGAAAGCCGCGCCCCAGGAAGCCGACAAAAAATTCGAGCAGAATCTCGCCGACACACTCAAGCGCACCGAAGAGCTGATGCGCCAGACCGAAAAAGATCGCATGTCCGACTACGCCACCTGGAGCGATCTCGAGGCGCTGAAGCGCAATCTGGAATTCACCCAAAACGAATTGCTAAAAAAACAGGAGCAGGCGGCCGAAGCCGATGAACGGGCGAAGGCACACGACGATATTGCGGCCGAGCTCGAGCGCATGTCGCTCCTGTCCGAAGACATCGGCAAGCGGATGAAGGCGCAGGAACTTGCCTCCACGGCCCAGGACCTGGCGCGCAACCAGGAACGGCTGATGGATTCGCTGGAGAAACTTCAGAGCGGCGACAAAAATCTCGACGCCATCATGAAACAGATCAACGAGCTGGCAAAGAGCCTGGCAAGCCTGCAGCAGGCGCTCTCACAGCTCGCGCAGCAGATGCCCGACGATTTCATGAACGCCGAAAATATGCAGAGTCTCGGCTTCAACGACATGTTCCAGGCCCTCGAGGAGATCCGCAAAAAGCTCATGGCCGGCGACATCGAAGGCGCGCGCCAGCTGGCGCGCGACCTGTTCAATCAGATGGCGCAGATGGTCGCGTCCATGCAAAATGCCCAGCGCTCCCAGATGGCGTCGGGCATGGGGCGCATGCAGGGCGAGATGCAGCGGCAGACCAACGAGCTTCAGGAAATCGCGCGCGAGCAGCAGGAGATTCTTGCCAAGACCGAAGGGATCAACAACTCGGCCCTGACCGAGCGCGATTCGGCGCTAAAGAATAAACTCGATCGTTTCCTCGAAAAAGCGATCGCCGAGCTGGGTCAATTGACCGAGCAATTTCCCGACCGCGAAGGCCCTGACGATCCGAATCTGCTAACGAATCTGGATGACGCGACCATGAATTCGCTGCTCAAGAATTTGATCGCCAAATTGAGCAACAAAGATTTTCCCGGCTACAACGAAGGCGATGGCTGGGCGCGCAAAGAGCTCGGCAAAAAGCGCGCGCCGGCCCAGGAGCGGCGCGCTCAGCGCGCCGAGAAGAGCCTCGACGACATCAAGTCCGAATTGGAAGCTCTGCTGAAGGAACCGGCGCGAGCGCTCTCCGACGCGGAGAAGCGCGAGGTGCGCGATCTGGCGCACCGCCAGGACGTGCTCAAAGAACGCACCGAAGATCTGCACGAAAAACTCGAATCGCTCTTTCAGCTTTTCCCGCAGCTCGATCCGAAGATCGTGCAGAACATCGGCGAGGCGGGAAAATCCATGGGCAACGCGCAGGGCCGGCTCGGTCAGTTGGACTCGCGCGGCGCGGTGCCGCCGGAACAGACCGCGTTGGATCGCCTGTCGCAGTCGCAGCAGCAGATGCAGTCGGCCATGCAGCAGATGGCGCAGCGCGGCCAGCTCGGCAACATGCCGGTGACCCGGCTATTTCGCCAGGGACGATTTCTCCCCTACGGCCAGATGACGCCGCTGCCGGGCATGCCGCAGTTTCCGCAGTTCGACATTGAAAACGGCTTCAGCGGCCTCGACACCGAGAAATTCCGCCTGCCGGGCAAAGACGAGTACAAAGCACCGCGCAATTTCCGCGAAGAAATCCTCGAATCGCTCAAGCAGGGCGTGCCGCCGCAGATGAAAGAGCAAATCGAGCGCTATTTCAAAAATCTTTCCGAGTGATTTTCCCGTTGAAGTACCGAGTTTCCCTGCTCTCCTGTCTCGCGCTCGTTCTGCTGCTGGCGGGGCGGGTCCAGGCCGCCGAAGCCGATCCGAAATTCAAGGCCGGCGAAGAACTGCTCGATGCATGGCGTACCGCCCAAGCCGAGGAATTGGCCGCCAAGGCGCTCAAGGAAGACCCCAAGTCCGCCACCGCGCTCGAATTCGACGGCCGGGTAAAATTCTATGAGGGCCGCTACACCGATGCGCTGGCGTCCTTCGATCGCGCCCTGGCGGTGGATTCCACCAACCAGCGCCGCCAGGCGCTGAAACTGCTCACCCAGCTCACCGTCGACGTACATAAATCGCTCAAGCGTCACGAGAGCGCGCATTTCATTCTGTTCGCCGACGACAAACGCGACGCCATTCTAGTACCGCATGCGCTCGCCGCACTGGAAAAAAGCTACGAAGCCACCGGCACGGAGCTGGGTTTTTATCCCAAGGAAAAAGTTCGGGTCGAGATTGCGCCCGACGCCACCAGCTTCAACGCCATTTCCACGCTGTCGCTGCGCGACATCGAGGAGACCGGCGCGGTGGGCATCTGCAAATTCAAGAAGCTCATGATCATCTCGCCGCGCGCGCTCAGCTTCGGCTATCGCTGGCTCGATTCGGTCAGCCACGAGTACCAGCACTACGCGATCGTCGCGCTCAGCAACAATCAGGCGCCGATCTGGCTTCACGAAGGGATGGCGCGCTTTTACGAAACCCGGTGGCGTAAACCGGCGCCCACCGGCGACGCCGCCGAGGATTATCTGACCCCGGCGAACCAGACTTTACTCGTGCGGGCGCTCGCGAAGGATCAATTCGTCGGTTTCAAAAACATGGAGCCGTCGCTGATTCATCTGGACACGCCCGAGCAGGTGCAGCTCGCCTACGCCGAAGCCGCTTCCGCGATAGACTTCATCAACCAGAGCAAAGGCCGGGCGGGCATCCGCGAGCTGCTGGCGACCTTAAACGACAAACCGACCCCGGAAGCGATCGCAAAAGTCTACGGCATGTCCTTCGAGGCTTTCCAAGACAAATGGAAAGCCTTTCTCAAAACCAAGGGCCTAAAAGAAATCGAAGGCAGCCGCGTGCGCAAATTCAAAGTGAAAAAAGACCAGCGCGAAGACGAGGAAGTGGTGGAGCTTCGAGAAATTCAGTCCGCCGTCGCGCGCAATCGCACCCATCTGGCCGACCAACTGCTCGCCAAGGGGCGCGCTGGCGCCGCGACTAGCGAATACCAGCGCGCGCTCCAAGTGAGTCCGTATTCGCCGATCATTTTGAACAAGCTCGCGCGCGTGTTCACCGAAACCAATCGTCCGGCCGAAGCCTTGCCGCTCTTGCAGAAATCCCTCGACGTCGATCCCGACAACGCCAACGCCTACGTCCAATTAGGCCGGGTCCAGAACGCGACGAAAAATTATAAGGAAGCCCGGAGCGCGCTGGAAGAAGCCATCCAGATCAATCCGTTCAACCCGCTCATCTACCGCTTGCTCGGCGACACCTACACGGCGCTTGGCGACGCGGAAAAAGCCCGCGTTGCCAAGGCGACTCTCGACAGACTGATGAGCGCCAACAATTAATTGCTTGAAAAGGAAGACCATGGAATCGACCGAGATGGAGCAGCACGAGATCGCCGAGATCGAAGAGTTCGCGAGCAAGCGCGACCACATGCTCAACGAGATCCGCAAGGTCATCGTCGGCCAGGACCACGTCATCGAAGAAGTGTTGATCGCGTTATTCGCGCGCGGCCATTGCCTGCTGGTCGGCGTGCCCGGTCTGGCGAAAACGCTTTTGATCAGCACTCTGGCGGAGATTCTCGATCTCGATTTCAATCGTATCCAGTTCACTCCCGACCTGATGCCTTCGGACATTACCGGCACGGACATTTTGCAGGAAGACGCCACCACCGGGCGGCGCGCTTTTCAGTTTCTCCGCGGGCCGATTTTCACCAACATCTTGCTCGCCGATGAGATCAACCGCACTCCGCCCAAGACCCAGGCCGCGCTGCTCCAGTCCATGCAGGAATACAAAGTCACCGCCGGCGGCACCACTTTCCCGCTCGATCTGCCATTTTTCGTTCTGGCGACGCAAAACCCCATCGAGCAGGAAGGCACCTATCCCCTGCCGGAAGCCCAGCTCGACCGGTTCATGGTGAACGTGGAAATCGGCTACCCGGATTTCGAAGACGAAGTGCAAATCGTCATGCAGACCACTTCCACCGGCAAGCCGACGCCGCAGAAAATCATGGACGGTGCCGCGATCCTGCACTACCAGGAGCTGGTGCGGAAAGTGCCGGTCTCCCCCTTCGTGGTTTCCTACGCGGTCACGTTGGCTCAACGCTCCCGGCCGCAGAGCGCCGATGCTTCACAATACGTCAAGGACTACGTCGAGTGGGGCGCCGGACCGCGCGCTTCGCAGTATTTGATCCTCGGCGCCAAGGCACGCACGATTTTGCAGGGCCGCTATGCGGTGTCGATCGAAGACATTCAGGCACTTGCCCCGTCCGTGCTGCGCCACCGCATCGTGCCCAACTTCAAAGCGCAGGGCGAAGGTCTCTCCTCCTCCGACATCATCAAGCGGCTGCTGAACGACATCAAACCTTCCGCTGACGGCAAAGCCGCGCGATAATTCGACGTTTCAACGCGGCGAAGCTGGCTAGATTCTCTTTGGCACCGGTGCTAGAAAGCCCGAGAATGGAAAATCGAGGGTCGAGAATGACGATCTTCCATCCTCAATCTTCGATCCTCGGCGATTGACCCATGGCCGGGCCCGACAAAAATTATTTCGATCCCAAGGTCCTCGCGGGGATCGCCAACCTGGGCTTGCGCGCCCGCTGGGTGGTCGAAGGACTCATGTCCGGCGTGCACCGCAGCCGCGCCAAAGGTTTCAGCGTCGAGTTCGAAGAGCACCGCGAATACTCGCCGGGCGATGAGATCCGCCGCATCGACTGGAAAGCACTGGGCAAATTCGATCGGTACTTCATCAAAGAGTACGAAGACGAAACCAATCTGCGCGCCTATCTTCTCTTGGATGCCAGCGCGTCGATGAATTACGCCTCCGACGGTATCACCAAATTCGACTACGGCTGCACGCTCACGGCATCGCTGGCCTATCTCATTCTCAAACAGCAGGATGCCGCCGGCGTGGTCACTTTTTCCGATCGGATCGAATCCTTTGTGCCGCCGCGCGCTAAACGCGACTACCTGATTCAGATTTTGGCCGCGCTGGAAAAGCGCGGGCCGGCGGGCGTGACCAATGTCGGCAGGATTCTCGAAGACATCGCCGGCCAGGTGAGGCGGCGCGGCCTGATCGTGCTGGTGTCGGACCTGCTCGACGAACCGGAAGCAGTTCTCAAGGGTCTCCGCCAGTTTCGCTTCAAGGGCAACGACGTGATCGTGTTTCATCTGCTCGACCAGGCCGAGCTCGATCTGCCCTTCGACGGCAATATTCTGTTCGAAGATCTGGAAGCGGCCGATCTGCAGGTCATCGCCGACCCGCGCACGATCCGCACGACCTATCAAAAAGTCGTGCAGGAATTTATAGCCGACATGCGCAAACAGTGCCGCGACAACACCATCGATTATCAGATCATCTCCACTGCCACGCCGCTGGACCAGGCCCTCGCCAGCTATCTGAGCTGGCGAAGCTAGCGCGCCATGTCGGTTTTTTTTCTCTATCCGCTTTTTCTCCTCGGGCTGCTAGCGGCCTCCCTGCCGGTGCTGATCCACCTGCTCAATCGCCGCCGGCTAAAAAGAATTCGCTTCCCCGCCGTCCGCTTCATTCTGCTCTCGCAAAAGCGCATTTCGCGGAGCTATCGCCTGCGCCACTGGATTCTTCTGGCGCTGCGGACTTTTGCGGTGGTGTTGCTGGCGCTCTTGCTCGCCAACCCGATCTTTCAGACCGGCGCCGGCTTGTTCGCCGGCGGCGGGCCGGTGGCGCTGGTGGTGCTGCTGGATAATTCTCTCAGCATGACCTGGAGCGGCGACGGCAACGGTTTCAAACAGGCCAAGGACGCCGCGCGCCTGCTGATTTCCGCGCTGGGTGATGACGACCGCGCGGCAATCGTTCCAACCAACATCACCGGCAAAGAAATCTTTCGGCTGAAAAGTCAGAGAGAGGTATTGCTGCGCGAGCTGGACGGCATCGAAATCGCGGACGGCAGCGTGAATCTCGAGGCCGCTCTCGGTAAAGCCTATGAATTGTTGAATGTGCCGGCGAGCCAGAAAGAAATCCGCTTCATCACGGACTTGGGTCTCACCGGCTGGGATCAGTTTTCCGTCGCCGGCCTGAAGCAGGTCGATCCGTCCATCCCGTTCAAATTGATTCACGTCAGCCGCAAGCAAACGCCGCTCAACGGCAGCATCAAAGAAATCCGCTTGGGCAGCCAGGGCGTCGGCGCGAATCTGCCGCTGCAGATCGACGTCACGGTGGCGAACTTCGGCGACGGCGAATTGAAAGACGTGCTCGCTCAGCTGGGCATCGACGGCCAAAACAAGGAACAGAAGCTGGTCACCGTGGCGCCGAAATCGGAAAACACCGTAAGTTTTCAGACCCGCTTGAATCAGTCGGGCGCGCACGCCGGCCAGGTGACGCTCAAAAAAGCCGGACTCGCCGGCAATCCGACGATGAATTTCACCCTCGACGCGCAGGAGAAGATCAAAGTCCTGATCGTCGACGGTGATCCGCAGACTTCGCTGGTCCAGAGCGAGACTTTTTTTCTGAGCCGCGCGCTCAATCCCGCCGGTGAAGGCGACTCTTCGGTCTTTTTGCCGACGGTGATTCTGCCGGACGGTTTGAACGGCGCTAACCTGGAAAGTTTTCAGGTTGTGATTCTCTGTAACGTAGCAACGCTGCCGGACAGTCTCGTGCCCAAGCTGCAGAATTTCTTGCGCCAGGGCGGTGGTCTGTGGATTTTCACCGGCGACAAATTTCAAGCCGACAGCTACAACCAAAAACTGGCGCGCGATCTTCCCGGCCAGCTCGGCGAGAAGAAAATCGGCCCCGAAGCCAACGGCGAAAAGATCGGCAATTACGACGCCAAGCATCCCGCTCTGCAGTTTCTGAACGATCCGATCCTTCAGGAATCGCTCAAGTCCGCGCGCGTGTGGGGCTATCTCCGCGCAGGCGCCGGGCGCACGCCGCTGCTTTCGCTGGCCGGCGGCGAGCCGCTCTTGCTTGAACAGAAAATCGGCGCGGGAACCATTTTGCTCATGGCCTCTTCGGCCGACCGCGACTGGACCGATCTGCCGCTCAAAACGGTTTACTTGCCGCTGGTGCAATCCCTGGCGCAATATCTCGCCGGCGGCAACCGCGGCGCCCTAGACAGCGGCATCGCGGTCGGCGCGGTCAAGGAAATCACTGTGCCGGCGAATCTCGTCGGCAAGAGCTTGCGAATCACCAAGCCCGACAAACAGAGCGCCGAAGTATCGATCGCCGGCGGCGCCAAGGACCGCGGCCTTGCGACTATCGAGGAAAACGACCGCGCCGGAATTTACCGGCTGAGCTTACCGGCCGCCGACAAAAGCGGTGAAGTGCCGCAGATGTACGCGGTCAATCCGCCGCTGCTGGAATCGCGCCTGGACGAGATCAGCCCCGGCGAACTGCAAACCAAGCTCCGGCCGATTCGCGCCGATGTGATTCCGCTCGAAGCGCTCAAGGAGGGCGGCAAACGCACCGACCTGGCGCTTCCATTGCTGGCGCTGCTCATTATAACGTTGCTGCTGGAAGGCTGGCTGGGGCAGAGGTTTTAAAACAATTAAAAAGTAAAAAGGCAAAATTAAAAAAGTCGAACAGCCGAGCTTCCGTCTTAACTTTTTACCTTTTACTTTTTACTTTTGCCTTTTTATGAATCGCCGCAAATTCATCCAACTCTGCTCTCAAGCTTGCATCGGCGCCGCTCTGTCGCCGGGACTGGCAAATGCCGCCGAGCCCGATGACAAGCGCCGCCTTCAGTTCATGTTCGCGCAGATCAAGTACCGCGGCGGCGATTGGAATCCGCATCCTCTTTCGGTAACGCCGCTCATGGAAGAGCTGATGGCGCGCACCAGCGTCGAAGCGGCCAGCGCTCGGCGCGAAGTCACGCTCGCCGACAATGATCTGTTCAATTATCCCTTTCTTTATCTCGCCGGCCGTTATGAATTCGAGCCTTTCACTGCGGACGAAATCGAAACCCTGCGCCGCTTTCTGACCTACGGCGGCTTTCTGCTGATCGATGATGCCCTCGGCCAGCAGGGCTACGGTTTCGACAAATCCGTGCGCCGGGAGATGCAACGGATTTTTCCGGGAAACGAATTCAAGCGCCTGCCGCCGGGCCACGCCGCGCTGCGCAGTTACTATCTGCTACGGCGCATCGGCGGCGTGCGCATCGTCAATCCCAATCTGGAAGGCATCAACGTGGGGACTGCCACACCGGTCATCTACTGCCAGAACGACCTCGGCGGCGCCTGGGAGCGCGATCAAGTCGGTAAATGGATCAACACCTGCACTCCCGGCGGCGAGCCCCAGCGCAAGGACGCTTTTCATCTCGGCATCAACGTTATTCTCTACGCCATGACCGAAAACTATAAAGAAGATCTGATCCACGTCCCGTTTATTCGCAAACGGCTCACCCGGTAAATCATGAGCGACCTGCATCTGATCGGCGCGCTGCCGCTGTGGGGGGTTGCCGTTATCGCGCTCGCCGTGCTGGCGCTGTTGGTGCAGCACTTCATCCGCTTGCGGCAGCGACTGGGACTCGGCCAAACGGCCATTCTCACTGCGCTCCGAGCCTGCGTCTACGGCGCACTGATTTTCTTTCTGCTCGGACCGGCGCTGATCGACAAGCGCGTGACCAAGCTCCGCCGGCCGCTCACGTTGCTCATCGACACCTCGCAGAGCATGAGCTTTCCGGCCAACGCAAAAAGTATTTCCGGCGACAAAGGCGCGAAGAGCCGCCTCGATCTGGTCAAGGAAAAACTCGAAGCCGGGTCCCAGCCGCTGATTCAGCGGCTGAGCCGCAACTACGATCTGCGCGTGATCCGCTTCGGCACCGGTTTGGAGCCGATCGCGCCGGGCAGTCTCGACCGGCTGCGCGCCGCGGATCCCGGCACACGGTTGATGGAGCTGGTGCAGCGCGCGGCGCGCGACGGCGCCGCGCGCTCGGGCATCGTGCTTTTCAGCGACGGCATCGCCAACGGCGAAATAAAATCTCTCAACGGCACGGCTCTGGCCGCGCCCGTTTTCGCCGTCGGTGTGGGCGATACCGAGGGCTTCACCGATTTGCGCATCGCCCGGCTCGGAGCGCCTGAGTTCGCTTTTCGCGGCCGCGAATTCAAGATCGAGCTGACCGTGCAGGCCTACGGCCTGAAGGGAAAATCGGTGCCGCTGCTGTTCAACCGCGGCAAAAATCTCATCAGCACCCGCTCGATCGCCATCGACGCCGATCCGTTCGAACAAAAAATCACTCTCAGCTTCACGCCCAAGGATCTCGGCACCCATGTCTTTTCCGTGAGCCTGCCGGCACAGCCCGGCGAGCAGATCGCGCAGAACAATCAAAAGGAATTCAAGGTCGATGTGCGGCGCGACAAAATCCGTGTCCTGACCTTGTCCGGGTCGCCCGCCTGGAATTATCGATTCCTGCGGATGGCAATGAAGCAGGACCCGCTGATCGAGCTGGTGTCGTTCGTCTTTCTGCGCACACCCACCGACACCGTCGACGTGCCGGAGAATCAATTGAGCCTGATCCCGTTTCCGATCGACGATATTTTTCTCGAAGAGCTGAAAAATTTCGATCTGGTCCTGTTCGACGATTTCTCGTATCGCGCTTATTTCAATCCGGTTTACCTGGAACGGGTCCGCGACTTCGTGCGCGACGGCGGCGGGCTCGCCATGTTCGGCGGCGCGCGCGCCTTCGACAGCGGCGGCTACGGCGACAGCGCTCTGCGCGAGGTGCTACCGGTGGAGCTCGACGGCAAAGGCAGTTATCAAGCGCGCGGCCCGCTGCAAGCGGCGCTGACCGCCGCCGGCAGAAAGCATCCGATTACACGCCTCCTGCCCGACCCGAAAAGCAATGAAGAAACCTGGGCTAAACTGCCACCGTTGACCGGCATGAATCAGGTGCACGCCGTGCGCGGCGAGACTTTGCTCACCGCCAACGACGGCGCGCCACTGCTCGCCATCGGCCGCTATGGCAAGGGCCGCACCTTGGCGCTGATGAGCGACGATGCCTGGCGTTGGAACTTCATCGCCGTCGGCAATCGCGAGACGCCGCAGAATCATTTAAAGCTGATTCGCCAGGCGGTGCGCTGGCTCGCCCAGGAGCCGGCCTTCGAGCAGGTCCAGTTGTATCCGATTCCGACCGCGCAGCCCGCGGAAAAAGTTGCCATCAAACTCAAAGTTTTGAACGACGACTTCACGCCGGCGCGCCAAGCATCGATTCAGCTGCGCGTGATCAGTCCGGAAGGCGAGCCGACTCTGATTTCGACCAGCCCCGATGGCGAGGAAGGCGAATACAGCGGAGACTTCACGCCGACCCGCGAGGGAACCTATCAAGTCGAAGCCGAGGCCAGCGCGGGCGGAAAAGCTTTGGGTCGTAATAAAAGCAGCTTCAGCGTGGCGTTCTCCTACGGCGAAACCGACGACGGTTTGCCGCGCCCGGATCTGTTGAAACAGATCGCCGAAGCGAGCAAAGGAGAATACCTCTCGATCGACGACTGGAACGACAAAACGTTCGACAAGATCGCTGCGCGGCTCGAGACAATCGCGCCCTCGGAGATCGTCGAACAGCGCCAGACCCGCCTCTGGAGCAATCTCTGGCCCTTCGGCGTGATTCTCATCCTGCTGAGCGCCGAGTGGTGGATGAGACGGAAGTGGGGATTGATTTAATTCGGTTTCTAGTTTCGGGTTCCTTGTTTCTAGTTATCCGAATCTAATCCAACTAGAAACCTGAAACTAGAAACCAGGAACTGCCTTTGCACTCGAAACCGATGACCAAGCGCAAATCGCTGAGCGCCGCTTGGCTTTTGATTGCAGCCCTGATCACCATGCCCCGGCTCGCATGGAGTTTCTGTCACGAGCTCGAAGTCGTCCAAAGCGGCATTCGCCGCGTCGCCGCCGCCGCTGCACCGCAGATCACGATCGAATGGATGGGCCATTCGACGTTTCAGATTACTTCGTCGAAGGGCACGCGCATTTTGACCGATCCGCACGGCGCCTTCGATCTGCCGCGACCGACTCTGCCCCAGCACATCGTCACGACCAGCCACCAGCACGGTCCACACAACAGTGTCCACATGGCGCCGGGCACGCCGGCGATCCTGCACGGTCTTACGCCCGCCGGCGAGGACTGGCAAAAAATATCCACGACGATCCGCGACGTGTCGGTGTACGCCGTGCCGGCTTTTCACGATAAGAGTCAGGGCATGCAGCGCGGCAAGAACGCGGTCTTCGTGTTTCGCGTCGACGACATCTGCATCGCGCACCTGGGCGACCTCGGCCACCTGCTCACACCTGCGCAGCTCAAGATGATGGGCAAGATCGACATCCTGCTTGTCCCCATCGCCGGCGGTTACTTCACCGTAACCGCAAGTGAAGCGAAAGAAGTTACCCGGCAGGTCAATCCGAAGATCGCGATCCCCATGCATTTCTGGTGGGAGCAGGCCGTGCAGGAATTCGCTCAAGGCATGGCCAAAGTAAAGACGTTGAATACGCCGGTGCTGAGAATATCCAAAGCGGAACTGCCGACGCCGACCGAAGTCGTGATTTTACCGTGGCGGCAGCGCAACTAATGAAGATCGAAGACCTGGGAGTTTTGCCGTGCCGAACGCAATGCGTCTGTTAATCGTCCTCTGCCTTTTGTCTGCTGCTATAACTCACGCCGCGGAAACGCGCCCGGTCGTTTCCGTCAGCAGTCCCGGCGCCGGCAGCCCTTACGCCATGCCGTTTCGGATCGCCGAAGAGCAAAGCTTTTATGCCGACGAAGGACTCGACGTGCGCATCCTTTCCGGCGTCCGCACCGCCACCAGCGTGCAGATGCTGGTCGGGGGCACCGCCGATGCCACTCAGACCATCGGCCCGACGACTTTGGCCGCGATCCTCCGCGGCGTGCCGCTCAAGATCGTCATGGTTTTCAACGACAAGCCTTCCTATTGGCTCTACGCGAAAAAGGGCATCCGGACTTTTGCCGATCTCAAAGGCGTGAGAATTTCCAGCAGCACACCGGGCAGCACCAACGATCGTCTGCTGAAAATCGTGCTGGAGAGAAACGGCGTGGATTGGAAGCGCGATCTGCAGATCGTCTACATCGGCACATCCGACGTGGTGATCAAGGCGCTGCTATCCGGATCCATCGACGCGGCGGTGCTGAGCCACCCGGGAAACCTGATCGCGAAGGAAGCCGGGTTTACGGAAGTGGCAAGCTTCGAAAAAGAAGTCGGCGCGCTCACCGGCGGCGTCGCCGTCCATGAATCCTTTCTCAACAAACGGCGCGATACCGCCGTCAGGTTCCTGCGCGCCACATTGAAAGGCCTCAAATTTTTTCGCACCAACCGGGAGGGCTCCGCCAAAATCATGGCCAAATACATGAGCCTCCCTTACGAAGCCGCGCTCAAAACTCACGATGCGAGCATTCCCTTCTACGTTTCCGACGGCGTGATCTCGGAAGACTTTCAGGACAAGGTCTTGGATTTCGAGTTGAAAGCGATCGGAACCGACAAACGCATCACCCGCAACGCGGTCTTTGATTTCTCGATCATGAAATCGCTGGCGGCCAGGCAATAAATAACCGGCGGCGGCCGCTTCGATCACCGCTCGTTAAAAGTGTCCGATCCCCAACGTCTTTAGAAAGCCGCTCGTTTCGATTTCTTTGAGCGGACCGTTATCGCCAATATCCTCGGGTTTTAGATTTTTCGCTTCGGGATTGCTCTCGCCGATGTATTTCAGAAGAAATTCTATGCCCTTTAAATTGACATAGGGCAGATCGGGAACGTTCGGGACGTTGTAGTCGTAGGCGACTTTCAAGGCCTCGGGATCGCTGGTGCGCAGATGGCGCTCGATGACTTTGAGCGCAAAGGCGCGATCGGTCTTCATCCGATGGATCCCTTCGATCAGCGCCTTCAGAAAGTGATCGTGAGATCGTGATGCTTTTCGACGAATGACCGTGTGGCGCCGATGCCGCTGTGTTGATAGTCCAGGCCGATGGTCGAATAATCGATCAGCGTGTGCAGTCCCGCTTTTTTCGCGCGGTAGGCAAAGGACTGCTCCAGCAGGGTGGCTTGAATCGCTCCCTGTGAGACCGCGGCCAGACGCTCCGGGTTGCCGCCAACCTGGAGAATGACCACATCTTTGCCGGGCGTCAGCCCGTGTTTTTCCAGTCCCCAGCGAGCCAGGAAATCCGCGGAGCCCCCGAAGCGGGCGATGCCGAGTTTTTTCCCTTTGAGGTCCTCGATCGATTTGATGTCTTTGCCGACGACCATTTCGTAGGGCGCGTAGTTGACCGTGCCGGCGATCATCACCGCATCGCGGCCGGCAATGTGAGCGTTGATCACTCCCGAGCCCGCGATGGTGATGAAACTCATCTCGCCCGACAACAGCGCGGCCAGCGCCGTCGATGAACCGGACATGACCAGCGGCTTGACCTCGAGGCCGTACTTTTTGAAATAGCCGCCCTCGACGGCAGATAAAATGGGCGTGTTCGTTGGCGTCACCGACACGAGTCCGACGAAAACCGGCGAGGTCTGCGCCTGCAGACGAGGAATGCCGACGACCAGCACAACAAAAACGGTAACCGCAACAAATATCGCCCGATTCATAAAGCCGTCCCTCCCTTTCGAGTGAACTTTTCCCGTGACAAAAACGCTACCACGTAAAAAACTTCAGTCGAGGGGGATTCCTGGATCGACAATTTTTTAGGACAGAGCGCAGGCGCTTTGTCGAATCATCGATTCCGTCCTCTTTAAAACGATAGGGTGAGGGACCAAGCTCAAAGGAAAACTCAAGAGAGCTGAACGCGGATGAAGGATTCCGCAAAAATCATCCGCCGAAGTTGTAACGACTCTTGGACGCGCAAAATAATTGTAGGGTGGGTGGAGGGGCAGCGCCGATACCCACCGAGAGGAATGATGGGTATCGCTGGCGCTCCACCCATCCTACATTCTGTGCAACGGCATCTGACGTGGTAGAGGAGACCGGACGCAAACACTCGGGGACGCGCCAGGTCAAGGAGATTATCAGACCGGCCGTCACTTCAAGTCTGTTATTATTGTTGTGCCCGACTTCAAACGCGACTGATCGACCTTGAGCGATCGTTACCGCGCTATACCGCGGGCTGATATCGGAATAACCCGCCGCTACGGCAGCGTTTGTCGGGGGTCACAATTGACATACAATAGCGAGTTGACCGATATTGCAGCATATTCTGCTCGACTCAAACCACGGCTCCCATAATAACCCGCGGAACGAATCGGCAGTTCACTTAATAGTTAGGCGTACAAAGAGAATGCATGAGAACCGGTCATTTTACTAACGACACTTCGCTTATCAAGACGGGGCATCGTCTTCTTTCGTGTTTGTTCGCTTCCTATGATTATGCCCTTCTCCGCAGGGATGATGATCCGGATCCTATGGATGACTTCCAGCAGTTCGAGGACGAAGAAATCTCGGAATGGATCCTTACATTGGCGGCCATCGCGAGAGTTACCGATGACGAACTGGGAACGTTAAAAAACGTCGAGATCAATTTCCCAGATGGTGTCGGCCTTCTTGCCGAAGGTGGCAAGCAGGTTGCGCTTACTATCCGTGAAGCTTGCAACAAAATTATTCATGCCAAAACAGTGCGATACGAGTTTGCGTGGGCTGAAGAGAATCCGATCTGGGGCAGGTGGTTTAGAGCGCAGGGCCATGAGATCAAAGGCAAATACAAGGCTCCCGCTCTTCTGCTGGAGGGCACCAGGCAGAATGGAGTTACGTGGAAAGCCAGAGTTGAGCTAGTGCCCTTTGTGGTTGCAGCTGCAATGTGGGACATGTGGAAATGGAAGCTCGCCTAACATCCGGCTTGAGACGGATCTTCGGGCCGGCTCGCTGCGCTCGCTGGCCTCGTCCGCTCAGCCTTCGGCGTTGGGCGGGCGGGTGCACAATCGGGAGAGCACGACGGTGTTGATTGCAGTTCCCATATTGGTACTCTGGTATGCCGTCAATGCGGTGCTGTCTCGATTCGCGGGAACTTGCACGATGGGTGATACGGATCGGTTCTTGGGGGGCATGCTGCTTGGCGCACCGGCGGCGGCAAGCGCCGTCGTGCTGCTACTGGTCGCGTCCCCTCCCGCGCGTTGGCGGACGGTCGTGATGATCGCAATCGCTCCGCTCGCCTTGGTCGTTCTTTATCTCTGGATTCCCCTGGCGATCTCCGTGGGGGTCCGCGGCCATCATCTGTGCGGTCCCGAGTTTGACGCGTATCTGGACGCGGCAAGCGGTTGGGAAAGACTCATACCCCTGGGCCACGTTGCCGCTGCACTCGCGCTTCTCGTGAGCGGAGCCAGGAATCTCCGTCGGGTGCAG
>Ga0310810_10001813_pt1 | contig 22688 bp, 25 predicted proteins | sample NCmetagenome_FD_207641 | JGI IMG/M metagenome (GOLD analysis project Ga0310810, IMG submission 207641) | Soil microbial communities from experimental microcosm in Duke University, North Carolina, United States - NC | ecosystem: Engineered > Artificial ecosystem > Soil microcosm > Unclassified ... | reverse complement strand
CCTGATTTTCGACAACTACGGCGAGATGACGATCAACATCGATCCCGACTCGATCTACACCGGGGCGCTCGGCGGCGCGACGTTCGCGTGGCGCGCGGTGGTGGAGGAAGGCAAGGAGATCGAGAAGCGGGAGGCGGCATGAGCATCTGCACGATCGGAATCGACATCGGCTCGGGCGTCGTGAAGACGGTGCTGTTCCGCGACCGCGAGTGGCTCGCGCGCCGCTGCGAGCGAATCCGCCGGCGCGATCCGATGGAACTCGCACGACAGGGCTTCGACGAGGTCCTCGAAGAGGCAAAGCTCAGGCCGGACGCCGTTGCCTACACGGCGACGACGGGCGAAGGCGAGAACGTCAAATTCGCCACCGGCCATTTCTATTCCATGACCACGCACGCACGCGGCGGCATCTTCCTCAACCCGGAAGCGCGCGCGGTCGTCGACATCGGCGCGCTGAACGGCCGCGCCATCTACATCGACGAGCGTGGCAAGGTGCTGTCGTACAAGATGACCAGCCAGTGCGCTTCCGGCTCCGGCCAGTTCCTCGAGAACATCGCGCGCTATCTGGGCGTTGCGGTGGAGGAAATCGGCCCGCTTTCGCGCAGCTCGAAGAACCCGGAGAAGGTCAGCTCGATCTGCGCCGTGCTCGCCGAGACCGACGTGATCAACATGGTGTCACGCGGGATCGCTACGGCCGACATCCTCAAGGGGATTCACCTGTCGATGGCCTCGCGCCTTGCGAAGCTGCTAAAGGTGACCGGGATCACCAAGGGCCTGGCGCTGCTCACGGGAGGGCTCGCGCTCGACGAAGGACTGCTTGCGGCGCTGCGCGAAGAACTCGTCAACGAAAAAATCAGCGGGCTGACCGCGGCCAATCACCCGGATTCGATCTACGCGGGCGCGATTGGCGCCGCGTTGTGGGGGCAGTTCCGGCACGAGCGGCTTTCCGAGCTGCAAAGCCGCGCCGCCGCCTGAGGAGGGAACGCAATGGCACTCTTGATCAACGATGCCTGCACCGCGTGTGATGCGTGCAAGCCGGTCTGTCCGAACGAAGCGATCTCGGTCGGCGACCCGATCTACGTGATCGACCCATTCAAATGCACCGAGTGCGTCGGCGCGCACGACGAGCCGCAATGCAAGCTCGTCTGCCCGGCGGACTGCATCGTCACCAATCCCGATTTCGTCGAGAGCCCCGAGCAGCTACAGGAGAAGTACCAGAGCCTGCACGGATGATCGCTGCGCCGTGGTAGATTGAACCGCCGGCACGCTGCCGGTACGCTCAACTTTCCACGGAGTCCGGATGGCGGTGATCGATTCGAGAGTCGTCAACCTCGACGAGCTGAACCTCGAGCATTTCGCGAAAGGGGCGCAGTTCGAGACGCGCGGCGCGCGGATCGGCCCGCTCCTCGGCGCCAAGAATCTCGGCTATTCCTACGACATCGTTCCGCCCGGAAAGCGCTCGTGCCCGTTCCATAGCCATCGCGGCGAGGAGGAGATGTTCCTCATCCTCAGCGGCAATGGAACGCTGCGCTACGGGAACGAGACGAGGAGGATTCGCGCGGGCGACGTGATCTGCTGCCCGACCGGCGGTCCGGAGACCGCGCACCAGATCGTCAACGATTCCGACGCCGAGCTTGCGTACCTGTCGGTGAGCACGATGATGCCGGCCGAAGTCTGCGAGTATCCCGATTCCGGAAAGATCGGCGCGTTCGGCGCCGGCGAATTCAGGCACATGACCCGATCGGCGGACGGCGTCGACTACTGGGTGGGCGAAATCGACGGGACGGGCAGGTGATGGATCCCGCGTTTCAGTCCGCGACGAACCTGATCCGCGCACTGCGCCGGAAGAAGATCGGCGCGCTCGAGCTGCTCGAGCTCTACATCCAGCGCGTAGAGCAGTACGACACCGTCCTGAACGCCCTCCCGGTGCGGGATTTCGCCGCCGCACGCAAGCGTGCGAAAGCGTTCGACCGCAAGGGCGCGAAGCCCGGCTTGCTTGGCGGGCTGCCGATGACGGTCAAGGAATCGTTCAACGTTGCCGGGCTTGCGACCACGTGGGGCCTCTCGGAGTATCGCGACAACAAGCCTCGAACGAACGCGCTGGCAGTCGAGCGCTTCCTGCGCGCGGGCGCGAACATTTTCGCCAAGTCGAACGTGCCGGTGCTGCTTGCGGATTGGGAAACTTCGAACCCGGTCTACGGCAGGACGGTGAATCCGTGGAATCACGAGCGCACGCCGGGCGGATCGTCGGGCGGGTCCGCCGCTGCGCTCGCGGCGGGCCTGACGGGTCTCGAAGCCGGCAGCGACATCGGCGGCTCGATCCGCAACCCGGCGCACTACTGCGGCATCTACGGCCACAAGCCGACGTGGGGCGTGTGCTCGATGGCCGGGCAGGCGCTGCCGGGCTCGGCCCACCCGTCGGACATTTCGGTCATCGGCCCGATGGCGCGCAGCGCCGTCGACCTGGAACTCGCATTCCGCGTCATGGCCGGGCCGGACGAGATCGACGGTGCCGGCTGGAAGCTCGCGCTACCGAAGCCGCAGAGGAAGACGCTGCGCGGGTGGCGCGTCGCGGTGCTTGCCTCGCATCCCACCGCGGAAACCGACGCGACCGTCCAGGACTCGATCCGCGCGCTCGCGAAGTTTCTGGCGTCGAAAGGCGCCAAGGTGTCCGAGCGCGCGTTGCCGGATTTCGATCTCGCAGAAGCGCACCACGTCTTCATCCAGCTGCTGCGCGGCGCGACGTCGGGTCGCCAGACGGCGGAGTTCTTCGCAAAAATGATGTCGGCGAAAGAAACCCTGTCGGCGGACGATGGGTCCTACTACGCGCAAATGGTCCGCGCGAACACGCAGCCGCACAAGGACTGGCTCACGGCTTCGAACCGGCGCCACCAGATGCGCCTCGCGTGGGCCGAATTCTTCAGGGACTGGGACGTGCTGCTCTGTCCGAACGCGGCGAGCGCAGCGTTTCCGCATTCGATGCCGGGCGAGCGCTGGGAGCGGATGATCCGCGTCAACGGCAAGCCGCAGCCGGCGACGACCCAGATGTGGTGGGCCGGCATCGCCGGCATGTGCTACCTGCCCGGCACCGCTGCGCCGATCGGGCTTTCGCCCGAAGGGCTGCCGCTCAGCGTGCAGGTTGTCGGGCCGCAGCACGGAGATCTTTCGACGATCCGGTTCGCGCAAATGCTCGAGCGCGAGTACTACTCGTTCATTCCGCCGGGCGGCTATTGAAACGTACCGCCGGCCTGCTGCTGTTTCGCGAGACTTCGGGGCGCCTCGAAGTGCTGCTGGTGCACCCCGGCGGCCCGTTCTGGAAGCGGAAGGACGACGGCGCCTGGTCGATCCCAAAAGGCCTGGTGGAGCAGGGCGAAGACCCGCTCGCGGCGGCGAAGCGCGAGTTCAGGGAGGAAACCGGGGGCGATCCCGGCGGCGAGGCCATTCCAATGCAGCCGCTGCGGCAGGGAAACGGAAAAATCGTGCACGCCTGGGCGATGCGCGGGCAGTTCGACCCCGCGACTCTAGTGAGCAATACGTTCTCGATGGAATGGCCGCTGCGTTCGGGCCAGCAGCAGGAGTTTCCGGAGGTCGATCGTGCGGGCTGGTTCTCGATCGAAGAGGCGGGGCGCAAGATCATTCCGGCGCAGGCGCCGTTGCTGCGCGAGCTCGTGCGCAAGCTCGCCGGTGGCGAGTGACTTACGCGAGCCGCTTTACAAAGGCGAGCCGCTCGCCGGGCACGAAACCCGCGGCGTAGAAGAAACCGAGCAGGTCTACATTCGCTGCGGCGACGATTGTCTCGACGCGCTCGATGCGCAGCGCCGAGAGATTGAGGAACAGCTGCGAGAGCAGCGCATGGCCGATGCCCTGGCTGGCATATTCCGGCGCCACGCCGAGCGTATCGATCACCGCCACCGGCTCGGTCCGCCCGAAGTCGCCGAGATCGGCCCGCGCCATGATGTACCCCGCCATCACGCCGTCCTGGCGCGCGGCGAGCGAGATGCGCACGCCGGACTCGCGCAGCGCTTCGTCGAGCGCGCGCTGCATGTAGCCGCGCCGGTCCCTGCCGGTGATGTGCCGGTCGATGCGCGCGACGTCGTCGACGTCCTTTGCCGTGAGCAGGCTCACTTCGGCCGAATCGCGGGCAAGGCGCTCGTAGTCGTTGCCCGCCGGCGCGCTCCAGTCGTTCGGGTCGCCGCGCTTTTCGGCCGCGGCGGCCGGCGCTTCGGTTGCCCCCAGCGCGCATTCGACGACCAGGCTGGGCGCGAGCGAGTAGCCCAGGCGGTCGAGGAACTGCAGCATGCCGTGGTCGCGCCAGGTCACCGCGGTCCGGAATTCGGCGATCGAACGCTTGGCCGCTTCCTGCTCGAGCGCCTCGTGCAGCGCTCGTCCTGCGCCGCGCCCCTGCGCGTCCTCGGCGACATTGATGACCTCGAGCCGCAGGCCGGTGCGCTCGGCGCCGAACTCGCCCTCGAGCACGCGCGCGAGCGCGTGGCCGCAATGCGCCCCGTCCTGCTCCACGGCGAACTGCAGGTGAAGCTCGGGCTGGCGCAGCGCGACGGCGAGCCGCCGCTCGAAATACGCCCGCCGCGTGCGCCCGGCGAGCGCCGCGTCGAGTTTCACGACCGCATCCAGGTCGGTGCGTGCGAGGCGTCGTACTTTGATCTGTCGTCCCTGGTCCATGGTCAGCTCTCCGCGTAGGCGGTGATCAGCTCGAAGTCGGTCTGCTCGTCGAGGAGGTCGTCCAGCATCGGCAGCAGCGCCATCTCCTCCTTCTGCACGTGCGCAATGAGCTGCTCGGCGAGCGCAAGCGCGACCGGGCGGAACTGGGCGTCGGCAGGGTCGGCAGACACGCTTGCGAACCGCTCGGCGCTCGCCCGGATCGAAGCATGCTCTTCGGCAAGGAGCGTTGCGATATCGGATTCTCCGGCGGCGGCGAGACGCGGGAAGAGATCGCTTTCCTCGAACCCGAAATGCCGGGTCAATTCGTCCGCGAGCGCGGCGCGCGCCCGCCCAATGAGCGCGGGGTCGCGCTCGCCCGCGACGACCATCTGCTCGACGCGGCCCCACAGGGCGAGCGTCGCAGTGTGCTCCTCATGCAGTCGCCGGCTGATCTGGCGGTTGTAGTGCAAGCTTGTGTCTCCTCCAAAGGACCTGGACGTAGAAGGCGGCAAACGCGGCGGCCCCGGCGAATCCGAGGGCGGCGCCCGCCTCGGCGAGCGGTCGAACGTCGAACGCGACCGCAGGCACCAGGAACGCCAGTGCGCACAGGTGCAGCACGCGGTGCACCGCAAGCGGCATGGCAGGTGTCAACGCGGAAGCAAGGCTCGCCCGGCTGTGAACGGAAGCGAGGAACGGGACGATCCGTTGCAGCACGCCGAGCAGGAACGTCAGCAGCCAGCCGGGAACGAGCAGCAGGCCGAAAAGCGCCGCGGCATTCGGTGGCGCCGAACCAGCGGCAATGAAGCCGGCAAGCACCAGGCTCGAGGCGAGGCACAGCCACGAGATCCGGATCAGGAGGAATGCCGGATCGAGCATCGGCCGCAATCGCGCGCGCAGCGAGCGCTCCATCGCGAAGACGTGCAGCGCCACGGCGGCAAGGCCGGCCAGCACGGCGGGAATCGCGAGGCCGAGCAGGGCAAGCAGCATCCCGGCGACCGCCATCGCAAGCCATGCATATGCCCACCTTGGCTCGGGCGGCGGCGCGACCGCGAACATCGGCAGCAGGAACTGCGACAGGCCGAGCGCGAGGAATCCCATGAATCCATACGTCGCGAGCACGAGGTGAACCCTGCGCACCAGCATGTGGTCAAGCGCGAGGCCGTGCTCGAAGTGCGCGACGAGCGCGAGCCCGCTCGCCAGCAGCAGCGCAAGGCACGCGACGGCGGCCCAGCCGTGCGCGACGACGACCTTCATGCCGCGCGCCGCGCGCAGGTTGGCGGCGAGCAGCCACGCATAGATCGCAAGCGCAAACGCTGCCAGCACGGCGCCTGGGGCCATCCACCGCGGTGCGTAGGCCGCCGCACCCGCCGAGAGAATCGCGATGCCGGGCACGAGCAGCCACCACACGGCCTTCGCCGCGGCGACCGAGCGCACGGGCTGGCGGGTTGCGACCGGCAGCAGCTGGAGCGTCGCGCCGATTGCGGTCATTGCGACTACGCCAAGTGTCACGAGGTGCAGCGATGCGAAGACCGGGCCGAGCCCGCCCTCGAAGGCCGGCAGGTCGCCCGCGCAGGAAACGAGCAGGGCCCACGCGGCGACCTGGAATGCGACCGCGGCGCCGAAGTACCGGAACGGCACGGACATCGGCAGCAGCCGGCTGCGCGCAGGAGTGCCGAACACCGGTCAGGTCGCCTTCGGGCGCAAGTCGCGCACCCTGACGGCCTTGCCCTGCGAGCGTGGGATCTCGCCCGGCTTCTTCACCGTCACGTCGGTGCTGATGCCGATCATCGACTTGATGTGGTGGCGCGCCGCGCTCGCGATCTTCCGGTACGCCTCGGCGCTCTGCGATGCGCCCGGCGCCGCCTCCACTTCGACGGTGACTTCGTCCAGGCTGCCCTTGCGCTCGACGACCAGCTGGTAGTGCGGAGCGATGTCCGGCAGGCCGACCAGCACCGCCTCGATCTGCGACGGATAGACGTTGACGCCGCGCACGATCAGCATGTCGTCGTTGCGCCCGGTGATCCTGCGGATGCGCAAATGCGTGCGCCCGCAGTCGCAGCGCTCGCGCGCGAGCCGCGTGATGTCGCGCGTGCGATAGCGCAGCATCGGCAGCGCCTCTTTCGTCAGCGTGGTGATCACGAGCTCGCCGGCTTCGCCTTCGGGCACCGGCTTGCGGCTTTCGGGATCGATGACTTCGAACAGGAAATGATCCTCCCAGCCGTGCAGGCCGGCCTGCGCCTCCTCGCATTCGCCGGCGACGCCCGGGCCGAGGATTTCCGACAGGCCGTAGATGTCTATGGCCTTCACGCCGATGCGCCCCTCGATCTCCTTGCGCATCGCCTCGCTCCAGGGCTCGGCGCCGAAGATGCCGATGCGCAGGCTGGACTTGCGCAGGTCGACGCCCTGCTTCTCCGCGACCTCCGCGATCGCGAGCGCGTACGACGGCGTGCAGCACAGCACGCGCGCGCCGAAATCCTGGATCAGCACGATCTGGCGCTCGGTTGCGCCGCCCGACATCGGCACGACCGTCGCGCCGAGGCGCTCGGCCCCGTAGTGCGTGCCCAGCCCGCCGGTTAAAAGACCGTAGCCGTATGCGTTGTGGATCACGTCGCCCGGGCGGGCGCCGGCGCACGCCAGCGACCGTGCCATCAAGCCGGACCATGTCGTGAGGTCCTGCGCGGTATAGCCCACGACCGTCGGCTTGCCGGTGGTGCCGCTCGATGCGTGCAGGCGCGCAAGTTGTGTGCGCGGGCGCGCGAACATCCCGAACGGATAGGTTTCGCGCAGGTCGTCCTTTACGGTGAATGGCAGGCGCGCCACGTCCTCGAGCGAGCGGATGTCGCCCGGCTCGAGTCCGGCGGACTGCATGCGCTGCCGGTGCAGCGGCACGTTGTCGAATGCGTTCTGCGCGGTTTGCCGCAGCCGCTGCAGCTGCAGCGCTTCCAGTTGCGGCCGCGGCATCGTCTCGGCAGCCGGCTCGAATCGGTAGGTCACGTCGATTTCTCCTGGCGTGCGCCGCGCACCGGCAAGTGCGGCAGCGCGAAGCCCTGGTTGAAGGCCGCGCGCGTGACCAATGCGAGCTTGAGCCACCAGCCCGAGGCGACGATCAGCGGCGCCGCGAGCAGCGCGGCGCGCGCATCGAGTTGCGTCGCTGCCAGCAAGCCGAGCGGCACCATGGTCCCGAGCAGCACGAGCATCTTACCCGGGCGCTCGAGCGCGTCGGCGCCTCGCTGTTGCTTCAATGCCTTGCGGAACCGCGACCACGCGACCGCCCGCGCAATGAGCGCGAGCCCGACCAGCAGCAGCGCGGGCGGGACGACGTCGAAGAGAAGCACGGCGCCGGCACCCTCGGCGAGCGCGCTGGTCAAGACCAATGGAACGACCTCGGGCGCGCGCCAGGCCGGAATGCCCTTGCTTGCGCGCAGGATCCGCGCCTGGCAATAGACGAACCCTGCAGCGGCGAGCGCGAGCGCAGCCATCAGCCAGGGCAGCGGGCGCGTGAGCGCGGCGGCGCCGAACACGAACACGCCCAGCGCAGCGAAGGATTCGCGCGTCATCCAGGACGTCCGCGGATTGAAGAACACATGCAGCGCGCGCAGCTTGCGGCCGATCTCGAGCCACACCGCGCCGAGTCCCGCCGCAACCAGCAGCAACCCGGCCGCAATCGCGAAGCGCGGCGCCGGCGCGGCGATCGCGCCCGCGATGAGCAGTCCCGCGCCGGTGCCGCCGAGCATGAAGTTCGCGGCGGCGCGCAGGTCCCAATGGCGCTGCACCCAGGGCTGCGGGCCGTAGTGGCTCATGCGCGGTCCCACAGGTAGTAGAAGCCCGGCTCGGTTCCCAGTTCCTCGTGCATGCGGAAAACCTGGTTCTCGGCAAGTAACTGCGCGACGTTGCTGTTGCCGTCCTCGAGGTCGCCGAAATGCAGCGCCTGCGCGATGCAGCTATTGACGCAGGCCGGCGTGGCGTCCGGATCGACGCCCGGCTTCAGGCCCTTCGCCAGCCCCGCATCGATGCGCTCGGAGCAGAACGTGCACTTGGTCGCGACGCCGATTCGTCTCGCGTCGAGGCGCTGCGCTTCCGGCGCCATCGGCTCGCCGTAGGCGAAGTCCGCGCGGTCCACCTTGTAGCGGGCCTGGTAGGGGCACGCGACCGCGCAATACGCGCAACCGATGCACAGGTCGTAGTCGATGGTGACGATGCCGTCGGCGCGCCGGCGCGTGGCCGTCGTCGGACAGACGTGCATGCACGGCGGATCGGCACAATGCATGCAGCCCACGGGGACGAACGAGCGCTTTACGTCGGGATACGTGCCCGTCTCGATGTCCAGCACGCGACGCCATTGCACGCCGGGCGGAGTCGCGTTCGCGTGCTTGCACGCCGCGGTGCAGGTCTGGCAGCCGACGCAGCGCCGCAGGTCCGCGACCATCGCCCAGCGCGTCATGCCGCCTTCCTCAGCGCGACGCGCACGACGTCGGCACCCGAGCCGGTCGCGTCGGTCAGCTTCATCGACATCGGCACGAGGCTGTTCAGGCTCGGCACGCCGAAATCCTTCGCGTACGGCGTCGCCCAGTGGTCGAACTGCGCGATCAATAGCAGCGTGTCGGGCCGGATGCCCTGGCGCAGGACCGCTTTGGCGCGCACGCTTCTCGCGGGCGTCGCGATCTCGACCGTGTCGCCGCTCGCGATACCGAGCTCGCGCGCGCGGTCCGCATTCATGATCACGCCGCCGTGGCCGGCGACGTTCGCCGCGACCTCGTGGATGATCTGCATCCCGACGTTGCCGCCCCACGCATACTGCATGCTGCGCGACGTCAGCAGCCAGAAGGGATAGTCGGCCGGCGCGCCGCCGATCCGCGCCAGCTCCGACTCCCACAGCCCGGGGAAGTCTTTCCACGCGGGCAGCGGCTGGTATTCGGCGAGTTGCGTGTCCCACCACTGCATGTCGTTCTCGTGCATGCGGCGGCCGAGTTGCTGGCCGACGCGCCACAGGCGCTCCTGGTACGGCAGCTCGAAGCGCAGGCCTTGCGCGGCGAGCGTGGGGAACAGGTACCAGTCACTCTGCGGAAACGGCTTTACGCGCAGGCCGTGCTGCTTCCACCAATCGAGGCCGTGTGTTTCCTTGCCGTCGGTCAGGTCGGCGCTCGCTGCGCGGCACAACGCGTCCCAGATCTCGTCGCGCGAGTGCGCGCGCGCGGTGTCGAGCGAGAAGTCCCAGTGCGCGCCCTTCAACGGAACTCCGGCGGTGCCGCGATTGATCGATGCGTTGTAGCGCTCGAGCAGCCCGGTGCGGCGCGCAAGCTCTGTCGCGATGTCGGTGAAGTCCCTCGCGTCGGTGCACGGCGCGACGACCGGCTGGCGCAACGCGTAGCCCTCGTTCTTCCAGAACTGCTCGATGTACTTCGAGCCGCCGATGCGGATCAGCTGCAGGCTCTCGAGGTCCATCTGGTCGGGCAGGAGGAGGTCGGCGAAATGGTTCGTCTCGTCGCGCGTGTAGGCCATCGCGACGACGAACGGAAACTCCGCCATGCGCTCCGCGACCTGGCGCGTGTCCCAGAACGAGATCGCCGGATTGGTGCGATAGACGAACCACAGCTCCGGATAGGTCACGCGCGGCAACCCGGGCGGCGTCTCGCCGAGGAACATCCACGAGAAGTGCGTCGGGCCGAGCGCCTGGCTCCACGGCCCGTCGCCGGCGAGCGGAACGAGCGTGCGATACGCGTTGCGGATGTTCGGCTTGGCGCTCCAGTGCTCCTTGTCGGTCGGGTTGAGCGGATAGGCCATGAAGCCGTCGGGCCCCGGCTTGACGCTTGCGTGGCGCTCCGAGAGCGGCTTGTTCAGGCGCACCGTCGTGCCGAGCGTGCCGCCGGGCACCTCGAGCGCGCCGACCAGGGCCGCGAGCATCGTGCGCGCCCAGCAGCATTCGAACCCGCCCCAGCCGTTGTTGACCGTCTTGCCGAGCGCCACCGCGACCGGGCGCAACGGCAGGGTCTTGCCGTCGATGACGATGGTTTCGCCGATCCGGGCGTGCGCGAGATATTCGCCCGCGATGCGGCGGATCGTCGCCGCGGGCACGTCGCAGATCGCGGCGGCCCATTCCGGCGAATACGGTTTCATGTGGGCGAGCAGCTTCAGGAACGCCGTTTCGCCCGCGAGATTTCCTTGCGCCAGGACTTCGTCGTCGGCGCCGATCTCGATCGCGTCTGCGGTCACCGATTCCTCGAGCGCGCCGGCGAGGAGCGGCTCGCGCGTGTCCGGGTCGCGCAGGTAGAACCCGTGCGGGCCGACCACGTACGGCGCCGCTGTATGCTTGAAGAGGAACTCGACGTCGAGTCGCTCGCGTGGATGCTCGAACAGCATCACGTGCATCAGCGCAAACAGGAACGCGGCGTCGGTCTTCGGCTTGATCGGCACCCATTCCGCCGAGCACGCGCCGGTAATCGAGAGGTGCGGCTCGACCTGCACGCGCTTGAGGCCTCGCACGCGCGCGTCGGCGTGCCGCCAGACCCCGACCACGCCCCCGGAAGCCTCGGTGTTCGCGCCGCACGAAATGACGTACTCCGCGAGCGGCGTGTCGGGCGACACCGTGAATGCGCGGTGCCAGAACTCGCCGTACAGATGCTCGGAGTGCGTGCACTTCACGCCTTGCCCCGACCCGAAGCCCATGTCGACCGGGCCCCACGCCCCCAGGAATGCCGGGAACGTGCCCATGTACGACTGCGGCGTGCCGCCGCCACCGAAGCTCGCCGCGACGCGCGGGTAACCCGATTCGTCGGCGAGCCCCTTGGCGCGGATTTCGAGCAGCTTCCTGGCGATCGTATCGAGCGCCTCGTCCCACGAGACCGGCACGAAACCAGGATCCTCGTCGCGACCCTTCCGCGGGTTCGTGCGCTTCATCGGCGTGCGCACGCGGTGCGGGTTGTAGAGCTTCTGCACGAGGCCGTAGGCCTTGACGCAGACCCGGCCGCCACCCGGATGAACGTCCGCGGCGGCGAAATTCGGCTCGACCTCGGTTGCAACGCCGTCGACGACCTTGACCGTGAGCAGGTCGGGACCCGCGACGCACTGGTAGCAGTACGTCGCCTTCCTCTCAACGCGCGGCGCAGCGCCTGGCCTCACGCGGCCTTCGCCTTTTGTGCCTTCGCTGCAAGGCGTTGCTCGGTCTGCTTCACGTCGACGATGAAGCGGGAATGCCGGCAGCGGCAGATCGCATCGAGCGAGTCGCTGGCCGACACTTCGAGCGTTACCGCACGGCCTTTCAGCTCCGCGATCTTCGCCTCGATGCGCACTTTCATCCCGAGCAGCGTGGGCGCGAGGTGGTCGAGCTCGACACGCGTGCCGACCGAATCCTCGCCGGGGTCAAGGTGCGCCAGCAGCAGATCGCGGCAGGTAACCTCGATGTCGCGCAGCAGCATCGGCGTTGCATAGACGCGCGCGCTTTCTCCCATGAAATCGATCGTCCGGTCGCGATCGACGATGAATTCGCGCGTGCTGGAGACTCCGGTGGCCAGGCTGGGTTTCATCGTTCTTTCTCCTATCCTCTATGGCAGCACCCGCGCAGGGGCGCTGCGTTGATTTGGCTCAAAAGGTTCACATGCCGAGGTACGCGGACTGCACTTCGGGGCTCGCGAGCAGGTCCGCTCCCGTCCCCGACAGCGTGATCCGGCCGGTCTCGAGCACATACGCCCGATCGGCGATAGCCAGCGCCGCGCGCGCGTTCTGGTCGACGAGGAAGATCGTCGTTCCGCTGCGCTTGAGCAGAGCGATCGTCGCGAAGACCTCCGCGACGAGGAACGGCGCGAGGCCCATCGAGGGCTCGTCCAGCAGGAGGAGCGTCGGCCGCGACATCAGCGCGCGCCCGATTGCGAGCATCTGCTGCTGCCCGCCCGACAGCGCTCCCGCGGCGTGGTCGCGGCGCTCGGCGAGCGGCGGAAACATCCGGTAGACGCCGTCCAGCGTCTGTATGCGTTCGCTGCGCGATCGCGTGAAGGCCCCGAGCAGCAGGTTGTCCCGCACCGAGAGCGGCGCGAACACCTGCCTGCCCTCCGGAACGAGCCCGATCCCCAGGCGCACGCGCCGGTGCGGCGCCTCGCGCGTGATATCGGTGCCGGCGAACAGGATCTGGCCTCCACTTGCGAAATGCAGCCCTGAGATCGCGCTCAAGAGCGTCGTCTTGCCGGCGCCGTTCGCACCGACCAGCGCCACCAGTTCACCCGCGTTCACGCTGAGATCGATTCCCTTGAGCGCCGGAATGCGGCCGTAATGGCTTGCCAGCGTCGTGATTTCCAGCATCAGGCGGCTCCGGCCCCCAAGTAGGCCTCGATCACGCGCGGATCGCGGCGCACTTCGCGCGCGGCGCCTTCGGCGAGCCGCCTGCCGTGATCGAGCACCAGGATGTGGTCCGACACGCCCATCACGAGCCGCATGTTGTGCTCGACCAGCACCACCGTGACACCCGATTCGGCCAGCCGGGTGACCAGCGCGTCGATCTCGAGCGTCTCCGTCGCATTCAGGCCCGCCGCCGGCTCGTCGAGCAGCAGCAGGCGAGGGCGCGTCGCGAGCGCGCGCGCGATCTCGAGCCGCTTCAGCGACCCATACGGAAGCTCGTCGGCCATTGCATCGACCTGGTCCTCGAGGCCCACCCAGCGCATCAGTTCCTCGGCCTGCGCACGTGAGTCGCGCTCGGCCCGCTCGAGCGACGGCAGGCGCAGCAAGGCCGCGGCGAGCCCGCAGCGCTCATGCAGCGCACGCCCGACCATCACGTTCTCGAGCGCGCTCATGGTGTGGAACACCTGCAGGTTCTGGAACGTGCGCGCGACGCCGTTGGCGGCGTACTCATGGGGCGGGCAGCGCGTCAGGTCGCGGCCTTCCACGAGGATCCTGCCGCTGCTCGGCACGTAGATGCCGCTCAACAGGTTGAGCAGCGTGGTCTTGCCCGCGCCGTTCGGCCCGATGATCGAAAACACCTTGCCTTGCGACACCGAGAAGGTGAGGCCTTCGACGGCGCGCAGGCCGCCAAACTCCTTGCTCAGGCCTTCGACGCGAAGCAGGCTCACCGGCCCGCCGCGTGGAGACGCCGGGCGATCGTCGGCACCAGGCCCTTGGGCATGAAGATCATCGTCAGCATCATCACGGCACCGAACACCACCATCTCGTAGTCCTTGAAGAGCGTCAGCGCCTGCGGCAGCGTCGTCAGCACTGCGGCGCCAACCACCGCGCCGAAGGTCGAAGCCAGCCCGCCGAAGACCACCATGGTCACGAGCTCGATGGAGTGGAAGAACGTAACCTTGCCCGGCGTGATGAAGCCGGCGTAGTGGGCGGCGAGCGCCCCTGCGAACGCGGCATAGATCGTGGAGATGACGAAGACGCGCACTTTGTGGCGCGCGCTGTCGATGCCGCAGACTTCGGCGCCGATCTCCGACGTGTGCAGCGCGCGCAGCGCGCGTCCCTGCGGCGAGTCGATCAGGTTTTGCGCCAGCCACACCGAACCGAGCAGCAGGGCACCGACGACCCAGTACCAGGTGCGTTCGCCGGCGAGCACGAAGCCGGCGAGCGCGAGCGGCGGGACCTGCATTCCGTCCGGCCCGCCGGTGAGCCGGTCCTCGGTGGCGATGACGATCGAGATGATGATGCCCATGCCGAGCGTGGCCATTGCGAGGTAGTGCCCGCGCAGCCTGAGGATCGGCCGCCCGACGAGGTAGCCGAGCATCGCGACGCCGGCGACCGCCGCAAGCATCGCTGCCAGGGGGGGCCACCCGTAACGCGCGGTCAGGATCGCGGACACGTACGCGCCCAGACCGAAGAAGCCGGCGTGCCCGAGGCTGATCTGGCCCGCGTAGCCGATCAGCAGGTTGAGGCCGACGCAGACGATCGCGTTCAGGCCGACGAGGATCGCGACCTCGTAGTAGTAGGTGTTTCGCAGCGCAAGGGGCAGCAGCAGTACGACGAGGGCCAGCACGGCGAGGCCGCGGGTGCGCGGCGAAAGGAGCGATGAAGGCATGGCTGCGGCTACACGCGATCGGCGCTGCGCCTGCCGAGCAGGCCGCCCGGCAGGAAGAACAGCACCGCGAGGATGCCGACGAACGCAATCGCATCCTTGTACGCGGAGGAGACGTACCCTGCGCCCATCGCCTCGGCAATCCCGAGCACGAGGCCGCCGAGCACCGCGCCGGGACCGCTTCCCATGCCGCCGAGGATCGCCGCGGCGAATCCCTTGAGGCCGAGCATCACGCCGATGTCCCAGGAAGTGAACGTGATCGGCGCGACCAGTGCGCCGGCGATCGCGCCGAGCGCGGCCGAAATGCCGAACGAGGCGAGCAGCACGTGCCGGACGTTGATGCCGACCAGTTGCGCGGCGACGCGGTTGTGCGAGGTCGCGAGGAGCGCCTTGCCGAGCAGCGTGCGGCCGAAGAATAGGCTCAGCACGACGACGATCGCGAGCGCGGTCCCGACCACCCACAGGCTCTGCGGCACGATCGTTGCGCCGCCGATGTTGAGCGGGGCATCGCCCGAGAAAGCCGCAAGCGCGTGGACGTTCTTGTCCCAAAGGATCGCGGCGGCTCCACGCAAGAGGATCGAAGCGCCGATCGTGATGATGATCAGCGTGACCACCGGCGCCTTGCGCGCGGTGTCGACCGCGAGTTTCTCCAGCGCCAGGCCGATTGCGGCAGCGAGCAGGACGGCGCCGGCGATCGCTGCGGGCAGCGGCCAGCCTGCCCCCGCGAGCGACACGGTGGCCATGCCGCCGATCATCACGAATTCGCCCTGGGCGAAATTGATGACCTGGCTCGCGTTGTAGATGATCGAGAACCCGAGCGCGACCAGCGCGTAGATCGCGCCGATCGTGAGGCCGGCGAGGAGGAATTGCAGGAATGGGGCGGACATGATCGGCCGCCCGCTCGTCCCGGGCTATTTCACCAGCGTCCAGTCGCCTTTGCGGATCTCGAGCATGCGAAATGCGCTCAGGTCGAGGCCCATGTGGTCGCTCGGCGACAGGTTGACGATGCCACCGGTCCCGACATAGCCCTTCAGGCTTTCCAGCGCGTCGCGCACCTTTGCCTTGTCGGTGGATCCCGCCTTGCGGATCGCCTCGACCGCGAGCATCAGGCCGTCGTAGGCGTGCCCGCCGAACGTGGAGACGTCGGACTTGAACCGGCCCGTGTACTCGCGCGTGTACAGCGCGACGACGGTCTTTTGCGGGTCGCCATCGGCGAGCTTCTCGGCGACGAGCAGCGCGGCGGCCGGCAGGCGCACGCCTTCGGCCGCATCGCCGGCAAGCTTGATGTATTCCTTCGACGCAACGCCGTGCGACTGGTACAGCGGCACGCTGATGCCGATCTGGCGGTAGTTGCGGGTCACGATCGCGGGGCCCTGGCCGAAGCCCGCATTGAGGATCGCCTGCACCTGGGTGTTCTGCCGGATCTTGGTGAGCTGCGCGGTCATGTCGGTGTCGGCCGCGCCGTAGGTCTCATCGGCCACGATCTCGATGCCGTGGTTCTTGGAGACCTTGAGGCATTCGGCGCGCATCGACTTGTCGAAACCTCCGGCGCCGGAGATCAGCGCGACGCGCGTCGCGCCGCGGGCCCGCATGTCGAGGAAGATCTTCTCGCACGCCATGCGGTCGGTGTGCGGCGTCTTGAATACCCATTTCTTCACCGGCTCGACGATGACCACCGCTCCCGCGAGCGAGATGAACGGCACGCCCGCCTGCTCGACGAGCGGCACCGCGGCCATCGTCTCGCCGGTCGTCGATCCGCCGACGATCAGGTCGACCTTGTCCTGCTCGATCAGGCGCTTGGCGAAGGTGCGGGCTTTTTCCGCGTCGCCCGCGGAGTCGTAGGCGACGAGCACGAGCTTGCGTCCGAGCACGCCGCCGGCCGCGTTCAGCTTCTCGACGTACATCTCGAGCGTCTTCTGCTCCGGATCGCCGAGGAACGCTGCGCCGCCGGTCGCGGCGAGGAACGAGCCGATGCGGATCGGTTCCTGTGCATGGGCGCTTGCGAGCCAGAGAGAAAGGATTGCGACCAGTACGTGTCTCGTTGCCATGCGATCTCCTCCGCGGTTCGTGCAAAGCTAGGCCAGCCGGAGTACGGCCGACTTGATCTGCCTCAAGATGCGTCGCGTTTGACGGGCACCGTGCCTGCGCGGGAATTGATCCAGGTTAATAGCGCGCCCGCCCAGGACGCGACAATCAGGCCACGAAGGAGATCGCGCATGTACAAGACGCTGCTCGCACCAGTCGACGGAAGAAGCAAGAGCCTGCGCAGCCTGGAGCTTGCCTGCAGGATCGCCGGCAAATTCGATTCACACCTGGTGGGTCTGTTCGTGACGCCTTCCTCGTACATCCCCAGCAGTGCGCGGATGGATGGCATGGAGCAACGGCTGCGCGAGCTGCAGCAGCAAGCGGCCGCAGAGCTTGCGCAGCAGGCGCGGGCGCGGTTCGACGCGGTCGTCAAGCCCGCGGGCCTGCAGCGCACCGAGTGGCGCATCGCGGAGGGCTCGCGCGCCGAGGCGGTCGCGCTGCACGCGCGCTACGCCGATCTGGCGATCATCAACCAGACCGATCCCGAGTCCGCTGACGCAACGCACTTCGGTGACGAGGTGCTGCTCTCGGTCGGACGGCCGGTGCTGCTCGTGCCCTACGCGGGCGAAGTGTCCCGCTTCGGGCAGAACGTCCTTGTCTGCTGGAATGCCAGCCGCGAGGCTTCACGCGCGGTGACCGATGCGCTGCCTTTCCTCAAGGCGGCCGCAAAGGTGACGATCCTGACCATCGACGGAGAATCGACGGGCGCTGGCCACGGCGAGTCGCCCGGATCGGACATCGCCCGGTATCTCGCCCGCCATGGCGTCAATGCGGTCGTGGCGCCCACCGTCTCGGGCTCAGTCGAAGTCGGCAGCGTCATCCTCTCGCGCGCTTTCGACATGCGCGCGGACCTGATCGTCATGGGCGCCTACGGCCATTCGCGCGTGCGGGAAATCGTGCTGGGCGGCGCGACCCGCACGATCCTGCGGAGCATGACCGTGCCGGTGCTCATGTCGCACTAGCGGCAGACCAGCACCGGAATCTTCGAGTGCGTCAGGACCTTGTTCGTCTCGCTGCCGAGCAGCAGTCCTGACAACCCGCGCCGGCCATGCGAAGCCATCACGATGACGTCGCACTTGCGCGCCTGCGCGACGCGGATGATCGCGCGCCAGGGATCTTCGTTGCTGGCCGACAGCGTGCTGCACGGCACGCCCGCGATTTCGGCTTCCACCTCGATCGCTGCGAGCGCCTTTTTCGCTTCCACGGTGGTCAGCTCCTTGTACCGCTGGGGCGTTAGGGGCGGGGCATACGCAGCCCCCTCGCTGTACATCGGGACCTTGTAGGGCGCGATCACGTAGACACCCGTGACGCTTGCGCCAAGCGCCTTCGCCAGGCGCGCCGCGGTGCGTGCCGCCTTTACCGAGAGCTTCGAGCCGTCGGTCGAAACCAGGATGTGCCTGTACATTGCCGGATCCTTCCCTGTGCCTGCCACGACGGTAACGGGCGCCGTGCGCACCCGTTTGATGTGAATCAAATTGGCGGTCCGCGTTTCCCGCTATGGTGACCGCGAGGAAGAAAGGGCCGACACCATGTACACACATCTGCTGATTCCGAGCGACGGTTCCGAAGTTGCCGAGAAGGCGGTCTCCGCGGGCATCGATTTCGCCCGCTCGATCGGCGCGCGCGTGACGGCGTTCACCGCGGTGCCGGAATACCAGCTCCCCGCGCCGAGCGAAATGATGTCGCACAAGCGCGTGCCGTCCATGCAGCAGCACGAGGACTGGGCGAAGCGCAAAGCGGCCGCGATTCTCTCGGCGGTTGCGAAACGGGCGGCTGCCGCCGGCGTCGAGTGCACGGCCGACTACACGCTGTGCAACCGGCCGCACGAAGCGATCATCGACGCCGCGAAACGCAACGGCTGCGACCTGATCTTCATGGCCTCGCACGGCCGCAGCGGGCTCGCGGCCCTGATTCACGGCAGCGAGACGAAGGGCGTGCTCACGGGCTCGACGATCCCTACGCTGGTTTACCGCTGAATCCTTCCGGGACTGGTTGCGCGACTGCGGCGAGCCGGGCGCGATCGCGCACGACGATCGTCCGGTTCTGCACGTCGATCAGCCCGTGATCGCAAAATTCGCGCAGCAGCCGCGAAAGCGTCTCCTTGGTGACGCCGAGCTGCGAAGCGATCAGCGTTTTCGTCACCGGCAGGCGCACGCGGCTCGCGGGGCCCGCGAGCCCGGTCAGATAGGCAGCAATCCTTTGCCGTGCGTTGAGCAGCGTGCCGGTCTCGATCTCGGCGACGAGCTCATGCATGCGCTCGGCAAGCCTGGCGAACATTCCGCGCGCGAAGTGTGCGTCGCGCTCGAGAAGCATCGCGATCGGGCGAGCCGGAAACGCGATCACCAACGCGTCCGACAGCGCAATTGCATCGAGCGGATTCGCCCGCGGGCGAAGCACCAGCGCTTCGCCGAACGTGTCGCCCGTCCCGACGATTCGCAGCACGCGCTGCTCGCCGTTGCCGGCGCGCAGCACGAGCTTGACCTGGCCGAAGGCGACGCCGAAGAAGCACTCCAGCGGCTCGCCGCGCCGGCACGCGATGCCGCCGCGCTTGAGGCGGTAGAGGGTCACGTGCTTGGCGAGAAACGCAATGTTCCCGGGCGCAACCCGCTTGAACAGCGGCAGGGTGGCGATGAGGCGCTCGGGCAGCGGTGCCGCAGGCATGCGGCGATGCTGGCACCGGCTGCTGCATTGACCTTGAGACAGATCAATCCATCGTCGCGGACTCGTCGTACATGAAGACGCTTCGCATCGGAACAATGGAGTGCCGTCCCCTGCTGCAGGGCGGGATGGGCGTAGGCGTGTCAGCGCACCGTCTGGCCGGATCGGTCGCAGCAGAAGGATGCGTCGGCACCCTTTCGAGCATCGACCTGCGCCGGCACCATGACGACCTGATGCGAGCGACCGGACGCACCCGGGACAAGGCTGCGATCGAGCGCGCGAACCTCGTCGCCCTGGACCGCGAGATTCGCGCGGCGCGCGAGCTTGCGCGTGGCGAAGGCGTCATCGCGGTGAACATCATGCGCGCCGTGTCGCAATACGCTGCCTACGCGACCCAGGCGTGTGCGAGCGGAGCCGATGCGCTCGTGGTCGGGGCCGGACTCGCGCTCGACCTGCCCGAGCTCACGGAGCCCTGGCCGGACGTCGCGCTGGTGCCGATCGTTTCGGAGGCGCGCGCGGCGACCCTGATCGCGCGCCGCTGGCTGCGCCGCGGGAGGGCCCCTGATGCATTCGTCGTCGAGCATCCGCGTTTCGCCGGCGGCCACCTCGGCGCGTCCCGGCTGGAGGACGTAGCCGATCCGCGGTTCGATTTCACGCGGGTGCTGCCCGAGATCCGGTCCGCGCTGCACGCGCTGGGCCTCGACGCAGACCGCATTCCGCTGATCGCGGCAGGCGGAATCAATTCGCCGGCAAGAGTCGCGCAGGCGTTCGCGGCCGGGGCATCGGCCGTCCAGGCGGGAACGCCGTTCGCCGTCGCGCAGGAAGGCGATGCGCATCCTGCGTTCAAGCGCGTGCTCGCCGAAGCGCGCAGCGAGGACATCGTCGTGTTCATGAGCGTGGCCGGCCTGCCGGCCCGGGCGGTGCGAACGCCCTGGCTCGCGCGGTATCTCGAGAAGGAACAGGTCCTGCAGCGCCGGGCTGCGCGCCGCCGCCAGTGCACCCTGGCATGGGATTGCCTCGCGCAATGCGGGCTGCGCGACGGACTGCCGCGCGCGGGCCAATTCTGCATCGATCACCATCTTGCCGCCGCGCTGCGCGGGGATACCGAGCGCGGACTGTTCTTTCGCGGGTCGGAATCGCTGCCGTTCGGCGCCGAGGTCCGGCCGGTCCGGGAGCTCGTGGCGCACCTGCTGGGGTAACGTTGCGCCGTGGATACGGCTTTCTACCTCGTCATGAAGTCATTGCACGTCGGATGCGCGGCGCTGAGCATCGCCGGGTTCGCAGCGCGCGGCGCCCTGATGCTCGGGAATTCGCCGATCCTGCAAAACCGGTTCGTGCGCGTCGCGCCGCACGTCGTGGACACGATTCTTTTGCTGAGCGCGGTCTGGCTCGCGTGGTCGCTGCGCCAGGTCCCGTTCGTGCAGGGCTGGGTCACGGCGAAGGTCGTTGCGCTCGTGGTGTACATCGTGCTCGGCGCAGTGGCGCTGCGGCGCGGGCGGACGAAAGCGGTGCGCGCCGCTGCGTTTGCCGGAGCGCTCCTGACGGCGGCCTACATCGTATCGGTGGCCGTGACCCGCGACCCGCGCGGCGCGCTGGCCTGGCTCGCTCTGTGAGTACAATCGCGCCATGAAGATACTCGTCGCGGTGGACGGCTCGAAGTACTCGATCGATGCGGTCAGGTTCCTGACCACTAACCTGACATGGGCGCGCGAGCAGCCGCAGATCGAGCTGCTCCACGTGCACGCGCCCGTGCCGAAGCTTTCCGGCCTCGGCGCGGTCATCGGCAAGAAGCAGCTCGAGCGCTATTACCAGGAGGAGGGTGGCGAAGCGCTCGCCGCCGCGAAGCAGCTGCTCGACGCGGCGAAGCTGCCCTACAACGCGACGATCCTCGTCGGGCCTCCGGCGGAAACCATCGTCGCGCACGCGAAGCGCTGGCGCGCCGACCTGCTGCTGATCGGCCACCGCGGCGCGAGCGCCGCGGCGAACATGGTGCTCGGCTCGGTCGCGAGCAAGCTGCTTCAGCTCTCGCCGGTTCCGGTATTGCTCGTGAAGTAGCGCGCGGCCCCGCGCGCTAGGCGCAGGCGCCGCGCACTTCCTTGATGTCGGTCAGGCCCTCGAGGCACTTCTCGATGCCGTCCTGGCGCAGCGTGCGCATTCCCTCGGCGATTCCGGCGGTGCGCAGCTCGTCGGCCCCGGCGCTGCGCCGTACCAGCGGGCGGATCATCGGCGAATTGACCAGCATCTCGTGGATGCCGAGGCGACCCGTGTAGCCGCTGTTGCCGCAGGCCATGCATCCGGGCGCGCGCGCGAGTTTCGGCGCGCCTGAATACCGCTGCAGCCATTCGGCCGCGACCATGTCGGCAGACAGCGCGGTGTCGGTGCAGTACTCGGCGGCGAGGTCCTGCAGTGCCTGCTTTTGCAGCGGCTCCAGCACCTTGCACTTCGTGCACAGCCTGCGCACCAGGCGCTGGGCGAGGATGCCGAGCATCGAGTCGGCGAAGTTGAACGGCTGCATGCCCATGTCGAGCAGGCGCACCACGCTCTCGGGGGCGCTGTTGGTGTGCAGCGTCGAGAGCACCAGGTGGCCGGTAAGCGAGGCTTCGATCGCGATGCGCGCGGTTTCCTCGTCGCGCATCTCGCCGATCATGATCACGTCGGGATCGGCGCGCAGGAACGAGCGCATCGCTGCCGCGAACGTCCAGCCGATCTTCGAGTGCACCTGCACCTGGCGCAGGCCGGGCTGCAGGATCTCGACCGGGTCTTCGGCGGTCCAGATCTTGAGGTCGGGCGTGTTGATGTGGCTCAGCACCGAATGCAGCGTGGTCGTCTTGCCCGAGCCGGTCGGCCCGCACACCAGCAGGATGCCGTAGGGGCGCTCGGCGGCCTTCTGCAGCGCGGTAAAGACGGGGGGCCGCAAGCCCAGCTGGTCCATAGGCGTGGCACCGCCGCCGGGAAGCACGCGCAGCACCGCGTCCTCCAGGCCATCGTTCGTCGGAATGGTCGCGAGCCGCAGCTCGAGTTTCGCCGGCCCGAAGTTCTGGAACAGGATCTTGCCGTCCTGCGCGCGCCGCTTCTCGGAAATGTCGAGGCTCGCCATGATCTTGACGCGCGAGATGAGCGCGGCACGGAAGCTCGCCGGCAGCGTGAGGTACTCGCGCAGCGCACCGTCCTGGCGGAAGCGCACCCGTACCGGCTGGCGGCCGGGATACGACTCGATGTGGATGTCCGACGCCTTGGCTTCGCTCGCGTCGATGACCATCTTGTTGACGAGGCGCACCAGCACGCTGTCGTTTTC
>Ga0310810_10001812_pt1 | contig 22702 bp, 18 predicted proteins | sample NCmetagenome_FD_207641 | JGI IMG/M metagenome (GOLD analysis project Ga0310810, IMG submission 207641) | Soil microbial communities from experimental microcosm in Duke University, North Carolina, United States - NC | ecosystem: Engineered > Artificial ecosystem > Soil microcosm > Unclassified ... | reverse complement strand
GTGCTGCGCGAGCTTCGCGCGCGGCGACGACGCGCGTAGCCCGCTGCACCGCGGCGCCTCGAGACGCGGGACGACGCGGCGACCCTCACGACCAGGTCATCTGCGCGCGATGGTGCCTCGCGTGGTACCCCTGGAACGTGACGTAGTCGGCGATCCGCACGCGACCGAACAACACGCTCGTCATCAGGTCGCCCGCCGCCGCCGACCTGATCGCCGCCTCCTCCAGCGCGCGCCAGGCCGCGGCGAGCCGGCGCTCCGCGTCGGCCGGCGTGGCTGGTCCGTCGTCCGGGGTCATGGCGGGATTGGCCTTGGCTTTCGGAAACGTCCCCGACCTGAGTACGCGGTTGAAGAGGAGCGTACGCACGAGCACCCGCACCGGTCGCGGCAGGGTGGGAAACCTCGTCGGCCGCCCCGCGATCTCGGCCGCGCTCGCCTCGAGCGCCAATGCGACGTGCTCGATGACCTGCGCCGGCGTCCATTTGCCCGCCGCGCGCGGGGTGGTCCACCGGTCGGCGGATGCGTGCGCCGTACGGATCATGTCGTCGACGGCGGTGCGCGTGGTTTGGAGACTCTCGGAGAGTTCGGTCATGAGGCATCCTCGCGGGAGAGATTTGCTTGCGTTTTGCAAGTAAATAATCCCGCCGGCCGATCGGCGCAAGCCGAGGACCTCCACGCCCTGGCCGATTGCAAGGCCGATCGAGGATACGCCGGCCCCGAGGGCCAGCGCACCGGTGACCCGCGCGATCCGCGCTCCCTCTGGGGCGAGCCGCTCGAGCGTGATCGCCACCGTCACGACCGTCATCGTGCGCAGATCCATCGCCCCGACGACGAGGAGGATCGCCATCAGGTTCGCGCAGCAGCGCAGACAATCGATTCCGAGACGCACGCCGTGTCGCCAGGATGAGCCCGCGCTCGCCCGACGTGCTCCGTCGTGCGCGGACCGGAAGCGACAGTGACGGAGCTGCCGTGCCTTCCACGCCGTGAGCTGGATCGCGCCCATCACGATGACGACGAGCCCCGTCGCGACGGGCACGGCGCCCGCCAGCCCTGGCGTCTGCCGCCGTGCGTCGATCAGCGCGGCCCGACCGAGCCACGCGGCTGATCCGGCCGTCCCCCAGACCGCGAGGTAGCCGAGCACCGCGAGCACCGTGAGCAGGCCGGGTCGCGGCGCGCCCGACCGTTCGGCCGCCACGCGGTACCGCCACAACTGCGGCGCGAGCGACGGCAGCATCATCGCCGGTGTCATCACCACCCACATCCCGACGAACCGCGCCGCGCTCGCGAGCGCACCGTGCCGGCTCGCGAGCGTCCATGATGTCGCCGCCACGGCGTCACCCTCCATCGGCATGCCGTTCATCGCGTGCATCGACGCGCACCACGCGACCGTCGCCGCCGCGCTCGACGCGACGACCAGCGCGACGACGCCGTAGAATGCGCGCCGCGACGACAGCGCGGAGTGCATACGCTCCCTCTCGATCACCGCGTCGCGTACGCGTCGCGGTGCTTCCACCAGATGCCCGTCTCGTTGCGGCCGAGCGGCGCCCGGTCGAGCCACTGGTACATCCCCCACAGACCGTCGAGGCCGCGCGCGTACGTCGAGTACGTGTGGTAGACCACCCCGTCCGTGAGCGTGAATGCGCTCATTCCCGGTCGCTCCCGGATGTACGTGGGCACGTCGGCACCCGTCATCGCCGCGACCTGGGCCACGGGGCCGCCGTCGCCGCGCAGCGTCCACGCGCCCTCGCGCCGGTAGTTGTAGTCGATCCCGCCCTCGCGCTGCTGCGCGGCGGTGAAGCCCACGCTGAAGTCGGCGTTGAAGTCGCTGCCGAACGACGACGCCCACGGGAACCGCCAGCCCATCCGCCGCTTGAATCCCTGCAGCTTCGCGAGCGGCGCTTTCGAGATGGCGCAGAGCGTCACGTCGTGATGCGCCAGATGCACCGTGAACCCGTCGAACCCGTCGGCGATCGCCGAGCACGAAGGACACCCGGCCGTGTAGTCGGGTCCGAACATGAAATGGTAGACGAGCAGCTGCGAGCGCCCCTGGAAGAGATCCGGCAGTGCCGCGCTTCCCTGCTCGGTCTCGAATCGATATTCCTTGTCGACCCGGACCCACGGCAGCTCCTGCCGTTGCCGCGCCAGCTCGTCGCTGCGCCGCGTGTGCTCCTTCTCCGCCTCGAGCAGCTCGAGCCGAGCGGCCAGCCACTCCTCGCGTGTTCCCGTCGCGTGCGTCGTCATCGCTCCACTCCTCCGTCGTCGTTGTCGTCGTGCGTCGCCCTGCGATGCTCCGCGGGCGGCCTCGTGGTCGCGACGTAGCTTAGGAGCGTCGATCGAACGGTGAGAGTAACAAGTTTGGCGCGATTCGCATGGACTCCCTGATCACGGCCGCCGCGCGCACGCTCGCCGCCGGCGATCCGCTCGGCGCGTTGAACCGGGTGGCGTTGCGCGGCGACCCGCCCGCGCTCGCCCTGCGCGGGATCGCGCTCGCACAGCTCGGCGACCTCCCGCGCGCGCGAGCGCTGCTGCGGCGCGCGGCCCGTCTGTTCGGCGCGCGTGAGGCGCTGTCGCGCGCACGGTGCGTCGTGGCCGAGGCGGAGATCGCGCTCGTAACGCGCGACCTCGGCTGGTCGCCGAAGGCGCTCGACTCGGCGCGCGAGACGCTCGAGCGACACGGCGATCGCGTCAACGCCGCGCTCGCGCGGCATCTCGTCGCTCGTCGTCTCCTCATCACCGGTCACCTGGACGCCGCCGAGCGCGTGCTCTCCGGTTTCGATCCCGCTCCCTTTCCTCCCGCGTCGCGCGCCGCCCACGAGCTCGTGGTCGCGGGGATCGCCATGCGCCGCGTCCGGACGCGGGCAGCGCGTGAGGCGCTCGCTCGCGCGACGCGCGCGGCGGGCGACGCCGGCATTCCCGCGCTCTCGGCGGAAGTCGAAGCGGCGCGGCGTGCCCTCGACACCCCCGCGGCGCGCCTGGTCGCCGGCGGCGTGGACCGGCTGCTTCGGCTCGAGGACGTCGAGACGATCCTGGCGTCGAACGCGTTCGTCGTCGACGCCTGTCGGAACGCCGTGCGTCAGGCGGGCGTGGTGGTTCCGCTCGCGACGCGTCCCGTGCTCTTCGCGCTGGCGCGTACGCTCGGCGAAGCATGGCCAACGGACGTCGCTCGCGACGTGCTGCTCGCGCGCGCGTTCGGCGCGCGCCACGCCGACGACTCGCATCGCGCGCGGCTGCGCGTCGAGATCGGACGGCTTCGCGCCCTGCTCCGCCCCATCGCCGGCGTCCGCGCGACGCCGCGCGGCTTCGCGATCGCGCCGCACGGCGCGCGCGAGGTCGTCGTACTGGCGCGCCCCGTCGACGAGCCGCACGCGGCCGTGCTCGCCCTGCTCGCCGACGGTGAAGCGTGGTCGAGCTCCGCGCTCGCGCTCGCACTGGGAGCGAGCCAGCGCACCGTGCTGCGCGCGCTCGATGCGCTCGCACGGAACGGGACGGCGCAGTCGTTCGGCCGCGGCCGTGCGCGGCGCTGGATTACCCCGCCCCTCCCGGGTTTCACGGCGACTTTGTTACTCCCCGGTCCGCTGCCGATCGATTAGCCTCGGATCATGCGACACTCCAGCGCCGATGTCATCCGCGAGTACGGGCCCTTTCCCGGCGTCGACCAGGTCGGCGGCGTCACCTGGGACGGCGGGCGCGTCTGGATCGCCACCGGCGATTCGCTCGACGCGATCGACCCGGAGAGCGGAACGGTCGAACGCTCGCTCGACGTTCCCGCGCACGCCGGCACCGCGTTCGACGGCCGGCATCTCTTCCAGATCGCCGAGCGCCAGATCCGGAAGATCGATCCCGCGACGGGGCGCGTGCTCGCGACGATCCCGGCACCTGGCGACGGTGGCGATTCCGGACTCGCGTGGGCCGAGGGGAGCCTGTGGGTCGGTCAGTACCGCGAGCGGAAGATCCACCAGATCGATCCCGAGACCGGCACGATCATCCGCACCATCGAGTCCAACCGGTTCGTCACCGGCGTCACGTGGGTCGACGGAGAGCTCTGGCACGGCACCTCCGAAGCCGGCGAGAGCGAGCTCCGGCACCTCGATCCGAGCTCGGGCGAGGTGCTGGAACGGCTCCGGATGCCCGAAGGCGTCGCCGTCTCCGGACTCGAGTCCGACGGGGGCGAGCGCTTCTTCTGCGGCGGCGGAAAGAGCGGAACGGTCCGCGTCGTCCGCCGCCCGAAGCGAGCCCGCGACGTCAGCGCAGCTCGAGGACGACCACCGAGTGCGCCGGAAGGCTCACGCTGAGCTGACCGCCCGACACGTGCGCGCCGCTGAACGGCGCCGGCTTCACCGCGTCGGGATCCTCGAACGTGTTGTGGCTGTTCATCGCCGGTCCGGTGAGGATGCGCCCCGTCGCGCTCCCCACGGTCGCGCCGCGGATGTCGACGGTCACGTCGTGCGCGCGCACCGGATCGAGGTTGCTCAACGTCACGTGCACGACGCCGCCCTTGTCGCGCGACGCCGAGCCGCTCACGGCGCGGATCGAGTCGGCGCCGAACCGGTACCACGCGTCGCTGGTGACGGTCAGCGGGAGCAGCACCGCGTCGTGGTGCACCGTATACATCTCGAACACGTGATACGTCGGCGTGAGGAGCATCTTGCTCCCCTGCGTCAGGATCATCGCCTGCAGCACGTTCACCATCTGCGCGATGTTCGCGCCGCGCACGCGCTCGGCGTGCTTGTTGAAGATGTCGAGCGATGCCGCGGCGACGAGCGCATCGCGCATCGTGTTCTGCTGCACGAGGAATCCCGGATTGCTTCCCGGCTCCGGATCGTGCCAGGTGCCCCACTCGCCGACGATCAGCGCCACCCGCTTCCGCGGATCGTACTTGTCCATGATCGCCGAGTGGCGGCGGATCATCTCGTCGACCGCGACCGCGTTGTGCATCGAGCGGAACCACTCCGCCTCGCTGAACTGCGTCGCCGAGCCCTTGTGCGCCCACGGGCCCGCGAGCGTGTAGTGGTGCATGTCCAGTCCGTCGATCATGCGCCCCGCGTCGCGCATCACGACTTCCGTCCAGTTGTAGTTGTCGTCCGAGGGGCCCACCGCGATGCGATAGGGCCGCACGTCGCCGTACGCGGGAAGGAAACTCGCATAGCGCTTGAGCTCATCGGCGTAGTACTCCGGGCGCATGTTGCCGCCGCACCCCCAGCTCTCGTTGCCCATCCCCCAGAACCGCACCTCGAACGGCGCGTCCTGGCCGTTGCGGCGGCGCAGGTCGGCCATCGGGCTCCGCCCCGGGTGGTTCACGTACTCCCACCAGTCGTGCATCTCCTGCACGGTCCCGCTCCCGAGATTCCCGACGATGTACGGCTCGGCGCCGAGCGCCTTCGCCAGCGCGAGATACTCGTGCGTGCCGACGCCGTTGTCCTCCGTGACCCCGCCCCAGTTGTTGTTGACGAGGCTCGGCCGCTGCGCGCGCGGGCCCACGCCGTCGCGCCAATGGTAGTAGTCGGCGAAGCAGCCGCCCGGCCAGCGGATGTTCGGTACCTGGATCCGCTTCAGCGCCTTCACCACGTCGTCGCGCATCCGCCACGGCTCCGACGGCGAGGAGCGCGACCAGACGCCGTCGTAGATCAGCCGGCCCAGATGCTCGGCGAACTGCCCGTAGATGTGGCGGCTGATCGTGTCGCGCCCCTGGTCGGCGTGGAGTACGAACTGCGACGTCGTGCTCGGCGCGGCCGACGGCTGCTGCGCACGGAGGGCCGGCGCGACGAGGAGCGCCGCGGCGAGAAGGATCGAAGCGAGTCGGGTGGGCACGTGTGGTGAGGTCCGGGTGATGAGCGCGCCCGCGAACCGCTCGCGACGCGCGCCCGACCGTGATAATCAAAATGAGCCGTGCGGGATAGACCCGCGCGGCCGCTCAGAGCAGCACCGCGCCCTCGACCCGCAGCAGCAGCATCTTCGTCTCCGTGCCGCCGCGCGCCGAGAATCCGCCGGTGCGTCCCCCCGCGGCGAGCACCCGGTGGCAGGGGACGACGATCGGGAACGGGTTGCGGCCGAGCGCTTCGCCGACCGTCCGCGAGAGCGCGACGTCGCCGAGCCGGCGCGCGATGTCGCCGTAGGTGAGCGTGCTCCCAGGCTCGATCGCGCGCGCCAGCGCGTAGACCCGCCGGTCGAGCTCCGGGACGCCGTCGTCGACGAGCGAGATCCACGTCAGATCCACGCGCTCTCCCGCCATGAGCCGCACGATCCCGTCGATTGCTCGGCGGACGTCGCCCTGCGGGTCGGCCTCCTGCGCGTTCGGGAGACGCCGACGCAGCCGAGCGCGGATCTCCGCCGCGCTCGGCTCGGGAAGGAAGGTGCGCACCACGCCGCGCTCGGTCCACGCGATCGCGCAGAACCCCAGCGCCGTCTCGAAGAGCGCGTAGCGTGCCGCGGTCACGACGAGGTGAAGTGCGCCGACGCGGCTGGCCGGAACAGCAGGAAGGCGATGAACCCGAAGATCGCCACGTGCGCCGCCAGTGCGCCTGGATGTCCGACGCTGATCACGACGTGCAGGAGCATCCATGCCGCGAGCAGCCACCGCGCCCAGTTCCGTCCACGGATCACGAACGTTCCGCCGACGAGCGCCGCGATACCGATCGCCAGCACGAGCAGATCGTCGCCGGCGAGATGTCGCGCTCCGCCGAATAACGGGGCGACGCCGCGCCACAGGTCGAGCACGCCGAGCGCGAGAAAGACCACACCGACGGCGACGACGGACGCCACGCGCTTGCCTGCGAGTCCCTGCGGGGACGAGGCCGAGTCGATCATGGGATCGGTCATGATGCGTGCCCTCCCCGGTCGCGCTGCCACTCGGCGAGGATCTCGACGACGCTCTCCGTCGGCTCGGCCGTCGGCTGCGTCCACTCCACCGTCGATCCCGCGTCGAGCAGCGCTCGTCCCACCTCGGCGTACTCCGCCGCGCGGTCGAGGTGCATGTGCGACCCTTCCGCCGCCCAGACCAGCGGCTGGCCGTTGAACTCCCGGTCGCGCACGTCCGGCGACGCGCCGCGCGCGAGCAGGAGCCGCACGGCGCCGGGCCGCCCCGCCATCGCGGCGCTGTGCAGCGCCGTCTTCCCGATCTCCTCGTCGCCGCGGTTCGGATCGAACCCGCAGTCGAGCAGCAGCGCGAGCGTCGCGACGTCTCCCGACTCGGCCGCTTGATGGAGTGCCGCGTAATGCTCGGCCGAGATGTCGCCGCGAAGCGCAGGGTGCCTGGCGAGCAATGCCTCCGCCGTCGCGCGATCACCGCGGCCGCACGCCGCGACGAGTTGGTCCACCGGTGCCAGCTCGTTCGCGGCGCCCTGCGCCCGCAGCCATTCGGCTACCGGTTCGTTTCCGTTGAGCGCGGCGACGGCGTACGGCGTACGCCCGTCGGCGCGCCGGCGCGTGAGATCGGCGCCGCGCGCCGCGAGCGACTCCACCAGCGCCACGTCCCACCGGCGCGCGGCGACGTGCAGCGGCGTCTCGCCGTTCGCGGCGAACACCGGATCCGGATCGGCGCCGTGCTCGAGCAGCCACCGCGGGCCCTCCGGTGTGCTCGTCCAGTGGAGGATGGCGTAGAGCGCCGCGGAGCCGTCCGTCGCCCAGGCCTGGTTCGGATCCGCGCCGAACTCGTGCAGCAGCTCGAGCGTCTCGACGTCGCCCGCGCTCGCCGCCATCGGCAGCGTGACGCCGTCGTTCGGATCGGCGCCCGACTCGAGCAGCGCCCTCGCGAGCCGTGCGACGCGCGTCACGCGCGTCGCGCCCCAGAGCACCGGACGCCGCACGCCGTGATGCAGCCAGGGGAAGCGCGTGTTCGGGTCCGCGCCGAGCTCGACGAGCCGCCGCGCGATGGCGGCGAACCCGTCCACGTTCGCGACCGGCGATCGGCCGAGCGACGTGTAGCAGACGTAGTGCAGCGGCTCCCAGTCCCGAGGTCCGCCGGCCTCGCGGGCGAGCGCCGGACGCCGCGCCAGATGCGACGCCACCGTGTCGGCATCGCCCGAGACAAGCGCCGCGTGGAAGCTCGCGCCGGCGATGCGCCGATGCAGCGCGAGGATCCGCTCGGCACGCGAGGTGCGACCGTCCGTCGCCGCCTCGACGAATTCGCGGATGGCGTCGTCGAAGCCGAGTGTCAGCTCTTCCACGCGCTCGCGCAGCGCGTTCCACGAGGGGAAGCCGTGCTCGCGCGCGATCGCCGATTGGGCGTCGTGGAGCGCGAGCGATGTTCGCGCGAGCTCGGCGTCGCCGACGCCCGTCAGCGATGGCAGAATTCGGAATCGGGCGAGCGCGGCGGGATCGGCGGCACGCGCGTCGCGGAGCAGGTCCTTCGCCTGTCGCCTCAGCTGATCGAGGTCGGGCGAATCGGGCAGGGGGCGGGGAGCCGGCATACGTCCTCCATGCTATTGGCCGGCGGTCCGCAAGCTGGCCAGCACGGAGACGAAGTGCCGTCACCAGGAACTTCCACGGGTGGACTCAGCCCTTCGCGCGGACCCGCGGGCGCCCCGAAGCGCCCCGCGCTATGATGCATGCAACACGGCCACGGCGTCAACTCCCACGCACGTACGCACCACGCACAGCGAGCTCCCATGTCCGAGCCCATCACCTACGTCGCCCCCTCGACCACCGCACCGTCATTACCCAACGGCGTCATCGCCGCCGAGAGCCTGCGCGGCGAGGGCGACGCGCCCGGCGCGGTGGCCTACGTCCATTACAACGGGCCCACCGACCAGCTCTCCACGATGTGCACTGGCATGTGCGTCCTCGAGCCCGGCGCGTCGCCGCACCCGCCGCACACGCATCCGGAAGAGGAGCACATGATCGTCGCGAGCGGCACCGGCATCATCGAGGTGGACGGCGTGCGCACCGCCGTCGGCCCGGGTGCCATCATGTACTGCGCCTCCAACGTCTCGCACGGCATCACCAACACCGGCGACGGGCCGATGACCTTCTACTGGTCCAAGTGGCTCGCGAAGGGGGCCGCGTAGGCGAGGCGCGCATGTTCGCGCACCTGACGCTCCCCACCCGGCACGTCGAGGAGACGACGCGCTTCATCGAGCAGGCGCTCGGCTACCGGCGCAAGCGTGTCCCCGACAACTCCCCCGTCGAGGCGCAGTGGCTCGACATCGGCCACGGCCAGGAGCTTCACGTGTTCTACGTCGAAGGATTCGAGCTCTCGCCCTTCGAATCCGAGTTCGGACGCCACGTCGCGCTCTTTCATCCGGTCGACGACTTCCCCGCGGTGCGCCGGCGCATCGTCGAGGCGGGCGGCGAGCTCGTCGAGCCGCTGCGCGCGACGCACTTCCAGCGACTCTTCTTCCGCGAGCCCGTGAACGGATACCTGTTCGAGCTGATCGATCGCGAGCGCCACCGCGAGATCCTCGCCGAGGCGTAGTGGAGACCATCGGCGCACTCCGCATCCGGGCGGGCGTTCTCGACGCCTATCGCGACGTGCTCACCCCCGCCGCGCTCGACGCGATCGCCGTGCTCGCGCCACTCGACGAGCGTCGCCGCGCCCTCATGCGCGCGCGCATCGAGCGCCGCGCTCGGCGCCAGCGCGAGCACGAGCCGATCGGCTTTCTTCCCGACGACGCGACCATCGGCGGCACGCGCATCGCCGTGCGCGATGCCAGGGCAGGGAACTTCGACGGCGGTGCCGTCCCCCACGATCTCCAGCGGCAGTGGATTCAGGGCACCGGACCCGCGGCGCGTCCGCGCGCGAGCACGGACGAGAGCATCCGCAACGTCGCCTACGCCCTCCTCTCCGGCGCCGACGGCTGGATGTTCGACGGCGAGGACGCACTCGGCCAGGTCGACACGATGTCGCTCGACAACCAGCGCAATCTGCGGCTGGCGTTCGAGCGCGCGGACCTGTTCATGACCGCCGCCGAACGCGTCGCCGGCGAGATGAATGCCTGGGCGCGCGACTTCTTCGGCCACGCCATCGTCGGCGACTGGCGCACCCAGCTCGACTTCACCACGCGCATCTTCCGCGTGCGCGGGCTGCACCTCGACGACCGCCACGTCGCGCTCGCGGATGGCCACTCGCTCGGCGCCTCGATCGTCGATCTCGCGCTGTACGTCGTCGCCAATCACGCGCGGCTGCGTGGCGAGGACCGCAGCGTCGTGCTCTATCTCCCGAAGATCCAGACCGCCGAGGAAGCCGCGCTCTGGAACGATCTGCTCGACGCGCTCGAGCGGCACCTCGCACTGCCGCGGGGGACGATCAAGGTATACGTGCTCGTCGAGCAGCTCGAGGCCGCGTTCCAGCTCATGGAGATCCGCGCCGCGCTCGGCGCGCACTTCGTCGGCTTCAACACGGGACGCTGGGACTACATCAACAGCGTCGCCGACGCCACGTCGTGGGATCCGGCCGTCGTGCATCCGAACATCGACGCCGTGACGATGACGTACGGCTACATGCGCGCCTACGAGGATCGCGTGCGCCACGCCGTGAACACCCCCGATCGCAACGGCCGGTTCGCGCTCTGGCAGGGCGGGATGGAGCCGAACATCCCCGTCGGTTCCGAGGCGGGGGTGAAGGCGGGGATGGCGCGCGCGATCGCCGGCGCCGAGCGCGAGCAGCGCGAAGGGGCGAGCGGCAAGTGGGTCGCGCACTGGAAGATGGTGCACATCGTCCGCCCCGTGTGGGAGCGCGTCGGCGAGGACAACCAGATGGGTCGCGCGTTTCCTCGGCTCACGTACACGAGCGAGGACGCCGCCGCGCTGCGCCGGCTCGAGCCCGCGCCGCGCACCGTTCGCGGCGCGCGCGATTTGATCAGCGTCGCGTTGCAGTATGGCAACGCCTTCGGCCGCGGCTACCAGGCCGCTGCGCTCAAGCCCGCCGATTTCTTCGGCGACGACGACGTCCTCTATCTCATGGAGGACATGGCCACCGGCGAGATCCGGCTCAGCATCCTGTGGGAATGGGTGCACAAGGGCGCGCGGCTCACCGCGGGCGACGCGGGCGCGGGAGTGGGCGAGGGCGATCCGTTCACGCTCGAGCTCTGCCGGCGGCTGATCGCCGAGGAGTACGAGAAGCTCCAGCGCGCCGGCGATCGCGACGTGCACGACGACTCGAAGGGGACTACGCTCCCCATCGCGCGGGAGATCGTCGACCGATACGTCGGCGAGGGAGTGAAGCCGCCCTGGTACGTCGATCTGCTGAACGTCGTACTCGGCGTGCGGGACGTCGAAGCGGCGCGGGAGCGCATCGACGCGTATCTGGCGGCGTTCGAGCGCGACGGCACGCGCATCACGGAGAATCTCGACTTCGGCGCCGGCGACTCACGAACACCTTCGGGCTGATTCGTGGCAACGCTGCGTGAGATCCTTCGTCTCGGAGCACCCGCCGACGCGGTATGGGACGCCGTGCGCGACGTCGGTGCCCTGCATCGGCGTCTCGTCCCCGGCTTCGTCACCGACGCCCGCCTCGAGCAGGGTGCGCGCATCGTCACCTTCGCCAACGGCATCACGGCGCGCGAGGAGATCGTCAGCGTCGACGACGTCGCGCGACGGCTCGTGTACGCGATCCCTCGCGGACGGTTCCTGCATTATCAGGCCACCGTCGAGGTCCACGACGACGGCGCCGGGGCTCGGCTCGTCTGGACCATCGACCTCCTCCCCGACGAGTTCAGCGACGGCGTCGGCGCGATGATGCGCCAGGGCGCGGACGCGATCTGCGCCACGTTCCACGGGGAGCGCGAGAGCCGCGCGTGAGCAGTGACGGGGGTGGAGCGCCGACCGGCGACCGGCTATGATTCGTGTCTCGGAATCGTGCCGCCACGGACGGGTCCGGAAGGCATGAGGCCAGGTAGCTCAGTTGGTAGAGCAGCGGACTGAAAATCCGCGTGTCGGCGGTTCGATTCCGTCCCTGGCCATCCCATCGATGCTGCGAGACGTCCGCATCGAGAAACGCCCACCCGATTCGGGTGGGCGTTTGCCTATCGGATACCGCGGCACGCCGGCGCGACGGAGCGCGCGCGCGACATCGCGACGTCGAGAACGCCCGCGACGGCCCTCGACGTCCGCACCGCTGCCGTTGCGCGAAGTGGCCAGCTAGCCCACCTGTGCATACCATCGCAGCACGCGCATGGCGCGCAAGGTATTCCACCGGCTCGGCCGACCTGCGCTCTCGTCCAGCTCGACCGGCATCCGGCCGGGATACATGATGTCGAGCGGCCATCGGCCGTCGCGATCGCGCTTCGACGCCACGAGCTCGACCGCCTCGGCAGCCCGTTCGTCCGGCGCGCGGCCCGCACGGCGAAAGTGGTCGAGCCCTCGCAGCACGTCGTAGTGCCACCACGAGGGAAAGGCGAGCTGCGTCCAGTCGCCACCGCCCTTCCGATCGCGCGCGATCACTTCGCCCGTCGATCGACGCCGCAGGAGCCGTCGCTCGAGCAGATACTCCTGGCCCCGACGCTGCGCACTGCCGAGGGCCGGCGTCGCCCCGCCCGCCCGCTCGTACTCGGCCAGCGCCTCCAGCACACAGATCGTCGTGTTGAACGACGAGCGCGCCGAGCGCGTCGGAGCCTCGCAGTTCCAGCCGCCGTCGGCGAGCTGCTCGCCGAGCAGGCGGTCGACGATGCCGTCGACGTTCTGCCCGAAGTAGGCGCCTGCCGTCGCGACCTGGGCATTGATGCACGGCTCGATCTCGCCGGCGAAGAACGGATTGTCGGCGCACTCGGGCGGGCCGCAGCCACGCCATGTCACTCGATCGCGCACGCGGCCAACCGCTCGGCGGGCCTCGATGCTCGCGGGGTCGAGTCCCAGGTGGTACAGCAGCGTCAGAACGTGCATCGTGGAATCCCAGCCGCGGTTCCACGCCGCGCCACCCCAGCGCCCGTCCGCCTCCTGGAGCGCGAGCAGCCGCGCCCCTGCTCCTTCCCGTGCGACCCTCGCCCGCTCGGCGGCGACCGCGGCGTCCGACGCATCGGTCAGGTCGGCCATCACCTGCCAGCGAATCGACGGATCCGAGTCGAGCAGCCATTCGATGACGGTCACGAACCTCCCTCAGGGGCACGGCGCGTGGTAATTGCTGGGCGCGCTGGGGCATCCCGAGTGGCGCGCCGTCCATCGATGGTTCAATGTCGTGGGCGCACCACCGATCCGCGAACCGGCGCGCAGGACTTCCCACGCTTGCCAGGATCTGCCATGCCCCGCACCGCCTCGATCGTCCTCCTCGCCTGCCTCGCGTTCGGCGCCGTGCCGAGTGGCGCGCAGACGTCATCGCCCGCAACGGAGAGTGCGCTCGGCCTCATCCCCCGTCCGCAGCGCCTCGAGACGCGGGCAGGGGTGTTCACGCTCGACTCCGGCACCATCATCTGGACGGACCTCGCGAGCGCGACCACCGGCCGGCAGCTCGCGCGCTACCTGGAACCGGGCACCGGGCTCGCGCTCTCCGTGCGCAGCGGCGGCACTCCACCGCGCGTCGGGTCGCGCCGTGGAGCAGGAGTGATCGAGCTGCGCCGGGACGGATCGCTGGCTGCCGCGCTCGGGCCTGAAGGCTACCGCCTGACGGTGCGGCCCGGCCGCGTCGTCGCGCGCGCGGCAGGCGATGCGGGCCTCTTCTACGCGGTGCAGACGATGCGGCAACTGCTCCCCCCGGCGGTCTTCCGCGCGGCGCCGCTGCCCGATGTGACATGGACGATGCCGGCGGTCGACATCGAGGACGTGCCGCGCTTTTCGTGGCGCGGCGCACACCTCGACGTCGCACGTCACTTCATGCCGAAGGAGTTCATCGAGAAGTACATCGACCTCCTCGCGCTGCACAAGCTGAACGTCTTCCACTGGCACCTCACGGACGACCAGGGTTGGCGCCTCGAGATCAGGAAGTATCCTCGGCTCACCACGGTGGGCGCGTGGCGGGCGGAGACCGTCGTCGGATGGCAGAACAGAGATTCGACGAAGAACGTTCACGACAGGACGCCGCACGGCGGCTTCTACACCCAGGACGACGCACGCGAGGTCGTCGCCTACGCGGCCGCGCGGCACGTGACCGTCGTTCCGGAGATCGAGATGCCCGGTCACGCCCGCGCCGCGATCGCGGCGTATCCCGAGCTCGGTGTCACCGGCGAGCCGATCGCCGTCTGGACCGATTGGGGCGTCACGCCGTACATCCTGAACGCGGACTCCAGCACGGTCGCCTTCATGCAGGACGTGCTCGCGGAAGTGCTGACCATCTTTCCGAGCCGGTTCATCCACGTCGGCGGCGACGAGGCGGCCAAGGATCTGTGGCGCACGAGCCCGCGCATCCAGGCGCGTATCCGGCAGCTTGGGCTGAGGGACGAACACGAGCTCCAGAGTTGGTTCATCCGGCAGATGGACGCGTTCCTCACCGCGCGCGGGCGGCGGCTGGTGGGGTGGGACGAGATCCTCGAGGGCGGGCTCGCGCCCGGGGCGACGGTGATGTCCTGGCGCGGCGTGCAGGGGGGCGTCGCCGCGGCGCGCGCCGGACACGACGTCGTGATGGCGCCGCTGGACTACACGTACTTCAACCTCTACGAGACCCAGGACCGGTCGCGCGAGCCCCTCGCCTACCCCGGTTACCTCCCGCTCGATTCGGCGTACGCGTTCGAGCCGGTGCCGCCGGGGCTCGACAGCGCGCAGGCGCGGCACGTGCTCGGCGCGCAGGCGCAGCTCTGGACGGAATACATCCCCGACCCGAGGCGCGCCGAGTACATGGCGTTCCCGCGGCTCGCCGCACTCGCCGAAGTGGTGTGGACGAGGCCCGAGCGAAAGGACTTCGCGAGCTTCCGCGAGCGTCTCCGGCGCAACGCCGCGCGACTCGACGCGCTGGACGTGAACCATCATCCGCTGCGTTGAGACTCGACTGCCTGCGCGCGCGATTCACGCCTGGGGGGCATCGCTCCTCCCGCATCGATCGGTATACTCTCGCGACTCCGGTTCACCCGCGGACCCTGACGAGCCGTCACGCCATGTCGAACACCAGACGTCAATTCCTGGCCGATTCCACGAAGCTGTTGGCCGCGACTGGCCTTGTCGGCATCGTGCCGTCGACTGCCTCCGCTGCCGTTCCAGTGACAGCGCGATCTTCCCCCAACGACGCGATCGCATTGGGGCTGATCGGAGCGAGGGGTCAGGGAATGGCTGATTTGCGCCAGGCGCTGAAACAACCCGGCGTTCGCTGCGCCGCCCTCTGCGACGTCGATGACGCCGTGCTCGCCGAACGTCGCGCCGACGTCGAACGGATCCAGGGCAAGGCCCCGGTCGTGTACAAGGACTTTCGTCGGTTGCTGGACGACAAGTCCATCGATGCGGTGATCATCGGCACGCCCGATCACTGGCACTGCTACCTGATGACCGCGGCCTGTGAGGCCGGCAAGGACGTGTACGTCGAGAAGCCGCTCGCGAACAGCATCGGGGAGTGCGACCTCATGGTCGCCGCTGCGCGGAAGTACGCCCGGGTGGTTCAGGTCGGGCAGCAGCAGCGCAGCGGCGACCACTGGCAGTCCGCCATGCGGCTCATCAAGTCGGGCGGGCTGGGCCAGCTGAGAAAAACGCTGGTGTGGGCGAACTTCAACTACGGCGCTGGTCAACCCAGAGTGCCCGACTCACCGGTGCCGCGGGGCGTCGACTTCGACATGTGGCTCGGCCCTGCGCCGAAGCGAAGCTTCAACGCCGCGCGCTTTCACGGCTCGTGGCGCATGTTCTGGGACTACGGTGGCGGCTTGATGACGGATTGGGGTGTGCACCTGATGGACATGGCGTTGTGGGCGAAAGACGTCACCACCGCGCTGCCACTGTCCGTCGCCGCGTCGGGAGGGAACTTCGCCTACCCCGATCGGGCGCACGAGACGTTCGACACGCAGAGCGTCACGTACCAGATGCCGGATCACGTCATCACGTGGGAGCACACGGCCGGCATCGAAACCGGTCCGTGGGGGCGGAACTACGGACTCGCGTTCGTCGGCAACGATGCGACGCTCGTGATCGACCGCTCGTCGTGGGATCTCTTCCCGGAATCGTCGGACGGGAAGTTCGAGGTGCCGGCGCTGCCGCGTCAGGCGGGGACCGATTCTCACGAGGCCCACGTCAGGAACTGGATCGACTGCCTGAGAACCAGGAAGGATCCGGCCTGCCCGATCGAGACGGGACGACTCGCGGCGATCTACACCCACATGGGCAACATCGCGATGCGCACGAGCTCCCGTCTGGTCTGGGACGCGGGCAGCAGGACCTTCGGCAGCAACGCCGCCGCGAACGCGCTCCTCGTACCGACGTATCGCACGCCATGGAAGCTTCCCACGGTGTGAGCGTGGGACGCTCCGCGGCTGCATCGAAACCCTTTGGCTCACTCCAGCATAGGCCGCCATGACCATGGATCGCCGCAGCTTCCTCGTCTCGTCGTCGTCGGCGCTCGCGTTGGGGACGAGCGGCCTGCTCTCGGACGCATCCGATCGGCCGACCGCGCCTCCTCCGATGCGAGCCGAGCCAGATCGGCGGATCGCCGGCGACACGGTCACCGTCTACACGACCGCCAGAGACAGCGATCTCCGTCTCTCGCCGGCGCCGCGGCTGACGTTCAAACGATCGGGCCAGCCGCTCGAGACGCAGACCTGCGTCTTCGTCGATCCGAACAGACGATTCCAGACCGTGCTCGGCGTCGGTGGTGCGCTCACCGACGCGGCGGCGGAGACGTTCGCCAAGCTGCCGCCGGCACGGCAGACCGAGCTGCTCGACGCGTACTTCGATCCCGCAAAGGGCATCGGCTACGCGCTCGGCCGAACGACGATCCACAGCTGCGATTTCTCGAGCGACAGCTACACCTACGTGCGCGAGGGCGACGCCGCGTTGACGTCGTTCAGCGTCGACCACGATCGGCGCTTCCGCATCCCGTTCATCAAGCGGGCGATCACGCGGGCCGGCGGCAGGCTCACGCTGTTCGCCAGCCCGTGGAGCCCACCCGCGTTCATGAAGACGAACGGCGACATGCTGCATGGCGGGAAGCTGAAGCCCGGGATGCGGCAGGCCTGGGCGAACTACTACACGAGGTTCATCCGGGCGTACGCGCGGGAAGGGATTCCGATCTGGGGAATCTCCGTCCAGAACGAGCCGATGGCGACGCAGCGGTGGGAGTCGTGCATCTACACCGCCGAGGAGGAGCGTGACTTCATCAAGCAGTACCTCGGCCCCACGATGCGGAGCGCTGGGCTGGGCGACACGAAGATCATCGCGTGGGACCACAATCGCGATCTCATCTATCAGCGCGCCAGCACCGTGCTCGAGGATCCGGAAGCCGCGCGCTACGTGTGGGGGATCGGCTTCCACTGGTACGAGCCGTGGAGCGGCGGCGACCAGATGTTCGACAACGTCAGGCTCGTGCACGAAGCCTTTCCGAACACGCGGCTGCTCTTCACGGAGGGATCGGTCGAGGCGTACAAGCGCGAGGACCTCACGAGCTGGCGACTCGGGGAGCGCTACGGACGCTCCATGATCAATGACTTCAACAGCGGCGCGGTCGGATGGACGGACTGGAACGTCCTGCTCGACGAGACCGGCGGCCCGAACCACGCCGGCAACTTCTGCTTCGCGCCGATTCACGCCGACACGAAGACGGGCGAGTTGATCTACACGAACGCGTATCACTACATCGGGCACATCTCGAAGTTCGTGAAGCCGGGCGCGCGGCGGATCGCGTGCTCGCCGAGCCGGAGCCAGTTGCTCGCCACCGCCTTCCGCAACCCCGACGCGTCGGTGGCGGTGGTGGTGATGAACGCCAGCGATACGAAGGCGGACTATGCGCTCTGGATGGACGGCAACGCGGCGGAGGTGAGCAGCCCGCCGCACTCCATGCAGACGCTCGTGTTCTGAACGCGAGTCCGCGTCGGCGACCGCCCGGTCACGGCGCCGAGCGCGCGTACATGCCGACGACCACGCCGGTGAAGTTGGCGCCCGCACCGCCCGCGCCCTTGGTGCTGAGGATCTTTCCGTCCGCGTTCTCGAGCACGGGGTTCCACCGGCCGCGCTCCGTCGCGAACGAGAACCCGTACCGCCCCCCATCGGCGTCGATGCGCAGATACACCGGCGCTCCGGCACGCGCCGAGAGCGGCTTCGAGGCGATCACGACCGGCGTGTCGGTCGTGCCCGCGCGGCGCTCCACCTGCACGACGGGCTGTCCATCGGCGAGCGTCACGGTCATCGCGTAGAAGAAGCTCTCGCTCTGGAACGCGACGAGACCGGCGCGGTCGCCGGCGCGCGCGGGCGTGAACCGCATCGCCGTCGTGAACGTCGCCCGCTGGTGCTGCTGCCGTCGGCCGACGAACGATGGCTGGCCCTTGCTCGCGATGTCGTCGGGACGCGCCCGCATCGTCAGCGCGCCGCCCTCCAGCCGCCACCACCGCTCGCGCGGCGTGCGAAGCATCAGCCAGTATGGCGCGAGCGTCGACCCGTCGAACTCCTCGCGCACCGTGAAGTTGCCGTGTGTCGGGATCGCCGGTGCCGGCTGCGCGGGCAGCTTCGGCTTCTTCACCGCGTACGGGATCGGCTCGCGCCCGCCGACGAAGCTCGGCCAGCCGTCCTTCCACTCCACGGGCAGCAGGAAGGTCTCCCGCCCCGTGTTGTAGTAGTCGTCGTCGTACGGACGCGTGGCGAGGAAGATCCCCCACCACTCGCCGGCCTGCGTCTGCAGGAAGTCGCCGTGGCCCGACGACGTGACGGGAAACGGACGCGCCGGATCGAGGTGGCGCTGCGTGAGGATCGGATTGATCGGCGCGGGCGCGGGCACGTAGGGCCCGAGGACGTCGTCGCTGCGGAACACCACCTGCCGGTGATCGACCGCCGTCCCCCCCTCGGCGCAGCTCAGATAGTACTTCCCGTCGATCTTGTAGATGTGCGGCCCCTCGATCCAGATCGGCTTCTGCGTGATGTCCACGCCGCCGTTGATGATCTGGGTCGCGGGGCCCTTCACTTTCTTCGCCGCGACGTCGAACTCGCGGATCCAGATCGCGCGGTGTCCCTGGTATGTCGAGCCGCCCGTCGGCTCGTCGTTGTTGATGACGTACGCCCTCCCGTCGTCGTCGAAGAAGATCGAAGGGTCGATCCCGCCGACTTCGGGAAGCCACACCGGGTCCGACCATGGCCCGGCGGGGTTCGTCGCCGTCACGAGATAGTTCCCCCCGCAATCGACGCACGTGTTGAGGACGTAGAACGTCCCGGCGTGGTGGTTGATCGTCGGCGCGAAGACGCCGCGCGACATCCCGAGCGAATCGAACTTCAGCTGCTCCGGACGATGAATCACGTTCCCGATCTGCGTCCAGTCGACCAGATCCTTGCTGTGGAAGATCGGGATGCCGGGGAAATACGCGAAGGTCGACGAGATGAGATAGTAGTCGTCGCCCACCCGCGCGAGGCTCGGGTCCGGATAGAAGCCGGCGAGGATCGGGTTGACGTATTCGCCCGGTCCGGCCGGGTGCACGTCGTAGACCGAGTCGTGCCCGCTGTACTCGAACCAGTCGAAGCGCGCGACCGGCGCCGCGGCGCGAGTCGACGCGTTGGTTGATGCCTGGGCACCGGCGGCGCCGGCGAGCGTGACGAGCAGGGCGACGAGCGACGCGATCGTGCGCATGAGACCTCGAGCGGCGTTGACGGTGGTGGAACGAGGAACGTCGGCGGCGCGCGCGGCCGCCGCAAGAGCCGGGCGCCGTCGGCGTGCGCGCGCGTCGGCTGCGCGTCGAGCTCGCGCGGTTGACGCCTTCTCCCCGTCGCCGCAGCGTACCCGCATGTCACGACCACTGCGCTTTGCCCGCCTCCTGCCGATCGCCGCGACCGTGTTCGTCGCGAACGCGTCCGCCCAGACGATCACCGCCACCATCGACGCGACGGCGAAGGGCACGCCCATCTCGCCGCTCATCTACGGCATGTTCATCGAGCACGGCGGAAGCCTGCTCGAGCAGGGGTTCCGCGCCGAGCTGCTGGACGACCGCAAGTTCTACTTCGCGATCGGACAGATGCCGCCGGTGCGTCCCGGGCCCTTTCGCGCTGCGGCGCGCGGCTGGCGGGCCGTCGGGCCGGCCGATGCCGTCCGCATGGACAGCGCGCATGCGTATGCGTCGGACCACGTACCGCTCGTTGCGCTCGCCGGCGACGCGCCACGCGGTATCGCGCAGGATGGCGTCGCGCTGAAGGGCGGCGTCGGCTTCACGGGACGCATCGTCGTCGCGGGGGACCCCGGGGCTCGCGTCGACGTCAGCCTCGTGTGGGGAGCGGGCCCGGGCGACCGCCAGACGATCCACCTCGCGCCGCTCACCGCGGCGTGGACGACGCAGCGGTTCCAGGTCGCGTCCCGACCGGTGACGACGGATTCCGCGCGCTTCGAGATCACCGGCATGGGACGCGGCACGTTCCGCGTCGGTGCCGTGTCGCTGATGCCGGCGGACAACGTGCAGGGCTTCCGGCGCGAGGTGGTCGCCGCGCTCGCCACGCTGCACTCGGGCGTCTATCGCTTCCCGGGCGGGAACTTCGTCTCCGGACCGTACGACTGGCGCGACGCGATCGGCGACCCAGACCGGCGTCCGCCGCGGTGGGACCCGGTGTGGAGCGCGCTGCAGCCGAACGACTTCGGCCTCGACGAGTTCATGCGGCTCTGCACGCTGCTCGACGTCGCTCCATACGTCACCGTGAACGCCGGCTTCGGCGACGCCTTCTCCGCCGCCCAGGAGGTGGAGTACGCGAATGGCGCGGCGACGACGCCGATGGGACGGCTGCGCGCGGCGAACGGGCATGCGGCGCCGTACGGCATCAAGTACTGGGGCATCGGCAACGAGATGTGGGGCGACTGGCAATACGGCTACATGGCGCTCGACCAGTGGATCGCGAAGCAGGGACAGTTCGCGCGGACCATGCGGCGCGCCGATCCGTCGATCATGCTCGTGGCGCCGGGCGCGATGCCGGACGCGATGACCGGTTCCGGCATGGCGAAGAAGCTCACCGGCCAGGTCGTCGCCGAGCCGATGGGAAAGGCCGACTGGAGCGCGGCATTGCTGTCACGCTCGATCGACGACTTCGAGATCCTCAGCCAGCACTTCTACGTCTACGGCCGCACCCACTACGACCTGGAGCAGGGGAAGCAGGTCCCCGACGATTCGTCGCTGTCGCTCGTGGAGTGGTCGCGCAAGCCGGCCAATATGGTGCGCGTCGCGTACGAGCACTTCCAGACCTACCGCGAGCAGATCCCGTCGCTGCGGCGCAAGCCGGTCACCGTCGCGATCGACGAGTGGGCGTACCCCGGCTCCCCGCCGGGCGCATTCAAGCCGGTGCCGGCTTACGCGTGGGCGCTGAACGAGATGTTCCGGCACAGCGACACGTTCACGATGGGCGGGTTCACCTTCGCCGGCTCGACGCTGAGCGCGACACGCACCGACGCGGTACTGAACCCGATCGGATTGATGTTCCAGCTCTATCGCGACCACTTCGGGACGATCCCGCTCGCCCTGTCGGGCACCTCGCCGCAGCCGGCGCGAACGGGACGCGTCGGCGGCGAGATCCCGAACGTGAACGCGGGCAGCCCGACGTACCCGCTCGACGTCGCGGCCGCGCTCTCCACCGACGGCAAGACGTTGACGATCTCGGTGGTGAATCCGTCCGATCGCCCGCAGTCGCTGCGACTCGCGCTGCGTGGCAGTGCGCTGCGGCCGGGCGGCATGGTATGGCGGATGGCGCCGGGCACCGTCACCGCGGCGAACCTCGCCGGCAGTGAGCCGCAGGTGCGCATCCAGAGCACACCGGCGGATGCCACGGAAGCGCTCGCCATCCCGGCAATCAGCGTGAGCGTCTACGCGTTCCCCGTCCGTCTCGATCGCTGAGTACCGTCCCGCCACCGTCGTGGCGCGCCGCGTCGATCGCTCGGCGGCGTCACGCGGTGCCCGCTCCGACGCTCATCCCGACGCTCCTCCCGCGACGAGCCCGCGCCCCGCGATCTCGAACGTGAATACGTAGTCCCCGTGCCGCTCCTGCGGCAGCGTGATCGTCAGCCCCTCCGCCGTGCGGTCGAACTTCAATGCCGCGGTGCCCGGCGTGCCCGTCCACTGCGCGGTGGTGAACAGCTCGACGCGCTCCACCTCGCCCGGCGCGTGCTTCGACCCGCTCGCGAGCGACGTGAGCGTCACCCGGCCGCTCTCCGGCCACGCCATCACGAACGCGTAGACCTTGCCGTCCTTCTGCACGTAGCGGACGTCCTCCGCCGTGTACGGCTTGTTCTGCCCCTCGTTGAACCCCTGGGCCCGCAGCGGTGCCTGCGCCGCGGTCGACGGCCCCTCGCCGTACACCGACCAGGGGCGGCTCGCGTAGATCGCGCGGCCGTTCGTTCGCATCCACCGGCCGAAGTCGGCGATGAACGACAGCTCGTCGTCGTCCGGCGTCCCCGAGCCCGGGAGCGGCACGTTGAGCATGAGGTTCCCGTTCTTCGCCACGATGTCGACGAGCATCTGCGCCACCATCTGCGGCGTCTTGTAGCGGTGATGCTCGAACACCGGCCGCGAGTAGTGCCACTCCCCGATGCACGTGTCCGTCTGCCACGGTAACGGCAGCACGTCCGTCGCGACCCCGCGCTCGATGTCCCAGACCATGCACTTCCGCTGCGCTTCCGAGAGGACCTTGCCCGTGATCACCCCCTCCAGCCGCCCGCCGTTCTTCTTCAGGCTCCGGTTGTAGAAGTTCGCCGCGATGCGCAACC
>Ga0310810_10001810_pt1 | contig 22723 bp, 27 predicted proteins | sample NCmetagenome_FD_207641 | JGI IMG/M metagenome (GOLD analysis project Ga0310810, IMG submission 207641) | Soil microbial communities from experimental microcosm in Duke University, North Carolina, United States - NC | ecosystem: Engineered > Artificial ecosystem > Soil microcosm > Unclassified ... | reverse complement strand
CCGGGACCGACACTCCAAACTGCTGCAGCATGTTAGCCAGCGTCTGCGTGGAGAAGATGGTCTGCCGCTTGTCGCCGGTCTTGTTCAAGCCGACCACCAGGCCGTAACCGATGACCGGCGTCGCGCTGATCCCCTGCAGCGAGGCGACATCCTTCAGGCGCGTGCCGCCCTCCGGCGATTGGCCGTTGACGAGCGTGGTCGACAGCGCGAGCGCGGTGGCGAAAAGCACGAGAGCGCGACGGGTCATCATCAGAAAACCTTGTTGAGCGCGCGAATGAGCCAACCTGGCTTCAGGTTGTCCTTCATCAGGCCTCGTCCGAAATAGCGAATGCGCAATTGCCCGATCGACGTGGACGGCACGACATTGTTCTGATCGATGTCCGGACCGCGCACGACGCCGGACAGCACCACGATCTGCCGATCGCCGTTGATTTCGATTTCGCGAACGCCCTCGACGACCAGGTCGCCGTTGGGGAGCACGTCCGAGACCCGCGCCGTCATCAGCGCGGTCAATTCGCCGGCCCGCGTTGTCGTGCCCGCGCCTTTGAAGTCGGTGGAGGTTTTCGCTCCGACCAGCGAGGTCGGATCGACGCTGCTCGGCAGCTTCTTCTCGATGCCAAACAGTTTCGTGACGCCAGCCGAGGCGCTGCCGTTCTTCGAGAGCGCCGCGTCGGCCGTCCCGCTGCCGGTGATGTTTTCCACCACGCGGATGGTCACGAGATCGTTGACATTTCTCGCGCGGCGATCGAGCGCCAGACCGCTCATCCAGGCCCAGGCCTGGATTTCCGGCGACGCCGCCTTGGCGGCGTGGGCTTCCAGCAAATACCGCTGGAACAACTCGTCGTAGTTGTCGCTCGGCTTCACCGGCGCCTGGGCGTGAAGCACGGTGGTCCCGGCCAGCAGGACGACGACGGCGCCGATCTTCACGGCGAGTGTTCTAGCGGACATCGACCACCTCGACTTCTCCACTGCCGACGACACGCGCACGAAAGGCGTGGCGGCTTTCCTGGTTGATCACGCGAATGACTTCGTCCTTCAGTCCGTTTTCGGCGGCCACGCCGCTGCCAACGAGCTCGACGTCGCCGACGTGCACCCGGGCCCGGACCACGTCGCCCGCCTTGACCAGCGGCTCGGGCGCGATGTCGGTGCGGGTGATCAGCGCGCCTTCGACGAGGTCGTGCTTGACGCGGGCACCGCGGGCATCGTCCAGCGACAGCAGCGGCCGCAGCGTCTGTCCGTTGAGATCGGTCGCCACCACCGTAATCGCGTCGTCGTCGAGACGTTCGCCCCGCGCGATCGCTTTGCGGGCGCGAACCGCCGGCGCACTGACCTGTACGGTCGCCGTGGCTTCGCCGATGCGGGTGCGCGCCCCGGCGTCGCCGGCCGCCAGCACGAACCGGACCGGCGTGCCGATCCTCGCCGAGGGATCCGGCACCGCGACGAGCGATGGGGAATCGTGCAGCATTCGGACACCGGTGATCCCGGTGACCGACACGACGCTGGTGTGGCCCACGCGCGCCCGCACGGCGGATTCGATGGCGCTGGTGAGCGCCGCCGATTCGCCGGAGGGCGACGAGAAGCCGCCGTAGAGCGGCGCCGTCATCAGCAGCAGCCAGAAGCCGCCGCTAGCGAACGATCTGGTTGACCTGCTGGAGCATTTCATCGGCGGCCTTAATCACTCGCGAATTCGCTTCGTATGCGCGCTGACCGAGAATCATGTTGACCATTTCCTCGACCACGCTGACGTTCGAGTCTTCGGTGAATCCCTGCTGAATCATTCCGCGTCCGTCTTCGCCGGCGGCGCCGACCTGCGGATCACCCGAAGCGGTGGACTGCAGAAAGAGGTTGCCGCCGTTGGCGCGCAGACCAGCCGGGTTCTGGAACGCGGCGAGCTCTAGCGTGCCGACTTGCTGCGCCGCCGCCTGTCCGGGCAGCGCCACCGATACCACCCCGTCCTTTGAAATCGAAATCGAGGTCGCGTTCGACGGAATCTGAATCTGCGGCTCGACGGGATACCCTTCCGAGGTCACCATCGTGCCTTCGCCGTTCAGGTGGAACGAACCGGCGCGCGTGTAGCCGACGTCGCCGCTCGGCATCTGGATCTGGAAGAAGCCGTCGCCTTCGATGGCGAGATCGAGCGGGCTGCTCGTGGACTTCAGGTTGCCGCGGCTGAAATCGCGAGCCGTCGCCACGGCGCGGACACCGAGGCCGGTTTCGAGGCCAATCGGCGCTTCCGCGGTCGTCGACGTCGGCGACCCCGGCACCTTGGTCTGGTCGTAGACCAGATCCTCGAACTCGACGCGAGCCTTCTTGAAGCCGGTCGTGTTGACGTTGGCCAGGTTGTGCGCCACATTGTCGATGTTCTGCTGCTGGGCGCTCATGCCGCTTGCCGCCGTATACAACGCGCGAATCATTGACGTGCTCCTTAAAAGTCCGGCTCAAGCCGGACACAACCTACTTACCGCTTGCCGAGTTCCGTGATTGCCCCGCGGTCGACGTCATTCATCAGGACGTTGACGGCGCGAAGCAAGGTCTCGAAGTTCCGAGCGACATCGGTCAGCTCGGCAATCCGATCGGCCATCGAGACGTTCGACTGCTCGAGCGAGCCGGAGACAATCGTCGGCTTGTCGATCGCCGCCGGCGTGCCTTCGACGCCAAACCGCGATCCGCCGTCTCTCAGCACTTTCGGGTTGTCGCCGAGATCGACGACTTTCAACGTGCCGGCGATACTGCCGCCGTTGCGCACGGTACCGTCGGTGTCGACTTCGACGGTGCCGGTGTCGATCTTGATCGGCCCGTCGGTGCCCAGCACCTCGTCGCCTTCGTCGGTCGCCAGCGTTCCCTCGGCGCCGCGCACGAAGTGACCGTTGCGGGTGTAGCGCTCACCCTGCGGTGTCTTGACCGCAAAAAATCCCTTGCCGTGAATGGCCACATCCATGGCACGGCCGGTCGAGGCCAGCGCGCCGGGACGAAGGTCTGTGCGCGCCTCGCCATTGGCGACGTCGACAGCGGACTGCAGCACGGTGCCAAACGACGGGCGATCCGCCTGAGTCGTTCCGGCCCGTTCGGTTTTGTACCCGGCCGTGCCGACGTTCGCGATGTCGGCGGCGAGCCGATCGAGCGCGTCCATGCGCGTGCGCATGCCGCTCAGTGCCGTGTAGTAGCCGCCAGCCATTCGGCGTTCTCCTTGGTGTCTTGTCCGTAGGGCGGAACGAGCAGGGTGCTGACCCGGCCATTCGCGTCGATGCGGACCCACGTGAACGGATCGACGTGTGCTTCTCTCACGGTGACGTCGCCGGCTTCGGCTGCCAGCGCGGCGATCCGCGACGCGCCATCGCCAATGTCTCGAACCGTGGTCGTCTGCAGACTCGGATTGTCGGTGCCATACGCCGCCGCCAGCCGATCGAAGTCATCGTCGGCGACCAGGTACGGTTGCACTTTGCGTCCCGACAGTTCCTGGAGCGCGCCGATCGCGGAGTACGGAACCGGCGCGGCGCAGGCAATCAGCACTTCCTCCCCGGTTTCGCGGAAGGGGACGATGCCGAGGGCGCGAATTTCGTCGGAGCTCAACCCGCCGGGCGCGGAGCGCACCGAGGCGGGGTCGATCGTCTTGAGGTAGCTGATACCGTTCTGCGCCGACAGCGCGCGCAGGACGACGTCGCGCGAGACGTGCCCGAGCGTCTGCAGCTGGGCGCCGAGGCGCAGGCCGCTGGTGCGCTGGGCTTCGAGCGCCTCGCTCAATTGCCGCAAGGTCACGACGCCCTGATGCAACAGCACGGCGCCGAGCCGCAGCGCCGGCGTTCGCGGCGCCAGATCGCGTCGGCGCGCGTTACGCAGGCGGCGGACGGCGTCGGCCTCGACGCATCCATTCGAGCAGAACCATTCGCCGTCGACGTGGAGCCCGAGCTTCGCCATGCGGACGAGCAGATCGGGCCGCCAGCGGCGGCAGGATTCACGAGAGCAGTGAGCCATAGCGCTTCGGTTCGGTGGCCGGCTGGTCGCGTCCGACGTGGAGGCGCAGCGCCACTTCCGTTTCCGCAAGATCCTCACGGGCGGCAATCGCCGCGACGGCGTCGCCACGGCGGGCGGCACCGACGACGCGCCGCTGCTTGGCCTTGCGCGAGCTGGTCGTTTCGATCGGCGGCTCCGGCGTCGGCGCGGGCCGGCGGGCGGCGACGCGGGTCCCCGACTGGAGGAACTGCATCTGCATCGACACGGCGCGGAAGCAGCTCTCGGTGGTGTCGGTCAGGAGCGCCACCGAGTTGGTGAGCGTATTGACGCGATCCTGAATGACCGTTATCACCTTCAGCATCCGGCGCACGCGCCACAGCGACCACAAGCCAATCAACCCGATTACCAGCGACAGGGCCGAAGCGCCGACCAGCACGCCGATCGGCCAGGGCAGCATGTGGGTCATCACGAGTTCAGTCCATCGATTCATGCGATTTCTGCCTCCAATGAGCGAGCACGTTCCTGCGGGCTGACGACGTCGCGAACGCGAACGCCGTAGTTGCCCGACACAATCACCACTTCTCCGCGCGCCACCACACGATTGCTGATCAGCACTTCGACCGGTTCGTCCGGCGAGCGTCCCAGGTCGATCACCGATCCCGGCCCGAGCGTCGTCAACGCCTTGAGCGGCAGTTCGGTGCGACCGAACCGCACCACCAGCGGCAGGTCGATGTCCATGATCACGTCGAGCGTCTTGCTGCGATCGCTGCCGGCGTCGAACGCCTGCGAGATCACGTCGACATGACCGGACAACGCCACTTGCAGCGGATGCTCGTGCCCGTTGATGACGACTTCAAAGGCCAGCGACGGTTCGATGGCGTTTTCGGCTTCGGCCGGCGTCGATCCGGGCCCGGCGTTGAGCAGCTGCAGCGTGCAGCCCAGATCGCGATGATCGATGGCCGCGATCGCCTGCATGCAGATGTCTTGGAGGGTCGCCAGCACCTGTTCGTCGGTGGTGGCGGCCGGCGGCGTCGTCAGACGACGCACCAGCGCTTCGGCGTTTTCGCGCGCGAAGGCAAATTCAATCTGGCCCTGCTGGCCGTCGGTGACCGTGAACGACACCACGATCGCGTCCACCTCATGGAGCGCGACCGGCCGGCTCGAGGCGCTGGTTTCGGCGAGCGCGCCGACGACCCGCGTCAGTTCGGTCCCGAGGCGCTTGAGGATTTCGTTGCGCGTCATCATCCCTGGCCTTCTTCCCACACGCTCGGCGACATGGCGCAGCTGCGGTTGACGCGCACGGCGGCGCGGCCGCCCGCCGTGGCGAGCCGTCCCTTGAACTTGATGATGTTGCCGACCCGCACGTTGACTTCCGTCTCGGCCGGGACGCCGAGGCTCAACACGTGGCCCGGCCGGAGGTGAATGAGGTCGCGCGTCTTGAGCCGCGTCTGCACGTCAGTCGTGATCGGCAGGCGCACCCGGCCAAGATTCTCGGCCAGCCATTCCTGTTCCTGCGCCGTCGGTTCGCGGCGGGTCTGCTGCCAGCCCTGCGAAAATCCGGCGCCGGTCGCTTCGATGACGGTGGCCGGCACGCACAAATTCAAGAGTCCGCGCGTTTCGCCGACTTTCAGATCAAAGGCGAGCAGCACGACGACTTCGTTCCACGACGCCACCTGCAGCATCTGCGGGCGGGTTTCGCGGGCATGAATCTGAAAACGGATGTCGGTGACCGGACGCCACGTTTCGGTGAGGTGATCGAGAATCAGCTTGATCACCGAGTCGACGACGTTCTGCTCGATTTCGGTGAGGGCGCGCTGCGGCGCGCCGCTCTCGCCGGTGCCGCCGAGAATGCGATCGATCATCGCGAAGGCCACGGCGGGATTGAGCTCGATGGCTCCCAGCGCGTCGGCGGGCGGCATCGCGATCGCGTAAAACGCCGTCGGATCGGGAAGCGCCATCAGGAATTCTGAATACGAGAACTGCTCCACCGACACCACCGACAGCTCGATGCTGGTGCGCAGGAACGCGGCCAGCGAGGTGGTCGCGTTGCGCGCGAAGCGGTCGTGAATGAAGTGGAGCGAGCGGATCTGATCTTTTGAGACGCGGTCCGGACGCCGGAAATTGAACGTCGTGACCGGGGCGCCGCTGTCGGCGCCCTTGCTGGCGGCGTCGCCCGGCGGCGCGGCGATGAGCGCGTCGATTTCTTCCTGCGAGAGAATGCGGCTCATTACCGCACCTCCGCGATCTGCAGCGATTCGCGCAGGCGCGATCGCAGGCGCGCGATGGCCTGCGTCCGCAGCTGCGAGACCCGCGACTCGCCGACGCCAATCACTTCGCCGATTTCGGCCAGCGTCAGCTCGTGCTCGTAGTAGAGCGAGAGAATCTGGCGTTCGCGGGCCGGAATCTCGAGAATGGCCCGCGCCAGGTGCTCGCGCATTTCCGCCCGTTCGAGTCTGGCGTGCGGACCGTCTTCGGGATCGAAGGCGACATCGAGGAGCGACTGCTCGTCCGGACCCGACTCGAGCTGGCGGATCGCGGCGAGATCGACGGCCCGGATCTGGTCCAGCATGCGCTGGTAGTCCAGCTCGGAGACCGAAAGCGCCTGCGCGATCTCGAGATCGGTCGGTTCGCGATTGAGCTCGTGGCGCACCCGCGAGATCGCACCATCGACGTCGCGCCGCATGCGGCGGACCGAGCGTGGCGCCCAATCCATGCCGCGCAGCGAGTCGACCATGGCGCCGTGGACGCGGCGCCGCGCGAACGCGTCGAACGGCACGCCGAGCGCCGGCTCGTAGCGGCGGGCGGCCTCGACGAGCCCCATCATGCCGACGCTGACCAGCTCGTTGAGCTCGATGTGGGAGGGCACCCGCTGCGCGAGCCGCGACGCCAGCGCCTTGACCAGGCCGACATGCGCCAGCACCAGCTGGTTGCAGGCCTCCAGGTTCGGCTCGCCGTAGGTCGTGTCCGGCTTCAGCCGGGCCCGGCTCACGCGCATCGCGTCGCCTCCAACGACAGCGCCGGGGCCGACATCACATACGGATTCGAGCCCGGGCGCCTGCTCGCGCCGCCGTCAGGCGTGAAGCCCGCCAGACGTGACGCGAGAATCCGGAAACAACGGCTGGCCGGCGACTGCGGCAGGTGATCGACGATTGGACGCTGACCGAGCACGGATTCGCGAACGCCGGGATCGTGGACGACGTAGCCATCGAATCGCAGGCTGCGATCGAGGAATTTGCTGGCGGCGATATCGAGCTGGCGGAACACCAGGCCCGCTTCTTCAGCGTCGCGCGCCGCGTTCACCACCACGCCAATGTCTTTCTTGCGCGAGGTCGTCGTCAGAATCTTGATCATCGCGTAGGCGTCGACGATCGCCGCCGGGTCGTAGGACGTGACGACCAGGACGCGCTCGGCGAGCTGCAGCAGCTCGATGACGTTGTCGGAGACGCCGGCGGCGGTGTCGATGAGCAGGAAGTCGAGCTCGGCGCCGACGCTCTGGACGACGTTCTGAAAGCGGCGCCACTGAACGGCGTTGAGCGCCGTCAACTCGCGGATGCCGCTGCCGGCCGGAATGATCTTCACACCCAACGGTCCCTGCAGCGTGATGTCGGCGATGGTCTTCTCGCCCGTCAGCACATGTCCGATGTGATGCGCCGGCGTCAGACCGAGCAGCACATCGATGTTGCCGAGCCCGAAATCGGCGTCGATGACGCCGACGCGGTGGCCGAGACGCGACAGCGACGCGGCGAGATTGATGACGACGTTGGTCTTGCCGACGCCGCCTTTACCGCTGGTGACGGCGAGAATCGTTCCACGAGCAGCGCGGGTGCTTGACTGTGTCATGACAGGGATGTCTGAACCGGCGCGGACTCACCGAGCACGGAGGCGGCCAGCAGCTGTGCGGTCGCACGGTTTAAGTCTTCCGGCACACGCTGTCCGGTGCCGAGATAGGAAATGGGAACCTGCCGTTCGTGCAGCAGGCTGACGAGCGGTGAAAGCGAATCGGCCTCGTCAATTTTTGTGAGCACGAGGCGTGTCGGGCGCGCGTCGGCGTAGCCGTCGAGAATGCGCCGCGCCGCTGCGACCGACGTGGAAGCCGGCAGCACGAGATGCGTGCGAACGCCGGGGGCCTGCCCGACGACGCGAAAGAGGTCCCTGGCGGCGGCGTCTGACGGCGATCGGCCAGCCGTGTCGACGAGCACCGGTGTGCGGCTGCGTTGTCCGAGCAGCGCATGCAGATCGTCGGGCGTGCGAGCGACACGGAACGGCGCGTCGAGAATGTCGGCGTAGGTGCGCAGCTGCTCGACGGCGCCAATTCGGAACCCGTCGGCGGCGAGGAGACCCAGGCGCTGGCCGCCGCGCGCGCGTTCCTGCGCGGCGATCTTCGCAATGGTCGTGGTCTTGCCGCTTCCGGGCGGTCCGATGAATACCTCGGCCCGCGCATATTCGCAATCGGTGGAGGCGAGGTCGGCGAGCCGCGAAGCCAGCGCATCGCGCAAGCGGGCCGGCGTCGCGCCCCGCCGTGCAGCCGTGGGAATCGAGTTGGCGACTTCCGTCGCAATCGCCTCGTCGAGCCCGGTGGCAGCCAGGCGCGCCACGAGCTCGGCGACACTGCCAGGCTGGACGGCATCGGTGGCGGGGTGTCGGTGCGCCGACTCCTCCGGTCGCGAGGCCGACGGTTCGCGTTCGATGGCGGCGCTGATTTCGACTTCGCGCGCCCCCATCAGACCGCGCCAGCCATAGGCCGGCACCATCTCGGTGGACAACACGAGCGCCTGCGGGCCGAGTTCCTCACGGACGGCCCTCAGGGCATCGCGAACGTTGTTGGCGCGAAAACGCTTGAAAAACATGTCAGTCCAGAACGGCGACGGTTGCGATCCTCAACTGCGGCGGAATCTCACTGTGCGAGAGCACGCCAACGTGTGGCAGAACTCGCGCGAACAGCCGCCACAGATGGGGGCGAAGCGTCGGTGTGCACAACAGCACAGGCTGTGCCAATGCTCCGGCCAGGGCGTCCGCGATCCGAGATGCCAGTTGCTGCGCCTGCGTGGGCTCCAGGGCCAGCACCGGGCCCTGGTCGGTGCGGACGATGGACGACATCAATTTGGCCTCCAGGGCCGGCGCAAAACTGATGGCGGGCAGCTCGCCGCGGTCGGTCTGATACTGCCGGCAAATCGTCCGGCCCATCGCCGTGCGCACGGCTTCGGTAATGGCGTCCGGATCCTTCGACGTCTGCGCCGCGTCGGCGATCGACTCGAGAATCGTCACCAGGTCGCGGATCGGGACGCGCTCGCGCAGCAGTTGGCGCAGGACTCGCTGAATCTCGCCGACCGAGACCACCTTCGGCACCAGTTCTTCGACGAGCTTCGGCGAAGTCTGCGCAGTGCGATCGAGGAGCTCCTTGGTCTGCTGGCGACTGAGCAGATCCGGCAGGAACCCGCGAATCGTCTCGGACACATGCGTTGAGAGCGCGGTCGTGGCATCGACGACGGTATAACCGGCCGCCGACGCATGCTCGCGCTGCGAAATCGGAATCCACCACGCTGGCAATCCAAACGCCGGTTCGCGGGTCGCGCTGCCCTCGAGCGGCGACGACGCCGTGCCGGGGTTGATCGCCATCAGGCGATCGGGCACCAGGTCGCCACGCGCCACTTCGACGCCCTTGACGAGAATCGAGTAAGTGCGCGGACCGAGCTGCAGATTGTCGGCGACATGAACCGGCGGCACGATGACGCCAGTCTCGGCGGCGATCTGCTTTCGGATCGCGCGCAGGCGGTTGAGGAGCGTGCCGCCCTGTTTGTCGTCGGCCAGCGCCACCAGCGCGTAGCCGATCTCGATGCTGAGCGGATCGACCGGCGCCGGCGAGTCGGATGTATCGGCCGGCGTCGCGTCCTTGTCCGGCACATCGGCCGTCGTCTCGGACTTCTGACGGGTGGCCAGCGCCGCACCACCGAGAAGAACGGCGACCACCAGAAACGACGTCTTGGGCAGGCCGGGAATGATCGCGAGGCCAGTGAGCACTGCGGCCGCCACCGCCAGCGGGCGGGCGCGGGCCAGCAACTGAACCGCCACTTCCTCGCCGAGGTGCGACTCCGAAGCCGCGCGGGTCGTGATCAAGCCGCCCGACATCGAGACGAGGAGCGCCGGGATGGCGGTCACCAGACCTTCGCCGACGGTCAGGATCGTGTAGGTCTGCGCCGCCGTGCCGAGATCGAGGCCGTGCTGGAAGACGCCGATGATCAAGCCGGCAATGATGTTGACGCCGGTGATCAGGACCGCGGCCAGCGCATCGCGCTGGGTGAAGCGAATCGCGCCGTCCATGGCGCCGTAGAAGTCGGCCTCGCGGCGGACTCGATCGCGTCGCGTGCGGGCTTCACGTTCGTCGATCAGTCCCGCATTCAGATCGGCGTCAATCGCCATCTGGCGGCCAGGCATGGCGTCGAGAGTGAACCGCGCCGTGACTTCCGAAATGCGGACCGCGCCGTGGTTGATGACGATGAACTGAATCGCGACCAGCACCAGGAAGACCACGGTGCCGACCACGAAGTTGCCGCCGACCACGAACTGGCCGAACGACATGATCACGTGGCCGGCCGCGTCGACGCCGTCCTGGCCGTGCATGAGGATCAGACGCGTGGACGCCACGTTCAGCGACAACCGCACGAGGGTGAGCAACAGGAGCAACGACGGGAAGACCGAGAATTCCACCGGCTGCTTGACGTAAATCACCGTCAGCAGCAGGACCACCGACAGGCCGATGTCGATCGACAGCAGCAGGTCCAGCATCAGCGGCGGCAGCGGCACCACCATCAGCAGCACCACCGCCATGACGGCGGCGGGCGCCAGTAGATGGGTGCCGCGCATCGGCGCGGGCGGAGAGATGGTCGTCATCGCATAGGCCTCAGAGCACCAGCTGCTTGATACGGATTAAGTAGGCGAGCACCTCGGCGACGGCGCCGAAGAGCGGACCCGGAATCACGTCGCCGATCTCGCACTCCTTGAAGAGCGCGCGCGTCAGCGGCGGGTTTTCGACAATCGGGATGGAATGGTCGCGGGCGATCTCGCGGATCTTGGCGGCGATGAGGTCGGCGCCCTTGGCAATCACCACCGGCGCCGGGCTCTTTTCGCGGTTGTATTCGAGCGCGACCGCAAAGTGGGTCGGGTTGGTCAGCACGACCGTGGCTCGAGGTACCGACTGCAGCATCCGCTTGCGGTGCATCTCGCGCTGGATGCGCCGGACGCGCGCCTTGATTTCGGGGTTGCCTTCCCCCGATCGCGCCTCGTCCTTCACTTCCTGCTTGGTCATCTTCAATGACCGGTGCAGGCGCCATTTCTGCAGTCCGAAATCGACGGCGCCGATGGCCAGCAGCGCGAAGCCTGCCTGCCAGAGCAGCCGCAGCGCTTCGCTCCAGGCGCGATGGCCCGAGTCGACCGGGCTCACCCACGTGAGCCGGCCGGCATCGGCGACCAGAGTCACGCCGAGGCGCCAGGCCAGGATCGACAGCACTGTCGCGGTGAGGATCGCCTTGAGCGTGTCGATGCCCGCGCGTGACGGCGCCAGCTTCCGGAAGCCGTTCGCCGGATTCAGGCGATTGAAATCGGGCGTCAATGGCGAGGTCGATACATTGAAACCGGTCTGCAGGACCGAACTGAGGACGCCGGTCGCCGCCGCCGCAATGGCCACCGGGCCAGCGGTGAGCGCGACCAGGGCGCCGCCCGACATCACCAGCGGCACGAGGTCCTCGCCCTTGATTTCGCGAAGCGGAGCGTCGCCAAAATGCGACAGGCTGTCGGTGATGGTGCCGGTCATGCGGTGGAGCAGGAATGAGCCCGCGGTCACGAGGACGCCGGTCGCCGCCAGCGATCCCAGCGCCATGGAGGCGTCGCGGCTGATGGCGACCTGGCCGCGCTCGCGTGCGTCCTTGAGTTTCTTTGTTGATGGTTTTTCTGTACGTTCGCCGACCTGCTCTGCCATGACGGTCCCTTAGCGGAACGCCTCGGCGGCGTGGACTCCGGCCTGGAGGACGCTGCCCGAGATGCCGGAGAGCACCCCGACGGCGGCAGGCGCGACGAAGCCGAGCAAGAGGAGGCCGATGATGATGCGCACGGGCGCACCGACGGCCATCAGGTTGAGCGCGGGCGCGGATCGCGCCACGAGCGCGAGCGCGATCTCGGTGATGACGAGGACCAGCACGAGCGGCGCCGCCAGTCGCATCCCGAACGAAAAAACCAGCCCGAGCAGCGCCATCACCGATGTCGGCAGCGAGCTGCCGATATGGCCCAGACCGATCGGCAGCGATTCGAATGAATCGCCGAGCGCACGCAGAAACGCGTGATGCCCGTTCATCAGCAGGAACGTGATGATGGCGATGTTGCTGTAGAGCGCGGAGAGCAGGTTGTTGCGCACCCCGCTCTGCGGATCGACGATTGCCGCGTAGGACAGGCCCATCTGAAAACCGGCCAGCTGTCCGGCCAGTTCGGCAGCGGCCACCAGCGCGCGAATCGACATCCCCAGCGCCAGTCCGATCGCCATCTCGCGCGTCACGACCACCGCCAGGCCGGTGGCGGATCCGATCGTCGGCAGCGTGACCGTCGGCATCAGCGTGATCGCGAGCAGGACGGTGAGGCCGATCTTGACCTGCGCCGGCGCGTACATGCCGCCGAACCCGGGCGCGGTAATGATGAGCGTCCCCGGCCGAACGATCAAAAGCCCGATCCCCATGAAGGGGGTCAGATCGATCACCGCACGAGCTCCGGCAGGCGCATGATCAGCTGACGCGAGAAGCCGGCGATGACGCGCAGCATCCACGGAAACGTCACCGCGAAGACGGCAAAGATCGCAGCCGCGCGCGGAATGAACGCCAGCACGTTGTCCTGAATGGACGTGACCGTCTGGAAGATGCTGACCAGCACGCCAGCCAGCAGCCCCGCGGCCAGCATCGGGATGGTCACGATCACCGCCACTTCGATGGCCTGGCGAATAATTCCCACGACGACGGCATCAGACACAGACAGCCTCCGAACCAGCCGCGGTTAACTTCATACGAAACTCTTCACCAGCGACGACACCAGCAGATTCCAGCCGTCCACCATCACGAACAGCAGAATCTTGAACGGCAGCGAAATCATCGCCGGCGGCAACTGCAGCATGCCCATCGACAACAGCGTTGTGGAGACAACGAGGTCGATCAGCAGGAACGGCACGAACAGGAAGAAGCCCATCTGAAAGCCGGTCTTGAGCTCCGAGATGGCAAACGCCGGAATCACCGCGCGCATCGGCAGTTCGTTGGGCGAGGCGGGGCGCGGCAGATGTCCGAGCTCGACGAACAGCGCCAGATCGGCTTCGCGCGTCTGCCTGAGCATGAAGTCGCGCACCGGCGGCGCGCCGGCGTCGAGCGCCTCCATCACCGTCATGCGGCCGTCGAGCGCGGGCTGGACCGCCAGCGTGTTCACCCGCTCGGCCACCGGGGCCATGATGAACATCGTCAGGAACAGCGTCAGCCCGATCAGAATCTGGTTCGACGGCATTTCCTGCGTGCCAAGCGCCTGGCGGAGGAAGTGGAAGACGATCACGATGCGCGTGAAGCACGTCATGATCACGAGCGCCGCCGGCACGAACGACAGCAGCGTGAGGACGACGACCAGCTGCAGCGGCGCCGAGATGCCGCCGATGCCGTCGATGTTCACGTTCAGCTGTTCTGGCGGAGCGGCAGAGGCGGCCGTAGCGGTCCCGACGAGCAAAAGGAGCACGAGCGCCACGAGGCCAAGCCGTTTCATCGACTCTGAACCTCGGTCGGCACGATCGCACGGGTGGTCTGTGGCGTGAGATCGCTCAGGAACGAAATGGTGGTGGGCGTCAGGCCAATCAGCAGCCGCCGTCCGTCGACGCCGACAATGGCAATCGATCGGCGTTCGCCGAGCGACATCGCCGTTTCAATCGCAATCGTGCCCTTGGGCGCGAGTGACGAAAGCTTCAGCGAGCCGCGGCGCAGCGCCCACACGAACAGACCCAGCAGACCGAGCACGGCAACGAGGCTGCCGAACGCGCGCAGGGTGGCCAGCGCTCCGCTCATCGCTGCGCCTCCGCGCCCGGCGGCGGCAGCAAGCTGGAAATGCGCACTGACGTGGCGTCGTCGTCGATCACGATTTCACCGTTGGCGGCCGGAACGCCCTGAACGGTGACCTGGAGGTCGGAGCCTGCCGCCTGCGTGAGGCGGACGATGCTGTCGCGCTGCAGCTTGAGACAGTCGCGGACCGTAATCGAACCGGTGCCGACGATCACCTCGACCTTACAGGTGACATCCAGCATCCCGGAATAGGCCGCGCTGACGGTGTCAGTACTGGACGACGAAGTCGGAGAAGAGGACATCCGCTACCTCGATGGGCTCGACGATCCTGGCGGCCCGTTCGGCGATTTCTTTCTTGAGGGCGGACTTGCCCTCTACGCTGACGATGTGTTCGGAGGTTTCGCTGGTGAGGAGGTCGACGATCGCCGAACGCAGCCGCATCAGCTGCACCTGGCTCTCGTCGATCTTCTTCGCCTCTTCCTCGTTTCCGACGATGAGGCGCACGCTGATGCGCAGGAAATGCTGCGCGCCCGGGTCGGCGAGGTTCACGACGAACGGCTCGAAGCTGATGATGCCGGTCGGAGCCTTCGCTTCTTTCTTGGACGCGGCATCGCCCGCCGCCGGCGTCGCCGGCTTGCGGAGCGCGAAGAACGCCGCCGCGCCCCCGCCGCCGAGCAGCAGCACGAGGACGCCGAGAATGATGATGAATTTGCCTTTGCCGCCCTTCTTCTTGGCGGGCGCCGTAGCGTCGGTCGGTGTCGGTTGTTTGTCTGCCATGTGCGTCTTGGTCTCCGCCTGAAATGGGCGATACCCAACACAACCGTGGCAAGCGACATGCCGGAGACTTTCCGGCGATTTACGCCAGATTTGCGCTAAACGTTCGGGGGTTGCACAGAGGGAATCGACGGCGGGACGGACGGACATGTCGGAGGAACGACATGTGATAGTGGAATTGAGGACTTAAGGATTTGAGGATATGAGGATTTAGAGGAATTGAGGAATGAGCGGATTTGACCACTAGTTCGCTGCGGCTCCGCTGAATGCTCCAAATCCTCTCCAAATCCTCTCCAAATCCTTCGATCCTCAAATCCTCAAATCCTGAATTTCCAGCGTCAGTTCTTAGGCCCCCACCACCAGGTGCCTTCGCTGGTGAGGACGTCGATGTCGCCGTAGCCGTCGCCGAAATCGATGCTGTCCTTACCGGTGACCTTCGCGTCGGGATAACCGTTCTGTTTCACGATGTCGACGATCTGCTGGAGACCGCTGGACCGCGAGAGGCGATCAAACGCCAGGCTGACGTTCTGGGTAGCGCGCGCGAACACGTACTTCGGCGTCGTATGGGTCAAGGTATTGAGCTTCACATAATCGAAGCCCATCATCGGCTCGTAGACCTTCGCTTCGGCGGTTGCCGAGCGCGGCGCAGCCGCGGTCGCCTCGCTGCCGAGACCAGGCGTGCCGGTGCCTACCTTGCCGAGCAGGTTCTGCAGGAACGACTGAAATTCGGTCCCGTTCAATTTGCCGTCGCCATTGGCGTCGATGCGCTTGAAAATCGTGCTCGCCAGCACCGACACGTTATCAATGGCATTAGAACTCGTAGACATAGATCCTCCAGACCCTTACACAATCACTTCGAACGTCGAAGCATCGTCACGTCGCGGACGCTGCCGCGCGTGCTGTTCCTGTTCCTGTTGATGACGCCGATCCGAGGATCGCTCGTCGGCGATGCGCTCGTCGGTGATGAGCAGTCGATCGAGCGAGAGTCCCTGTCCGGCGAGGCTTTCGCGCAGCATGCCCTGGTTGGCTTCCATCCACGCGCGGACCTGCGGATTCTCGGCGTGCATCGTCGCCGTGACCGTGCCGTTTTCGACACGAAGCGCAATGGACACCACGCCCAGATAGTCGGGCTCGAGATTGACGATTGCCGTGCCGACGCCGTCGCGCATCTGCAGGCGGATCGACTGCACGATTGACGAGACCACGCCATCCTCGTTGGGGAGCGGCGCCGGCGCCGCTGGTGCGGCGGTCGATGCGGTTTTGAGCGTCGAGTCGAACGTCGCCACCGACTGGGCAACCTGGATGGCGGGCGCGGCGCCTTTCGCGCTGCGTCGATCGAATCCGGTCATCGTCGACGATTGGTCGAACCCCTGGTTCTGGTCTGCGAACGCGCCCTTGCCGAGGGCGGCGTGGATCGCGTCCGCGAGCACCAGGCCCGGCACCGTCGGCCGCGAGAGCGCCTGGTCGGGCAGGCGCGCCTGATCCGGCCCGTTCTGTGCCGCGAGTTTCGCCAGCACATCTTCGAGCGTCGTCGAAGAACCGGCTTGCGATGTCGAAGAGTCGGTTGAAGTCGGAATCCCGTTGTCGGCGGCGGGCGCGGCCGATTCCGCGTCGTTGAATCGGGCCAGGAGGTTCGGCGGCAGCTGATCCTCGGTCGCCGCCGAATCGGTCCGCGCGTTGGCCGACCATGCCGGAGTGCCAGCCGCGAACTGCTGCGATTCGAGGCGCTGCAGCACTTCGTGCGCCGCGAGCAGGAAGAGCGCCGCCTCGTTCGCCGGCTTGTCCTTCGCGAGCGCGTTCAAGCTTGGACCGTCGCTGCCGATTTCCTCGGTACCGGAGAACAAGCGGCGCCTGCCAAGGCCGCCGGGCTGAGCAGCCAGAGGATTGGCAACCCGCGGCGTCGTAGTCGGGCCTTCGGCCTGCTCGAGCGCAGTGCCGAACCAGCTATCAACCTCAGTAGCGGCGTCGGCTTCGTTGCCGGCTCCGCCTTTGCGACCTGCAATGTGTCCGGCCGAACCATCCACCGACGGCCCGGCCGGCGAACTACTAATCGATAACGACACGTGGATTCCTTGTCATCGCACCCTAAGCACCTTAAGCACCCGTTGCACCCAGTGCACCTAGTTACTGCTTGAGATTCAGCGTGTCGACGAGCAACTGGTCGGACACGGTGATCATCTTGCCGTTTGCCTGGTACCCGCGCTGCGCGAGGATCATCTGCGTGAGCTCCTGCGCCATATCGACGTTCGATTGCTCGAGCGCGCCGCCGATCAACGTGCCTCGTCCGCCAGTGCCGGCCAGACCGACGTTTCTGGTTCCCGCCTCCGGACTGTCGATGTAGCGGTTCGATCCGATCTTGGTCAGACCTTGCGGGTTGTTGAAGCTGACGAGCGCGAGCTGGGCGATCGTCATGCTCTGCCCGGCGCCGATGGTGGCGGTGATCGATCCATCCGGATTGATCGTGATATTGGTCACCGTGCCCGCGGCCGTGCCGTTCTGGGTGATCGACGAGGTGGCGGAGGGGGAGGCGTAGCCGGTCAGAAGCGGACTGTTGCTGGCATCGACGACCTTCCAGGTCATGGTGCTTGCGATCGCCCCGTTGGTCCACGTCGGTGTGGTAATCGCGACATCGGCCGGCGCCGCACCGTCGACTTGCGTCAGCACGCCGCTGCCGTCGAACGACAACGTGCCGGTCGCCAGCTGAAATGGCGTGCCCGCGGTCCCGCCGCTCACTTGCCCGCCGTCGACCGTCAACTCATAGTTCCAGGCGCCCGGCGCGGTGTTCGTGTACGTCATCGTCGTCACGTGCGGCTCGCCGAGCGAGTCGTAGATTTGAATCGATGTCGTGAAGGTGTCTCCGACAAGCGCCTGCGCGTTCAGGTTCGAGATGGCGGAGAACTGTCCGGTTGCGATCGGGGCGTGGAGCACGCCGGGCGGCACGACGATATCGCCGGGCTCTCCCGTCGTGATGAGCTGCTTGGTCAGCGGATCGATGGCCGTGTAGCCCTGCACTCTCTGACCGTCGGGTGAAATGAGGGTGCCGCTGGCGTCGAAGTTAAAGGCGCCGGCACGCGTGTACGACGGCCCTTCGGAACCGTTCAACATGAAGAAGCCGCTGCCCTGAATGGCGGCATTGGTCGCCGACCGGCTCGATTCGATCGCGCCCTGGCTGAAGGTCGGGGTGATGGCGGCGATGCCGACGCCAAGGCCGACTTGCGCCGGGTTCTGGCTGTCGCTGCCGGCGAGTTCATAGACGAGATCTCGAAACGTCACCTGGCTCGCCTTGAAGCCGACGGTGTTGACGTTCGCGAGGTTGTTGCCGACGACGGCGAGTGCCTGCGAGTTGGCATTCAAGCCCGACAGCGCTGCCGAGAAGGATCCGACTGCCATGAAAGACCTGCCCTTCGTTAGGCGGACTGGTTGTCCGCGATAGTGGTGTTCACGTCGCCCAGGAACTGGGCCATCGACGTCACAGCCTTATTGATGGACGTGAGCTGCTCGAGCGAGCTGAACGTCGCCAGCTGCGCGATGAATTCCGTATTCGATTGCGGACTGGTCGGATCCTGGTTCTGCAACTGCACCACCAGCAGCTTCAGGAAGGCGTCGCTGCCCATCGAATCCGCGCGGCTGGTCCCGGCCTGTGGCGTCGCGGTCGTCGCGTTGGTTCCCTGGGTTGCGTCAATACTCACGGTCTGCTCCTTGGTCAGCCTTCCGCCTCGCGTACTGCAGGGTGGCGAGCTGATCGATGTCTTTCATTTCGCGCTGGCGTTCGGCATCGAGGTGCCGCCGCCATGCCCGATCGCGCAATCGCTCCATCACTTTCACGTGGCGCATCGCGATCTGGAGCACGCCCGCTGCCTTGTCGGCCACCGCACGGAGTTCGTCGTGCTGCCGGCGGCACACGGCCGCGTGTTCCCGCAGTTTGTGAATCCAATTCCGGTACCTGAGCACGGTGCCGACGTCGCAGAGGCTGGCCATCGCCGTCCGGAATTCACGATCGGCGCGCTCGCACGACGCGTCGGCGGCGGCGACGCGCGCCACCGCTTCACGGACCGACTCGGCCGCGCGCACAAATGCCACGCGCGCCGTATCAGCCTGGATGCGGCGCCATTCGAGAATGCGGCTGCCGCGGAAACGAAATGTCACGAAACGGCACCCTCAGTGACTTTGGCGAGGCTGTCGAGAGCGTCGGAAAATCGACACGGCGTATCGGGGCGTTGACAGAGGAAGGCGTTGAGTGTCTCACGACGGTCCAGTGCGGTGTCGAGGCGTGGATTGGCGCCGCGCGCGTAGGCGCCGACGCTGACCAGATCTTCGCTGTCGCGAATCATCGCCAGCCACTCGCGGACCCGGGCCACGCGCGCACGGTGCGCCGCGTCGGTGACGTCGCCGATCGTCCGGCTCACGCTCTGCAGCACGTCGATGGCCGGATAGTGGTTGCGGCCGGCCAGATCGCGCGACAGCACGATGTGGCCGTCGAGAATGGCGCGGACGGCGTCGGCGATCGGTTCGTTGTGGTCGTCGCCTTCGACGAGGACGGTGTAGAGGGCGGTGATGCTGCCGCGCGATCCGTTACCGGCGCGTTCGAGCAAGGTCGGCAACAGCGCAAACACCGATGGCGGATAGCCTTTGGCGGTCGGCGGCTCACCCGCGGCGAGACCGACCTCGCGCTGCGCGGTCGCGAACCGCGTGATCGAATCCATCATCAGGAGAACGTTCAATCCCTGATCGCGAAAATGCTCGGCGATGGTCGTGGCCGCATACGCGGCCCGCATCCGCACCAGCGCCGGGTTGTCCGAGGTCGACACCACGATGACCGATCGCGCCAGACCTTCAGGACCGATGTCGTTGTCGAGGAACGCGCGCACTTCGCGGCCTCGTTCGCCGACGAGCGCGAGCACCACGACGTCGGCTGCGGTGCCGCGCGCCATCATGCCGAGCAGCGTGCTCTTGCCGACGCCGCTGCCGCCAAAGAGGCCGACACGCTGACCGCGGCCGCAGGTCAGCAGCGCGTCGATGCTGCGGACCCCGGTTCCGAGCGGCACGCTGATCGGCTGGCGCGACAGCGGATTGACCGCGCCGCGGTAGAGCGGTGCCTGCTCCGGCGTGCGCAGCGGGCCGCGGCCGTCGATCGGGCGGCCGAACGCATCGATCACGCGGCCGAGCAGCTCGTCGCCGACCGGCACCGACGCAAAACGTCCGCGAGCGACGAGACGGGCACCAGGCCGGACACCGGCGGTGTCGCCGAGCGGCACCGACAGCAGCTTGCCGTCCTGGAATCCGACCACTTCGACCGACAGCGGCTTGTCGCCGGGCGCGCCGAGCACTTCACAGACTTCGCCGACGCGGGCATGCGGCCCCTGCGATTCGATCAGCAGGCCGACCGCGCGCACGACCTTGCCGCTGAGCGGCGTGAGCTGCGTTTCCTGAAGGGCGTTGAAGCAGTGATCGAGCGAGAAGCCGCTATTTGAGGACGATGGCATGGGACGAATCGGAAGGGCCGTCCGAGGGCGTCTCGTCGGCGTCGAGCAGCAGCGCCCGCGCCAGCTCGCGGAACTGCGAATCGGGAGAAACGTCCATGAAGCCGAAGTCCGACTGCACGTGGCAGCCGCCGCGGCTCACCGACGAATCGGCGACGACTTCGACGGCGCCGTTTTCAATCGACGGTTTCGCGCCAATGGCCTGATAGTCGTCGGGGTGCAGCCGAATCGTGGCGACGCCGTATTCGCCGAGGCGATCGAGGGCGACCCGCGCCATCCCGAGCAGAATCGTGCGGTCGAGCGTGATCTCGCGCTGCACGATCCGCTCGGCAATCGCCAGCACCAGCTGGACGGCCTGGCGCTCGGTGCGATGGATCATCTCGCTGCGCAGCGCGCCCAGCTCTTCGATCGTCTGGGCGAGCCGCCGCAGCATGGCGTCGGCGCGGGTGGCGGCGGCGTCCATGCCGGCCCGCTCCCCTTGCGCGTAACCCTTGGCAAAGGCGTCGCGCTCGACGGCGGCGGTATCAATCGGCTCAGGACCGCTCGCCGGCTTGACCGGCCCTCCGGCGGCAAGCGCGGCCTGCACCGGACGCGTGGAGGTGTGTTCCCACGAGAACGGCTGCACCGCCGCCAGATTGGCGTCGTCGACCCGGCGCGCCTTAAACGACATAGGCTTCGCCCGAGGCCGCGCCGGTCACGATGAGACCTTCCTCTTCGAGCTTGCGCGCGATGGCCACGACTTCCTGCTGCGCCTTTTCGACCTCGCGCAGCCGGATCGCGCCGAGCACGTCCATTTCTTCCTTGAGCAGGTCGGCGGCGCGCTTGGACATGTTCGCGAAGAAGCGGGTGCGGATGTCCTCGCTCGAGCCCTTGAGCGCGATGGTCAGCACCTTCTTGTCGGCGCGCTGAATGATTTCGCGCAGCCCGTTGTCCTCGAGATGACGGAGATCGTCGAAGACGAACATCAAATTGCGGATCGAGACCGCGAGATCGGGCGAATCGGTCTCGATGGCCTCGAGTACGGATTTGCTGACGTTGCGTTCCATCCGATTGAAGAGCTCGGCGACCGCACGCACGCCGCCGTGCTGCTCGCGGTTGGCGACACCCAGCGTCTTCAGCCGTTGCTCGATGAGCGCGGAGATCTGCGTGATCACGTCCGGTGAAATCTCGTCGAGGTTGGCCATTCGCGTCAGCACGTCGGCGCGCAGCGTGTACGGCAGCAGCGAGACCAGCTGCGCCGCATTGGCGGCATTGAGATGCGCCAGGATCAGCGCGATCGTCTGCGGATGCTCGGCGAGAATGAATTTGGACAGCTGTTGAGGATCGGCGCGTTCGAGCGACAGGAAGCCCGCGGTGGTCTTCACCTTCGTGGTCAGCCGGTCGAGAATCCGCTTGGAGGTGTCGGTGCCCTTGGCGCGATCGAGAATGCGCCGCGCGTACTCGACGCTGCCCTGCCCGGCGTAGCCATTCTTCGACGCCAGCGCGTTGAATTCGTCGAGCACGCGCTCGCCGGTCTCGGCGGGCACGGTGCCGAGCGACGTCAGCTCCTTGACGATCGCTTCGATTTCTTCTTCACGAAGGTGCTTGCACACCTCGCTCGACGGGTCCTCGCCGAGGGTCAGCAAAAGAATGGCGGCCTTGCGCGCGCCCGACATGGCGACTTGAACTGGCATATCTCAGCGCTCGTCTTCCGCGAGCCACGTGCGCAGCAAGTGCGCGGCGTTTTCCGGTTCGCGCTGGGTGAGCGCCGCGACGCGTTTGGTCAGCACGGGCATGCGCTGCGGTCCGGCCACGGCGAGTTGCGCGTCCATTTCGGCTTCGAGATCCTGAACGGTGCGCGCACCTCCGACGCCGCCCTTGGCGACCGCGGCGGCGGCGTGGCCTCTGGCGATGGCCGTTCCGGGAGTGCCGGCCGCGAGTGAGCCCTTGACCAGCGGCCGAATGACGCCGAACAGCGCCAGCGCCCCGAGGGCGACGATGCCGACCACACGCAACGCTTCCATCACTTGCGGACCGTACTTCTGCCAGGCGCCCGGCGCGACGATGGTTTCGACTGGCGTTTCTTCGAATGCAATGTTCTCCACCGTCAGCTGGTCGCCGCGATCGGCGTCGAAGCCGACGGCCGCCGCCACCAGGCCGTGAATCTTCTGGATGTCTTCAGCCGACCTCGCCTTCGGGGCCGATGCCTGTTGCTGCTGTTGCTGGTCGGCGTTGGCAGCCGCCGCCGGCACCATCGGATGGTCGTCGTCGAGAAGCACCGCGACCGAGAGTTTGGTGACCTCGCCACGGGGCTGCAGACTGTGCCGCGTCAGCTTGCTGATTTCGTAGTTGGTTGTCTCGGCGGTGTGCGCGGCGCCAGCCGGCGCGTTGGTCAGGCTGGCCGCAGCGGCGGTGGCTTCGGGTTTCGCGGGATCGGGGGGCAGGTTGGAGCGGCTTCCCGCCACGCCTTGGGCG
>Ga0310810_10001808_pt1 | contig 22724 bp, 19 predicted proteins | sample NCmetagenome_FD_207641 | JGI IMG/M metagenome (GOLD analysis project Ga0310810, IMG submission 207641) | Soil microbial communities from experimental microcosm in Duke University, North Carolina, United States - NC | ecosystem: Engineered > Artificial ecosystem > Soil microcosm > Unclassified ... | reverse complement strand
GTGAAGGTCACCGGCGACTGCGCCCCGTTCGCTCCGCTCAGCGTCGCGGTGTCGCCCAACGCCGTCGCCGGGCAGTAGAAGCCGTCACCGGGATCCCCCTGGGGGCAGGTCGGGAGCGAGGAGTCCGGGAAGTAGTAGGCGCTCGAGCCGGAGTCGATGACGCTCTGGGAGAAGCTGCGGCCGTCCCGGGTCGTGGTCAGCGTCCCGTCTCCCGGGTTCACCGTGAGGATCGTCGCCGAGCCCAGCTGGTTCGAGTCGTTCGTGCCGATCCCGAAGACCAGCGTGCCACTCACCGTCGGCGAGCCCGGCGCCTGGGGAGCGGGCAGCCGGATCTGCAGACCGTCGTTGTCCGACGGGAGCCTGGCCACCGGGTTCGAGACCTGGTCGGCGACGGAGACGGTGGAGGCCGCGCAGCTGGTCGCGGAGCAGACGTAGTAGGGCGCGGCCCCGCCGCTCGGGACCGAGGTCGCGCAGTACGGGCCGCAGTCCTCGAGGAAGACCCCGACCCCGAGGATGCCGTTCGACCCGAGCGCGGCCACGGTGCCCTCGTCGGGTCCGTTGCCGCCCGAGCACGCATCGGGCGCGGCGCCTGCCGCCGGATCGCCGATCATCTCCAGGCTCAGCCCCGAGATGCGCCGGCCGGCGATCACCACGTCCGCCCGCACCACCGAGCCCCAGGTGAACCCGTCGGCGAAGACCGCGCACTGGAACAGCGGGGACCCGCTGGACGGATCCACCACCGGCTGCGGCGTCACGACGCCGGACATCGCCTCGTGGGCCAGCCGGAGACCGGTCGACCCGGTGTCCACCTGCACGTGGTCGACGTCCTGGCACTGGGTGGTGCTCCCCGGGGTGCAGACGGTGATGGTGGCGTAGAGGACGTTGGCCGCCACCTGTCCGGAGGAGGTGAGCCCCTCGGGGCCTCGGTCCACGGTCACGGTCAGCTGGGTCGGGGCCTGCGCGCTCTGGCCTCCGCTGCCATTGCCGGAGCAGGCCGCGAGCAGCAGGACGGCGAGCAGCGGACGCATCGAGAGGGGGAGCGGCCTCACGCGGGTCCTCAGCGGAGCGAATCCACCGCCGTGCCGGCGGGGACCAGGGAGGGGAGATGGGCATGGCCGGCGAAGCCTCTGGGAAGCTTCACCACCGAGAGCACCAGGTCCGGCGCGTTCACCGAGAGCACGTGATGGCTGGGGTGCGGAGCGCGCGCCGCTTCGAGGTACCGCGCGTAGGAGGGCCCGAGGAGGACGCGGAGGTCGGGCTGCACCCTTCCGGACCAGGTGACGGCGAACACCCGTCCTCCGGGCTCCACGTAGGCCCGGACGGTGGTCCCGTCGGCGGAGACCATCTCGTGGACGTCGTAGCCCTCGCGCGAGGTGATGGTCACCCGCGTCGTCTGGAGCGCGGCGGCGTCCCGGAGGAGCTCTTCCCGCGAGGCGCCGAGCGCTGCCCGCGCCACCGGCGCGTGGAGGAGGGCGAGGACCACCAGCAGCGTGCCTCCACTGCTCACCCTGCGCCGGAGCCGTGCCACGCCGTCGTGCTGCCACCTCGTTGCGGTCCGCATCGTCGACACCCCGCGGAGCAACACCGCTCACGCATCGAGGTCAACGGACCGGGTCGCTCCGATGTTCCGCCGGAGGAACGACGGGGCTCCGGAGCGTTGATCCACCGCTCCGGAGCGTCGCTCTGCGATCAGGGCTTGAAGCCGCCGAGGCTCGGGAAGTCCGAGTTGAAGAAGCAGATCCCCGTGTCGGGATCCCCGGTCAGGGCCGTGGCCCACGCCTCTTTGTTGCAACCCTGATCATAGTGGTAGTTGATGCCGGAGTTCGTCGGCTGCGAGGTCGGATCGCAGTCGGCGTTCGACGAGCACTCCGTGCTCGGGTTGATCGCCTGCGCGGTGTACTGACAGGCGGTGCCTCCCGCCGGCGTGTAGGTGATGTCGCCCTTCCACTCGGTGCCGATGTAGAGCGCCGTGCTGAGGAACGAGAGGTTCGTGACGCTGAACGTGCTCCCGCTCGGCCCGTCGAAGGTGTTCACCGTCGGAAGCGTGCAGAGGTCGTTCTGGTCCGGGTCGGAGCTGCTGAACTTCCCCTTGCCGTACACGCTCGCGGTGGGATCGGGCGGGAACGGCACGGTCGATTCTGCCGAGATCATCGCGATCAGCCCGCTGGCGTAGTTGTCGAAGAACCACTGGTCACCCATGACGGCCGGGCAGGAGGCGGTCGGCGTCTGGCCCGCGGCCAGCGTCATCTTGATCGTGTACGGGCCGTTGCCGGAGGGCTGGATCTGACAGGGCGCCGGCGCCTGGGTCGCGCAGCCGGCGAGCACCGCGGTGACGGCGAGGGACGTCAGGACGAGGAAGCGAGACATGGTTCCGGGAATCCCCTGGAGCGCGTTCATTAGAAGGTCACCCGCAGGCTGAACCGGAACTGACGCACGGCCTGGTAGGCCGTGGCCTGCCCCCAGTTGGGGTTGGTGGCGACGATGATCGGAGCTCCGGAGGGGTCGGGGAGCACGACGTTGAGCGAGTGCGCCTTGCTCGTCGGCAGGCTGCCGTTCCCCTGTGCACACGTGGACGGGTCGGTCGCGCCGGCCGGGCACACACCGGCGAACTGCACCGGGATGGAGCCGTTGACGGCGCCCACGATCGGGCCCGGGAAGTCGAGCGTGTAGCGGTTGTCGACCTGGGTCGGCCGCTGGGAGTTGAAGAGGTTGAAGCCTTCCACCGAGACGGTGATCACCGAGTCCTTGGTGAGGCGGTAGTTGAGACCGAGCTTCGCGTCGAAGCTGGTCACCCACGGCGTCCGGCTCGTCGTCCCCCGCTGGAGGATGTAGACGATTCCGTCGCCGTAGGCGGGATCCGAGCCGAGCGGCTCGATCGGGAACCCCGAGTTCGCGTTGAACGAGCCACCCAGGCTGAAGCTGAACACCGGGGTGATGACGAACTCCTTTGCCAGGAAGATCTTGATGGCGTGCGTCACGTCACCGGCGAGGTTGCCGGTTCCGTTCTTCAGGAACTGCGGGAAGTCGAACAGCGCGGTGATGTTCGGATCGAGCTGGTTCGGTCCGTAGTTCGGCGCGAACAGACCGTCGTAGTTCCCGTAGAGCCGAGACCAGGTGTAGCTGACCTGGGCGAGCCACAGGTCGGCGAACGTCTTGTTGAAGAAGACCGTGACCGCGTTGTACGTGCGCGTGGCCTTGGGGAACGTGCTTCCGATGCCCTCGCCCGGGTTCCCGAGGAAGTAGGTGAGGCCACCGGTGGTCGACATGTCCTCGACCGTCCGCACCAGGTTCCGGTAGGTGTAGCTCGCCCCGATGCGGGCGTTGGCCAGGAGCTCGTACTCGGCGCCGGCGACGACCTCGTCGGTCGATGGCGACTTGAGGTTGGGATCGACCGGAGTCGGATACGGGGCGCCGGTGTTGAGCCAGGACGAGCTGACGAGACCACCGCCGAGCGGACCCGCGGACCGGAGGTTGGCGTCGCAGCTCGCGTGGCCCGCCATCGGATCGCACGCGTGCAGCGCCCGGATCTGGGTCTCGGCGCTGAGCGAGCGATTCGCCGCGTCGAGGGGGATGTTCTCGTAGTAGCGGCCGTAGTTCGCGTAGATCTTCGAGCGGCCCTGCTGCGTCGGATCCCACACCACGCCGATGCGCGGGCTCCACTGGTCGTTGAGCGCCGCGCCGACGCGGCCCAGGTTGTCGTGCATGTTGAGGGTGTCGTAGCGGACGCCCACGTTCAACGTGACCTTGTCCAGGATGCTCCAGCTGTCCTGGACGAAGATCCCGAAGATGTTCGAGTTCACCGTCTTGTCGGTGATGGCCGCGGCCTTCGACGGGTCGATGGTGTCGACGTCGGTCTGAACGCCGTACCGGCGGTAGTCGTAGACGTAGTAGCCGTTCATGCCCGGTGCGCCATCCGCCTGCGGACCGCCCAGCGTGCGGTACGCCGCGAAGCCGCTGTAGGCGGAGACGATGTGGTACTTCTGGTACTGGTAGTCCGCGCCGGCCTTGAGCACGTGGTGCCCGAGCGCCGAGACCAGGTAGGTGATGACGCCTCGACCCTGATAGCTGTCGAGCGTCGAGGTGTTCAGGAAGCCGGGGCCACCGAAGAAGTAGCCGGAGACGGGGCAGCGGTCCCCCGAACCCTGGAACGCAGTGCCACAGGCCGCGTAGACGCTGGACGGGAGCTGCTTGTCCCATGCGGTGATGTTCGAGGCCTGCGACCCGGTGGGCGTGCGCACCGTGGCCACTCCGGCCAGGGTGTTGGGGTTGTCGATGTCGTTGATGGTCGAGCCATCGCCCGGGAGGATGTCGTCCTCCTGGTGGTGCCAGCCGCCGCGGACGTTGATGAGCAGCTTCTTGTCCAGGAAGCTGCCGTTGTACTCGCCGACGATGTCCATGTTGTCGAACGTGGTCGCCAGGTTGCTGGCGTTGAAGGTGGTGTTCGCGTAGCCGCCCGAAGCGGTGATGCCGCGGTTCGCGCTGCCGTACGTCGTCCGGAGCGCGTAGGCGCCGTTCCCGCCGCCCGAGGTCGGCTCACCGCTCACCGAGATCGAGAACCGGTGATCCTGGTTGACCTGGTAGGTCAGCTTGCCGATGTAGCTGATGGTCTTCTCGTCCCCGAAGTGACGCTGGGTCGAGTTGTCGATCGGCGTGACCGATCCGTCCGCGTTCGTGACGTTGAAGCTCCGCGTGTAGGAGTACCGCTGGCGGGCGTAGTCGAACCCGGCGAAGAACCAGAGCTTGTCCTTGACGATGTAGCCACCGAGCGTCGCCCCGATGTCGCCGATGTTGGTGAGGTTCACCGCCGAGCTGATGGTGGCCGTCTGGCTCGCGACCGGCGTCGCTGCACCGGAGAGACCCCCTGGCGTCCAGGTGCCGAACACCGAGCCGTGGAACTCGTTGCCGCCGGTCTTGGTGGTGGCGCTGATCGTGCCGCCGCCGAAGCTCCGCCCGTACTCCGGCATGTAGCCGCCGGTGAGCACGTTCACCTCGTCGATGAAGTCGGCCGGCAGCGGGCTGCCCAGCGTGCCGTAGGCCGGGTTGTTCACCGAGAGGCCATCGATCAGGTACTGATTCTCGGGGGACTGACCGCCGGAGATGGAGACGCCGTACACGTCGGCGGACGCCTGTGGAGCGGCGAGCGCCAGCGAGTCGAAGGAGCGGTTCGCGCCCGCGAGGCCGCCGGGGCGAGCCACCGCGATGTTCCGGATGAAGTCCTGGTCGACGCGCGTGCCGTTGGTGCTCGAGCCCACGTCGATCGTCGGTGGCGATCCGACCACGGTCACCGTCGCCTCGCCGGCCGTCTCGGGGAGCAGCTCGACGTTGAGCCGCAGGGTCCGGTCGGCGCCGACCTCGATGGAGGTCCGGCTGTAGGGCCGGTAGGTCTCCTTCTCGAACCTCAGGCTGTACGTGCCGGGAGGCAGCTGCGGCACCCGGTAGAGGCCCGAGGCGTCGGTGACCACGACCTGTTCACCCTGCAGCGAAGGTGACGTCGCGGTCACGACCACGTCGGCGACCGGCGCCTTGGTCGCGGCGTCGACCACGGTGCCCGTCAGGTTGGACGCGCCGATCTGCGCGAACGTCGTGGAACTGCCCAGTACTCCGAGGAGGAGAGCGATGCGAACGCTCCTCGTCCTCGACCATTGACTTGCACTCACCAGGGACCCCTCCCGCGCGACTAAAGAAAAACGGCGGGATGGTCACTGCGCACGAGGTGACGAGTCAATACGAGTTTTCTCAATATAGATTGATAATCATTTGAATCCGAAAAGCTTGCATCGTTCGCGTTTCCCTCTCGGGAGCTCGTCCGGTTGCGCCTGTGTCTCGAAGGCAACGCTGCACGAGTAAGTGCGATGCATGCACCATTAGGCTGCAGTTAATTCATTAAATCGGATGGGTGCTGAAGCAACGAGGCACCTGCATCACGGAGGCGAGGGAGCCCGGGCTCTGTTCGCGCCGTCACGAGGTCGCTACTGTTCCGCGCCGTGACGGCGGTGAACGAGAGCGCAGCAGCGATCGAGAGCCAGTGCTCGGAGTCCGGATGTGACGGCGAGGCCTTCCGCCGCGGGCTCTGTGTCGACCACTACCGGATGGCCCTCCCGCGGTGCCAGGTGAACGGGTGCACGCGCCCGGCCGTGTCCCGGAAGATGTGCTGGCCCCACCGGAAGCTCTGGGGCGGTCCGGTGCAGACGCGACCCAAGCGGAGCTCGACCGACGCGGGGCGGATCCTCGCCTGGGGCCGCCTCTACATCGCCGCGGACGCCGTGCGGCGGGTGGAGGAGGAGGCGCGGCGCCGGGGCGCCAGCCCCTCGGGGGTGCTCGCCGAGATCGTCGAGCGCTGGGCCCGGGAGAGCGCCGGGGCCAACGAGGATGCCGAGCGGCACGACGAGCTCCCGCTCCGCGCGGCCGTGGTTGGCTCCGCGCTGGCCGACTGAGGACGCCGGCAGGCGCTCGCGGTGGAGACCACGCGGGTCGGTCGACCCCGGTTTCTGCGGTCAGGCGGCGCCGGCGCCGGGCATCTCGCCCAGCGGCCGGAGCAGGACCTCGCGCGGCTTCGCCCCGTCCGCCGGGCCCACCACGCCATCCCGCTCCATCCGCTCGATCATCCGCGCCGCTCGGTTGTAGCCGATGCGCATCTTCCGCTGGAGCATCGAGATGCTCACCTGCCGCATCTCGCTCACCACCGCCAGCGCCTGGTCGTAGAGCTCGTCGCTCAGCTCGTCCTCGGCACCCGCGTCCGCCAGGTCCTCTTCTCGTGGCCGGAGGATGCTCTCGTCGTAGACGGGCTTGCCCTGCGCCTTGAGGTGGTCCACGGCGCGCTTGATCTCGTGCTCGCTGACGTAGGCGCCGTGCACTCTCACCATGTTCGCGCTGGTGGGCGGCATGAGAAGCATGTCCCCCATCCCCAGCAGGGACTCGGCGCCCACCGTCCCGAGGATGGTCATCGAGTCCGGCTTGCTCCGGAGCATGAAGCTGATGCGGGTCGGGAAGTTCGCCTTGATGACGCCGGTCACGACGTCGGTCGACGGGCGCTGGGTCGCGACGAGGAGGTGGATGCCCGCAGCGCGCGCCATCTGGGCCAGCCGCGCGATGTAGGTCTCCACCTCGCGGCTCGCGACCATCATCAGATCCGCGAGCTCGTCGATGATCACCACCAGGTAGGGGAGCTTCTTCAGCTCCTTCGGCTTCTCCTCGACCGCCGCCTCGGCGGGCGTCTCGCTCTCGGACGGCGCGTCGGTGTCGCTCTCGAGGCTGGCGCGCGGATCCTCCGCCGCCGCGAACGGCGACGGGACGCCGAGCGACTCCTCCTTCGCCCGCGCCAGCGCCTCCTCCTCCGACTCGCCCTCGCCCACGTCCACCACCAGGAGTGACGCGGCCTTCTTCGGCTTCGGCGTCTCGCGCTTCCGCTCCAGCAGGACCCGGGCGTCGCCCTTCGCGCTCTCCACCAGCTTGTTGTAGCCGGCGATGTTCCGCACCCCGGCCTCGGAGAGCAGCTGGTAGCGCCGCTCCATCTCCTCCACCGCCCAGCGCAGCGCGAGGGCCGCCTTCTTCGGGTCGGTGACCACCGGCAGGAGGAGGTGAGGGATGCCCTCGTAGACGCTCAGCTCGAGCATCTTCGGGTCCACCATGATGAAGCGGACCTCCTCGGGCGTCGCCTTGAGGAGGATGCTCATCACCATCGAGTTCACCGCGACCGACTTTCCGGACCCGGTGGTGCCGGCGGCGAGCACGTGCGGCGCCTTCGCCAGGTCGAGGACGTAGGGCATGCCCTCGATGTCCTTGCCCAGCGCCATGGTCAGCTTGCTGCTCGAGCGCTGGAAGACGTCCTGCTCGACGATCTCCTTGAGGAACACCGTCTCCCGGTCGCGGTTGGGGACCTCGATGCCCACCACGCCCTTGCCCGGGATGGGGGCGACGATGCGCACCCGCATCGCCTCCATGGCCATGGCCAGGTCGTCTGCGAGCGCGGCGATCTTCGAGACCTTGATCCCCGGGCCGGGCAGGAACTCGTACATGGTGACCACCGGGCCGGGGCGGATCTCCACCACCTCGCCGACGATGCCGAAGTCGGCCAGCTTCGCCCGGAGCTTCTCGGCGGTGCTGAGGAAGACCTCCTTGTCGAGGGCGCTCCGCTCGGGACGATCGAAGTCGAGCACGTCCAGCGGCGGTGGGGTGAACTGCGTCCGCCCGCCCACGAACTCGAACTGGTTCTGCTCCTTGTGCTTCGCGGTCGGCTTGGGCGGCGCCTTCGGCTCCACGATGAGCGGCGCGCGGGTCGGCGCGGGCACGACCGCGGCGGTCCTCGGCTCCGCGACCCCGGCCCCCGGAGCGATGGCCACGGCAGCGCTCATCGCGCCGACCGCGGCCGCCGTGACGGTCGGCAGGGGCGGGGTGACGATCTCCGGCTGCTGATCGCCCTTGCGTCTCCGCCGTGGGGGCTCGGCCGACGCGGCCGCGGCGAGCCCGAGCTCGCGGGTCCACGCCGGGTCGGCACCGGGCGGGAGCGCGGCGGCTCCCGGCTCCTTCGTGCGGTCGAGCGCCCTGCTCTCGGACTCCCGGGCCAGGCGCATCGCCTCCTCGGCCACCGCCTCCGCCTCCTGCGCCTCGGCCTCGGCCTGGCTCAGCTCCTCCTCGTCCGCTTCCAGCTGGGCGAGGAATGCCGCCTCCTCGAGCTTCGCGGCGGCGCGCGACTCCACCCGGGCCGCGAGGGACTTCTTCTGCGCCGCCCAGAGCGCGACCAGCGCGCCGCGGGCCCTCCCGGCCACCTCTCCGACCCAGTGGCCCAGGGCCGCCACCGCCCGGAGCAGCGCGAACTGGGTCGCCACCAGCATCGCCGCGAACGCCACGGCCGAGACGACGATGACCGTCCCCAGCACCTCGAAGAGATCGACCAGCCACGCCGAGACCGCCACGCCCAGCGCGCCGCCGGGCGGGTTGCGCGGATGCAGACCCGGCGTGCCGAGGCCGAGCTGGATCAGCACGCAGGTGGCCACCAGCAGCACGACCGCCGCGAGGATCTGGGGCCAGCGGCGCTTCTCGCGCTTGCCCACCAGGAGCACGCCGGAGACGTAGACCCCCGCCAGCGGAATGGCTGGCGCGGCGATGCCGAGGAGGCCGCCGAGGAGCGCCGCGAGCGCGTGCCCCACCGGCCCCGCGCCGTTGTGCGCCGTGACCCACCCCCGTTCCCTCGACGCGCCGGACGGCGAGCGCCTTCTTGCGCGAGGAGACCTCCTGCTTCGACAGGATCTTCTTCTCCGAACGGGGCCGTCTGGCCGCCATGCCGTACCGCTCCCTCGCCCCCGAGGGGGGCTACCTGTTGCGACCTGAAGCAGCAGTCGACTGTCGAGCCACGGGCGGGGGTGGTCAATTTTCCAGCCCTGTGCCATGCACATCCGGGGCATGGACGTCCGCTGCGAGCGGTGCAAGACGCTCTACGAGCTCGACGACACGCGGGTCTCCGAGGCGGGGACGACCGTGCGCTGCACCACCTGCGGCCACGTGTTCCGGGTGAGGAAGAAGGTCCTCCTCATGACCGAGGCGGTGGACGCGGGCGGTGAGTCCGGCGCCGTTCCGCCCCCCGTGGTGGACAAGCCGGCCTGGCGGGTGCGAAGCCCGAGCGGCCGGGTCATCGCCTTCCGCGAGCTGACGTCGATGCAGAAGTGGATCGTCGAGCGGAAGTTCGGCCGCGACGACGAGATCAGCCTCCACGGGGACCACTGGAAGCGGCTCGGGGAGATCGCCGAGCTGCAGCCCTTCTTCCTCCTGCTCGACGAGGTGGACCGGGTGCACCTCCTGGAGGACCGCCTCCGCCGGGCCGAGCTGCCCGACGAGGCCCCCTCCGCGCTGGAGGACGAGCTGGGGGGCGAGACTCCCCGGGCCCCCGGCAGTCCCCCGAGCGGACCGACGCCCACCCCGATCCGGCTCGAGACGCCGATCGACCCTTCGCCCCCGGCCCCCGCCGAGGCGTCTCCGTGGGCGGCCCGGACGCCCCCGCCGTCCTCCCCGACCCTCGGTCCCGAGCCGCCGCGCATCGGGACGCCCTCGGCGTTCTCGCTGGAGGAGATCCGCGAGGCGACCCGGCCCTCCCCGGACGACCTGCCGATGCCGGAGGGCCCGGTGGAGCCCGGGCCACCCGGGACCGGGGACGAGGCGGAGCAGCCGGAGTTCACCCGGCGGGCGGGGCTGGGCGTGGACGCGGGAGTGGCCGACGACGACGGCTGGGACACCCCGCCACGCCGGAGCAAGGCACCCTGGGTGGCGACGTTCCTGATCGTGCTCGCGGCCGGCGGAGCGGTGGCCGCGTACTTCCAGATCTGGGTCCCGGCACAGGAGGAGAAGCTCCGCCAGGAGGCCCAGCGTGCCCGGCTGGAGGAATCGCAGAAGGCCCGGGATGCCGACGAGGCCGAGGTCCGGGAGCGCGAGCGAAAGGCCAAGGACGAGCTGGTGGCCGGGATGGCGGGGCGCGCGGACGCCGGGGTCGGTACCGCTGCTCCGGCGACAGGCGCCGTCGACGCCGGCACGGGCGGGAGCCCGCCACCCGAGAGTCCACGTGGCTCGACGGACACGCCGCCGCCCACGGCCGCGCCGACCCGCTCCGTCGCGGCCCCCAAGCCCGCGCCGCCGGTCCGTCCGCGTCCCGCGCCATCCGCGGAGCCGCGAGCGCACACCTTCGACGAGTGGATGGCCCTGGCGGACCGCGACCGAGATCAGTCGAAGACCCGCGCGGCGCTCGAGCTGTACGACCGGGCCATCGCCGTCGACGGCTCTCGCCCCGAGGCGTACGTGGGGCAGGGCCGCGCGCACCTCGAGCTCGGAGACCCCCGCTCGGCGATCGCCGCGTTCCGCCGCGCGCTGATGGTCAACTCGCGGTACTCGGTCGCCGAGTTCTGGCTCGGCGAGGCGTACCGACGCGTGGGTCAGCCCACGCAGGCGGCCGACGCGTACGGCCGTTACCTGGACGCTGCGCCCGAGGGAGCCGAGGCGGCCCGGGCGCGAGAGGCCTTGAACGCGCTCAAGTAGCGGGGCAGAAGGGTAGAACCATGCTGGACAAGCCTTCGAAAGAAGAGGACGAGTACTTCGCCCGCGAGGACGTGGAGAAGAAGCGGAAGCTGGCCTACCAGCAGGCCCAGGTCATGGCCGAGCAGCAGAAGGAGGCGCTCCGCACGCTCCACTACATGAAGTGCCCGAAGTGCGGCTTCGACCTGCACACGCTGAAGCGCGGCGAGGTGGACCTCGACACGTGCTTCAACTGCAAGGGCCTGTGGATCGACGCGGGCGAGCTGGCTCACTTCGAGAGGCAGCTCCGGTCGAGCGAGCAGCGTCACGCCGTCGTGAACGCCCTGCTGAACATCTTCAAGAACGACTGACCATGTCGCTCACCCTGGAAGAGGTCCGGCACGTGGCCGGCCTGGCCCGGCTCTCGCTCTCCTCCGAGGAGGAGGCGCTGATGCGCACCCAGCTCAGCGCCATCCTCGACGCGGTGGCCGAGCTCTCGCAGGTAGACACCTCCGCCGTCGAGCCCACCTCGCATGCCGCGGGAGAGGTGGCGCCCTGGCGGCCGGACGAGGTGCGCCCATCGTTCCCGCCGGAGAAGGCGCTGGGGAATGCGCCGGCGACGGTGGGAACGAGCTTCGCGGTCCCGCGCATCATCGAGTGACGTGATGGAACCGACCGAACTGTCCATGCTCGAGCTGGGGAAGAAGCTCGGGTCCGGCGACCTCTCCAGCGTGGAGGCGGTGCGCGCCTGCCTGTCGCGGGTGGACCGCTTCGACGGCCAGGTGAAGGCCTTCCTGAAGGTGGACCGGGAGGGTGCGCTCGCCCAGGCCGAGGCGGCCGATCGGCGGCGCAAGGATGGACGGCGCGCCGGCCCGCTGGACGGGGTCCCGGTCGGCCTGAAGGACCTCTTCCTCACCGCGGGGCTGCCCACCACCGCTGGGTCGGCCATCCTCGAGGGGTTCGTCGCGCCCTACGACGGCACGGTGGTGAAGCTCCTCCGCGCGGCGGGGACGCCCATCGTCGGCAAGCTGAACATGGACGAGTTCGCGATGGGCAGCTCCACCGAGAACTCGGCCTTCTTCCCCACCCGGAACCCCTGGAACCTCGAGACCAGCCCCGGGGGGAGCTCGGGCGGCTCGGCGGCGGCGGTCGCCGCGCGGATGGTGTTCGGCGCGCTGGGCACGGACACCGGCGGGTCCATCCGCCAGCCTGCGGCGCTCAGCGGGATCGTGGGCCTCAAGCCGACCTACGGACGGGTGTCGCGCTTCGGCGTGGTGGCCTTCGCGAGCTCGCTGGATCAGGTGGGCCCGATGACCCGGGACGTGCCGGACTGCGCGGCGCTGCTCCAGACCATCGCGGTCCACGACCCCTGCGACTCCACGTCGGCGCCGATGAAGGCGCCGGACTACCTCGCGGAGCTCGAGGGCGGCGTGCGGGGGATGAAGCTGGGCCTTCCGCGGGAGTACTTCGAGCTGCCGGGCATGGACCCGGAGGTCCGCGCCGCGGTCGAGGCGGCCACCCGCGCGCTGGAGAAGCTCGGCGCCGAGCTCGTGCCGGTCTCGCTGCCGCACACGAAGTACGCCCTGGCGACCTACTACCTGGTCGCCCCGGCGGAGGCCTCCAGCAACCTCGCCCGCTACGACGGCGTCCGCTACGGGCTGCGCGCGGAGGGCGCGGGCAACCTCCTCGCGATGTACGGCCGCACGCGCGATCAGGGCTTCGGGCTCGAGGTGAAGCGGCGGGTCATGCTCGGCACCTACGCGCTCTCGGCCGGGTACTACGACGCCTACTACCTGAAGGCCCAGAAGGTTCGCACGCTCATCAAGCAGGACTTCACGAACGCCTTCCATACGGTGGACGCGGTGCTCGCGCCCACCTCGCCCACGCCGGCCTTCCGCATCGGGGAGAAGGTGAGCGACCCGCTGGCGATGTACCTGAACGACGTCTTCACGCTCCCCTGCAACCTCGCGGGGCTGCCGGGGCTGAGCGTGCCCTGCGGCTTCACGAAGGGGAGCCTGCCAATCGGGCTTCAAGTGCTCGGTCGGCCGTGGGACGAGGCGCGGGTGCTTCGCATTGGCCGGGCCTTCGAGCGCGAGCACGACTTCCACCGGCGTACGCCGCCCCTGAGGGCCGCATGAGCGTCGCCGACTTCCAGCCGGTCATCGGGCTCGAGGTGCACGCCCAGCTGCTGACCCGGAGCAAGATCTTCTGCGGCTGCTCGACCGAGTTCGGCGCCCCACCGAACGCTCACACCTGCGCGGTCTGCCTGGGCATGCCGGGGGTGCTCCCGGTGCTGAACGAGACCGTGGTGGAGTTCGCGGTGCGCGTCGGCCGAGCGCTGGGGTGCCGCATCAACCCGGTCAGCATCTGGGCGCGGAAGAACTACTTCTATCCGGACCTTCCGAAGGGCTACCAGATCAGCCAGTACGACCAGCCGCTCTGCGAGCACGGCGCGCTGGAGATCGACACCGACGACGGCCCCCGGCGCGTCCGGATCCTCCGGATCCACCTCGAGGAGGACGCGGGGAAGAACGTCCACGACGCCGGCGGGGGCGACAGCCTGGTGGACCTGAATCGCTCCGGCGTTCCCCTGGTGGAGATCGTCAGCGAGCCGGACATCCGCTCGAGCAGCGAGGCCGCCGAGTACCTCAAGGCGCTCCGCGACGTCCTGGTCTACCTCGGCGTGAACGACGGCAACCTCGAGGAGGGCAGCTTCCGCTGCGACGCCAACGTCTCGGTGATGCCGAAGGGCGCGACGAAGTACGGACAGCGGGTCGAGCTGAAGAACATCAACTCCTTCCGCTTCGTGCAGAAGGCGATCGACTACGAGATCGGCCGGCAGGTCGAGCTCATCGAGTCCGGCGGCAAGGTGGCCATGGAGACCCGGCTGTTCGACGCCGTCCGGGGCGAGACGCGGAGCATGCGCAGCAAGGAGGAGGCGCACGACTACCGCTACTTCCCCGAGCCCGACCTCCCTCCGCTCCGCATCCCCGCCGGCTACGTGGAGCGAATCGAGCGGGAGCTCCCCGAGCTGCCGCGGGCGAAGCTCCATCGCTTCGTCGGCACCTACGGGTTGCCGGCCTACGACGCGAAGATCCTCGTCGGTGACCGCGCGCTGGCGGACCTCTTCGAGAAGGTCCAGGCGGTGTACAAGGGGCCGGCGAAGAAGCTCTCCAACTGGTTCCTCGGCGAGCTGCTCCGGCTGATGAAGGAGGAGGCCCGCGATGTCGGGGCGCTCCGCTTCACGCCCCCGCAGTTCGCGTCGCTGCTGGAGATGGTCGACTCGGGCGAGCTGTCCAACAACGCGGCGAAGGACGTGTTCGCCGAGATGTTCCGGACCGGGCGCTCACCGCGCGAGGTCGCGCAGGAGAAGGGCCTCATCCAGGTCCAGGACACCGGAGCCGTCGAGGCCGCGGTGGACTCGGTCCTGGCGGCGAACCCCGGCGAGGTGGAGAAGTACCGCGCCGGAAAGAAGCAGGTTCTCGGCTTTCTCGTCGGCCAGGTGATGAAGGCGATGAAGGGGAAGGGCAACCCCGCGCTGGTCAACGCCGCGCTGAAGGCGAAGCTCGGCGACTGACCCGCCTTCTACTTGTGGAAGACGAAGTTGTGCGTGTGGACGAACCCCGGCGTCTCGTCCTCGGACGTCGTGATGGTGACCGAGCCCCCGGAACTGATCGTCTGGAAGTCGGCCTCGGTCAGGGTGACCGTGTGCGTGTGGCTGTCATCGTTCGACGTCGTCTCGGTCCTTCCCGCAGCCGGCGGAGTGCTGACGTCCGCGCTGGCCAGGTCGACCGTGTGGGTGTGATTGAGGTCGTTGGACGAGGTGAAGTGGAGCGAGCTGGATCCGCTGTCGCCGCCGCAGGCCATCAGGACCCGCGCGGCGGGGATCACGAGAAGGATCCCACCGACCCGGAGGATGGCCTCACGACGATTCATCATGGTGTTCATGTCCGGAGGAACCCCGGCCTCCCGGACCGTTGCGCCCGCGCCCTCTCCGTGCGGCCGCGGAGTGGCATGAGAACCCGGGCCTTGCACGGTTCCGGGCCCCCGGTGGCAAGCTGCCCGCTCGCCGGCGTCTGCCTTGACTTCCAGGGGGTTGCGGGCTATCCGTCCGGCCCTTTCACGACAGGGGCAAGGTCCAGATGTACGCAGTCATCCGCACCGGCGGGAAGCAATACCGCGTCGCCGAGGGCGACGTCGTCCGCATCGAGAAGGTTCCCGGCGAGGTCGGCACCGAGATCACGTTCGCCGAGGTGCTCTGGCTGGGCGGGACGGAGTCCCCGAAGGCCGGCCGTCCGCTGGTCGAGGGGGCGAAGGTGGTGGGGAAGATCCTCGCCCAGGACCGCTATCGCCGCGTCCTGCACTTCCGGAAGGAGAAGGAAGGCTGGACCCGCCGGAAGGGACATCGGCAGCCCTACACCGAAGTGAAGGTCGTCTCGGTCGCGGGCTGATCCGCGCCCCACCAGGAATCGAACCATGGCTCACAAGAAGGGACAGGGCAGCTCGCGCAACGGGCGCGACTCCGGCGGACAGCGCCGCGGGGTGAAGGTGTACGGCGGCGAGTCCGTGAACGCCGGCAGCATCCTCGTCCGCCAGCTCGGCACCGTCATCCACCCGGGCTCCAACGTCCGCCTCGGCCGCGACTACACGCTCTACGCCACGGTGGACGGCGTCGTGAAGTACGAGCGGCTGGGCAGGGACCGGAAGAAGGTCTCGGTCTACCCCCAGGCGCCCGCGAGCGCCTGATCCGTCGGGCCGGCCCGTCCGGCCCTCGGCACCCCGAGCGGGCCCGCGCACCCTCCGCCCGAGGGACGCCGGCCCGCTTCGACGTTTCGGAGGAGGCTCCTGCCGTGAAGTTCGTCGACCAGGTCTCCATCCAGGCGAAGGCCGGGGATGGTGGAAACGGCGCCGTCGCCTTCCGCCGGGAGAAGTTCATCGAGCGCGGGGGACCCTCCGGCGGGGACGGCGGAAACGGCGGCTCGGTGGTGTTCGAGGCGGACACCGGCCTGACCACTCTCCTCGACTACCGCTACCAGCAACACCACCGCGCGCGAAACGGGCAGCACGGGATGGGCAGCGACATGAACGGCGCCTCCGCCGAGGACCTCGTGCTGCGCGTCCCGGTGGGAACGCTGATCCGGGACCAGGACTCGGGCGAGCTGCTCGCCGACCTCGCCGAGCCGGGTGCCCGGGCGATCATCGCCCGCGGCGGGCGCGGTGGGCTGGGCAACATGAACTTCGCCACCTCCACCCGGCAGACGCCGCGCTTCGCGCAGGACGGCAAGCCGGGCGAGGAGCGACGCCTGGTCCTGGAGCTGAAGCTGCTCGCCGACGTCGGGCTCCTCGGGTTCCCCAACGCAGGCAAGAGCACCCTCATCTCTCGCGTCTCCCGGGCCCGGCCGAAGATCGCCGACTACCCGTTCACCACCCTGGTCCCCAACCTGGGCGTGGTCCCGTACAAGGACGGCACCTCGTTCGTGATGGCGGACATCCCCGGCATCATCGAGGGCGCGGCCGAGGGAGCAGGGCTCGGACACCAGTTCCTGCGGCACGTCGAGCGGTGCCGGGTGCTCGTGCACCTGGTGGACCTCTCGGCGCCGGGGGAGGACCGCGCGCCGCTGCGTGACCTGGACGTGCTCGACCACGAGCTGGGGCGCTACAGCCCGGAGCTGGCGAGGAAGCCGCAGATCGTGGCGGCCAACAAGATGGACCTCCCCGAGGCGCGCGAGCGGCTTCCCGGATTCGAGGCCGCGATGGCCGCGCGCGGGGTGAGGGTGTTCCCCATCTCCGCCGCCACCGGCGAGGGAGTCGGGCCGCTGCTCGATGCCGTGGCGCAGGTCCTCTCGGGCGGCGCGCTCCCGACGCTCGGGCGCGCCGAGCGGCCCCGGCGGCGGCCGAGGACCGGGACGACCGGAACGCGCGCTGCGGCCGCGGGCAGCGCGACGCCGGACCCGAAGAATGGCCGCCCCCCGGCGAAGAAGGGCAAGGGACGGACCGCGTCCCCGGGCGCTGCGGGGAGCCGGCGCGGATCCTCCGGCGCGCGCGGCGGGGCGAGGAAGGGCTCTGCGCGATCGTCCCGGCGTCCGGCGAGGAAGGGCACCCGGTGAAGCGCACGCCCCCAGCGGGCGGCTCGCGTCGCACTCCGCCGGAGGCGAACACGCTCCTCCTCCCGCCCCGGCGGGAGAAGGTGGACGCGGTCGTCTCGCGTCGGCTGCGAGGGCTCGCCGTGGTGCTCGACCAGCTCGAGGACACCTTCAACATGGCGGCCGTGCTCCGGAGCTGCGAGGCATTCGGGCTCCAGGACGTCCACGTGGTGGAGAACCCGGACGTCCCCTTCGCCCCTCACGACAAGGTGACCCAGGGCTGCGACAAGTGGCTCGACGTGCACCGCCACCGGTCGTTCGCCGCGTGTGCCCGCGCGCTGCGCGCCGCCGGATACCGGATCTGCGTCTCGGCTGTCCGCGAGGACGCCCGGAGCGTGTTCGAGCTGGAGTTCGACCGTCCCCTGGCGCTGGTCTTCGGGAACGAGCGCACCGGAGTCACGCCCGACGCGCTCACCGCCGCCGACGAGGCGTTCTGGATCCCGATGCGGGGCTTCACCCGGAGCCTCAACGTCTCCGCCGCGGTCTCGGCCACGCTCTCGCGGGCCATCGGCTGGCGGTTGGACCACGGTCGGCCTGGAGGCGATCTCGCCGAGCCCGACGCCCGCGCGCTCCGCGATCGCTTCTACGCTCTCAGCGTCAAGCAACGGAAGCGGCTCTTCGGTCGCTGATCGGAGGCGATCGCTTCACCGCTGCTCCTCGCTAGCGCACGACCATCCGGCGGTAGCGGGCCAGGACCAGCATGAACACCCCGTAGGCGGCGAGCCCGAGCGCGACCGCACCGAAGAGCCACCTGCCCTCCGGCTGATGGGCGATCTCCCGGAGCGCGCCGCCGATCCCGCGGGCGTCACGCGGGTTGGCGTGGAGTCCCGCGCTGATCAGGAAGCCTCCGATGAGGAAGAGCACCACGCCGCGGGCGAGGTAGCCCAGGCGCCCGAGCCACGTGACCCAGGCACGGGCCCCCGCAGACAGGGACCCGAGGTTGAGGAGGAAGCTCGCCCGCGCGGCGATGACGAGCTGCGCGACGCCGACGCCGATGACGACCGCGCCCACCGCGCAGACCAGCCACGCCCCGTGGGGGAACGAGAGCAGCCAGGCGGCCTGATCGCGCGACACGGCCTCGTCGCCCCGGGGCCGGAGCCCCCGGACGAGCTCCACCGCGGTCCACGCCAGGACGCCGTGGATCGCTCCGCTGATGGCGTACCCGACGCGGAGGATCATCCCCTTCGGCGAGGTGCCCTGGCTCTCGGTGTCGCGGACCGCCTGGACGAGCCGCCACAGCGCGTATCCGGCGAGCCCGACCGCCACCGCGACCAGGAGGACGTCCCCGAAGGGAAGCCTCTGTGCGTGGCGCATCGCCCCGCGTGAGCCCGTCGCGGCGCCTCCCGCGCCGACCGCCGCCTCCGCGGCCAGCCCGCCCACCCCGAGGTAGACGATGCCCTTGGCCGCGTAGCCCAGCCGGCCCAGCCGCTCGACCCAGGGCGCTGCGCGCTCGCCGCCGTCGCGCAGCGCCCGTCCCAGGGTCCAGCTCTCCGGTCGCGTCATCGTGCCCCGCGCGTGGCGCGGAGCTGGACGATGCGCATCGCCCGGTGCGTCGGGGAGCCCCGGCGACTCAGGCCATGATCGGCGCGAGGGCCCGCGTCACTCGCTCGCCCTGCGCCTGGGTGATCATCCCGGTCAGCAGCTTGGTGAAGCGGGGATGCTGGGCACCGGAGCCGATGTACTGCCAGCGGTAGGCCTTGAGGACGCCCGCCTCGAGCTCCGCGACCTGGGCACCGGTGAAGCGGGTCTCGGACACGTGGCAGAGGTACCGCACGTCCGCCTTCGACTGCGCCTGGAGCAGGCTGTCCACGGCGCCGACCAGGGCGATGAGGTCGTCCACCGCCGCGTCGCGCTGGGCCGCGGTCAGACCGCGGTCGCATCGCGTCCACTCCAGCTCGTCGAGGATCGCGTGCTGCGACTCCTCCTTCCAGTGGAAGAGGAACACGTCCTTGAACAGGGGAGAGATCGCGACGTCGGGGCGGATCGACTCGAGGTAGTGCGCCTGGGTGAACAGCTCGATGTTGCAGGTCAGAGCCAGCACCGACCAGGTGGACTTCCCGAGAACCTGCGAGGCGATCTCGTCCGCGTTCCCCATCGCCTCGTATCCCGCGGGCATGCTCCCGGCCATCATCCGCTCGAGGCGGCGGAACAGCTCCTGGTGCTTGAGCTCCTCCTGGCTGAAGCCCACCATCGCCTCGAGCGCGACCTGATCGCCCAGCCAGTGCTCGGCCGACAGCTCCAGCACCTTGGCGTTGATCCACCGCTCCGCGAGGCCAAAGATGTTGACGTAGGTGCGGCCCTGGATCTGGCTGAGCAGCCGCGCGTCGGCTTCGCTCAGGAACTCGAGGCGGCTGATCATCGAGAGGCCGTCGGGCAGGAACAGACCCGAGTAGTCGAACTCGCGGCCCCGGATGACGTCCTTGTCGATGTCCCAGCGGATCTTCCGGGAGTTCTCGAGGCACCGGCCGTAGCGGCCGTCGATGATGGGAGTGGCGTTCACGGCTGCTGTCTGCATTGCGCGTCCTTCTGGTTGAGGGGTGGGCGGCGGCGCGACTGCCGTCGCTGCCGGCCGCAGGAGCACCGGATGTGCCACCCCGTTGCGGCCATGAACGCCTGCAAATCCGGGAGCTTGGCGCAGTGTCCGGACCGCGAGATCTCGTGAGGACACGATTTCTCGCGTCGAGAGGTTGCGTCGGGCGCAACGCCGGAGACGGGCGCCGGAGCGCGCCATCGACCCTGGCTCAGCGGTGCCGGCGGAGCCGCAGCGCCTTCACCCGCGAGGCGAGCGTGGACGGGGCGACCCCGAGGAGCTTCGCTGCCCCGCCGTCGCCGGCGATCTGCCAGTCGGTCTTCTCGAGCGCGCGCCGGAGGTTCTCGCGCTCGAGCCGGGCGAGCTCCCGCGCGGTGAGCACCCCCGTCAGGTCGGGCAGAGGATGCCCCGCTCCGGTGGTGGTGGTGCTCGCGCCCGGGAAGGCGCGCTCGAAGTTGAGCTTCCCGTCTCGCGCGGTGATGACGGCGCGCTCGATGACGTTCTGGAGCTCGCGGACGTTTCCCGGCCAGGCGTAGGCCCGCAGGCTCGCGGCCGCCCCGGAGTCGAGCGGAGCAAGACGCTGGCCGGCGCGCGCGGCGAACTGTCGGGCGAACCCCTCGGCGAGGAGGACGATGTCGTTCCCCCGTTCGCGCAGCGGGGGCACGGTGAGCGGAAACACGCTCAGCCGGTAGAAGAGGTCCTCCCGGAACTTTCCCTCGGACACGGCGCGGCGGAGGTCGCGGTTCGTCGCGGCGACGACCCGGACGTCCACCCTGCGCGTCCGCGAGCTGCCCACCGGCTCGAACTCGCCCTCCTGCAGGACGCGAAGGAGCTTTCCCTGGAGCTCGAGCGGAAGCTCGCCAACCTCGTCGAGGAAGATGGTCCCCCCGTCCGCCAGCGCGAAGCGGCCCTCGCGACGGGCGGTGGCGCCGGTGAAGGCGCCGCGCTCGTGGCCGAAGAACTCGCTCTCGATCAGCGTGGCGGGGATGGCCGCGCAGTTCACCTTCACCAGCGGCTTGTTCCGGCGGCGGCTGCCCTCGTGGATGGCCCGGGCGAAGAGCTCCTTCCCGGTTCCGGTCTCCCCGAGGATGAGCACCGTCGCGTCCGCCGGCGCGACCTGGCGGACCTCGGCGAGCGCGTGGAGGAGCGAGGCGCTGTTGCCGAGGATCTCCCCCGAGCGCCCGAGGTCTCGGAGCTCGGTACGGAGGTACTCGGCCTCGCTGGTCAGGGTGGCGATCCGCCGCTCCGCCTCGAGCCGCTCGTCGACGTTCCGGAGGATGAGCGTCACGTGCCGCCGCCGGTCCAGCTCGAACAGCGACAGCGTCCCCTCGGCGAGGAAGGTGCCGCCGCCGAGCTTCAGCCCGGTGAAGCCGCCGGGGACCCACGCGCTGCGGGCGTTCTGCGGGCGGCCCTCCAGCTCACGGAGCAGGGTCTCGAGCTTGGTCGCATCGCCGGGACTGACCAGCGCGGTGAGGGGCATCCCGCGGGCGTGCTCGTCGGGGGTCTCGAAGGTGCGCTCCGCGGCCGGGTTCATCCCCGTCACGCGCAGCTCGCCGTCCAGCTGGACGATGGCGTCGAGGGCGCTCTCGATGAGTCCTGCGAGCTGCGCCTGACGGGCCCGGACCTGGCGCTCCACCCGGAGGCGGCGGAGCTCGGCCGCGGCGCGACCGGCGAAGATCTCGAACATCGCCCGGCGGATGGGATCGTCGGGCATCGGCCGCACGTCGAGCACCGCGAGGTGACCCAGCACGCTCCCGTCCACGTCGGACAGCGGGACGCCCATGTAGCTGACCGCGCCCGCGCCCCGGAGGTCCGGATCGTTCGGGTACAGCTCGAGGATCCGGTCGGGGTAGTGCACGAGCCGCCGGTTCTCCACCACCACCTGGCACGGCGTACCGTCGACCGCCTGCTCCCAGCCCTCGATGAACTGGCCGCCGAGCCAGAACGCCAGCGCGCGGAGACGGCGCCGCTGGGGATCGAACTCCGTCACCCAGGCGCCGCGGGTTCCCAGCGCACCTGCCAGGACCTGCACCAGCGCACGGAAGAATCCCTCGCCGATCTCGCTGGCGGTTCCCTCGAGGATCCGGGAGAGCGCGGCCTGCGTCGACGCGTCCGGTTCGCCCTGGCCGGGGGACGGCAACATGGTGGCATCCTGCCACGCCGGCCCTACTTCTTCTTGCAGGTGTCCTCGCCGAGCTTCTGCCACGCGCCCGGCTTGCTCTCCATCTCGGTCATCAGGGTGACCACCGTCGGGCTCTTCCGGGTGACGGTGGTCCGGCTCTTCATCGGCTGGCCCATCATGGTCCCCTCCTCGTTCCACACCGTCGTTCCGTCCTTCGAGCCGTCGGACGTGCCCATCCAGGTGCTTCCCATGTTGTCGAAGCCCGCCTCGACCAGCTTGTTCTTCGCCGAGTCGAATCCCCACTGCATCGTTCCCTTGCCGCCCGCGGGCAGCGCAGCGTTCTTCTCCGTCTTCCACGAGCCGGTGTAGGCGAAGCCGTCGACCGTCGGGGCGATGCGCATCTCGGTCTTCGTCTTCACCTGCGTGCCCGGAGCCTGCGGGTTCTCCATCGAGCCGCTGCAGCTCCACGTTCCGCTCATGTCCTTGAAGGCCTCGGTCAGCGCCGGCGCGGGCTTGGGTGGGGCGGCCTTCGGGGCGTCCTCGGCGAGGGCGGGCGTCGCGACGAGGAGACCCGCCGCGAGGGCCCGGAGGATCGTGCGCATGGAATGCTCCTTCCGGAGGGGGTGGGGCGGAGAGCCTGCCATCCCGGCCGCCCGGGTGAGAACTGAATCCGGATCGGGGTCTGGACGTCGGGACCCATGCATGGCACGCCAGCACTCCATGTCCCTGCTCCCCCTCCTGCTCGTCCTCGCCACCGGGCCAGCTCCGGCCGCCGAGCGCTCGATGGCGCCCGAGGTCAAGGCGCTGGTCGATCGGATGCAGGGCTTCTACGAGCGCACCCAGGACTTCACCGCCGACTTCAAGCAGGAGTACCACTACAAGACCTTCAACCGGACCGTCGTCTCCTCCGGGACGGTGGCGTTCCAGAAGCCGG
>Ga0310810_10001807_pt1 | contig 22728 bp, 23 predicted proteins | sample NCmetagenome_FD_207641 | JGI IMG/M metagenome (GOLD analysis project Ga0310810, IMG submission 207641) | Soil microbial communities from experimental microcosm in Duke University, North Carolina, United States - NC | ecosystem: Engineered > Artificial ecosystem > Soil microcosm > Unclassified ... | reverse complement strand
GCGACGCCATCGACAGGCCCGGAATGCGCGCCAGATAGGGCAGCGGCGGGATGTTCATGATCGACATGCACGGCACCTTCGCTTTTGCGACGGCATCGAGCAGCTCCCGCACGCCGGCCGAACGGTATTGGGGCTCCTGCATCGCGAGCACGATGAGGTCGTACTGCGAGGGATTCACGCCGGCGGTGCCGCCCGCGGTGAGCTTTCCGGGCAGGCGCCGCGTGTTGATCTCGACCAGGCCGTCGTGGCCCTTCACAGGCATGCGCACGATCGCGCCTTCGCGGTTGATGAGGTCGGCTTCGGCCGGCAGGCAGATCAGGTGGCAGTCGTGGCCGGCGAGCGCGAGCTTGGTCGCGAGCAGCGAGCCATACGAGGCACCGAGACTGAGAATGCGATAGCGAGGGGTCATTTTCGCAATCCCGCAATGTGGAATGGGCTGCCGCCCATCGGGAGGTGGAGCCTACTCCTCTCGGCCGCCGATTTCATGTTGCGGCGCCACATTTCATTACATAAAATGCTGCGATGCACATGTCCATCCCTCTCCCGCAAGGCATTTCAGTCTTGGGCCAAATCGCTCCCGAGTTCGCGCAGATCCTGAGCCCGGAGGCGCTCGCGTTCGTGGCGGCGCTGCACCGGCGCTTCGAGTCGCGACGGCAGGACCTGCTTGCGATGAGGGCGGAGAGGCAGCGCCAGTTCGACATGGGCGTGATGCCCGATTTCCTGCCCGAGACCCAGGGCATCCGCGAGTCCGAGTGGAAGGTCGCCGACCAGCCCGCCGACCTGCTCGACCGGAGAGTGGAGATCACCGGGCCGACGGACCGCAAGATGGTGATCAACGCGTTGAATTGCGGCGCCTCGACCTTCATGGCCGACTTCGAGGACGCGAACTGCCCCACCTGGATGAACATGGTCGATGGGCAGGTGAACCTGAGGGACGCGGTCCGAAAGACGATCACGCTCGAATCGGGCGGCAAGAGCTACCGGCTGAACGAGAAGACCGCGGTCCTCATCCCGCGGCCGCGCGGCTGGCACCTCGTTGAGCGGCACATGACCGTCGATGGGCGCCCGGTGTCGGGGAGCCTGTTCGACTTCGGCCTTTTCTTCTTTCACAACGCAAAAGAGCTGATCAGCCGGGGCAGCGGCCCGTACTTCTATCTGCCCAAGATGGAGTCGCATCTCGAAGCGCGGCTCTGGAATGATGTTTTTGTTTTTTCTGAAAACGAACTAAAAATAAAACAAGGAAGCATCAAGGCCACCGCGCTCATCGAGACGGTGCTCGCCGCCTTCGAGATGGAGGAGATCCTCTGGGAGCTGAAGGAGCACTCCTCGGGTCTGAACATCGGGCGCTGGGACTACATCTTCTCGTGCATCAAGAAGTTCCGCGCGAACAAGGACTTCTGCCTGGCCGAGCGGGCGCAAGTGACGATGACCTCGCCCTTCATGCGCGCCTACGCGCTGCTCCTCGTCAAGACCTGCCACAAGCGAGGCGCCCCGGCGATGGGCGGCATGGCCGCGCAGATCCCGATCAAGAACGATCCCAAGGCGAACGATGCGGCCCTGGAGAAGGTGCGCCAGGACAAGCTCCGGGAAGTCACCGACGGGTGCGACGGCACCTGGGTCGCGCACCCCGCGCTCGTGCCGATCGCCAAGGAAGTGTTCGACAAGCACATGCCCACCCCGAACCAGTACGGCAAGCAACTGCCCGAGGTGAAGGTGGCGGCAAAAGACCTCCTGGACTTCCAGCCCTCAAAGCCCATCACCGAAGCAGGCCTGCGCAACAACATCTCGGTGGGCATCCAGTACCTGGGCGCCTGGCTCGCCGGCAACGGCTGCGTGCCGGTCTACAACCTCATGGAAGACGCCGCCACGGCCGAGATCTCGCGCTCGCAGATCTGGCAGTGGATCCGCTCACCGAAGGGCGTGCTCGAGGACGGCCGCAAAGTGACCCTTGAGCTCTTTCGAGCGCTCCTCACCGAGGAGCTCGGCAAGGTCAAATCCACGATGAGCGGCGGCAAGTACGACGAGGGCGCGCTGCTTTTCGACCTCATCACCGTGGGCGAGTACGTCGACTTCCTGACGCTTCCCGCCTACCCGCTGATCGACTAGCGAACAGCTTTTCGAGGCGCCGCACGGTAGCCGCCTCGCCTCGCACGCGCAGCACCGCGCCCTCGGCTTCGGCGTGCTCGCCGAGCACCTGGCAGCTCGCGAAGATCTCGGCACGCTGCTTCTGCTCGCTCCAGGGCAGGAAGAGCTCCGCTTCGACGAGGCCGCGCTGAAAGAACGCGACGATCCTCCCGTGCAGCGCCGCCACGTCCTCGGCGCTGCGCGCGCTCATGACGAGGCAATCCGGATGACGGGCCCGCAGCTCGGTCGCCAGTTTTTGCTGCGCGGCGGCGTCGCCCGCCCGGTCGATCTTGTTGAAGACGAGGAGGCGCGGCACGTCCTTTGCGCCGATCTCGGCGAGCACCTGCTCGGTTACGGCAAGCTGGCGCTCGAAGCCCGGGTCGCTCGCGTCCACCACATGCGCGAGGAGGGACGCCTCCAGCGCCTCGTCCAGGGTCGACTTGAACGAGACCACCAGCCCGTGCGGCAGGTTCTTGATGAAGCCGACCGTGTCGCTCACCAGGATGCGCGGCTTCGACTCCGGGTGCAGCGCGCGCACGGTGGTGTCGAGCGTCGCAAAGAGCTTGTTGGCCACCAGCACCTCGCTGCCGGTGAGCGCGCGCATGAGCGTGGACTTGCCCGCGTTGGTGTAGCCGACGAGCGCGACGCGCGCCAGGCCCTGGCGCTCCTTGCGGCGCGTGCGCTGGGTTTCGCGCCCCGCGGTCATGCCCTCGAGCTCGCGCTTGAGCTCCGCCATGCGGTCGCGGATCTTGCGGCTGTCCAGCTCGCCGAAGGACTCGCCGCCGCTGCGTCCCCCCGTGCCGCTGCGCCCGCGGTCCTTCGGGCCGGCGAGCTTGGACGCCTCGCGCATGCGCGGCGCCATGTAGCCCAGCCTCGCGATCTCCACCTGCGCCCGCGCCGCGCGCGACTTGGCATGCCGGTGGAAGATCTCGAGGATGACCATGGTGCGGTCCATCACCTCGACGCCGGTTTCCTTTTCGAGCGCGTGCGACTGCGACGGCGAAATTTCGTGATCGACGAGGATCACGTCGATTCCGCCCTCGACCAGCGCCTTCAGCTCTTCGCGCTTGCCCACGCCGAAGTAGCCGGCCGAATCGAAGCCGGCGCGCTTCTGCGTGAACGTCGAGACGACCTCGAAGCCGAGCGTCTTCGCGAGCTGGCGCAGCTCCGAGAGCGAGGATTCGAATTCGGCATCGCCGACGCTCGGCAACTGCACGGCGGCGACGATCGCGCGAGCAGCCTTGCTGCGTTTGTCTGAGGTTGCGGCCATCGGGGGGCTGAATTCTACAGAGTCCGCCCGGCGCTGGTATCCTTGGTCGACACGATTTCTCACCCGATGTCGGCCCCGAATTCCCTTGCTTGGAAAGACGACTATCTCCTCGGCTACGGCCCGATGGACGACACGCATCGCGAGTTCGTCGCCCTGGTGGACGCGATGCTCGGCTGCGAGGACCGCGATTTCCTCGCGCGGCTGGAGGCTTTCGAGCGCCACGCGGTCGCCCACTTCGCGGAAGAGGACTCCTGGATGAAGAGCACCGATTTTCCGCCCAAGGACTGCCACATCGACGAGCATGCGGCGGTGCTGCGCTCAGTGCATCAGGTCCTCGCCCTGGTCAGGCAGGAAGGCGACGTTGCCGAGGGCCGGCGCCTCGCCGCGGCGCTCGCCGACTGGTTTCCCGGCCATGCGTTCCACCTCGACTCGGCGCTCTCCCACTGGATGGTGAAGCGAAGCCACGGCGGCAAGCCGGTGGTCCTGCGCCGCAACGTCATCGCGAAGGCGACGTAGGGGCCGGCTCCCGTCTTCTGAACGCCGCAAGCAGCGCGAGGTCGTAGGCAATCTTCAACACGGCGCACGCGACGAGCGGCGCGGCCATCGAGCCGGCGGCGAGCAGTGCCCCGCTCATCGAAGGGCCCGCGGCCGAGGCCAGGCTGCGGGGAACGGCCGTGAAGCTCGCCGCCGCCGGGCGCTCCTCCGGCGTGACGACCAACATGACGAAAGCGCTGCGCACCGGCACGTCCATCTGCGAGAGCGCGCTTCGCGCGAGCAGCAGGCCGAGCGCGACGGCGAGGTTCGGCGCAAATGCGGCTCCGATGAGAAACAGGCTGGACGGAATGTGGGTGTACACCATGGTGTTGACGAGCCCGATGCGGCGCGCGAGCAGCGGCGCGGCGAGCTGCGAGAAGGCTCCCAGCAAGCCGGTCCAGAAGAAAAAGGTGCCCGCCTCCGTCAGCGACATGCCGAAGCGCTGGAAGAGCCACAGAGCGAGCAACGCGTTGACCAGCAGGCCGCCCGCGAAGGAATCGACGCTGAAAAGGCTCGCCAGGTGCCAGACGATGCGGCGCGAGGGGCCGAGCGGCGCGGCGGGCGGCGTGTCGGTCGTGCGCGGCGCCGGAATTCGAGCGTACAGCAGCCATACGGCGACTCCGATCGCCGTGTACAGACCGAACATGGCGCGCAAGGCATCGAGCTTGTGAAGTCCGGCCGATTGCGTGAGCCAATCCGGAATGGCAGTGGCAAGCGCGCCGATCGCCCCTGCAATGGAGCCGAAGAAGCTGTAGCGCGCGAAAGCTGCAGTGCGCGCATCGCCGGAGAGGCTTGCGGCAATCGCGGTGTGCTCGAGCGGCAGGAAAACGCTTACGTCTCCGCCGCTCGGATTGAGCGGGCCGAGGAAAGCAACGACGAGCAGCGGCCAGAGCGCCGTGAGCGAGGCAAATCCCAGTCCGGTCAGCGCCATCAGGGTCGCAGCGCCAAGCAGCAGCCGGCGCAGCGGATAGCGCCCGCCCCAGCGCCCGACGGCGAGCGTCGCCAATGCCGAACCGAATAACGTCGCCGTGCTGAGAAACCCCACGACAAGCTCGTCATGCCCCAGGGCGAGCAGGTAAACCGGCAGGAGCACGGCGACAAAGCCGTCGGCGAATCCGCGCAGAGCCCGAGCCGTCAGGACCAGCGGGAGCATCGAACTACTTCAGGGCGCCGTACGAAAACTCGCTGAAAGCGGTCACGCTGTCGGCCTTGGTCCAGACGCCGATCGCGCCAGGCTTCGGGAAGTGTTCGTCGTCCATCTCGATGCAGGGCTTCCCGTCGAGCAGTACTTTGATGCGCTTGCCGGCGAATTCGACGCGCAGCGTGTGCCAGACGTTGCCGGGGACGGGCGCATCGACGTATTTGAGCGTGTTGCGCCGCCCCTTGGCGGTGTAATACAGCGAAACGTTGTTCTCGAGCGCGTTGGCGCGCGCAACATAGTAGTTGTCGCCATCCTGCCAGCGCCAGACGATGCCGCCGGCCTGATCCTCCCTGCCCTTCTCCGGGCGAAAGCGAACTTCGACAAAACCGTCCGTGATCGAAACTTCGTTCTTTACGCACCAAGGGAATGTTCCCGAACCGCTCTGCCGCAGCACGTTTCTAGAGCCGTCCGCTTCCACGGCCCACTTCGGAGATCCCTTGCCGGTGACGCCGCAGACCCAGCCGGCGGGCAGCGCACCCGCAGTCACGCCGGAAAAGCTGTCCGTTTCAGCGGATGCGGCACTCGTCGCGAGGACCGTGAGCAAGGCCATGGCTGCGGCTCCTTTCACCGATAAGCCTCGGGATTCCAGGTATGAACTTCGTCCTGCCCGTCCCTACACCAGGCATAGAGCGCGTCGTAGAGCACCATCCCGTGCTTGAGCATGTCGTGGTCGTCGGCGATGGTTCGCGACAGCCCGAGCGACAGGGCGAGCAGCCCGGCAGATTGCTTCGTCAGCTCGTGCTGGCCCGTGTCGGCGCCGCGCACGATGAGCGCGAGCTGGGCGAGCGCCGGATCGCCGCCCAGGCCATAGTGCTTGATGAAGGCATCGAAGCTGCAGAGATCGCCTTCGTGGGTGAACTGCACGTCGGGCACGTCATAGGGGACCGCGCCCTTTTCCTTTGCCACCGCTCCGACCGTTTTCGGCGGCACGTAGAGGAATTCGGCGTTCCGATCCACGAAGCGCGAAATGAGCCAGGGGCACGCGATCCGGTCGACTTTCGGGCGCTCGCGCGTGACCCAGCGCGTGCTCGAGGCCCTGGGCTTGCGATCGAGCTCGCCGCCCTCGTCTTTCCAGTGCTCGATGCCGCCCTCGAGAAAGCTCGCGCGGATGCCGGCCTCTGCCAGTGCCTTGGCCACGCCCTGGCTCACCTGGTGGCCGTGCACGCAATACACGACGACGCTCGAGGCGCGCGGCAGCGATTTCGCCCACTGGCCGACCGCTTCGGGATCGCGCCTGAGCGCGCCGGCGATCAGCTCGCCCGATTCGAGGAAGGCCGGGTCGCGGCGCACGTCGACCAGCAGCGCCCCCGGGGTCTTGCGCAACTCGGTGGACGACATTGCCTTCATGCGATCTCCTATGACTTGAGCATCGGATAGATAACGAGGCCGGCGAGCGCCGCCGCCGCGACCACCGCGGGCTCGGGAAGCTTTTTCACCTTGACGAGCAGCAAGATCGCGACGAGCGCGATCACCGCGGTCGGAATATCGATGATGGAACGCTTGCCGAGAACCACGACGGCGCCCGTGATCGTGCCGATCGCGGCCGCGGTCACCCCGCCGACGAAGGCGATGATGGCGGGCTTCTTGCCGTGCTTGCGGAAGTACGGCGCCGGGATGATCGTGAAGAAGTAGCACGGCAGGAAGGTCGCGAGCGCCGCCACGCTCGCGCCCGCGAGGCCCGCGACGAGGTAGCCGATGAAGCCGACCGTGATCACCACCGGGCCCGGCGTGATCATCGCCACCGCGACTGCGTCGACGAACTGGCGCTCGGTCAGCCAGTGATGGCCGTTCACGACGCCGCCATAGAGAAACGGGACGATCGCCAGGCCGCTGCCGAAAACGAACGCGCCGGCCTCGGCGAAAAAGACCCCGATCTGCGTCAGCACGTTCCAGTCGGTCACCGAAGCGACGCTCGCCGCGTTGGGCAGCTCCGCCGCGAGCGCGAGCGCGGTGCCACCCGGCGTCGAGAGCCTGGGCGGCGCTTTTATGAGCCAGACGAGAATTCCGGCGGCGAGGAAGAGGATCACGCTCTCGGACTCGGTGGCGATCGTCCAGGCGGCGGCGACGGCGAAGACCGCCCAGAGCAGCTTGTCCTTGCCGATACTTTTCGTCGTGAGCTTGTAGGCGCCGATCGCGATGATGCCGATCACCGCCGCGCCCACGCCGTAGAAGACGGACTGCATCCAGGTGAGCCCGCCGTAGGCCACGTACGCCATCCCGAGCCCGATAACCATGAAGAAGGACGGCAGCACGAAGGCCACGCCGACGAGCGTGGCGCCCAGGTTGCCGTAGTGGACGAAGCCGAGATAGATCGCGAGCTGCGCGGCGAGCGGGCCCGGCATCAGCTGCGCGAGCGCGAGTCCTTCCTTGTAGTCGCCCTCGGTAATCCACTTGCGCGCTTCCACCAGGTCGCGGTGCATGTAGCCGCAGAGCGCAACCGGGCCGCCGAAGCCGATCGCGCCAAGCTTCAGCATGTAGCCGACCATCTGCCAGAGCGAATACGCCGGCTTGTCGGAGTTGCCGTTCATTCAGGCGGCCCGCCTTTCCGAGAATGCGAACGAGGTTCCGGCATTCTCCTCGATCGCCTTGCGGTAGGCTGCAATCGCCGCGGCAACGTCCTGCAGGCCCGTGCCGGTCGAATCGAAGAGGATGATTTCCTCGTTGCGCGTCCGGCCCGGCTTGAGGCCGGCGACCACCTCGCCGAGCTCGGCGTAAACCGATTCGCGCCGCATCGCTCCCGCCTCGATCGCATGATGCAGATCGCCGATCCGGCAGGCCTGGTCCGTCACGTCGGTGACGACCTTGGCCGCGGCCATGAGGCGCGGATCCATCTCCTGCTTGTCCTCGTTGTCCGCGCCGACGGCGGCGATGAAGGCGCCGGGCCGCACCCAGGCCTGCTCGATGACGTAGCGCTTCGACGTCGTGCAGGTGACGATGATGTCGCTCGCGCCGGCCGCGCGCGCGAGATCGTCGGCCACCGCGACGCCCTTCACCATCGACGCGGCGAACGCCGCGGCCCGGCGCGCCTCCACGTCGTACGCGAGCACGCGGCGCGGCCTGCAAACGCGCAGGAGCGCCTGCAGCTGCGCCGGCGCCTGGCCGCCGCAGCCGACGACGAGCAGCGTCTCGCATTCGCGCCGCGCAAGATACTTTGCCGCCACCGCGCTCGCCGCAGCCGTGCGCAGCGCCGTGATGGACATCGAATCCATGATCGCGAGCGGCGCCCCGTTCGACGCATCTGAAAGAAGAACCGCCCCCTGGATCGTCGGCAAGCCATGGCGCGCGCCATTGCCCGGGAAGTTCGCATTCAGCTTCGCCGCGAAATACGGCCGCTCGAGCGTGAGAAAGCCGGCCTTCACGTGAAAGCTGCCCTCCCCGGCATGCATGCCCAGGATGCCCGGGGGCGGCACTTTGCCCAAGGCAAGAAGGCGGAAGGCCTCCTCCACCGCGGCGATGCAGAGGTCGGGCGTCAGCAGGCGCTCGACCTCCGATCGCGAAAGAAGCAGCGTGCTCACCTGAAGCCGCCTACGGGAACAGGCGCACCGGCCCGCCGGTCGCTTTCCAGCCGGAGTGGCCGCTGTTCATGTACTTCGCGTCGAAGCCCAGCTCGCGCAGCTTGATCGCGGTGCCGCAGCCGACGTGAAAGCCGTAGGCGCAATAGACGACGACCGGCTCGGACTTGGAGAGCTCGCCGACCCACTTGTCGAGCTGCTCCGGGTCGCGCCACTCGATGCCGGCCGCGATGTCCTGCTGGCGCGAGACGAAATGCCGGGGCCGCACGTCGATGACCTGCACCTTCTGTCCCGAAGCGAGCATCGCCTTGACCTCCTCGACGGCGAGGCCCTGCACCTCGCCGAACTCCGGCTGCACGAGCGGCCGCGGTGCGGGCGCCTTCACCGCATCCTCGTAGCGCTGGAAGAGTCCCGGCCAATCGAGGTTGCGCATGAACGTGTCCACATAGGCCTTGGCATTGGCGCCGAAATCCATGTGATACGCGTGCTCGTACATGTCGAGCGCGAGGATCGGCACGCCGCTCGCGATCGCCTGCGAGTGCTCCGAGGCATACTGGTTGATGAGGCGAGCGTCGCGCGGCACCCAGGTGAGGAGCACCCAGCCCGAGCCGCCGCCCAGCGCGTAGCCCATGGCGCGGAATTCGGCGCGCCAGCGATCCATGGACCCGAAGTCCCGCGCAAGCGCCTCGGACATGTCCTTCGCCGGCTTGCCGTCGCCGCCGAGGCTCGCGAAGTAGAGCTCGTGCAGCAGCGTCGAATTGAGCGCGACGAGCTGCTCGCGCTTGAGGCCGTTCAGCACGTGGCCCGGCGCCTTCTCGAAATCCATCGCCTCGAGCTGCTCGCTGATGGCGTTCAGGCGCCGCATCGCGCCGCCGTAGTTGTTCTCGTAGTGGCTCTCGATCAGCTTCGGCGAAAGGCCGTTCAGGGCCCAGGGCTTGCAGTGAATCTGTCTCAGTTGATAGCGCACGACTTCTCCTTCCCGCAAAGGGACTGGAGCAGCGCTTGGGACGAAGCGTCCTCGACGCCGGGTGTCTGCACCGACCCGGCCGGGGAGGTCATCCCCGCGTGGCAAGCACCTTAGGCCCGCGCGCCGGCCTGCGTCAACGTAGTTCTGTACATTTCATCACTTCTTTGTGATAGTCATAACGTCCCCATGAGCGAATTCTCCGCCCTGGTGCTGAGCCTTCCCACGCGCAACTCCACGCTGCGCATGCGCCTTTGGCGCGCGCTTAAGGACAGCGGCTGCGGCGTGCTGCGCGACGGCGTGTACCTGCTGCCTGAAGCGAGCGCCGGCGTGCTCGCCGGCATGGAAGCCGAGATTCGCGGCCACGGCGGCTTTGCGACGACGCTCGCGCTGAAGGCCCGGACGGAGGCGCAGCTCGCCGAATTCCGCAAGCTCTTCGATCGCGGCGCCGACTACGGGGCGCTGGTGAAGCGGATCGAGAGCGCGAAAGCCTCGCTCGCCCGCCTGGGCGCGCGCCGAGCGCAGACCGAGATCCGCCGCCTCGAGAAAGCGCTGGCGAAGCTCGCCGCGATCGACTTCTTCGCCGGCGAAGCGAAGGCGCAGGCGCAAGCGGCGTTCGCGGCACTGAAGTCCGCCTATCAAGCCCTGTACGCCGGCGGCGAGCCGCGTTTCTCGCGCCGCGCGCTGCGGCATCTGGACGCGGCGCGCTACCGGAAGCGTGTCTGGGCGACGCGCAAGTCGCCGTGGGTGGATCGCCTTGCGAGCGGCTGGCTGATCCGCCGCTTCATCGACCGCGACGCGAAATTCGCCTGGATCGCGCGCCCGAGCGAGTGCCCGAAGAAGGCGGTCGGCTTCGATTTCGACGGCGCCGAGTTCACGCACGTCGGCAACCGGGTGACCTTCGAGGTCCTCGTCAACAGCTTCGCGCTCGAAAACGATCCTGCGCTCGCTTCGATCGGTGCGGCGGTGCACTTCCTGGACGTGGGCGGAATCCCGGTGCACGACGCGAGAGCGCTCGAGACGATGCTGAAGGGCGCGAGAGAAAAGGCCCGCAGCGACGACGCGCTTCTCGCGGAGGCCTGCCGGATCTTCGACCTGCTCTATTCCGGCTACGGCGCGGCGAGCCTCGCTTCGTAGGCGGCCCAGCGGTATTGCACGCCCTCCCTGCGCCGGCGGCGCGGATCGCGGTCGGCGCCCGTGTGCAGCACGCGATGGCAAGGGATGGCGAAGGAAAACCAGCTGCGCGAGCACGACTGCGCGACGGCGCGAATGGCCTTGGGAGCGCCGATCGCCGCCGCGACCTGGGCGTAAGTGGATGTTTCGCCGAACGGAATCCTGCGCACCGCGTTCCACACCCGCTTTTGCAGCTCGGTGCCGCGCAAATCGAGCGGCAGCGGGAAACGCCCGCGCGGCATCGAGATATAGCGCGCGGTTTGAGCCACGGCGGCGCGCCTGCCCTTCTCGTCCCGCACCAGCTCCGCCTTCGGGAAGCGCCGCCTCAGCTCCTCGATCAGGCGCACGCCTTCGTCGCGCACGATGATCGACACGATCCCCTTCCTGCTCGAGGCGACGAGCAGCGCGCCGAGCCGGCAGTTGCCCGTGCCGTAGCGAATGACCTCGGGCGGCCTGCGCCGCAGGGGTCCGTCGGTGAACATGGGAAAATCCTATCAGGAGGTCCCGTGATCACGATCCATCACCTGGGCGTTTCCCAATCCGAGCGCATCGTCTGGCTCGCCGAAGAGCTCGGCCTGCCCTACAAGCTCAAGTGGTACGACCGGATGCCGAACAAGGTCGCGCCGCCCGAGTTCCTCAAGCTCCATCCGACGGCCATGGCGCCGGTGATCGAGGACGGCGATCGGGTGCTCACAGAGTCGGCCGTCATCGCCGAGTACCTCTGCCACCGCCACGCGGGCGGCAAGTTCACCGTGCGGCCCGAGCAGCCCAACTATTACGACTACCTCTACTGGATGCACTGGAACAACAGCGCCATGGGCCTGCGCTTCACCAAGTCCGTGCTCGCGGCGGGCGCGACCGGGCCGGTCGCGGACACGATGAACGAGGTCGTGCACCGGCGCGAGGACCAGATGTACAACTATCTCAACCAGCGGCTGGGCGAAGCGCCCTACCTGGCGGGGCCCGAGTTCACCTGCGCGGACATCATGTCGGTGTACCGGCTGACGACGGGCGTACTCTTTGGCGCGCGCGCCATCGACGATCTTCCGAACGTGGTCGCCTACGTGAAAAGGATCGAAGCGCGGCCGGCCTACCGGAAGGCGATGTCGATTGCGGGACCCAAGGCGGTCGCGCCAAGGCAATAGCGCTTCCGAGACCGCGGCGAAGAAGGGCGACGCGCGGGCGACAGCCTCTCGCTGAAGAGGAGCGGTCATCCCGGCCGGGCGAGCGGGAGCTCCACGATGAACTCGCTTCCCCGGTCGCGGCCTTCGCTGCGCACGGTGACGCGCCCGCCGTGCTGCTCCACCAGGCTGCGCACGATCGTCAGGCCGAGGCCGAGACCGCCCGGCGTGCGCGCGTCGGGCTGGCTCTCCTGCGTGAACGCCTCGAAGATCCTTTCCAGCATCTGCGGAGGGATGCCGATCCCTTCGTCTTTCACGCTCACGCTCACGCGATCGCCCTTCTTTTCGGCATCGACCCGGATGCGCGTGCCGCCGCCGCTGAACTTGGAGGCGTTGGTGAGCAGGTTGCCGAACACCTGCGCGAGCCGGTCCGGATCCCCTTCCAGCAGCAGCCCGCTCGATGCGACGTTGATCTCCAGATTCTGGCGTTTGTCGGCGAGCGCCGGGGCGGCAATCTCGGCGCCGCGCAGCACGGCTTCGGAGAGCTCGAGCGGTCGCTTGGCCAGGACGATTTTCCCCGTGCCGATGCGCGACACGTCGAGCAGATCCTCCACCAGGTGCGCGAGGTGCGCCGCCTGGCGCTCGACGACGCCGAATTCGCGCGAGTCGATGCCCTTGCGGCGCATCACCTGCAATGCCATCACGATCGCCGAGAGCGGGTTGCGCAGCTCGTGGCCCAGGATGGCGAGAAACCGGTCCTTCGCCCGATCGGCCGAGTGCAGCTCGGCCGCGGAGCGCGCTGCGATCGCCGAGACCCTCACCGTCTCGCGCAGGAGCACACCCAGCACGAGCAGCACGGCGAGCAGGCCGTAGACGCGTCCGAGGTAGTAGCCGAGCTGGGAGCGATTGACGATGAGCGCCCCGCTGAGCAGCACGTCGATCGTGAGGGCGACGAGCGTCACTGCGAGCCACAGGTCGATGACGCGGCGCAGGCGCGTGTAGCGGAACAGCGCCGCCAGCGCCGCCATGTGGAGCAGGCAAGTCAGCGAGAGCACGAGCGTCGTAACCGGGGAAGACTGCGTGTCGCCGCGCATGAGCGCGGGCATCACGGCGTCGCCCAGGGTCGTGAGCGCGACGGCCGCGAGGGCGAGACCCACCGTGCTCATGACTGCCATCGTTCCCGTGGATCGCAGTGCAGTGTCGGCAACAGCCGCCTCCGCGCGTTCATCCCGCGCGCAGAAGGCATAGGCGCCGATAAAAACCGGGAACACCGCATGCCAGATCACCCATAGCCAGGCGGCGCTCTGCTCGCCGCCGATCAGGATGCCGGGGACATAGGCGTTCGGAATGCTAAGCGCGTGCGCGGCGACGACCCACGGGGTGAAGACGTAGGCGCACGCGAGCACGAGCATGCTGCGCCGGCGCACCTGCTCGAATTGCGCGTAGAGGAGCACCGCGGCGAGCGTGTCGAGGACGAGGATCGCCGTGTCGTAGAGCGGCGCGAACTGCGGAATCGCGCCCGTGATCCGCTGCGCGAAGGGCGCGGTGATCGCGAAGGCGGCGACGGCGACCGCCATGACCAGGAACGCGCGGCGCCGGTCATGCGGCGTCGCGATCGCCGTGCCGAGGACGCCCTCTTCCGGCTGCTCCATCATTGGGCCGCTAGGGATTCAAACGGCCATTTTGCGGGCGAAATATGACGGGGTACCGGGCGACCCGGCCCGAGTGAGCAGTGAACCGCGGACATTCATTCCGGTCCCATCCCGGTAGACGCCATGCGCAGACATTGGGACTTGCTCAAGGCGGCCGTCAAGGGCTGGATGGACGACTATGCCCCCAGCATGGGCGCCGCCCTGTCCTACTACACGCTTTTCTCGCTTGCTCCGTTGCTCATCATCGTGATCGCAGTCGCGGGCCTGCTGTTCGGGCAGGACGCGGCGCAGGCGGAGATCATCACGCAGCTGCGCGCGCTGATCGGCAACGAAGGCGCGACGGCGGTGGAGGGAATGCTCCACTCGGTGCGCAAGCCTGCCGAAGGCGTGTTCGGAACCCTGCTCGGCATCGGCACTTTGCTGATCGGGGCGACCGCCGTGTTCGCGGAGCTGCAAAATGCGCTCGATCGTATCTGGCGCGTGCCGGCGAAGGACAAGGCGACCGGCCTCTGGGGCTTTTTGCGCACCCGCATCCTTTCCTTCGGCCTCGTTCTGGGCCTTGGCTTCATGCTGGCCGTGTCGCTCGTGGCGAGCGCCGCGCTCGCGGCCCTGGGCAGGTGGTGGGGCGGCTGGCTCGAGGGCTGGACTTTCGTCCTGGAGCTCCTCAACTTCGCGGTCTCGTTCGGCATCTTCACGCTGCTCTTCGCGATGATCTACAAGATCATGCCGCGCGCGACGATTTCCTGGCACGACGTGTGGACCGGCGCCGTGGTGACCGCGCTGCTTTTTACCGTCGGCAAGCTGCTGATCGGCGTGTACCTCGGCAACAGCCGCCTCGCATCAAGCTACGGCGCCGCGGGCTCGGTGGTGGTGCTGGTCGCCTGGGTCTACTACTCCGCGCAGATCTTCCTGCTCGGCGCGGAATACACCTGGGCGTACGCCCATCGCCACGGCTCTCGAGTGAAGAAAAAGGTCCCGGAAAAGGCCGCCGCGGCGGACCGTTCGCTAAGCCGCGCCTGAGCGCGCGGATTTCCGCTTTCAAAAGGCCAGAAGTTCCAAGGTTGGCGGAGTGAGAGGGATTCGAACCCTCGATACGGGTTTAAGCCCGTATAACGCCTTAGCAGGGCGCCCCCTTCGGCCACTCGGGCATCACTCCGGTTTCACGGCGGCGGACGAAGTGGGCTGATTTTACCCTGCTATATTCACGGCGGATCATTCAGGGGGAATGCCATGAAGTCCATGCGCCTGCTGCTATGCCTTGCCGTCATCCTTATCGGCGGATGCGCCACGTCGCCGGGCGGCGGCGGACTCGATCGGATCGACACCGTGGTCGTGATCTACGCGGAGAACCGCAGCTTCGACCACCTGTACGGCCTTTTTCCCGGCGCCGAGGGCATCGCCTCCGCAACCGCCGAGCAGAAGACGCAGCTCGATCACGACGGCAAGCCGATGGCGCACCTGCCGCCGACCTGGGATCACGGCAAGCCCTCGGCGCGGTTTGCGACCGAGAAGCTGCCGAACGGCCCCTTCCGGATCGATGCGCCGCCGATCAACGGCCGCCTGAGCGAGGTCCTGCCCAGTCCCTGGCACCTGTACTACCAGAACATCGAGCAGATCAACGGCGGCAGGAACAACATGTTCGCCGCAATGGCGAACGTCGGCGGCTGGGTGATGGGCCACTTCGACGGCTCGCAGATGAAGATGTGGAAGTGGGCGCAGGAATACACGCTCGCTGATCACTTCTTCATGGCCGCGTTCGGCGGTTCCTACCTGAACCATCAGTGGCTCGTGTGCGCGTGCACGCCGCGCGATCCGAACGCGCCGAGCGAGGTAAAAGCGCAGATCGAGAATGGCCGGCTGAAAAAACGGCCGAATTCGCCCGCGAGCGCGCTGAACGGCCCGGTGCAGGTCTTCGACGGACGCTCCTCGCCCGACGGCTTCCTCGTCAATACGTCGCAGCCCTTTCACCAGCCAAGCGGCATTCCGCCGGCGGCAGCGGGCAGCCGCGATCTCGCCGACCCGGCGCGCCATCCCGCGCCGCCCTTCACCGACCGGACGATCGGCGACACGCTCTCGGCCAAGGGCATCTCATGGGCCTGGTACGCGGGCGGCTGGGATGCCGCGCTCGCCGACGGAAAGCAGGATCCCAAAGCGAAGCGGCAGGTGATCTACAACCGCGAGGCGGGCAGCCCGATCTTCCAGCCGCATCACCAGCCGCTCAATTACTACGCGCGCTTCGCGCCGGGCTCGCGCGACCGCGCCGAGCACCTGAAGGATGAACAGGAAATGCTCGCCGCGATCGACGCGGGCAAGCTGCCGCAGGTCGTCTTTTTCAAGCCCGCCGGCCGCTACACCGAGCACCCGAGCTACACCGATATCGTGAGCGGCGACGAGCACATCGCGATGGTGCTCGAGCGCCTGAAGAAGAGCCCGCAGTGGCCGAAGATGGCGGTGATCGTCACCTACGACGAGAACGGCGGCTTCTGGGACCACATGCCGCCGCCCACGGGCGAAGGATGGGGCGATCGCTGGGGCCCGGGCACCCGCATCCCGGCGATGGTCATCTCACCGTTCGCCAAGCGCGGCTTCATCGACAAGACGCCCTACGACACGACGTCGATCCTGAAGCTGATCACCAGGCGCTTCGATCTGGAGCCGCTGCCCGGCGTGCGCCCGAACGCAGGCGACCTCACGAACGCCTTCAACTTCGAGTAAAGCGCTCTCCTAGCGTCCCGAGGACCTCGCCGCCGCCGCGCCCGAGGTCGTGCCGGCCGCGGTGCCGGCCGTTACTGTCGTGCCGGTCGGCGCCGTCGGCGCGGTTCCGGTCGTCGTCGTCGTGGTCGTCACCGCGCCCGGAGCCGCCGTGATCGTCGGAGAGGAGATCGACGGTGCCGGCGTGATGATCGGCGAGGCGGTAGTCGGCGTCGACACGATGATCGGTGTCGTTCCCGTGATCGGCGCCGTGGTGGTCGTCGTCGTGGTTCCCGTCAGGCCCGGCGCGGGCGCGCCGGCAACGGTGCTGCCGAAAGTCGTCGACGGCTGCATTCCGGGAGGCGTCGCGCCAAACGAGGGAGAAGGCGCGCCGGCGGGCGTCGCGCCGAACGAAGGCGACGGCGCTCCCGGCGGCGTCGACCCACCGAGCGGAACGCCTTGCGCCGTCCCACCGGGCAGCGGAGTGCTGACCGGCGTGGCGCCTTGCGGCGTGCCGCTCGGCGCGGTGGTTCCCGGGCCGATCATGCTGGCCGGCGCCGCGCCGGAGGTCTCGACCGGGCGCACGATGCCGAGCACGGCGAGGGTGCGGGCGTCGAGCTGGCCGGTCGCGTTCAGCGCGCGCGAGCGCTGCAATTGCGTCACCGCGTCGAGGGTCTGCGCATTGAGCTGGCCCGTCGCCGGCCCGGGGCTGAAGCCGCGCGCGGCAAGGTCGACCTGGATCTGCCGGATCACGTCCGGCGTGAGCTCGGTGCTTTGCGCCAAGGCGGCCGCGGGGACGAGCGCGAGCGCCAGAAGAACGGGAATGAGACGTCGTTTCATGGTGGCTCCTTCATTCGGAACAAAAATCAGGCCGGCGGATCGATCTTCGGTGCCACCGGGCCGCGCGTGTCGACGGTCGGCGCCGTCGCCGGCCGCGGGGTCGTTTCGCGCTCGACGATGACGATCGCGCTGGGTACCGTGCTCGTACCGGCAACTACGATCCTGCTGGTCTGTGCGTTGTTCTCGCCGGTGCCCTGCGCATGGACCGCTGCGGGCGCGAGCGCCATCGCGAGCAGGGCTGGAATGAGACGTCGTTTCATAGGTGACTCCTTTTCACTGGACGTTCAGCTCCGCGAGCGCTCCTGATCGGCCGGCATTTCCTGCGTCGGGCTCTCGCTTTCTTCCGGAACCCATGCGGTCACGCCGAGCTCGAAGAGCGTCTCCTGGTCGAGCTGCCCGGTCGGCTTGAGGAACTTGTCCTTCTGCGCCTGCTTGAGCGCGTCCTCGGTCTGCTTATTGAACTGGCCATTGATCTCGCCCGGGTAGTAGCCCTCCTTGGCAAGCGCGGCTTGGACTCTCTTCACGGTTTCCGGGCCCTGCGCCGACTGCTGCGTGGTCTGTCGGGCCAGCGACTCGGCCTGCGCGCCCGTGCACGCCAGCGTCGCTCCGAGAAGAATGCCGATGAAAACCCTTTCCGCTTTCATATCATTTCCTTTCCTGCCTAAACGGCCTGCACCGCTTTGGCGCGGCGCAGGTCCGTCGGACTACTCACTTGCTGTAAGAGCCACCGCTCGAGCTGCTGTCGCCGCTGCCTGAACCCGCGCTGGACGGGCTCTCGGTGCTCGGCGTGCTGCCCGGCGTGCCGGTGCTGCGTTGCGATTGCGTGCTGCCTTGCGAGCTCATGCCCGAGGAGCTGCTCGAGCCCTGGTTGGCAGAGCTGCCGCTCGAGCTGCTCGAGCCGCCTTCGTTCACGCCGAGCGCGGCCAGCGTCTGCTGGTCGATCTGCCCGGTGGGCTCGATGCTCTTGTCCTTCTGCGCCTGCTTGAGTGCCTGCTTGGTCTTGCTCCCGAGCTGGCCGTCGGCCGGCCCCGGGTCGTAGCCCTGCTGCGTGAGCGCGGCCTGAACCTGCTTCACGGTCTCGCTGTCCTGCGAGGACTGCGCGTGCTGCTGCGAGCCTTGCGAGTGCGAGCCCTGCGAGCTTTGCGCGCTGGGCGAGCTGCTCGACTGATCCGAGCTCTGCTTCTTCATGTGGCCTTCGTTGGCGTGGGCGCCGGCCGCGGCCAGGCCCAGGCTGGCGATTGCAACAGCGATGAGGCTTTTGTTCATCAAATCGCTCCTTCATGGCGTGTAGTGGAAGGCCCGTGCTGTCGCCCGGCCCCAACGGCGCGCCGCCTGCCACGGCGAGGTTTGCTGCGCAGACCTCCTCCGACGCAAGACCCGTTCCAAGACCATTCCAACAGGCAGCTGGGGAACATGCCTCTCGCAGCGCAGTCAAAAATCCCCCAACGCAACGGAGGTCACTCTATGGAACCCGCTCAGATCCGGCAGAAGCTCTCGCAGCTCGATCAGGTGATCACCCGCGCCGCGCAGGCGGTGCGAGACGATCAGGCCGCCTCGCAGGAGTTGAAGCAATGCGTGCAGGAGCTCGGCACGCAGTCGAAGGAAGCGCAGCAGAACCTGGTCGAGGGCGAGGAGCAGACCACGCTCATCGAGTGCGTCGACGACATGGAAGACACGAGCGACCGGGCGAAGAAAGCCTGCGAGGGCTCGCGGAACCTCAGCCAGCAGACCAAGTCGGCGGTGCTGCAGGCGCACCAGCAGCTCTCCGACCTGAAGCACCAGCTACATTGACGCGAAAGCGTCGCCCCCGCGAACGCGGGGGTGCAGGTTTTACTGCTGTTCCAGCTCGAAGGCCTTGTGAAGCACGCGGACAGCCAGGTCCGCGTGCTTTTCATCGACCACGACCGAGATCTTGATCTCGGAAGTCGAGATCATCTCGATGTTGATGCCCTCCTCGGCGAGGGTGCGGAACATCTTGGCCGCGATGCCCGAGTGCGAGCGCATGGCGAGGCCGACGATGGAGACCTTCGCCATGCGGTCGTCGCCCGTCACCTCCTTGCACTTGATCGCCGGCTTCACCTGATCGTTCAGCATCTTCATCGCGCGCGGCATGTCGGCGCGCCCGATGGTGAAGGAAAGGTCGGTCATGCCGTCGTGGCTCACGTTCTGCACGATGACGTCGACGTTGATGCCGGCGTCGGCGATGGGCCCGAGGATCGCGTAGGCGATGCCGGGGCGGTCGGGCACGGCGTGCACCGTGATCTTCGCCTCGTCCTTCTGGGCGGCGACTCCTGAGACGACGGCTTGTTCCATGGCCATGTGCGGATCTTCCTCGAAGGTGATCAGGGTCCCCGAGCTGCCCTCTTCCTCGACCGGGATCTTCGGGTCGGTGAGGCTGGAGAGCACCCGGGTGGGCACTTTGTACTTGCCGGCGAACTCGACCGAGCGGATCTGCAGCACCTTCGAGCCCGCGCCCGCCATCTCGAGCATCTCCTCGAACGTCACGGTGTGCAGGCGCCGCGCTTCCGGCACGATGCGCGGGTCGGTGGTGTAGACGCCGTCCACGTCGGTGTAGATCTGGCACTCGTCGGCGCCGAGCGCCGCGGCGAGCGCGACCGCGGAAGTGTCCGAGCCGCCGCGGCCGAGCGTGGTGATGCTGCCCTCGGCGTCCACGCCCTGGAAGCCGGCGACCACCGCGACGCAGCCGTTCTCCAGGTCCTGCCGCAGGCGCACCTCGTCGATTTTCGTGATGCGCGCGCGCGTGAACGCGGAATCGGTGAGCACGCGCACCTGCCAGCCCGTGTAGCTCTTCGCCTTCACGCCGAGCGCAAGAAGCGCCATCGCGAGCAGGCCCACCGTGACCTGCTCGCCGGTCGAGGCGACCACGTCGAGCTCGCGCGGGTCGGGGTGCTCGTGCAAAAGCGCCGCAAGGCCGAGCAGGCGGTTGGTCTCGCCCGCCATCGCCGAGGGCACGACCACGAGCCGATGCCCCGCCGCGCGCCACTTGGCGACGCGCGAGGCGACGTTGCGGATGCGCTCGATCGAGCCGACCGACGTGCCGCCGAATTTTTGGACGATGAGCGCCAAGGGAACGGAGCGGGAAAGTAGGAACCGGAGAGCGCGGAATTTTACCGGATGGTGCTAGACTCACCGCGCCGTGGCGACACTGCTCGAAGTCCATGACCTGAGAACGACCTTCACGACCTCCGCGGGGCGCGTGCAGGCGGTCGACGGCGTCTCCTGGGACATCGCCGAGGGCGAGACGGTGGCCCTCGTCGGCGAATCGGGTTGCGGCAAGTCGGTCTCGGCGCTCTCGATCATGCGCCTGGTCTCGGCGCCGGCCGGGCGGATCGACGGCGGGCGCATCCTCTTCAAGGGCCGCGACCTGCTGCAGCTCTCGGAATCCGAGATGCAGCACGTGCGCGGAAAAGAGATCGCGATGGTCTTCCAGGAGCCGATGACCTCGCTCAACCCGGTGCTCACGATCGGCCGCCAGCTCACCGAAGGGCTGGAAATCCACATGAAGATGGACAAGGCGGCGGCCAGGGCGCGCGCGATCGAGCTCCTCGGCATGGTGGGCATCCCGGATCCGGAGCGGCGCCTTGCCCAGTACCCGCACCAGTTCTCCGGCGGCATGCGCCAGCGCATGATGATCGCCATGGCGCTCGCCTGCAATCCGTCGCTGATCCTGGCGGACGAGCCGACCACCGCGCTCGACGTCACCATCCAGGCGCAGATCCTCGAGCTCATGCGCTCGCTCTCGCGCAAGCTCGGCGTCGCGATGCTCATCATCACGCACAACCTCGGCGTGGTCGCGCGCTACGCCGACCGCGTGAACGTCATGTACGCGGGCCGCATCATCGAGCGCGCCACCGCGGCCGAGCTCTACGCCAACCCGCGCCACCCCTATACGCTCGGCCTTTTGCGCTCGGTGCCCCGGCTGGACGAGCCGCGCCGCGCGCGCCTCGATCCGATCCAGGGGCAGCCCCCGGACCTCACGCGCCTGCCGAAAGGCTGCGCCTTCACGCCGCGCTGCGCCTTTCGAGTCGCGCGCTGCGAGCAGGAAGCCCCGCCGCTGGAAACCGTGAATTCGGGCCACGTCTCGGCGTGCTGGGAATGGCCGCGCCTCACCCGGCAGGACGCCGCATGACGGAAGCCTTGCTGCAGGTTCAGGGCCTGAAAAAGCACTTCGAGGTGGGCGGCGGCATGATGTCGGGCCCGCCGGCCACGGTGCGCGCGGTCGACGGCGTGGACTTCACCATCAAGCGCGGCGAGACGCTCGGGCTCGTGGGCGAATCCGGCTGCGGCAAGACCACCACCGGGCGCTGCGTGCTGCGCCTGGAAAAGCCCACCGACGGCACGATCACGTTCGAGGGCAAGGACATCACCGGCATGAGCGAGGGCGAGCTGCGCTCGGTGCGCCGGCGCATGCAGGTGATCTTCCAGGACCCCTACGCCTCGCTCAACCCGCGCATGCCGATCGGCGAGATCATCGCCGAGCCGCTCAAGGTGCACGGCATCGTCAGGGACAAGGGCAAGCGCGAGGCGCGCGTGAAGGAGCTCCTGTCGCAGGTGGGGCTGCTGCCGCAGCATGCGAAGCGCTATCCGCACCAGATGTCGGGCGGGCAGCGCCAGCGCGTGGGCATCGCGCGCGCGCTCGCCATGGAGCCTTCGCTCATCGTGTGCGACGAGCCGGTCTCGGCGCTCGACGTGTCGATCCAGGCGCAGATCATCAACCTGCTGGAAGACCTGCAGAAAAACCTCGGCCTCACCTATCTTTTCATCGCGCACGATCTCTCGGTGGTGCGGCACATCTCCGACCGCGTCGCGGTGATGTACTTGGGCAAGATCGTCGAGCTCGCCGACCGCAAGGCGCTCTACGAGGAGCCGCTTCATCCGTACACCAGGGCGCTGCTCTCGGCCGTGCCGATCCCGGATCCGAGATTGGAGGCGAAGCGCGAGCGCATGGTGCTGCGAGGCGAGGTGCCGAGCCCGCTCAACCCGCCGGCAGGCTGCGTTTTCCATCCCCGCTGCCCGATCGCGGTGGATCGCTGCAGTGCAGAAATTCCGCCTTTGCGCGAGATCAAGCCCGGCCATTGGGCGGCGTGCCACCTCGCGTGAGCCCCGATTGCTTGATCTGAGCGCTTGACAGGGTTCCGGCGCGGAACTTAAGTTGCAAAACCGGCTCAAAACGGCCGGGGAATCACATCTCTGGAGGGGGGTGTCGCATGAGGAAATTCCGCAGCCTTTTCGCGCTCGTGGCCGTCGCCGCGTTCGCGGTTCCGTTTTCGATTCAGGCCCAGCAGCAGCCGCGCTACGGCGGGGAACTCGTCTTCCCGGTGCCGTCCGAGCCGCCGTCCTACGACGGCCACCGCGAGGAGACCTTCGGCCTCATCCACCCGATCGCGCCGTTCTACAACACGCTGCTGCGCGTCGACCCCAACGACAAGAGCGGCACCAAGCCCTTCCCGTCGCTCGCCGAAAAATGGGAGATGTCGCCCGACGGCCTCGTCTTCACCTTCCAGCTGCGCAAGGGCGTGAAGTTCCACGACGGCTCGGAGATGACCTCCGAGGACGTGAAAGCGTCCTACGACAAGATCATTTTCCCGGGCCCCGGCGTGGGCTCGAGCCGCAAGGGCCAGTATT
>Ga0310810_10001806_pt1 | contig 22730 bp, 29 predicted proteins | sample NCmetagenome_FD_207641 | JGI IMG/M metagenome (GOLD analysis project Ga0310810, IMG submission 207641) | Soil microbial communities from experimental microcosm in Duke University, North Carolina, United States - NC | ecosystem: Engineered > Artificial ecosystem > Soil microcosm > Unclassified ... | reverse complement strand
GTATCCATCATGGGAAATAACTAAGGCACAAACGCCAGCGCGATGAGCGCCGCTACACCAAGCGGCACGCCAACAGTCATCCCGATTTCAAACAGGATTCTCTGCGCCGAGTTGCCGGCCGACCCGGGCCGAGTGGCTGACTTAGCGACAGTCTTATCACCAGCTGCAAACCAGTCCCAGCGGTCAAGATCGGCAAAGAATTCCAGGATGCGCACAGACTGCTCCGCAAGCGTTTCGTGGAGCAGAAGATGGACCTCGAGCCCGTATAAATTCGAGCGGGGCTCAGTGCGCGAGAAATATAGAATGCATATAGACCGTATCGTTCGTTCCTTTGTCTCGCGAATTTCATTGCGTAGGTGCGAGAAGCGTTGTTCCGCCATGTTCAGACATCAAGGCGAAGCAAAGCCAGAACTGGGTGCACGCTCTTGCTGTGGTCTAAACGGAAGGCCGCCAGTTTGTCTTGGAAAGTCAGTAATATGGCGGAGGATCGGGAACTGGGAACAAACACTCTCCGGCAAAGCCTGTGATTCTACGATTCCAGACGTCCTAGCGCCTAAAATCTTGTGACTGGAGACTAGTTCGGGAGGACGGGCTGCGGCCTCCCATGAATGTCTGTTTCTGGCGTGTAGAAGCCACCGACGCGGCCAAGCGTTCGACCGGCTGCGTTCACCAAGCGAAAAACCCTTCGAGGAAAAACTGGGCTATTCAAGACACCGAAGTGAAAACGGCGATGCGGGACGTCACGAACAGACTTGAATACTCCCCCATTTGGGGGAGTTGGCCGCAACTATTGGTCGCAACTATAAATGATGGTGCGGGGTCGGAAGCGGCACGCGAGAGCTACCGATAATTTTTGAAGTGGGGGGCGGATGTCTATCGCAAGGGAGTTAGCGATACTGGCGATCGCCGCGGCGACATTGTCGACTGCACATGCTGGAAGCGCGGTGACGAGCGTGGCGGTCGGACTAAGTAACAAGGATACGGGTGCGACATACTCCGGCACCTATAGTGTTTTCAATTCGGTGGTCAAGATTGTGATCACTCTTCCGGATGCCAGCACCGGCAATTCAGACAGTGGCCAGGCGGCACAAGACACGAGTAATCAGAGCCCACCGCCGCCCAAGAAGGAAAAGAGCGGCGCGACGACGACCGGCGCGCTGTTGCCGATGTACTTGCCGGCGACTTTCGCTCAGACGCTGGCCGCTACGACCGGCACATCGTCGGGCACGGCGCCACTAGCGGCAGCCCCGGTCACCAAGCCCAAGACGAAGGTTAAAACTAAACCAAAAACCGCGTCGCCAAACACGAAGACCGTGGCGGATCAGTGCAATAGCGACCTGAAGGCCTACGCAGCAGCACGGCAAACCGTGATCCGTGCCCAATCCGACGAGATGGTACTCGCGAGTCAGTTGATAGCCATTCACGATGCCGCGAAGCCAGAGGGTCAGTTGAGCGATGACCAAAAAAAAGCGGCGCTGGAGCTGCTTTCAGCCTATCTCGAGAAGTCTCATACCGCGAACATCAAGACTGTCTCCAATGCCGTCTCAAAATGGTCCGCCAAAGCGAGGGATCTGCGGGAGCTTTGCCCACTTAAACTTACTGCCACCATCATCGAAGAGGAAGAGCCGGCAGTAGATCATACATTTCGACTTTATTTTCACCACGACGATTTTTCCAACGACACCATCACGTTGCAGAGTGCGGGGGGCATCCTCACATCGGCAAGCGTCAGCGCGGACGATCAAACAGGCAATATCGCCATTGCCGGAGCAAAGTTGCTCGGCGAAATTGCGTTTTTAACCGGACCACAGGCTGCAGTAGGGTTCGCCGGCGGCGCAGCGACAGCGGCCGCTCTTGCAGGCGGGAGGTTGATGTACAGCACAGCCGATTTGAAGAAGGCTGTCGCTCAACTGAAAGCTGCGACTGATCTCGCTCAGTCGCTGAAGAAACTCAACGGCATTATCAGTGGCCTGGAAGACTATCTGACCATGCGCGATAGTTTGCCTGTGTTGAGCCCGAGTTTCCCGATCGAAATTGATCTTCATATGGGCAGTTTGGACGCGGACGTGAAGGCCGCGAACCAGGAACTACAGGGGGTGAGTCTGGATATTTCGGCGCACTGCGGTGAGTTGGATACTAGCAATCCTGAGAATGGCGATGTCTCGAAAGTCCAGCCAGGCATCTTCGTCTCGTCGCTTCGGCCCTGCACAGTTGAGCTAGACCGAACAAGTGACGTCTTCGGGTTCAGCGTTCTCAAGCGTGTTGGCTTTATGGCGCAGGACGCGCAGGTTGTAACAGTCTTACCATTCGACCGTGGCCTCTTTGTTCTCGACAAGACGACTTATGAGTTCAGCAATGGCCGGCTCACAAAGGTTGACTTGAGCAGGCCAAGCGAAGTGTTGGGTGCGGTATCTCTGCCGCTCGAGCTGATCACCGCGTTCTTCTCGTCGATTTCTGATGGAATCAAGGGCAAGTCTTCAGTTCTCGATGCAGAAACGGCGCGATACAACTCGCAAGCTGCACTTCTCAATGCGAAAGCGGCGCTGATCAAAGCCCAGGCTCCTCCTCCAGCGTCGCCACCATCGAAGTGAAGCACGATGAGTACCCAACGCTTTCTCGTTTTGAGAGTAGTCGGAGTCGCTACACTCTTTTTCGCGGTCTCATCCGCACGGCTGGTCGCAGCGAATAACGATGATGTTGCATTACGCGCTCAGGCGATGGCCGTCGCGACGGTGCATGATCCTAACCATCCTGATGCCGACCCCACCGCGGATCCGCGGTACTATGCAGCGCTACGTTACTTTCTGGCCAAAGGGGCAGACGAGATGGTCCTGCCGCACGGTGTCGACGGCGCGCGCGCGCTCAGGATGCCCTCCGCGGTGCCGAGCACCATGCCGATGCTCAAACTCGACAGTGATCCTGACTACCGAAATTGGCTGGTCGAGCAGCCCGCTGCGAGCGTTCTGAGTGACCAGGGTTTTGGCATCCAAGGCGTCCGCTCAATCGGTAGCAACTTCATTCATCCTGGTGACGGAAACAGCCAATTCGATAGCGTCATACTGCTGCGTGGACCGCGCACCAAATTCTGCTCCGCAGTGCTTTTGAGCAGTGTACTTGCCCTCACAGCAGGGCATTGCCTCTGCCCCTATAGCCCGGATTATGCGGAGATGGGGGACGATCCCTATTTGGCGCCGCCGCCGCAGCCGAAGATTCGGACTAGCTTTCAGGCGGTGGCGCTCGACTGTCTGAACTTGGACGGTACAATGCCTGGAAACGACTACGCGCTTGTATTGCTCGATACGCCAGTCTCGCCGACTCCGGCAAAGATCGATCCTGCGGGCGTCGTCGAGAAACTGACAGCTGGTGGTACAATTTGGGTAGCTGGATATGGTGCAACTAGTGCGGCCGGTGTGGATTCGCCATCTCAGAAGAATTTCATAAAAGCACCAATCGTGTCGCCTTTCTGTGGCCGCGCCGGGCCGCAAGCGGATTCCTCGCTATACAAGTGTTCAACCGGCAACGAACTTGTCTCAACACATATACTAAATGACTCCGGCCAAACAACGTTTGGCGGCCCCTGTCATGGCGACAGCGGTGGCGCAGTCTTTGCCCGTCCGAGCGAAGCCGTAGAGGGAGCTGTTGACAAGCGCTTTTATCTTGTCGCGATCGTGTCACGAGTTGTGGATCCGCATGGTGCGTGCGGTGATGCAACTGTTTACACGCTCCTAACGAGCCAACTAGTTGCAGCCCTGCGGACCGCCGCGTCCCGGGATCTCCACACGCAACTTCAGCCATGACAAGCGTGCGGCGAAAGCTTGGCGTCCTAGCGGTAATATTCCCCATATCCGCGACGGCGGCGGGGACTGTTGTGCAGGCTCTGCCGATGTCGACGCAGATCGTTGCGCCGGCCGTTAGTCCGCCGTCGGCTCCTTCGCGAGCTGCCCCGCTCACGCCGCCGGGTGATGACTGCATCGATCTAGCTGCAACTCAGTGGGCCTCAACCGGTCGAGCCGCGATTCAGGCCGAGATCCAGAAGCGCGTCGATGGCTTCGGGGTCCACGTCGTCCTGACAGTGGGCAACGACTATAGGAATCAAACAGGAACGCAAATCAAATCACTTGCCAACGCCGCAAACGACGCCGCCTGGGTGGCATGGCACTTCAAAAACCTTCACTACAGTGCGCTATGCCTGCAAAACGCGCGCTACAATGACCTCATCGACGCCGCTCTCGCCTTGCAGCGACATCATCCTGAGCAAGGGATGGTAGTATTCTACTTTGCCGGCCATGGATATTCGCTAGGTGATAGCAATTGGATCGTGACTTCCGATCTTGCAGACGGTGACATCTCTGATATCGGCGACTCAAGCCTGCGACCGGCCGAGATTCTGCACATAATGGCCGGCGACCGTGCCGGCCTGTTACTCCTTGACTCGTGTCGGAACGACTTGAGCGGCATGTTGCACGCCGGAACCTTTCACACGAGCGAGGCGATGGCAGCGAACGCCTTTGCCGACTACGCGGCTGATGCCGGATCGACCGCGTTGGACTGGCCGGAGAATCCAGATCACCACGGGCTCTTCGTCGAGTCGTTCGGTGACATGTTTGAAGACAGTGTATTCATGGGCCGTAGCACCTTCCTTCAGCTACTTCAGAACATCAATGGCACCGAAGGAATTAGCGGTCATCCAGGTCAGTTGAACGCCGCAAATGCGTTTGTCGCCGGATACCTCTCGCCGATTGAGGATTGGTCAAAGGTGCTTGAAGACGCGAAGAGTTTCCTTCGAACAGTGAGTGGCGCGCCGCAAAGCGTGCGAGTTGGACCTGGCGGCTCGACTTGTTTGTCGGCAGAAATACTGACCGCAGAAATCCTGACAGTGGATGACAGGGTAATCCCAGGAGGCGATGAAATCATCGCGGCGCGGAAAGATCTTATGGCGTTGCGGGATCACTGTCGGCGGCTATCTGCGAACCAGTCAGCTGCGCCGATACGCTCTTCAACGGAAGTTCCTTCTGTACCGGTCATCCTGAAGTCGACCAGTGCAAATTTCCTCTCCGCCTCAGCCGCTCTGACTGGCGACGTCGCACCAGCTACAACCGGGCGTTCGCTAAAGCTGCAAGGCACGCTTGCGCTTTACAATCTGTTCGGCAGTATCGCGACCGTTCAGGAGACGCCGAATTCGCCTGCGGTGCAGGTCTCTCAGCCCCCGTCTGCCTTGGCCACCGCCTTGCCGCCGATCTTGTCGCTAGCCGGTGGAGAAGCGGTATTTGCGTCCGTCTCAACCGCACCGTCCCTTCTGAAGACAGACACACAGGTCATACTGGATTTCCCAAATCAACAAGGCGCGACTCCACCCAACGAGGTCGTGCAAGACATTTCAAAGTTGATTGATTCGGCGCCTTCGGGCAACGTGTCAAAATATTTGATCGTGTTTCCTCCTACAGGGCAGGGGGCGTCTTCGTTCACAGGTTCTTTGCGGCGCCATCTGATAGAGTTGGAGCAAATCGAAATCACGCTGAATTCCAATGGTGTAAATCTCAATCAAATCGTCGAACCGAACCTATTCTCGCAGCCGATCTTGCCACTTTCGAGCATGGCCGACAGTCAAGTTGTGCTGATACGTGCGGATCCAAACACCGGCGCGCCTGCGACCATCCGCGATTTGGTTGGCGAAAGACGAGACATAACAAATCGTCTCAAGCAGTTGTTTTCCAACCTTGCAAAATCGATCCCAAGTGGAACCATTGGGTCGCACTAGACTGTCTTGAAGGTCCGCGAAGTGGTCAGCGCCGCGAAGGCACTCGAGATTGGCCTCGTGTCGCGAGTGATTCCGGAAGCGGAGTTCGACGCGGAAATTTCGAGCATCGCGAAACGCCTCGCATCGGCGGCGCCGCTGGCGCTAAGGGCGATGAAGGCAAACTTCCTCGCGGCCGAACGCATGGACTTTTGCGAACAACTTCGATCTCGAAAGCCGCGTGCATGTTGACCTTTTCAAGACCGATGACACCCGCGAAGCCTTCCGCGCCAAAGCCGAAAAGCGCGCGCCGTTGTACAAGGGCCGCTAGCAAACCTCATAAGCATCAGCATCGCACTCTTCCAGCACAACGGTCGTGGCCGGTTGAGTGCCGGCTAACCCGCCTCGCGGACCCGCATCTCCGTGCCGCCGATACGTACGGCGGATGTGCCGGTGCGTATGCCCAGCTTCTCGGCACGATCGAGATGACTCTTCGGATGGTGTACAGCCAGATCAAGACCGATGATGCCACCAGCGGTCGTGCCCCTGACGAACTTGACGTGCCCACGATCGACCATCATCTGGGGCGTTGCACCGGGCTCGAGGCGACCCTCGAACAACTCCGTCCAGCGCGTCGCGGTGGCAAGAGGATCTGCGGCAACGATGCTTGAGGCGACAAGTACTAAGCCACCTATCAACGATACATATTTTGATACCATTGCAATTTCCCCCCTTCGCAACAGTTCGCGTGCCTCGCCGTGCCAAAGTCGAATGCGTCATCCAAATGAGTAGCAAGAATAGGCTGTTAGAGTCCCTTGGTCGGTCGCCGGCACGGCGCTCGATCCAAAGATTGGACGCAAATGAATATGATTAACCTTCAGTAATGTTCTGCCCGATTCATTGACTCCAAGGGGTTGCAGGACTGGAGTCGCACACGTGTAAGGGGCGGGGGCCATCCAATGAATTACGATGACGCTGCGCGAGCAGTTCTGGTGCTCGCGTTTTGTGCATTTCTTGCCGAGCCGTCATATGCAAATAACAAAAACGAGCAGCGCCCCGCCCAGCCGCCGCAACGCGCTCCGGCAGTAAATTACGCTCCAAGGCAACCAAGCTTCGCGCCAAGACAGCCGAGTTTCGCTCCAGGATTTCAGGGGGCACCTAGGCAGGGCGGTATGAGCAATCATGCCTTTGGCCCTTCCGCGCCAAACGGTTCGAGTTTCAGTGGTGGATCAAGATCACCACATGTGTTTGGGGCGCCGTCCGGTGGTTTTGGCGGCACGCGAAATGCGGGAGGATCTACCAATAGAACGTTTGGCGGCGAGCGACACTTCGGATCAACCGGAAACGTGGCGGCGACACCTGGGACTCGCGCCTCCGGGTCGGATCGTCATTTCGGCTCAACTGCGGCTGGAGGAGGTTCGTCTGTGCGTTCCCGAACTGGTGGATCGGATCGCCATTTCGGGGCAAGCGGACATGATCGAGGACCTGTTGCCGGAGCACGGACTTTTGGATCAGACCGCCACTTTGGCTCACGGACTTCGCCGGCTGCTCTTCCGCGCCGCGTTGCCACCGCAGGTCACTATTTTTATCACGGTCGCAGTTTCCAGCGTTTTCAGGCGAACTATTATCGGTGGCCACGCGGCTATAGTTACGTCCGGTACGGGATAGGTGGCTACCTTCCGCGCTACTATTGGGTCACGGACTATTACATCACGGACTATGCCTACTATGGCTTGGATCCCGCTCCGTACGGTTTTGTGTGGATGCGGTATGGGCCCGACGTTGTTTTGTTCAATCTGGAAACCGGTCTGATATCGTCAATCATCTACGGCGCTTTTTTGGAAGCAAGCGTCCCCGAGAATGGTGGGGATGATTCCGGCGATTACAACGATGGGGGCGACCAGTGAAGCAAACTTCACTGCTCGCTTGTGCTGCATTCCTCTCTGTCACTCCGGCATTTGCTTCGGGCGTCGACGATGGAAATAGGGGTCTGCAGGCCCTCAATCAAGGAGAATACGACCAGGCGATTTCGTTGTTCAATCATGCAATCAAGTACGGTCGTCTCTCCGACGAAGACAAAGAGTTTGCGTACGCAAATCTGGGTCGCGCGTATTATAAAAAGGGCGACAATTGGTCGGCCATCGTCAATCTTGATACTGCCAGGCAATTGAAACCTGACGACACCGATGCGCAAAACGATTTGCTCGCAGTACTGCAACAAGAGATGCCAGCCGACTCAATTCCGAACCGCCCCAAAGAGAGTTTCTGGCACTCATTGGGCCAAGCTCTGTTGCAAGGTGCGTTGGACGGAATCAAGAACGGGCTTCAACAGAACAACCAACAATAACAAGCACCCCATCCAAAAGGACTCTTTAGCAAGGCATATTCGACCGTTTTCGTTTGCCGAGGTACAAACTTTTGCCGCAGGGGGCCGCGATCGTGTCACTCAGAAAATGCGTTGAAACTGGCCTTTTGTCGCTTGCGATTCTGTTGCTTGCAGCTACCTCATCCAAACCGCTTGCATCTGCTGTTGATGACGGCAACGCAGGGCTTGAAGCTCTTAATAGTGGCGACTTGGATAATGCAATTAAGCTTTTTACGCGCGCAATCAACAGTGGAACTATGAGTCCGGAGGACAAAGAGTTTGCGTACCTCAACCGAGGAAAGGCCTATTTGGCGAAGCGCGACTACAAGCTTGCGAAAAAAGATTTGCGCCTGGCGCTAAAATTGAACCCCGCCGATGGTGACGTTCAGACTGCATTGGATGAAGTAGAGCGCGCCTCCACCGCACACCTGGACCACAGAGCTGAAATAGGCGCAGAGCATTCATGGGGTCTGTTGGGAACGCTTGCAGACCGTTGTTTCTGGCACCCGATGAACGGCAAAAAGCCTCATTACGCGGTCCTTTGCTATAAGTGGGCAGAACCGCAGAAAGTGCTCGATTACACCGTGAGCACCAAATCCGATGTAATTGAGTCTGGCGAATACAAGATCGACTCATCGACGGGAGCCATTGTGGAAGCGGTGGCTCTTGCAACGGTCACGCTGTACGCGACAGCAGCCGGTCGCGCTCAATCTTTTGTCGAATGCACATTCTTCCAAAGTACTCCGTTTAAGTCTGAGTCGACTCTTCAGCCCGACGGGTCGATCATTGTGGGCACAGACAAGTTCGAAAATGGAGCGTGGGTAACCGCGTCAACTTTGACGTACTCTCCTGTCACCGAGGAAGAGTTGGCTGCCGAAGGATTCCGCAAAAAGCATTAGGGATGCTCGCGGCCAAAACGGCATGCGCTATGGCCAATTTGCCTCGACGCATACGCCTACCCCCGAAAAGCCGAACGAACGAGCCAATTGTATTGCGGTTCAATATGTGTAGGAAAAGCCGCCATCCTCGGATTGGGGCTTCGGAGGGGAACCCGCAGCAAAAAAACTGAAGCCAAACAGTATTAACTAGTCGAACTCTTGGTCGACTTCCCGCATCTGATACGGACACCATGTCTATCCGTTCCAATGTCCGCTTTGGGTCGAAAGCGGACAGTCATGCGGTAGTCGAGATTTGACCGGCCTGACTTGCAATTATCTCGTCTACCCAAGCTTTGAATGACTCCTGTGCATTTGGTCTGGCTGCCTTCCACGCCGCCCAGTAGCGGCGCATTCCGGGCTGCATGAAACCGCCCGCCACGCCCGCACGAAAGCTGTTAAAGCGATCTTCGCTGATCAAGCCTTCTTCGTGCTGCCCGAACGTGTCTTCCATGCTGACAACCAGCGCCATGCACCAGTAGCCAAACTGACGCCTCTGCACTTCTTCGGCCGACGGCGTGCCTCCGTTCCCCACAATGATGGCTGCGACCATATCGGCGTTGGTGAACACGCTCGCCATTCCTGTAATTCGAGCCGCATTGCCCTGATGGATGAGTGCCTTCGTATGTTTTGTTGCCTGGTGCGTTTGTAATGCCAGATAGATCAACGATGCCGTCACAGCCAACCCGCTGATGGCCGTGCTGAGGGTGGCGAAGTCTGAAAGTGACATGTGATATCCCCGAAGTTGCTCCGAGAGGCACCATACCGGAATTTGGGAAGGCAGAAGCCCTCAAGCAAAAGCGCGCCTTTCGGAGCAGCATTTAATTCGTAATAGTGTACGCAACAAGAAATCGTACTCCGACGGCAAATACCCCGAGCCCGCCGACCCATTGCATCCAACGCGGCCGCGCCCATCCCGTGAGAAGGATAAGCGGCAATACGAACAGGAGAACGGCATCAGCGGAGATCCACTGCGATCGCTGGCTGAAGACGACGTTCCGCTCGAGGTAGTTGATGGCCATCGCAACAATCCAGAGAGAGATGAAGGAGCCCGCCAGTATCGTCCTGCGTTCTTCGAACAGCGCGCCCATGTCAATCGGCTCGCCGTTTCCCGGTCGTATCATGAGCGTCGAACAGGTGAAGTACTGGACGATCGCGACCGAGAACTGCAGCAGAATTTGGAATACATTCCATTGCTTGATAGCGTGAAGGCCCCAAAAGCCCAGCCAATTCACCGTCAGAATGAGCAATGCGTTGACCATCCAGAGAATGTAGAGGCCCGAAATTCGAACGTGCCGTCGCTCGAGAACGAGTTCATTGGCACTTGAGAGAAGATGCGTCAGGGCGATCGCGTAGACGAACCCCAGCAGAATAGTGACTTGCTCGAACATGCTGTCCCCGGATCACGATAGCAGAAATGTTTAGGCGGCAATCCCGCGTGCTTTCGGTCCTGATGCACCTGAAAGAGACAGAACCGTCGCCAGCACTGCCACGCCACTGACAAAGCTGCCAAGTGTCGCGAGATCGGAAAGTGACATGAAAGCCCCCTGAGTTGAGTGCAGCGCAGATAATAGCCGATTGGGTTAGACCGCTCAGCCAAAGGCGAGTGTCCGCTTTGGGTCGATAGCGGCCGACCAGCGATCCGGTCATTGCGGGTAATGTCGGCTGACTTCCGCCAGGAACAGAGGGTCCATCTTGAGCAGCAACCGCTCCTTCGCTACCGCTAACGTCGGAACACACGATGACGCCCATTCCAAGTGGTTGATCCACAACAAACGCTTCGGCCAACAACGCCTCGCGATAACTGACTTTCTTGTGACAGTGGAACCTTATCGACTTGAGCCAAACCGAATGACTATCTTGCGAATTGTGTACTAGGAGCGCGCAATGTTTTTAGAGGCTATTTCGGCCGTAACACTCTCAACTGGACTTTCGCTAGCGGCGGATACAGCCAATACCGATGACTGCACCACGTTGATGAATTCGACAATCGCGAGTGCTCACAAACCATATACTGCAACGAGCACAACTTCTGGGGGAGGCGCACCAACGCGGCTGAGCCATTCTGTGTCCATTGGCGGAAAGTTATTCGTGGAAATGAATGGTCGTTGGATTCTTTCCAAGATGACGATGAGTGATATGGCGAATACAATGCAGTCTGAAATTAAAACCGCAAAGATGAGCTGCCGGCGATTAGCCGAGGGGAATGTGGGCGGAGAGGCGGCGACAATTTATTCGAACCACGTCGAGAACCGAGGAAATGTCAGCGACAACACCTTGTGGATTTCGAAAGCGACCGGACTCCCACTGAGGACTGAAGTGAAACTCAAGAACGGGTTGGATATCGTGACCGTTTTCGACTACTCCCATTTTCAGGTGCCGGAGAAGTATACCAAGCAGCCTTAGTTCCTTAGCGCAGTGAATTGGACGGGGACCTTATGAAAACAGTTCGCTACACGCTCGCGGTATTGGCCGTGTTTGCGCTTGCCGCCTGCTTTCCGCCGACCACTAGCCGCCCCGTCGGATCCACGGTCGGATTCAAGACAGATCCATCGCTCGAAGGGTTGTGGCAGACGCAGCGGGACGCCGACGGCAGAGTCCTCTACTACCATCTCTTAGATACAAAAAATGGCACGATGTTCGCGGTCCTTGTACCGAATCACGGAGGAGACTCCAACGAAGTAATGTTGAGACTCAAAGTAGCGCGCTTTGGCAATTTCGGATTCCTGAATGTCCGATGGATGATGGATTCCAAACACGAACTGCCGGGTCAGTCGCCAGGATACATCCCAGTGCTCTACCGGTTCGACGCAAAAGACAAGTTGGAGATTTTCATCCCGGACGACGGCGCCACGAGTGCCGCCATTGACGCGCACAAGATCGCCGGTACTTTGGATAACGGCAATACCGATCACTCCACCCTTATCACCGCGGACGGACCGGCACTCGACAAATTCTTCCGCAGCCCTGCCGGCCTTGCACTCTACAAGAAACCGTTCGCCGTCCTCACCAGAATGAATTGAAGATCACGCAAGGTCGCCGAAGTGTCGCTCTTTCAGAACAGGTTTCCATGAGAAATCTTGCGGTCGCGATCTTGGGGCTCTTGCCTGCCTTGGCGGGGGCTCAGGCGTCATCACCAGCCGTTCCGTCAAAAGGTTGGGAATTTGCGAGATGGGGCATGAGCCCAGAGCAGCTTCGCGCTGCATCTCACGGATCGGTGCCGGCGGGCAATCCTGGTAGTGACCTAATGAGTCGCAAATACTCGATGGGAAAATTCAAATTCAAGGTTGTGTTTGACTACGAGCCACCTCGTGACGATCCCGGCAACTCAGACCTCAAAGCTCTAAAGCTTGATGCAGTCTTGCTCAATCTGGACCTCGGGTCTGGCACTTGTGCTGAATTGACGACCTACCTCAAGAGAATTTATGGCAAGCCCGACCAAACGTCCGCAAGCGGGCCTGCCGGCTACTTTTGGCACAACATAAAGCTGGGCGACGATATCCAATATTCTACTTGGAACGAACACAAAGGCTGCAGCGTGATGTACACGCCGCTGAGCGCGCACAATCAATAGTGGATCGACAAACGCAAGAAGGGGCGGCTACCGCCGCGCCCTAGCAATTTCGCAGCGGGCTGCAGTTCGTGAAATGTGAAGTCTGGTTTCCTGAAGCTACGACGTTGCGGGTTTTGGAGTCCGATACTTGGAAACGCTTCGCATTTTCGCAGAGCACGCATGCGCGAAAGGCTCGTCTCATGTGCCACGCGTCTTTCTTGGGTTTCGGGCGAGATCGCGAGCTTCGTTACATACACAGTAGCATATGCACGCAACCGTGATCTGCGGCGACTTATAAATTCACACTTCCGCGCTAAATCCAGTTGCGTCGCGCGAAGAGTTCGTTCGACACAACCCAGGAGGACAATATGAACCGGCCACTCATCTCTGCCATGGCTACAATTGCATTGGTAGCAGTCGGCCAGTCGGCGACTGCGCAAACGCTGCATTCGGCGAAAACCAAGCAAATGACGATTTCGTTTGGAGACCTCAACGTCCACAGTGAGGTAGGCGCTGGGGTTTTATTGAACCGTATGCGAATGGCTTCTCGGATTGTTTGCGGGCCCGAGCCGATGTTTCTCGATCTCGGTGGGCGACACTTCTATGACGCCTGCCGCAAGAATGCGCTCGACGACGCAGTTTCTGACGTTGGCGCACCGGAAGTGGTAGAGATCTATCGGGGAAATGCAGCAGCGACGAGGACTGCCAGCTCCTAGATTCGATCAATCAGTGCGTCGGGGCGGTGGCGCAATCGCACTCGCTTCGGCTAGCGCGCCAGGGATTGGGCCCTACGCGCGATCATGAGCATTTGCGCGCGCTCTTCTGCCTCCATCGCGGCGTCGTAACTTGAGCATTCGAGGGCGAGGTCGAGGGTGCGCTTTGTCAAGCGCAAGGCATCTGGCCGAGCTTCCAGCATTGCCTTGGCCAAAGCTGTTCCGTGACTGTCGAGCTCAGAGTCGGGAACGACAGAAGAAACGAGCCCCGATCTGAGTGCCAGGTCCGCATTGATTGGACGACCTGCAAACAAGACTTCCCGCGCAAGCGAGAGACCAATTGCGCGTTGAAGGCGCCAACTGACGCCGAGCTCGGCACCCGTCAGTCCGACTTTGATGAAGGCGGAGTGGAAGATTGCGCTCTCGCCCGCGACAATGACATCAGATGTGAGTGCAATCGTAAGCCCGCCTCCGGCGGCGGGACCTTTGACCAAAGCGACAATCGGCTGGGGGCAAGCGCGCATGGCCTTCATGAGGTCACGAAGCATCCAATCTCCATTCGGGCCGTCCTGAAGTGCGTCTGCCGTGCCCGCCGCCTTGAGATCCGCACCCGCGCAGAATCCACGCCCGGCGCCGCGCACGACAACGACCCGGACGGATGTGTCTCGCCTTAGGGTCTCGAAGTGGGCCAACAATTTCGCGGTGAGCGGCTGATTTAGAGCGTTTAATCGCTCGGGTCGGTTGAGCGTGATGCGCTGGATTTCGCCATCCGTTTCGACCAGGAGAATTTCAGGCGTGGTTGTCATTTTTTGCAGTCCTATTGTGCTGCCCTTGTCTGCGACATTACGTGTTCACTTACACATTCTCCAGCTGCGGGGACATGACGTCAGGTTACAACCTCGACAAACATTTCTGGCAATGAGGGTCCGCTTTCGACCCATTGCGGGCACTCACCGCCCGCCCGGTGTCCAATATTGATCCCAATCGGAGAAAGTTTAGCGTTAGACTGACGGCATCCGTCACCCGTGGAAAGGAGACACCGATGGCTGAACCCGAGACTACAGTTCTTCTCGTCATCGATGGCGCCATCGCGACGGTCACGATGAACCGGCCCGAGCGGCGCAACAGCATCGCGGGCACAATGATGGCGGAAATGAACCGCACACTCACCATTCTCGCCTCGCGCGATGACGTGCGGATTGTGGTCTTGCGTGGCGCGGGCCGCGATTTCTGTCCCGGCGCGGACATCGACGCAACCGCGAGCGGAAGAAACGCGGGCAGCACGCGCGAGCCGCTCCGGTTCGACACACCCGTGCTGCTGCGCAATATGCCTGCGGTGACCATCGCGGCGATCGACGGCGCCTGCGCGGGCGCGGGTTTCGGCTGGGCCTGCGCGTGCGACATGCGAATCGCGACGCCGTCGGCGAAATTCAACACAGCGTTCCTTGATGTCGGTGTGGCAGGGGACATGGGTGGCCCTTGGACGTTGCCGCGTCTGATCGGCGCAGCAAAGGCACGCGAACTCTATTTCATGCCGGGCAAATTCGATGCTGCGAAGGCACTTGAGATTGGACTTGTGTCGCGAGTGATTCCAGAAGCGGAGTTCGACGCGGAAATTGCGAGCATCGCGAAGCGCCTAGCATCGGCGGCACCGCTGGCGCTAAGGGCGATGAAGGCAAACTTCCTCGCGGCGGAACGCATGGGCTTTGCGGACTACATCGATCTCGAAAGCCGCATGCATATCGACCTCTTCAAGACCGATGACACCCGCGAAGCCTTCCGCGCCAAAGCCGAAAAGCGCGCGCCGTTGTACAAAGGCTGCTAGCTCATAAGCATCCGCATCGCACCCTTCAAAATCGTCGTGGCCGGGCGAGTGCTGACTAACCCGTCTCGCACACCCGCATCTCCACACCGCCGATACGTACGGCGGATGCGCCGGTGCGCAGGCCCAGCTTCTCGGCACGATCGAGATGACTCTTCGGATGGCGTACAGCCAGATCAAGACCGATGATGCCGGCAGCGGTCGTGCCCTTGACGAACTTGACGTGCCCACGATCGACCATCATCTGAGGCGTTGCACCGGGCTCAAGGCGACCCTCGAACAACTCCGTCCAGCGCGTTGCGGTGGCAAGAGGATTGGCCACCTGTACGGTCGCACCGAGAATGCCGACGATATCGGGTCCCGCGTCCGCATTGCGCCAGTCTGGTCCCGCCGGTGTCCACGAACCGCGTGGCTCGTTCCAGTTCGCACCATCGCCTTCGGTATCGATCGAGGTCAGAACCCCATCGACATCACCCGGATGGAAGTGCGTGAAGGTGTAACGGTGCGAGTTGAGCTCAGCAATGTTGCGGATGCCGCGCTCGACGAAACGTCCGCGATGGCGCACGGCGTCAGGAGCCTGGAAGATCAGCATGTAGCCAGCATCGCCGCCGCGTTTTGCCAGCAGACGTCCTGCCGACGCGTCGGCGGTGACGGGTTGCACGATCTCAATGAACTCGCCGCCGAACGGCATGACGACATTGATAAGACCGTAGGTCGCCACTCCCGGATCGCGAAACGCGACTTTCAATCCAAATACGGACTCCAGTGCCTGCCGCACAGGTTCGAGATCGCGTGCCACCAAGGCGACTTGTCTCAGTCTCACCGCTCATTCTCCCATTGTAGTTTGGAGTGTCATGCGCTGTCAAAGCGCTCAGGTCAAATGCAGCGAGATGAAGATCGGTTACCCGGTTCCTTACGTCGCAACACGGCAGCGCGATCGGAAGCGATTTGCTGCGTTCAGCTGCAACAGGTAGTTGCCATCCCCAACGAATAGCCATCACACGCAGGCCAAAGCGGACCAATCCTCCGCTGACGGCCGGTACAATGAGTGGAAGGTGAAGCATGACACCCCCCACCACGATTGCGGCGCCGGCCAACGCTGCCACTGCATAGAGATCCGAACGAAGCAGGTGGCATCAAGGACGGCAAGGCTGCGATCTCGACGGTCTTGGATTGGAGTTTTGCCCGGATCAACACGGCTACTGGTTAGATGCAGATGAGGACAAACGTGTCCTTGAGCTAATGAAGAAAGAGGAAAAAAACCTCGGAAGAACGGTACTTGCGCAAGATCGGTTTGCCGCGCACCTCCAGTACTTACGATCGGGTTCCTTCATGGACCGGCTTCGCGATTTGGCTACGAAAGTCATGGACCCTAAGCCGAAGTCCGACCCCTAGTCGGAAAAAGTGCGATTATAGGGGGCATTGATGGGGAAGTCTCTGAAGCTGCTCGCCCTCATGGCGGCCTCTTTCGCACTCACGATTATCTTGTTTCGGCATCAGAACTCTGATCTGAGCGAATGGGGCCTCGTGGGGGTCATGATGTTACGTCACGAAGGACTTTGAAATTGCTCGCTCATCGGGCAGCAGGGGACTTGACGACGCCACGAAGGCTTGCATTGCGGATTGGCACTATAATCCAGCAACTCAAAGTGGGATTCCCGTCGAGGTTTCACGGGCCACCTGCATCAATTGGTCACTTGGGGGCAGAGCCTGCGTTCCTGCAGTTCCCCACAATCCTGAAGACTGTGTGCCACAAAAGACGCCTGATGATCCGAATGCGGACACTTCACAGAACGAACTAGTACATTGCGGGGGGTGACATGCCGAAGCGCCATTTGACTCGTGACGAGCGAGCGATACGACGTTCGGCTGGCGTTCCAATGTGGCGTCTTCTGCCCTTTGCACTGATATTTGTCGCACTTCTTGTCATGAGCGATGACCAGCAACTTTTCCAAGCCTGTCTGGGCCACTCGATACCAATGTTGAGCAACAAATTCGCCGTTTTGGATCGTATGATAGGAGCGTTGGTATGTAGCCCGTACTATGTTCGGGATTTCTCGCAGCACTGGTTGAATATCTCGGTATTTTGCCTGGGCGCGGTTCTCTCATTGCAGCAACTTTTTTGGATGAGAAGACATGCAGCGTATTGGCAAGCTGTTCGCCAGCGAGAAAGGCTTGAGCGAGCCCAGAAAACAGGGCAACCGTCGAAATGAAGCACCGGTTCGTCGCGAAGTCGCTCGGTGACACCCTCGTGATCCTGCGTAGCGGCAGATGGTGCCTAAAGTTGGCTCGATTTCGAGATAGCACTATCTCCTCCCCACCTAGGGGTGGGGGTATAAGCTAACTACACAACGAGCCGCACTTTTGGCACGCACTTTATGAATTGGCGACATTGCTTTGGACAAATCCGGCACTAGGCCTTGCGGCGAAACACAAAACCGTTTGGCGTAAGGGTAAAATGTCCGTGCCCGTACTTCGCTAGTGCACTTTCTGCCTCGTCAGCCCGAAGGCCATGGACCTCAAACTCGGCCCAGTCGGGATGATGTTCATCGACGGTATCCAACAGTTGGCCTATCTCCTCCGGCTGAAAGCTCGTGATATTACCAACCTTGGCTTTCCAAAGATCAGCAATAACCGGGTTGTTCTTCTCCGACCTTACGATCCAGACAGGAACCGTTGGATCAAGGTGGCGAAGATCATCGCCAAAGTCAGATGCAAACACTATGCAGACCTTGCGATCGACCATGGTTGCGTTTTGATCTCGCCTTCGCGATCTCTCTCAACTTAGTCCAAAAGCGCAGCTTGGTTCGAAACTCGAACCAAGAAGATTTTTACTTTAGGACCACCATAGTCCCATCGCCTAGATAAATTGGGCGTTCTGCCGGTGTGCAGGTTTGCTGTTCCTTGGGCTTCAACAGTGGCGCCCAGCAATCATGGTCGTAGCTCAAGTTTCCGATTAACAGGACGCGCCTTCCGTCGAATTGATCGAGGTCGGGGCTGTGACTTTTTACCCGAGGTAACATCACAGTCACGTCCCAGGGACTTGATGTCGAGCCTGAGTCTGATGGAAAAACGACCGTGAACTCTCGGTCCGCATAGAGTATCCCGAAGAAACAAGCATTTGTACATTCGAACCTTTCGGGAAGTGCTGAGACTTCGTGCGTCGAAAGCAATCTGCATTTTGAGTTGTGTAGCGCTCTGTCTACATCTTCGTTCAATTCAACGGTCAATCTTGAAGTAGCAGCGAAGGACGTCGCGACCAATGCGGAAAACCCAAGAACAATCAGTGTCGCCGTGGTTCCGATACGAGTGATCATGCAATCTTTGCCCTCGGTCAGTTCCTACTGTGCTTTACGCCCTTCGAGAAAAAGAATTGGGACCCCTGTAGGATCTATAGTTGGGTGCCATTTGGCAGCATGAGGATGACCCCCGAGAGCAACAAAAGCGCCAGGAGAAATAGCGCCAAGCAGGCATAGTACCGGTTTCTGTACTTCATTCCTTCAGGGTCTTTGAAATCTGAAACATCGAGGATGAACGCATAACTATTAAACGATCCGCGCTTCGCCCAAGAACCGATGTGGGGAGCCATCAGCGTCATGTTCCACACGCCAGCCACAAGGAAGACGACTGCAAGAAGAATCAACAGTCGAACGAAGTCGATTAGCATCAATCACCTTCGCTTCTTTCGGGCTGATTAGAGTCCAGTGGAAGCCAGAAAATCTGATTGATCAGCCTTCCGATTAGTAGAACGACTACAATCATCGTGGTTTCTGTGAGCCACACTTTTGGCACCACCCGAATTTTCACCTGAACTGAAGTCATTCTTGTGACCAAGGTCGCCTCGACTACTCGCGTCGGCCTGCAAACCAAACAAACAGGCGAGTGAAAACAAGCAAAGTCCCCGCTATCAACATTGCGATGGCAGGCATAAAAACTATGAGCGCGCCAGTATTCGTATTTGCGACACTATGGAGGGCTAAAACTAACCAGAATGGCGCTGCAAGCAGCAAAAGCACACCGAGAACAGTCATCCATCTTAACCAAGGACTGAGCCATCGGCCGATCACGAATGTTACGCGACGACTTGAAGGTCCCGAGGCAAGATACCGTCGTGACCAAATCAGTGCGACGACGGCGAGCACCAATAGCAGCGGCGAATAAACGGTCAGTTCGTGAAAGTACGACGTGAGCAACCAAGCTGCAAACGTACAGCATCCCAAAACAGTGACCGCACCAATCCAGCGAATGTTCATAATATTTCCTAGTCGCCGTCGAGGAGCTTCATCTTCTTCTCACTCAGCGTGCGCCCCCACATTTCGCTTACAGACCAGCAAATGAGCAGGCGCTTTACATAAGGCTGAAATCTAGAGGTTATTGGTCTTATGCAGAGTCAATCCGGTACCAATTCTCTGAGTCGATTTATCCAGCGAATACGCGTTCCACGTCGAGTGCACGAATTGATGAAGCCAGAATGAGCTTTCCAAAGCTTGGGATCGCTGGGGCCTAATGATTTATCACAAGGAGGGTTTGGACTATGCTCAAATCTCTCCGATTGTCAGAAGTCAGTCTAGGCTCATAAAGACACTGACGTTTTTGGAGTTTGCGCTAGCGACACAACGAAAAGAACTTGGGCCGGGAAAAAATATGGACTCTTTCTGCTGTGCCAAGATCTACCGCCTTAAAAGCGGTAGATGAATAGACTGCACTTGATTCTCGTTGCCGCTGCTGTTGCCGTCTCGACAGTTTGGTGGCTGGTGATTGGTCCCTACATGTATCCAGTCATTGCTGACGCGCGAGTCGAATTAGGCGGGGCACACCGCTATACGATGAAATTATCGCCAAGGTTCTCCTACAATTATAACGTAAATGTTGTCTTCGAGAGAAGAGTTAGCCGCCATGTTTTTGCATGTCTGGTGGGTGGTCTAAATCAGAACGCTGAGAAGGAGACTGGCTGTGGTTCGACAAGTCCGGTCCTAAATTTGGGTTGGTCGATCTTCTCGTTGAATGGAAAGTTGCTCGCGCGCGGCAAGTACGACGGCCAATTTGGCTTCGTTCATGACCAAACCGACTTCATCTTGCCTGTAGGCGTGACCTATTTGGAAAGCGGAAAAACCTATGTGTTGAATGTGGCGGTCTTTGCCAGCGCTGGGCAGCTCGCAACACTTTCCCCCCACATTTCCGTTAGCGCGACGACTGACTATAGCGATGTGCCTGCAGTTATAACGACCCTAGTATTGATCGTAGTCGCTGGATTGCTGATAGGTGCCGTCACTAGCTATCTACTCTCTAGGCGCAATCCATCATCACAAATTGTGCATGACAAAGAGTAGGTCGACCAAGAATTCGGCTGGAGCGATGCCTGATGTCAAACCGTAAGAATCGAAGGGCATCGCTCATCAAAAGCATTTATTACACGATGTTCCTTTTGTGTTGCCATCTCACATATTACGAAGGGGAGGCAGAGGCCAATGCGGCATCGCTATTAGTCTCGGTTGTTATGATAGCCGCAAGCTTAATCGTTTGCGTTTGGTCGGAATTGATCTTGGGGTTGCCGCTAATGAGTCGTTGGCTTTTTATAACGGCGGGCGGCTCTATAGCTTTCATGAATTATTTTTTGTTCGTGCGAAAACATGGTGGAAGTAGATTTGGTGACGAGTTTGCCAAATATTCTGAACCTAAGCAGACCCTGCTGTATAGCGTGGCTGTGCTCGCTATGATTGCCATCCTGGTCGGCGCAGGTTTTTCAGCATTTGAATACCGCCATGCGCACGCATTTCCATCATAGGCTAACCCGCGATGCTGTAGGCGGATGGGGCAACTTCCTGGTGGAGGACAAAGTGAAGTCGTTGCTGGTAGTGACCTCGGTCGTCGCGCTGTTTGGCATTCTAGTTTCGTCAGAAGCAACAGCAGCGTCTAGCGATGCGGCAGTTCCCTCCGCTGCACGCCCTGTTTCAATTCCGGCTGGAAGAACTCAACTGTGCACCTCTTTCTACCCAACAAAATTGAAGGAAGCGGGCATTGGTGGGGTAGTTCTTTTGTCGGTGCATATTGCGATCGATGGATCCATCTCCCAGGCACGCGTGGCCCAATCAAGTGGCAACGCAGATTTGGATGCTGCTTCGCTTGAGTGTTCAAAGGTTGCGTGGATGTACAAAATCATGGCCGGAGGGGAAGCCGGCGAAATCGATTGGCAAGCGCGGATCGACTGGAAACCCTCTGGCGCGGTCTATTTTTCGAAGCCCCGTCTTGCAGGCGAACCAGCCTGTAGTGGTTACTACCCCAGAAATGCGCGGAGGCAGGGCGAAACGGGAGAGGTCTGGCTCACTTATGTAATCGGAGAGGATGGAAGCACTCGAGACATTCGCGTTGAGCGATCCAGCGGAACTGATTCGCTGGATAGTGCCGGAATAGATTGCATATCCCATTGGAAATTCGCCCCGGCAACCCAAAACGGCACTCCTGTGGAGCTTGCAGGGAGTGCTGGTGTTCGTTTCTCCCAGTGGTAACTGCCGCACCGATTTGAAAATCTAGCTCCGCGAGCTGCCACCCATGCGCCTAAGTACATCGTGATCAGAAATGTTTTGCTCAAATATGGGTGGTGCCAAAAGTGCGGCTCGTACAGAAAGAAGGCAGCATGAGCCATCGCGTCTCGCTAACTCTCATTGGTTTGCTCGCGATCATTGCCAATCCGGCGTCTGCAAATTCACAGGGTATACTGACGATGAATGGACTTGGCGAGGTTCATTTTGGGATGACGATGGATGCAACTGAACGAGCGTTGAACGCGCGTCTCACACAACCGGACCACACACCGGAAAGCAAATCTTGTTGGGTTCACACACGCGCTGACGGATCTGACCCGGGCACCGGCTACATGATTGAAAATGGCCACCTGACAAGGATTGAGATCAACACCCCGTCACGCGTCTTGACCGAGAAGCGCATTGGAGTCGGCTCAAGCATTGCGAGCCTGCGAGAAGCGTATGGACACAGCCTATTTGTCGAACAGAACGTCGACGGAGACCGTTTCGTCCTGAACGCACCAAGTCATCGTCGGGCAATCATTTTTGAGACTGACGGTCACTCGGTGGTGACTTTCCGCGCAGGCGAGTATCCATCGGTTGCCTACGACGAGGACTGTCAATGAGCCGCCGCAGTCAGGACTGGCACATCTCGGGGTGGCTCGCGGTAGCACTTGTTCCGCTAGTGCTTCCCATAACTCTGCTGGCAAAATTGCTATCAACCAAAAAGACTCGTGACAGATCAGCTGCCGAGGTGGCCGGATTCCTGCGGGATTTTATTGATGGCAGCGGGGGTGAATGGGATTGGGATGATTTCACCAGTGTCCCAATTACCAATCAGCGGCTAGATAATATTCGAATAGAGGCGGGCAGAATCCCTTTGGCGGACAACCGCGGGATCGGTCGTGTGTGCCCTTCGAAACGGATTGTAGGATTGGTCGTAATCCACGCCGTACGGGGGATCGGCATCTGGATGGGCGGAGTTGTGCCTCTCGGTTACCAGGTCAAGGACCGCAAGCTGATCGTCAACGAGGCTGAGGCGATGATCGTGCGCTTAATCTTCGAACGATTTGTCTCGACTGGGTCG
>Ga0310810_10001803_pt1 | contig 22736 bp, 17 predicted proteins | sample NCmetagenome_FD_207641 | JGI IMG/M metagenome (GOLD analysis project Ga0310810, IMG submission 207641) | Soil microbial communities from experimental microcosm in Duke University, North Carolina, United States - NC | ecosystem: Engineered > Artificial ecosystem > Soil microcosm > Unclassified ... | reverse complement strand
CTACCGCAACGAGAAGAACGCGATCCGCGCCAACTTGGCGTACGAAGCCTTGATCCAGCACTATCCCCAGAGCAAGTACGCCGCGCAGGCGAAGACTCAGATGGCGTTGGTAGAGAAAGAGAAACACGATCCGCTCGCCTTACTGCTGATGCGCGACCGCCGTCCGTCGGGAGCCACTGCGCCCGAAGTCAAGGAAGATCCCGCGCTGGCAAAGCTGAAGGATCTGAACCTCATCGCCAAGACCGAGGTGGTGCATGAGGAGCCGGGCGACGAAAAGAGTTTCATTAGCCGGGTCGCGGATAAACTGAATCCTTTCTCTTCATCCGATAGCCCCAAGAAGACCGAGGAGAAAAAAGAGCCGACCGCCACCGAATTGCTCGCTAAGCGCCAAGCGCAAAAGAAGGAAGAGTCCGGCGGAATGCTGGCGTCACTCTGGCCGTTTGGTTCAAGCTCGAAAGAGCCTGCTCCGAAGGCCGACAACAAAACCGCCTTCGTCAGTCAGATCGATAGCTCACTGAAAGAAAAAGGCATCGAGTCAGACCCGAATCAATCGAACTTAAAACCGCCCGCTGCAGCGCTGCCCAACACGGATGATATGGGGAAGACGCCGAAACAGACTGACACCGTGGCGCTGCTGGGTTCTGTGGATGCGAATCTCAGAAAGAGCGGCAAGGACGCGGGCGCGATGCCGACGGCACCGGAAGCGGCGGCAGGATTCAGCGATGTCGCAGCCATCGAAGCCGCAAAGGCCAAAGCGGCAGAGCAAAAATCTCAGCCGTCGCAGGACGTCCAGACGAGCGGTATTTTGGGCAGCATCGATCAGAAGCTCAAGGCGCAAGGCGTGGAAGCGGGCAAATTCGAGGCGGCGCCGACCGCGGAGGAAGTCAAGAAAGCGACGAAGCCGGCGAATGTCGAGCTCGAGCCCAAATTAAACCTTGAAAAAGGTCCGCTTTTCTTGAGTCCCAGCGAAGTACCGGCCCAGGAAAACCGTCCGTCAAAGACCGAAGAAACAAAATCCGAAGTCGCGCAGGGTCCGCAGGAGATTCCATCGCGCGTGCTCGTCAAAGGGCCCGTACCGCCGAAAACCACCGTCGCATCGAACGGGTCGACGGAAACAAAATCTACCAGCGGAGACGGCACCCCCAAAGGCGCCTTCGATCAATTGCGTCAGGACATGGACAACGTGAGCAAGGCGCTCAATCCATTTAGCTGGTAGGTTCCTTGAACTAAGAAGTCGCCAGAAATTTGGGGCGTGCGGGCCGATTGACGCGTGAAAAGCCGCGCGAACGGCTTTGGAATCCGTATCGCGCCGATTGACATATCACTCACGCTTGGAGCGATTCGCCGTCGGCTGCGAGTCTTGCACCGTGACGCGAGCGCTGGTACTCAATCGGTTCACGGGATAGACGATTACCCAATCACCCTTCTCCAATCCCGCGGAGATTTCCACCTCGTTACCCGCTGTGATTCCAAGTGCAACTTCGCGTCGCTGGGCGCGATCTCCGGCCAATGTATAAACGTGATGGTGGTCGTTTTCCGTGACCAGCGCGGCGTTGGGTAACCAGATCGCCTCACGCTCGAAATCGATAAGCGCCTCGACCATCTCGGGCTTGAGCGCGGCGCCTCGCGCGTTCACCTTGATTTCGATGAGCGCGCTTTGCTCAGCGTTCCCTTCCGCCTGCTCAAGACCCACGACTTGGCCTGGATATATTTTGCGCTCGGCTGTCCCACCGGCACTAATTTGAACGGTTGCGCCGCTTTTGATTGCGACGACGAATTCACGGGGAATCGCCTCTTTCAAGCGCAGTGTAGCCATGTTGGCAATGCTCAAGACCGGAGCCCCTTCGCCGATCGTTGCACCCGGGTTTACGAATCGTGCCACCACGATTCCACCCGCATCCGTGGTCAACCGGGTAAATTTTTGCAGCCTGCGCGCCTGATCCAACATCGCTTCCTGCTGCGCCGCGCGCGCCTCCCCCAGTTCCGCATCTGCGCGCATGGTTTCCAGGACTGCCGCAGCCAATTCGACGTCGCTTCGGGCGATCAGATTCTTGCGCGCGAGATCCTGACTGTGTTCCAGTTCTTTCTGCGCGCCGTTAAGTCGCTCCTGCTTGGCCTTAAGCGTCTCCCGGGTCGCGCTTAGTTCATTTTGCAGATCAGCAATAGTTTGCGCGAGTTGGCTGGATTCAACGATCGCCACGACAGCGCCCGGCGGCGCGAAATCGCCGACATCAAAGCCCACCTCGGTGACTCGGCCGGCCAGCCGCGAGCGCACCTCGAATGTTTCTGCGCTGAGCTTGCCGCTCAGGCGCAGGCTCACGGCCCGCCGTTGCAATTGGACCGGCGCGGCGCGAACCAAAATCGCGCCGGCGCCGCTGAGCCATCCCGGCAGGATTGCGAAACGCGCGCCCAGCCAAAACATCGTACCCAACACGGCGACAGCGGGTAGCCCGAAGCTCAGGATTTTTCTCATCGAACGATCGCAGGACGTGCGGGAATCGATGCCAACGGGCTAGCAAGCGTTTCAGCAGAAAAAAACGGGCTATCGTGCTTAGCGCGGTAGCCCGGAGTAAGAGCGCAGGAGCGGAAAGCAATGAATCAATCGATGGAAAGCGGCGCCTTGTGCGTGCCCGGATTTTCGATACCGATCGGCTCTTCATGGGGCGCGCCCTTGGCCGCACCACGCAACTTGGCCGGGAGGCCGACGAAGAATGCCTGGCATTTTTCCAGATACAAATACATCACCGGCGTGATGTACAAGGTCAAAACCTGCGAAATCACCAGACCTCCGACCACGGCGATCCCCAGGGGTTGGCGCGCTTCGGCGCCCGCGCCCCAGCCGATGGCGATCGGCAGCGCACCGAAGATGGCGGCCATGGTGGTCATCATGATCGGCCGGAAGCGCACCAGCGCGCCTTCGTAGATCGCCTGCGCCGGCGGTTTGTTTTCGTTGCGCTGCCCTTCGAGGGCGAAGTCGATCATCATGATCGCATTCTTCTTGACGATGCCGATGAGCATAATCAAACCGACAAACGCATAGATGCTCAGGTCCATGTTGAACAAATAAAGCGCGATCAGCGCGCCGAGGCCCGCCGACGGCAGACCGGAAAGAATCGTTATCGGATGAATAAAACTCTCATAAAGAATTCCCAGAACCAGATAGACGACGAACACGGCGAGCATCAGCAGCACCCACAAGCTTTTGATCGAAGACTGAAATTCCTGGGCCGTGCCTTGGAAGCTGGTGCTCACCGTAGCCGGCAAGGCTTCGCGCGCCAGTTTGTTGATCTGCTCGACCGCATCACCGATCGCCACACCCTCACGCAGGTTGAACGAGATCGTCGCCGACGGAAGCTGGCCGGAATGGTTCACTGACAAGGGACCCGCCGTGTACTTCAACGTAGCCAACGCGCCGAGCGGAATCATCGGTTGGGCAGTCGAATTTTGCGTGGACGTGGAGCGAATGTAAAGCATAGACAACGCCGACGGATCCTTCTGATACTTGGGATCCAACTCAACGATGACCTGGTATTGGTTGTTCGGCGTGTTGATCGTGGAAACCTGGCGCGTTGCGTAGGAATTCCAAAAGGCCTCCTCAAGCTGACGTTGAGAAATACCTTGGGCGGTAATTCCCAAGGACGAGGCGCGGTCGCGGTCCATTTCCACTTGTAACTGCGGATTTTTAAGCTGCAGGTCGCTGCTGACGTCACGGAAATCGGGCAGCGCGCGCAAGCGATCTTCGAACAGCGCCGCGTTGCGATAAAGCTCCGGCGCGTCCGGGCTTTGCAGCGTGAACTGATACAGACTGCGGCTCAAGCGCCCGCCGACCCGGATGACCGGCGGGTTTTGCAAAGAAACGCGAATGCCCGGCACGCGCGCCAACTTTGGGCGCATTTCACGGATCAATTCGTCCGCGCCAAGCGATCGACAGGATTTTATTCCAAAGGACGTGGAGCAGACCTGCGGCCGTTCCGAGCGCGCTTTGAGCTTGATGAAAATGCGGCCGGTATTGCCGGACAATCCCGAACCGCCGACACCGACGCTGGAGAAAAACGATTCGACGTTCTGATCCTTGAGCACGATGTCAGCCAACTGCTGCTGGTTGCGCGCCATCTGTTCGAAGGAAACCCCTTGGGCGCCTTCGGTATTGATCAAGATCTGGCCGGTATCCTCGCTCGGTATAAATCCTTTGGGAACCAACCCGAACACGTGGACCGTCGCCCAGAACACAACGAAAGACCCAAGCAACGTGAACAGGTGGTGCCGCATCACCCAACCCAAGGTGATCTCATAACCCTTGTTCATCGCATCGAGACAGCTCCCGAGAAAGCGATACAACCGGCCATGTTTGTCTTCCGCGGGCGGCCGTAAATAACGGCTGCACAGCATCGGAGTAAGGCTCAGAGAAATGAACCCGGAGACAAGGATTGCGACGCAGATGGTCACGGCGAATTCGCGCAGAAGTCGTCCGAGCATACCGCTCATGAACAACACCGGAATGAAGGCCGCGACCAGCGAAATCGTCATCGACACGATCGTAAAACCGATTTCTTGCGCGCCTTTGACTGCAGACTCGTAAGGCTCCTCTCCCTCTTCCATATGCCGCACGATATTTTCCAAGACCACGATTGCGTCATCGACGACAAAGCCGACGGCCAGAGTCAAAGCCATCAGCGACAGATTGTCGAGGCTATAATCAAGCAGATACATGACTGCGAACGTGCCAACGATGGACATCGGCAGGGCCAAGCTCGGGATGATCGTCGCGGAGACGTTTCGAAGGAAGAGGAAAATGACCAGGATGACCAGTACGATGGTGCCGACCAGAGTCAGCTGGACGTCGTGCACCGACTCACGGATCGACTGCGTCCGATCAAAAAATACATCCAACTTGACGGATTGCGGTATTTGCAAGCGCAACCCAGGAAGAATCTGTTTGATTGCGTCGACAACTCCGACCACATTGGCCCCCGGTTGCCGCTGCACGCCAAGAATCACCGCCTGCTTGTCTTTGAACCAGCTTCCGACCTGATTGTTTTCAACGGAGTCAATGGCACGACCGATGTCCTGGATGCGCACCGGCGCGCCATTACGATAAGTGACCACCATGGATTGAAACGCAGCCCCGCTGGTGAGCTGACCATTGGACACGAAAGTGTAGGCGCGAGTCGGCGCGTTTAGCGTTCCGACCGGCAAATCGACGTTGCTCCGCTGAATCGCCGCCACCACATCGTCGAGACCGATCTGTCGGACTGCCATTTGATTAGGGTCGAGCTGCACTCGCACGGCATATTTTTGTGAGCCAAACACATCGACCTGAGCGACTCCGCTCACCATGGAAATGCGCTGCGCCAGAATCGTCTGGGCAAACTCATCGACCGTCGATAGAGGCAGCGTATCCGAGGTTAACGCCAGCAGCAGGATCGAGTTGTTGGCAGGATTGACCTTGCGATAAGACGGCGGGGTCGTCATGCTTGGCGGCAAGTCGCGCGCCGAGCGCGCGATCATCGACTGCACGTCCTGGGCGGCAGCATCGATGTTGCGGCTCAAGGCGAATTGCAAGGTGATCTGCGTGCGGCCGAGCGTGCTCTGCGAGCTCATCGAGTCAAGTCCGGCAATGGTGGAAAAGTTTTTTTCCAGAGGAGTCGCGACCGATGACGCCATGGTCTCGGCGCTGGCTCCCGGCAGATTGGCGCTGACCGTAATCGTCGGGAAATCGACTGTCGGCAAATCGCTCACCGCCAGTGATTTGTAGCCGAGGATGCCGAAAATAAGAATGCCTACCATGACCAAAGTGGTTGTGACGGGCCTGCGGATGAATAGTCCGGAGATATTCATGATGCACCTTGCTCTGCGGCCTTGGCCTTGCCGCGCTCAGCGCTTCGTTTGCGCCCTTCTCCTGATCGCTCGCCGGATGTCGGCTGGGCGGCTGTGGCCTGCTTGATTTCCACCCTGGTGCCGGGCCCCAGCAAGAATTGCCCTTCTCGAACTACGGTTTCGCCGGACGACAAACCCTTTGTGATGATTGATTCGCCGTCCTGGCTCTGCCCTACCGTCACCCGCCTGACGTCGACTGTCTTATTCTCTTTGACGACGAAAATCTGCTGACCATCGGGACCCATTTGAACGGCGTCCGAAGGAACCACGACGGCTCCCGCCTGGGTTGAAAGCGTCAGTGCAACGTTGATGAACTGGCCGGGCCACAGTCGCAACCCCGAGTTGCTGAACTCAGCCTTGAGCTTGATGGTGCCGGTCGTGCGGTCGACTGAGTTGTCGATGAATGCCAGATTGCCCCGCTCGGGCTGTTCACCCGTGGGGAAGCTCGCATCGACGTTCAACTTGCCCTCAGCCATGTGTCGCTTGATATCACTGAGGTATTGTTCAGGAACGGAGAACGTGACGTAGATGGGAACGAGCTGGTTAATTACCAGAAGCGGCGTGCCGTCATTCACGCGAACCAAATTGCCTTCGTTGACGAGCAACGTACCGACACGTCCGTTGACCGGCGAATAGATATAGCAATAACTGAGTTGGACCTTGGCATTTTCCACTGCGGCCTTGTCCGACGCCACTACCGCCTCGGTGGCGTCGGCGGTGGTCTTGATCTGATCGTACTGCTCCCTCGATACGTACTGCTTCTCGACTAACTCGGCGTAGCGCTTGACTTGCTCGCGCGAGTTATTGAGCTGCGCCACATCGCGTGCCAGGTTGGCCTCGGCCTGTTTCAGCGCCGCCTCGAGCGGACGCGGATCGATGGTGAAAAGCAACTGGTTTTTCTTGACGTCTTGGCCTTCTTTGAAATGCGCCTGCATGATCACGCCGGTGACCTGGCTCTTGATGGAAACCGTCGAATAAGGCTCCACATTACCGACGGCGCGAACTTGGACAGGAACATTCTTCTCGACCGAAGTCGCAACCGTGACCGGTACCACGTCGCCACCGCGCGCTCGTCCCCCGCCGCGTCCTTGTAACTGCGCAGCAGCACCGCTTTGGCCGGGATTACGGCTGGTGGCGTCCTCAGATTTACCCGTAGTGTCTTGCTGCGGCTTACTGAGCGACCATGACGAATACTGTTGAAAGCCGGCGAATCCGCCTACCACGATGAAAAGCGCGACGACCCACAGCGAACGTCTCATATGCCGACCTCTTTAGGCTCTTTCCCGTTGGTTCTTGACCGGACTGCGCCCATCGGGCCGGAGGAAATCGCCGAATACGGGGAAGAGTGATCGGCGGGAGCCGCAGCTTCCGTTGAAGGTATCAATCCATAACTTTGCTTGCGAATGATTTACGGTTGGATATTTTAATGTTTCGTGGTTGGCCCTGGAGAGGAGTCCGGATTCTGGCCGGCAAGCCACTGCCGGCACCGAGACCCGACGGCGCGAACATTGGACCGTCGGACCTTCACGCGCTGGAGCGCGATCCAAGGCAAGTTTCATTTAATGGATCCAGGTTTCAATACCCCGACTCGAGTGTCCCCCATCGCTCGCGCCAATTGAGCATCTGCGATCTTATAGTCATAAATGGTGCGTATATATGTTGTTTGTGCATCGGTGTAAAGGGTCTCCGCGTCCGTGACCTCGATGATCGAACCGACCCCGACCTGGTAGCGTCCCTGGGCGAGATCGAGGTTTTCCTTGGCCGCTTTGGCTGCCGATTCCGTGGCCTTGATCCGCTCCTGGGTTTCCACCACCCTAAGGTAGCTCTGCTCGACTTCCAGCGCAATCTGTTGGCGGCGGTCCTCCTCCTGGGCTTTGACGTTGTAATAATTGTGCAAAGTTTCCTCGACTCGGTTGGTGGTGCGAAAACCGTCGAAGATCGGAATGTTCAAACTCAATTGCACCGACCAGGTCGGCTGCAACGGAAAGGTATTGAGAGGGGTCTGATCACTCACATGGCGCCGTCCATAGCTGGCGTCGAAGATGATATCAGGCAAATGGCCGCGCCGCGCGGTGGCGATGAGCTGATCGGATGCGCGCCGCTGCGCGTCGAAGCTCTTTAATTCCGTGCGCGCGTCAAAGGCGACGTTTCTCGCGCCCGCCAGATTCATCGAAAACTCTACTTCCGGCGAGTCCTCCGCTACCGGCTGCTCCGGCAGTCGAGGCGATCCCATGGCGTTACGTAATGTTACCCATGCGATCTTGACTGCGTTTTCTGCGGCGATCAGATCGGCTTGTGCTGTATAGAGGTTGGCTTCAGCTCGAACGACGTCGATGCGCGCCCGGGTGCCGACCTCGTAAAATCCTTGCGCCTGACGCACTAATAGATCGCGGCTACGCACCGTGTCCTTACGCACATTGACGAGCGCCTGGGCGCCCAAATAAATGTAGTAAGCTTGCTTGATCGCGAGAATAGTGTCCTGAGTCGTGGTCTCGTAATCCTGCTTGGTCGCATCGAGCGCTTCTCGCGCCGCCTGTACATTGCCCTCGCGCTTGCCGAAATTGTAGAGCGTCATGTTGAAGCTCGCCTGACTCGAAAAGGCATCCGCCGCATGATCATTGCCTCCGTTGGTGCTGCTCTGGCTGGTGCGATACGAATTGCTCATGCTGATCGTCGGGTAGTAAGCCGACATTTGCTGGCCGAGAATCGCGTTTTGCGAGCCGATGCGCTCGTTGGCGGACCGAATGCGCGGATGATTATCGAGTCCGATGCGCACCGCGTCTTCGATGGTCAGGAGTTTCCCCGTCGGCGAAGACGCGCTCGAAGGTGGCGCTTGCGTCGGCTGATTTTCCGCGGCCCAGCTCAGCGTCGCCAGACCCAGCCAGCATGCGACAATGCCGGCAGTTAATCGCTGTTTTTGATTAACGTGGATCTGGATCATACGGTTCCTCCCCTGATTTGGCGACGGCAGAATATATGGGTTTCGCGGATCGAAAGCAAAAACACGGCGACTTGCGCCGCCCTTACAGACCGGCGGACATCGGCAAGTTAAGGCAGAAGCGCAAAGATGCGCAGCGGCGCGCCGCTACCACCTTTGATCTTCATCGGCAACGCGAAAATCGTCGCGCCCTTGGCGGGCAAACGATCCAGCGCGGCGACGTTCTCGAAGATCGGAACGTTGGCGGCGCCAAAAACCTGATGGACAGGAAAATCCTTCGACGGTCCGAAATCTATGCTCGGCGTGTCGATGCCGACCGCTTTCACTCCTCGTTGTTTGACCAGAAATTCAGCCAGCTCTTTGGATAAGCCGGGAAAATGCAAATCGGTCACATTTCCGGGTTCGTCGGTGCCGAAGTAGCGCTTGCGATCCTCCCAGTATTTGCCCCAGCCGGTGTATGCCAACACGATGGACCCCGGCGCGATCCGGCCATGAGCTTTTTCCCAGGCGCGGAGATCGTCAAGCTGAAACGAGCAGCGAATGGGCGCCGAGGGCGACCAATCGCGGTTCGCTTCGGTCTTGCGCCGAAGATCGATCACCACGCCCGGTCCGATCGTGCGCGACAGCGGAATCTTTTCCGTAGTCCATCCGGCTTCCGCAAAATGAAAAGGCGCGTCCAGGTGCGTGCCGACGTGCTCGGAGCCACTGTATTCGTAGGAGGAATACCAGAATCCGGCGGGCGTCCTGCCTTCGCTGATCTTTTCCAGATGAAACGGCTTCGCCGTGGGCCAGTGCTGGGCCGCTTCGCTGAACGGATAGGTCATATCGACCAGCTTCTTGTCGTCCACGGCATGGCTTGACGACGTCCACAAAAACAGCGAGAACGACAAGGCAATCAGCGTTCTCATCGGCATCCTCTGATTGCCTGGAATTGCACTGGAAGAAAATCAGCGGTTAGCACGGATGGCTTCGAGCTGCCGACGCGCATCGGCGAAGTCCGGATTGATCTTCAGCGCGGCAGCAAATTCCTTTTCGGCTTCATCGCGGCGGCCGGCATCGGCCAATGCCCGGCCCAGTTCGTAGTGCGCCACATCGTCGTCCGGGCAGATGGCGAGGCCGTCGCGGTAGAGTGAAATAGTTTGGTTGCGATCGCTCGCCGTCTGGGCTTTGTCGAAATATTCACGGAATGCGCGCACACAGTCTTTCTGCTTCTGGTCCTGCACCTGCTGGCCACTTGCGAGCGCGTCCAGCTCTTTTCGCTGGCGCGCGATCTCTTCTTCCTGTTCGCGAATTTGAGCGGCCTGCCGCTCCAGGACTTCAGAATTGCACGCAACGGCACCGAGCAAACTAATCAAACAAAGATAAGTGCCGCTGATTCGTTTCATTCTGAATCCGACGGCCTCAGGACTTGCGGTTTTCCAAAGCGAGGTAAATTTTTTCCGCCTTGATCGGTAGGTCTTTGATGCGCACGCCGACAGCGTTGTAAATCGCGTTGGCGATCGCGGGCGCGACGGGAATCAGCGAGCTTTCGCCGATGCCCTTCGCGCCGAACGGACCGTTTCGATCCGGCACCTCGACGCAGATTGGCTCGATCACCGGCGGCATGTCGCCGAGCGAAGGCAAAACGTAATCGACGAGATTGGGATTAATCAGCTGGCCGTTGTCGTAGGCGATCTCTTCGAACATCGCCTGGCCGATGCCGGTGATCGCCGCGCCGGCAAGTTGCTGGCGACAGCCGAGTGGGTTTAACGCCTTGCCGACATCCACGGCGGTCGCGTATTTGACCAGCTTGAATTTGCCGGTATCGACATCGACTTCCACTTCCGCCGCGCCGGCCGCCAGAAACCAGAACGCCGAGGTGCTCTTCTCGCCGAACTCGTCCTTGGTTGAAGTTTTCACCTGTCCTTCGCCGATCAACGTCCCGCCTTGCATGCCGAAGCGCTTGAACATCACTTCAGCGTAAGCGATTTGTGCTTCGGGCAGGCGAACTTTGCCGTCGGCGAAACTGATCTTCTCTTCCGGCACATGGTATTCCGTAGCGACGATTTGTTTGAGTTGGCGTTGAAGATCCTGCGCCGCGAGCTGCACCGCCTTGCCCATATGAAAGGTCGAGCGGCTCGAAGACGTGGTCAGATCGTACGGCACGACGTCGGTATCGACGCCGAGCACCTGAATGTTTCCCAGGGGAATTCCCAACTCTTTGCCGGCGATCTGCGCCAGGACGGTCTCGGAACCCTGTCCCATCTCCACCGTGCCCGCATAGATGGACAGGCTCGCGTCCTCGTTGAGTTTGACCACGGCGCTGGAGATTGACGGCGTTATCGTCGCCTTAATCATACAAGCGACGCCCTTGCCACGCCGGATGTTTTCCTTTTTCTCCGTGTCTCCGTCTCTCCCTGTCTCTCCCGAACCCCACCCGATCGCCGTCGCCACTTCGTCGAGACATTGTTTAAGCCCGACCGCGCGCAAGGTTTCTTCGGTGACAAACTTGTCACCTTCGTTGTAGCCGTTCTTCTTTCTCAGCTCGAGCGGGTCGATCTTGAGCGCTGCCGCGATGATATCCATCTGCGATTCCACCGCCCACGCCGACTGCGATACGCCGAAACCACGAAAAGCGCCCGCCGGCGGTTTATTGGTATAGACGGAATAGGAATCGATCTTCAGATTTGGAATCCTATACGGCCCGGCCGCGGTATAGCCGGATTTTTTTGCAACCCGAGGACCAATTTCGGCGTAGGCGCCCGTATCGAGGTGAATCTCGCATTCGCGCGCGATCAATGTGCCGTCGTTTTTGACGCCGGTCTTCATGCGGATCGCCGCGGCGTGCTTGGTGATCGTGTAAAACACTTCTTCGCGCGACAGCACGACTCGCACCGGTCGACCGGCTTTTTGCGCCAACGCGACCGTGATGGGCTCGACCTTAGGATAAACCTTGCCGCCGTAACCACCGCCGAGATACGGCACGATGATGCGCACCTTGGACACCGGCACTTTAAAAATATTGGCGAGCTGCGTGCGCACGACGAAGGGATTTTGCGTCGTGGCCCAGACCGTGATCCGCCCACCGGGCTCCGCCGATGCGATGCACGCGTGAGTCTCGAGGAAGCTGTGCTGCGTCGCCGGCAAGGTGAACGTGTCCTCGAAAATATGATCCGCCTCGGCAAAGCCTTTTTGAATATCACCGCGGTTTAGCTTGAAATGGGTGCAGATATTGGTGCCTTCGACGGGTTTGATTTCCGCCAGATCCGCAAAGCCCGAGCTCGGCAGCTTGACCGAATCGTGAACTAATATCGCGTTAGGCTTCAACGACTCGTGCACGTCCAGCACAGTCGGTAATTCCTCGTAATCGACCTCGATCAAACCGAGCGCCATCTCCGCCGCGTCGACGCTCAAGGCCGCTACCGCCGCTACCGGATCGCCGACGTGACGCACCTTCTCGACGGCAACGATCGTCTGATCCTTGAATACCGGCCCGTAGTAGGGCTCGATTCCTTCGTCGTGGAGAATGTCGTCGCGTGTGAGCACCGCGACCACGCCGGGGACATTCAACGCCTTGGAAGCGTCGATTTTCCGAATGCGCGCATGTGCGTATGGACTGCGCAGAATTTTTCCGTGGCACATCCCCGGCACGTTCATATCCGCGAGGTACTGCGCCCGACCGGTCACCTTGGTTTGGTAATCGAGCCGGCGGTACGATTTGCCAATCTCGGTCAACTCCATAATTTTTTCGTAAGCGGCGACAGGGTCCGCCTCACGCCTTACCGCTCACCTCTTTGACGGCCTGCATGATTTCCTGATAGCAGCCGCAGCGGCAAAAATTTCCCGCCAGATAATCGCGGATTTGTTGTTCAGAGGGATGCGAATGTTCGTCGAGCAACGCCTTGGCGGTCAAAATAAAGCCGGAGGTGCAGTAACCGCACTGCAGCGCGCCAAACTCCATGAACGCGTCCTGCAAGGGGTGAAGCTTGTCCTTGTCACTCAAGCCTTCGATCGTAAGAACTTCACAACCATCGGCATCAACCGCCAAAAAAGAGCACGCGCTCACTGGCTTGCCGTCGAGCAACACCGTGCAAGCGCCGCAAACTTGGATATCACAGCCAAGTTTCGCCCCGGTTAAGCCGAACTGTTCGCGCACGAGATCAAGCAAGGTCAGTCGCGGCTCCGCCTCCGCGCTCCGCTCGAGCCCGTTCACTCTAAGTGAAATCGCTTTCTTCATCCCACTACGCGGCTTGGCAAAAGCCGCTTCTTTGTTCGATTCTGACTCCCCAATCCAAAATCCAAAATCGAAAATCCAAAATGAATCCTACTTTCCCAACGCTCGCTCATACGCCTTCAGCGCCGCGCGCTTGACCAACGTCCCGATGATCGCGCGCTTGTAATGCTCCGAGCCGCGCAGATCGTCGGTCGGACTGCATCCCTGTGATGCGATCTTTCCCGCGGCAGCGGCTAACTCCAGCGAAATCTTTTTCCCCGTCAAGCTCGCCTCCGCCTGCCGAGCGCGCACAGGCGTCGGCCCGACGCAGCCAAGCACCACGCGCGCCGTCTGAACGACTTCTTTATCCAGCGTGAAACGGACGGCGACGCCGGCGCAGGGTTTGTCGACCACGGAGCTGCTGGAGAAACGAATGTACTCGATACCCGACGGGCGCAGCAGCGGCGGGAGCACCACTCGCGCGATGATCTCGTCTTCTGCGAGACTGGTCGTATAAAAATCGAGAAATAGTTCCTCAACCGCGATGGTGCGATGCCCATTGGAACCGAGAATCTCCAGTCTGCCGTCGAGCGCGATAAAAATCTGCGACAGATCGGTGAGCGGCTCGCCGGAGGCAAGATTGCCGCCGATCGTACCCATGTTGCGCACGCGGATGTTGGCGACTTCCCTCTCCGCTTCGCAGAGCACCGGAAGTTTCTCTCTGACCAGCGCCGATGTTTCAAGCTCGCGATGCGTCACCAGGGCGCCGATTTTAAATCCTTCGGTGGAATCGAATTGAATGCCCTTGAGCTCGGGAATTTTTTTGATATTGACCAGCGTCTTGGGCTGATATAGCCCCTGCTTCATGAGGATCGTGAGGTGAGAGCCACCGGCGAAAACTTTGGCGTCGCCTGCCCGTTCCTTCAGCAACGCGCAAGCTTCGGCAACCGTGGACGGTTCGAGGTAATCAAAATTCTTCATGCGATGGAGAATGTCTCTCGCAAAGGCGCAATGACGCTAAGCTCGGAACAAAAAATTTATCCTTTTTGACTTTGCGCCTTAGCGCCTTTGCGAGAATCACCTTCGATTTTTCCCGGGCCCTAAATATATTTCACCTTGTTCACACCGGGAATTTCCACTTTCTCAAAACGCCAGCGATCTTTCATCGGCGCGGTGGCATCGATGCCCAAGCCCGCGGTCACGCGCGCTTCAGGGCAAGAAGGATCGAGGGTCGAGCAGGCAATACGCGGTATGATGATCGCATCTTTGTCGGCTTGAAAGCGTGTCGCCATCGCCCAATCGACCTGCATGGGATCGAAGGGATCGATGTCGTCGTCGACGACGATCACTTGTTTCAGACCGATGCCCATGGAGAGCAGCGCTAGGATAACATTGCGCCCTTCGTTCTCCGCGCGTTTTTTGATCGACACCACAACGTGATGGCGAAACGTCCCGCCGGGTGTCATGTTGACACCGCGCACTTCGGGCACGATCTTTTTCACTTCGCGATAGACCACTGCGGCGTTGCCGTATTCGATCAAGGTGTGATTTTCCGTCACGGGCATGCCCGTGAGGGCGGTCTGCCAGATCGGATTCTGGCGCATGGTGATCGCGGTGACCTTCAAGACCGGCGCCTGCTTGGCTTCGCTGTAGCAGCCGGGATATTCGCCGTACGGTCCGTCGGCCACCCGTTCGCCGGGAATCGTCACGCCTTCGATCACCACTTCGGAAAACGCCGGCACTTCTACATCGATGCTCTCGCATTTGACCAGCTTCACCGCTGCACCGCGTAGTCCGCCGGCAACGTGAAATTCGTCGATGCCGAAGGGCACCCGCGCCTGGGAGCCGACGACGATCGCCGGATCGACCCCAACTGCGGTGGCGACCTCCAAACCTTTTTTCTTTTCTTCGGCTTTTAGAATCATCCGGCCAAGATGATGATCCGCCGGCGCCCAGAGAGAAAGCCGATCTTTGCCCAGCACCAACATTCGATGAATCGAGAGATTGCGAATGCCGGTGTCGGGATCTTTGCCGACCTGCACACCGATGGTGACGTAAGGTCCGCAATCCTTGCTCGCGTGGGTGACGACCGGCAGCTTCGATAGATCGATTTGCCCGCCGGTCCATTTGATTTCTTTGCACGGCGCGTTGGAAACAATCTCCGGCGGAATGCGCACGTCTTCCAAGGTGAGATAGCGCTCGAGCATCTGTTCCTGGGGCACACCGAGGCCAAGCGCGACCAGTTTGCGCGTAGCAAACAACCCGCCAAGCACACGCCAGCCGGAATAGCCCTTGACGTTCTCGAACAGCAGCGCCGGTCCTTCGATGTCCGAAGTCTTGCGCATGCCAGCGGCGATCTCGTACCGGACGTCGACTTCGTCTTTGACACGCAGAAGCTGCTTCTGGCTTTCGAGATGGGTGAGAAATTCTCTCAGATCATCGAACATGGCGGTTCCTTCGAAGGGCAATTGGAGTAGCGGAGTACTGGAATGGCGGAGTGATGCGGCGGGATTCTGAATCCACCACTCCAATACTCCCCCACTCCATTACTCCATCCTTCTTTTATCAACCATCGCATCGTCACTTCAACCGCAACAGCGGCAGCACTTCCTCGCTGAATCGCTTCATCTGGTTTCGTTGATTCCTAGCGGTAAAACGCAGCACCGGCGTGGTTATGCCCATATCGATCCAGTCCTGAATCAACCGCGCGGTGTCTTTCGGCGGTCCGTGCGCGAGCCAGACTTTGATCAGGCTCTCGGGGGGATAGCTCGGACCGTAATAATGGTTGAAGTAATCCTTCGACTCGGCGTAGGCGGTCTGCCGATTGTCGTTGATGTTGACCATGCCGTGAATAGCAACTTCGAAATTCGACAAGTCCTTGCCGATCTCGCCGGCGGCCTGTTCAATCACACGCCAGCGCTTGGCAAATTCTTCGGCGGTCACACCCATCGTGATGTAGCCGTCTGCGAACATACCGACCCGGCGCATCGCCTGATCGACGACTTTGTCGCCAGCCTGTTCGCGTTCCGGACTCACGGCGATCCAGACCGGCGGCGGTTTTTGCACCGGCTTAGGCACGATGTTGTAGTTTTCCAGAGTGTAATACCTGCCGCGATGAACGACGGGTTCATCGCTCCAGATCGCGCGCAAAAGCTCGATGCCTTCTTTCATGCGCCCAACCCGCTCTTCGCGCTTGACACCGAAGGCCCGGAGTTCGCCCTCGTGCGCTCCGCCGATGCACACGCCCAAGAGCGATCTGCCCTTGGAAATTTGGTCGAGGGAAGCCCACTGAATCGCGAGCAAAACAGGATGGCGCACGGGAAAAGACGCCATGCAGATCGTGCCCAGGCGAACCTTTTTTGTGTGCGTCGCCAGGGCGGCGAGCATGGTGATCGCTTCCAGGCGCGGCTTGTGAATCAGGCTGTCGCCGACCCAAACCGATTCGAAGATGCTCGATTGCTCAGCAACTGCGGCGCATTCGATCAACTCGTCGACTTCTGCGAGCCCAAAAAGCGCGCCGCGATTGGGCAGACTTAAACCCCATTTGACCGGCAGATTTCGCATGGCCATTTCGACGCTCCCACAGTTAGAAGAACGCTTGCTACCTGTCAAGTAAACTTTCCCGCTGAGCTGTTGCCAGACGATTTCATCTGGGTGTATTAACATCTACGGCCAGCGAGGTATTTGCATCGCGATCAGCCACTGGCGCGCTGGCAAAATGGAGGGAAATGAAAATGGCGAAAGATTTGCGCAGTTATTTGGATGAATTACTGGAGAAGCGGCCGAAGGACGTGGTGGTCGTCGATAAGGAAATCGATCCCCGCTACGAAGCCAGCGCCATCGTCGAAAAATTCGAGCGCAAAAACGAATACCCGCTGGTCTTTTTCAAAAACATTAAAGGCTCGAAGATCCCTTTGGTGATCAATCTCGGCGCGACCTACGAGCGGCTGGCGCTGTCGCTGGGCTCGCCCTCGGTGCCGCAAATGGTGAAGGACTTGGCGCACCGCGAACACCATCCGGTGCCGGTGAAAGAAATCTCGGCCAAGGACGCGCCCTGCAAGGAAGTGATCTTAAAAGGCGACGCCGCCGATCTCGATCTTTTGCCCGTCCTCACTCTCAACGAAGGCGACGCCGGCGCCTATATCAACGCCGCAGCGCTGATCTGCAAAGAGCGCGGGACCAATGCCGTCAACGTCGGCATCTACCGCCACCAGAAACAGGGCAAGCGGCAACTCGGGCTGATGATCAATCCCGCCAACCACGGCAACTATGTCCGGGCCGAATACGAAGATAACAACGAGCCCATGGAAGTCGCCCTCGCCATCGGCCATCACCCGGCGTTGAACATGGCGGCGGTCAGCAAGCAAGCCGGCGTCGGTTCGGAGATGGAAATCGCCGGCGCCTTTCTCGGTGAGGCGATGGAAGTCGTCAAAGCCGAAACCGTGAGCCTGATGGTGCCGGCACGCTGCGAGATCATCATCGAAGGCATCGTCCCGCCAAACAAGCGCCACTACGAAGGGCCGTTCGGCGAATGGCCGCATTACTATTATAAGGAAGGCGATCAGCCTTACATCGAGGTGACGGCGATCACCATGCGCAAAAATCCGATCTACCAGTGCATCCACAGCGCGCATTTCGAGCACAACATCATCGGCGCCGCGCCGCGCTTGGGCAGTCTCTTAAAGCGCATTCAGGAAGTCGTGCCGAGCACCACCGGCGTCAACATGCCGATCTCCGGGGCCGCGCGATCGCATTGTTATATTTCGGTCAAAAAACGCGCCGAGGGCGATCCCAAGCAAGCGGCGCTCGCGGCGCTGGTCACCGACCCGAACATCAAGCACGTGATCGTCGTCGATGACGACGTCGACGTGTTCAACGAAACTCAAGTGCTCTGGGCGCTGGCAATGCGCTTTCAGGCCGACCGCGATCTGGTGATCATCCCCAACATCATCGGCTCGCACCTGAATCCGACCGCTTACGGCTTCAATCGCATGGAAAAGGGACCCATGGAAACCAAGCTCATCTTCGACGCGACCAAGCCGCTGCCGCCGTACCATTTTCCCAAAGAAGCGCAGGCGCCCGACGAGGTGCTGAATAGAATAGATCTGGCCAAAGACACCCGGCCGTACGAACCGGGCAAAGACGACAAGGCGATCACCGGGCAATAGAAATAAGTCGCAAGGCAACCTTGAGCGCGAAGTTCACGGAAGCTCCATGAAGCACCGATTGTTTCAAGCCTCGACCTCTTTGCTCCTGTTCATTCTGGCTCTGACTCTCGGAGTTTCAGTCAACGCGCAGACCCCCGAAAAACTTCGCGTCGCCTACACCGTCATCGCCCCGACCCAGTTAAACGTCTGGACCGCGAAGGACATGGGCTATTACGCCAAAAACGGCCTCGACGTAGATTTGGTGCTTCTCGTAGGCGCGCCGCTGGCCGTCGCTGCGCTGGTCGGCGGCGAGACGCCGATCGTCCATACCGGCGCTTCGGCGGTGATCACGAGCAATCTCGCCGGTTCCGGCGCCGTGCTGATCGCCGGCGCGATCAATCGCTTCCCCTACGTGCTGTTCGTCACCGACCAAATCAAGAAAGTCGAAGATCTAAGAGGCAAGAAATTCGGCGTCAGCCGCATCGGCAGCGCCGACAACGCCGCCGCGGTCACGGTGCTGGAGAAACTCGGAGTCAAGGAATCCGAGGTCACTTACGTGCAAGCCGGCAGCATCCCGGCGCGACTTGCCGCCATGCAAACCAACGCGCTGCAGGCGACTTTGTTGCAGGCGCCGGAGACTCTCAAAGCCAAGGAAATAGGCCTGCGCGCGCTGCTCGATTTTACCAAGCTCGACGTCGAGTGGCAACAAAATGGCGTCGCCGTGACCCGCGACTACATCAAGAAAAAGCCGGACACGATCCGCCGTTTCATGCGCGCCTACGTAGAAGCGATTCACTATAATTTAACTACTCCCAAAGGCGCGCAAAAAATCCTGCAAAAATATCTCGCGATCAAGGACGAAAAGTCCGTCGAAGAGGCCTACAACGAGATCGTCGTCAAGCTCACCCGGCGCGTGCCCTATCCGACGGAATCGGGAATACAGCTTTTTCTCGATCAATTGAAGCTAAAGAATCCCAAGGCCGGCCAGGTCAAACCGAGCGAGTTTACCGAAGTCAGTTTCTTGAAGGAGCTCGAGTCGAGCGGCTACATCGACCGGCTGTATCGTTAGCGCCGGCGCCGCCGTTGCATCGAATGAATTTTCCAGCACCGAGGACGCATGGTTGAGATCCGCGGGGTCTCGAAGAGTTTTCAGAAAACCGTCAAAGACCAAACCACCCGGGTGAAAGCGCTGAGCGACGTGAATCTATCGGTGCGACCCAACGAGTTCGTCAGCATCATCGGCCCGAGCGGCTGCGGTAAGACTACCTTACTGAAAATCATCGACGGCCTAATCCCCTGCGACAGCGGTGAAATATCGATCAACGGCAAATCGGTCAAGACGCCTGGTCCCGACCGCGCCGTGGTCTTTCAAACCTTTGCGCTTCTGCCCTGGCGCACGGTCTTGGCGAATGTAGAATTCAGCCTCGAACTGCGCCAGTTGCCCAAAGAAGAGCGCGCGCAAACCGCGCGCGATTATTTGAAACGCGTCGGTCTCGCCGATTTCGAAAATCACTATCCCCATGAGCTTTCCGGCGGCATGCAGCAGCGCGCGGGTCTGGCGCGCGCGCTCGCAGTGAACCCGACTATCTTGCTCATGGACGAGCCCTTCGGTGCCGTCGATGCCCAGACCCGCCAGCTCTTGCAGGAAGAACTGCTGGAGCTCTGGCAGCGCGAGCGCAAGACAGTGATTTTTATCACCCACAGCATGGACGAAGCGGTTTATCTCTCCGATCGCGTGGTGGTGATGACACCGCGGCCAGGCAAGGTGGCGGAAGTGCTCGACGTACCCCTCGAGCGGCCGCGCAACGCCGACGAGGTCAGAGGCGACCCCAAATTCGTCGAGTTGACAAATTACATCTGGCACAGCCTCAAAAACGCCATGAACAACCACCATGAATAATCGGTTGGGCGCCAACGCATTGTCGATCCTGTCCCTGGCGGTTTTGTGGGAAATCGCCGGGCGTATCATGGACTCGACTCTCATTCCGCCGCTTTCGCGCATCCTGGCGGCCTGGTGGAAGCTGCTGGCCAGCGGCAAGCTCGCCGCCAACCTGAGTTTGAGTCTCTGGACACTCATCGTTGGATTTTTTCTCGCGGTGTTCATCGGCGTCGTCGTTGGCCTCCTCATGGGCCGCTTTCGCGCCGTCGAACATTTTCTCGATCTCTACGTCAACGTGCTCATGTCGGCGCCGACCACGGCCTTCGTGCCGGTGCTGATCCTCTGGTTCGGCCTCGGCATCGAATCGCGCATCGCGGTGGTTTTTCTCTTTGCGGTGTTCGTCATCATCATCAACACCATGACTGGCGTGAAACAGGTGGACGGCGTGCTGGTGGAAATGGCGCGCTCCTTCGGCGCCAAAGAAAAAGAAATTTTCTTCAAGATCATTTTGCCCGCCGCCATGCCCGCGATTATGGCAGGAATTCGCTTGGGCATGGGGCGCGCGGTCAAAGGCATGGTGACGGCGGAAATGCTGCTCACCTTGACAGGTCTCGGAGCGCTGATCATGCAGTACGGCTCCGCCTTCGCCACCGATTCGCTTTTTGCGGTGATCCTGACCATCTTGCTCCTGGCCATGATCACCATGCGCGCGGTGCACTGGCTGGATCGCCGCATGACCGGCTGGAAAGCGGAAATTGCGATCGAATAGTCAACTAGCCACAGGAGGGAATCCTATGACCCGGTCGTTCGCGAAATTATCGGCGTTGATGCTAGTTCTGCTCGCGGGCCTCATATTCTTCAGCGATCCGGCCCAGGCACAAAGAAAAGTCCGCTTCGCCTATCCGTCGTCGGCGGACATGGGCGATATCCCGTCGCTGCTCGCCTGGGAGCAGCTCAAGAAACAAGGCATCGAAGTGGTGCCGACGTTTTTTCCCAAAACCGATCTGGCGGTGCAGGCCGTGATGGCGGGCGAAGCCGACATCGGCTCCGCCGCCGGTATAGCAGTGGTCAAAGCCGTTGAAAGCGGCTTGAACGCGCGCATCATCGGCGAGCAAGTGCGCAACGAATGGCAGTTGGTGACCCCAGTTTCATTCAAAGATCCCAAACAACTCGACGGCAAGCGGGTCGGCTACCACGCGCCGATCACGGTCACCGAGGCGCTCGTCAAATGGATGGCGCAGCACTACAAGATCAATCCCAACTGGATGATTATTCCCGGCTCCGAGGTGCGCGCCGAGGCGCTCATGCGCGGCCAGTTGGACGCGACGCCGGCGGAGATCGGCGATGTCCTCAACATTCTCGCCGCCAAGCCAGGCCAGTTTCACGTCTTGATTTCCTATGCGAAAACTTTCCCGCAGTTGATCGGATCCATGTATTTCGCCCGGGCCGATTACGTGCAGAAAAACAGCGCCACCGTCGAAGCCGTGCTCGAAGCAATTCTGCGCGCCCATCGAACGGTCGAAGAACGTCCGGGATTGGTCAAAGAAACCACGCTCCGCTTGCTGCCCGAAACCAAGCCGGAACTGATCGAGGCCACCGCGGCGGCTTACAAGGAACTACGCATTTGGGACGTGAACGGCGGCGCGAGCAAAGACCGCGGCGATGCCAGCATCAAATTTTTTGAGGAAGCCGGGCTGCTCAAAAAAGATGCGGTGAGTTTCAATCAGGCGTTCGACACTGGCCCTCTTGATCGGGTGCTCAAGAAAATCGGCCGCAAATAGCATGAAAGCGCGGACGCTTAGAATCGCGTCTCTCTTCACCCTCGGCGCGGCCTGGGAAATTGCCGGCCGCGCCGGCGATGCGCATCTGCTGCCGCCGCTCTCGAAAGTGGCCACGGTCTGGTTCGATCTGTTGCTTTCAGGCCAGCTCTTTCACGCGCTCGCGGTGAGCCTCCAGGCTTTGACTCTCGGTTTTCTGCTTTCGGTGCTCCTCGGCGTGCCCCTGGGACTTTTGATGGGCCGCTACCGGCGGATCGAATCGTTTCTGGAAATCTATATGACCGCGCTGCTCACCGTGCCGATGATTTCGTTCATCCCGTTTCTGGTTATCGCCTTCGGCCTCGGCCTGCATTCGCGGGTCTGGATCGTTTTTCTCTTCGCCTTCGTGATCATCGCCATCAATACCGCCGCCGGCGTGCGCAACGTCGATCCGGTGTTGACCGAAATGGCACGCTCTTTCGGCGCCCGCGAAAGCGAGCTGTTTGTAAAAGTGATCTTGCCCGCCGCGACGCCGATGATCATGGCGGGCATTCGCTTGGGCATGGGACGCGCCGTGCTCGGCATGGTCACGAGCGAGATGATTCTCGCCGTGGTCGGCTTCGGCTCGCTGCTGATGACTTTCGGCGCGTCGTTCAATTCACCGGCGCTGTTTGCGACGATCCTCACCATTGTCCTGATCGCCGTCGCGTTGCTGGCGCTGATTCAGCACCTCGACCGCCGGCTCACGCCGTGGCGCGCGACCTGAGCTAGTTTTTGTAGATCACGATTTTCAGATCTTTGCCGCGCCCGCCCTCCGGGCACGCGCTGACCCCGACCAGACAATCCATTTCCGAGCGGAAATCCATCATGTCACCCTCGGGGCGCGGGCGCGTCATTGAGTAACGCATGCTGCCGGTTTTGGCATTGATCACCATGGTCTGAAAAA
>Ga0310810_10001802_pt1 | contig 22737 bp, 21 predicted proteins | sample NCmetagenome_FD_207641 | JGI IMG/M metagenome (GOLD analysis project Ga0310810, IMG submission 207641) | Soil microbial communities from experimental microcosm in Duke University, North Carolina, United States - NC | ecosystem: Engineered > Artificial ecosystem > Soil microcosm > Unclassified ... | reverse complement strand
GTCCACGAGAAGCCGATCGACGTGACTCCGCGCGAATGGTCGCTCCTGGAGCTGTTCCTGATGCGGCCCGGTCGCGTGCTCTCCAAGGAGCAGATCGCCGAGAATCTCCTGACCATGGACGAGCAGCTGTCGCCCAACGCCATCGAGGTACACGTATCTCGGCTTCGCGCCAAGATCGAATCGGCCGGCGTGCGCATTCGCACGGTACGCGGCTTCGGATACATGCTCGAACCGGGCGATGCCTGAACGGCTGGCGGGCGGCGGCTCGATTCGCCGCCGCCTGCTGCTCTACCTGATCGGCACGCTGCTCCTCGTCATTGCCGGCGTTGCGTCCGTGACGTACGCGGTCGCCGATCGTGCGGCGAACGATGCGTACGACCGGTCGCTGCTCGATCCGGTGCTCGACATCGCGGAGCATCTCAGGGTCGACGAGAGCGGCGCGCACGTCGACCTTCCGACCAAGGCGCTCGAAGCGCTCGTCTACGACCAGGTGGACAAGCTCTTCTATCAGGTACGCACCGCCGACGGCGCGCTCATTGCCGGCGACGCGGACTTTCCGTCGGCACCGTCGATGGCCCCCGGCGAGCATCGCTTCGTCGACGCGCAGTATCTGGGGGCGCCGATTCGAGTGGCTGCATTTCGCGCGCCCGACGGGACGACCGTGCAGGTCGGCGAGACGCTGCACAAGCGCCACACGCTCGTCGAGGACATCCTCGCGGCCGAGGTCGCCACGACGCTCTTCATCGGCGCGATCTCGATTGCGCTGGCATGGGTCGCGATCGCCAAAGGACTTCGGCCGCTCGAGCGCCTTCGCGCGCAGCTGCTCATGCGCTCGAGCCGCGACCTGAGTCCGCTGTCCGCCGAGGCGGCGCCGATCGAGATCGCCCCGCTCGTGGAGGCGTTCAATGGATTGCTCATGCAGCTTTCGCACGCGAGCAGGCTGCAACAGCGTTTCATGGCCAACGCCGCGCATCAATTGCGCACCCCGCTCGCGGGCCTGCAGATGCACCTCGAGATCCTCCTGCGCCAGGCGCTGCCTCCGGATCTGCATGGAGAGATCGCTCGCCTGCATGGCGCGACAGTGCGAGCGGGTCGGCTTGCGACGCAGCTGCTCGCGCTCGCCAAAGCGGAATCGGGCCCAGTGAACGATCGCCCGCTCGAGCGCATGGATCTGCGCAGCGTCGCGGGCGAAGCGGCGCGTGACTGGGCGCCACGCGCGATGGCGAGCGAGATCGATCTCGGCTTTTCGCTCGACCCGGCGATGATCATGGGTGATCGCGCGCTGCTTCCCGACGTCGTCAACAACCTGATCGACAACGCGCTGCGGTACACGCCGAAGGGCGGCTCGGTGACCGTGCGTACGGGTTGCGATGGCGATACGCCCTATCTGTGCGTCGAAGACACCGGGCCGGGAATCCCGCCCGCGGAACGTGTCAACGTTCTAGAGCGCTTCTACCGCGTGCCCGGAACGTCGGGCGACGGTTCCGGCCTCGGTCTTTCCATCGTGAAGGAGGCGGTGGATCGCCTCGGCGGCGCGGTGGAGATCCATTCGCGCCCCGACGGCACCGGCACGAGCGTACGCGTGACGTTTCCCGAAGCGCCAGCCGGCGACGCATAGCGCAGGTCGTGCAATTTGGTCGGGGTGGGGAGATTCGAACTCCCGACATCTTGCTCCCAAAGCAAGCGCGCTACCAGGCTGCGCTACACCCCGCCACCGATCATTATGCCACCGGCCCGATGTGCGCGGCCTCGCCTCATTCGCGACAGCGCGACTCGCGCAGCGACAAGACTCGAGTAGCAACACGCAAACGCGCAGCGACAACGCACGCAGCCACAATACGCGTAACGAGGCACAGCTCGCAGCAGCACACAGCTCGCAGCAACAACGCCTCGCAGCAACACACGCCTCGCAACAGCAGCACACACCTCGCAGCAACACACAGCTCACAGCAGCACACAGCTCGCAGCAGCACACAGCTCGCAGCAGCACACACCTCGGAGCAGCACACGTCTCGCGGCAATACGCACCTGCGCAGCGACAGTGAGCCGCAAGTAGCGTGACGGCGCGGCGACAGTCGCGCGACGGCACACCGAAAGTCGTGCGCAAGGCGCGTGAAAGTGTGTCGCATTTTGTCAACGCGGCCTGATTGCGCTCGCGCAGTTCGCGCAATAACGCTTGCACGCCTTTCTCCTTGCGCGCACGTTGGCATCGCGTGCGCCAACCGGTCAGTCGCGCGCGATCAAACACGCTGCTGCGACGAACGTCCACGACGCAAGCGGCCTCGACGGAGGAGGTTTCGGATGATTCCCAGGAAATGCGTTTCACTCGCCGTGATGCTTGCATGCGCCGCGCCGGGCATCGCCAGCGCCGACATGGAGAGCGATCTGCGCGCGCAGATCGAGGCGCTGCAGAAGCAGCTCGACGCGGTCAAGTCGCAGCTCGATCGCGTCAGCGCGGATGTGCAGAAGCAGAAGGAAGCACCTCCGCCGGGACCCAGCCGCGCGCCGTTCATCGAGCGCAAGCCCGGCGATGAGCTGACATTCGTCGTCCCGGGCGGCGGTGAGGTCACGTTGTACGGACTGTTCGACGTGTCCTTCGATTACACGACGAAGGGCCTCAAGAGCGACTACGGCGAAAATGGCGGCGTGCCCGTAGGCAAGATGGGCTGGCAGCCCGCGATCGCGACCAACCTGTCGCGCATAGGGGTGAAGGGAAAGCACCCGCTGCAACCCGACTTGGACTTCATCTGGCAACTGGAAGCCGGCATCGACATTTCCGCCACGCCGGGAACCAAGCAGAGCACGTCGAACAACAGCGACGTAGTCACGGGCGCGCTGTTCTCGCGCAACAGCTTTCTCGGTTTCTCGGGCCACGACTGGGGCGCCGTCATGATCGGCAAGTCAGAGACGCCGTACAAGACTTCGACGGATCGCCTCAACCCGTTCTCGGGAATGCTCGGCGACTACCGCGTCATCATGGGCAATACGGGCGGCGACAATCGCGTCGAATTCGGGCTGCGCGCCTCGCACGCCCTATGGTACGAATCGCCGACCTGGAGCGGCGTGTCGTTCAAGGCGATGTACTCGCCAGGCCAGAATCGAGACAACACGAGCAGCATCGTACCCGCGTCCGAGCCGGACTGCGCCGGTGGAAACATCCCCGGAAGCGGCGCGACGCCGCCGCTGTGCAACGATGGCTCCTTCGGCGACCTGTGGAGCGTAAGCGCGGCGTATGCAGGCGGTCCGCTCTATGTGACGACCGCTTACGAAGTTCACAAGAACGTCAATCGCACGAGCGACCTCGAGAATCTCGATCCCAGGGACGTGGCGGATGAGAAGGCGTTCAAGGTCGGCGCGCAATACCGGTTCCCGACGCATACCACCGTCGACGTGCTGTGGGAGAAGACAACGAGGAACCTGCCGTCCGACCTGGAATTCCAGAACGAGCGCGAGCGCCCCAACGCGACCTGGCTGGCACTGACGCAGGTGCTGACCGAAAAGGATAGCGTGAGCTTCGGGTGGGCACATGCCGGCAAGTCGAAGGGCTTCCTCGGCGTGCACAACACGCCGGACGACCAGACGACGTTCGACAACAGCGCCAACATGTACGCGGCGGCGTGGCGCCACATCATCGACAAGAACGTGTCCGTGTATCTCGATTGGGCGCTGACACGCAACGAGGCCGACGCGCACTACGATATCGGTGCTGGCGGCCACGGCGTAACGACGGACTGCCACGACTCGACGCCGATGGCTTCGTTCGATGCAACGACGGGGGGCGTCACGAACACGGGGCCGCATTGCTTCTCGGGCGGCCATCCGCAGGGTGTTTCGGCGGGGGTGGTTTACAGCTTCTGATCGCGCAGCGGTCCAGCTCGGCGCGGCCGGCCCTCTGCGCGGGGGTCGGCCGCGTGACGCGATGCCCGCCATTTCGGCTCTGGCGAGCGCGGCGACGCCCCACAGCGAGGTTGCGTCGGCGCCATCGTTCAGAACGCCGTATGCGTCGCCGTTGGAACGTTGGCCCGCGTGCCGGCGCTCCGAAGCGCGTACGCGGCGCGCATGGGCTTCAGCACCAGCAGCGCGAGCAGCGCGGCGAGGATGTTGAATGCCGCCGCGGTGATGAACACGGGATACCAGCTCCCCGCGCTGGCCATCATCAGGTTGGCGACGGGAACCAGCAGCGCCGCGCTCCCCTTCGCCGTGTACATGAGGCCCGTGTTGGCAGTGGCATAGCGCGCGCCGAACGTGTCCGTCACGGTGGCCGGGAAGAGGCTGTAGATCTCGCCCCACGCAAAGAACACGAGACCGCTCAGGATGACGAACGCGACCGGATTGCCACCGAGGCGCGCGAGCGCGAAGATGCCGACCGCCTCCAGCGCGAAGGCGAGGAACATCGTGTTCTCACGCCCGATATGATCGGATACCCAGCCGAAGAACGGCCTGCAGATGCCGTTCAGCACGCGGTCCAGCGCAAGTGCGAATGTGAGCGCAGGCAACGTCAGTCCCATGAGACTGACCGGTACGTCGGCCACCTGGTAGTCCTTGGCGATGGGGCCTAGTTGCGCGGTGGCCATGAGCCCGCCCGCAGCCATCAGCACGAACATGAGATACATGATCCAGAAGATGGGCGTGCGCGCCATTTCGAGCGGCGTCGCCTGCACGCGGGCCGCGCCGGGTGCGACCGCCTGCGCCAGCACGGGTGCCGGCGGCGCAGACAGCAGGAATCCGAGCACCGCCACCACCGCACCCTGGACCAGGCCGAACGTAAGAAAGGTGTGCTCGTATCCATCCGCCTTGATCATGTTGGCGATCGGTATGACCGTGAACGCCGATCCAGCGCCAAAGCCTGCCGCTGTGAGGCCGGCGGCAAGGCCTCGGCGACCGGGAAACCATTTGACGGCATTGCCGATGCAGGTGCCGTAAACCGCCCCCGCCCCCACGCCGCCGAGCGCCGCGGCGAGATAGAGCAGCCAGAGCGAATCGGCGACCGAATTCAGAGCCCACGCGGCTCCACACAGCACGCCGCCGATCACCACGATCCAGCGCGGGCCGAAGCGATCCACCAGATAGCCTTCGACCGGCACGAGCCATGTCTCGAGCAGCACGAAGATCGTGAACGCGACCTGGATGGCGGCGCGCCCCCAGTGGTGCTTGCCATCGATGGGGCCAACGAAGAGCGTCCAGCCGTATTGCAGGTTGGCGATCATCGTCATGCACAGGATGCCGACGATGAGCTGTGTCCACGGATTCACGGCGGTCGATCGGCGATGTCGATCCATGCTCCTCCTCCGGCTGGGTTCGCCCCACCGTATCGCACCGGACTGACGAAACGCTGAGCGATTGCTTACATGGTCTTGTTTTTGATCGCGCCGACCCGCACCACGGGTACCTGCGTCGGCTTCCCGAGATACGGTCGTCAGCGGGCCGCGGTCAACCTGCCGCCGCGGGCGGCTGCCCGCACTGCAAAGGGCCGGCCGGCATGAGCGTGATCGGCGGCTGTCCGCAGGAACCCCTTCTGGTCGCACGGGTCCACGCAACAATGCCGGAACTTCTCCGGCCGAGAGGGGACGAGATGCCTACCACCCGTAACGTCGCGGTGCTCGTCGGGAGCCTGCGCAAGGAATCGTTCAGCCGCAAGACCGCGAACGCGCTCATCGAGCTCGCGCCGCCGGGCCTGCGGCTAGCGATCGTGGAGATCCGCGACCTGCCGCTCTACAACCAGGACGACGACGCCAATCCACCGCCGGCGTCCGCGGCGTTCAAGCAGAAGATCATGGAATGCGACGCCGTGCTGTTCGTCACGCCGGAATACAACCGGTCGGTGCCCGGGGTGCTCAAGAATGCCATCGACGTCGCGTCGCGCCCTTACGGCAAGAGCGCGTGGAACGGCAAGCCGGCCGGCGTGGTGAGCTGCTCGCCAGGCGCGATCGGCGGGTTCGGCGCCAACCACCACCTGAGGCAATCGCTCGTCTTCCTCAACATGCCGGCGATGCAGCAGCCCGAGGCCTACGTGAACGGTATCGACAAGGCGTTCGACGCGTCGGGCAAGCTCGTCGACGATACGAAGCGAGACTTCCTGCGCAAGTTCATGGAGGCGTTCGCGGCCTGGATCGAGCGCAATCCAAAGCCCGCCTGACGTTCCGGCGCGTCACGCCGCGGCGTAGCCCGCGTCCTCGATGGCGCTGCGCAACGCGGCGACGTTGGTGCGCGCCGGATCGAACGTGACTTCGGCGCGTCCCGGCTGCAGCGTGACGTTGACGTCCTGCACCCCAGGGGTGCCTTTCAGCACGCGCGTGACGCTGCCGACGCAGCCCTGGCAGCTCATGCCCTGCACGTTCAACGTGACCTTTTCCATGACATCTCCTTTCGTTGTCAGCGCCGCGGCGCGAACCGGCGCAGCAGCAGCGCGTTGCTCACCACGGACACCGAGCTCGCCGCCATCGCGGCGCCGGCGATGACCGGATTCAAGAGGCCCAGCGCCGCGAGCGGAATGCCCAGCACGTTGTAGGCGAACGCGAAGAAAAGGTTCTGACGGATCTTGCGCAACGTCGCGCGCGCGAGCAGCACGGCGTCCGCCACGGCGTCCAGGTCGGGCCGGACGACCGTGATGTCCGCGGCGTCGATCGCAACGTCGGTGCCCGAGCCCATCGCAAAGCTCACGTCGGCCGCTGCAAGCGCGGGTGCGTCGTTGATACCGTCGCCCACCATGCCGACGATGAAGCCCTCGCGCTTGAGCGCCTCGACGGCCTCGACCTTGCCCGCAGGAAGCACCTCGGCGCGCACGTCCTCGATCCCGGCCTGCGCGGCCACACGCCGTGCCGCACCCGCGTGATCACCCGTGACCATCGCGATGCGCAAGCCCATCGCGCGCAGACGCGCAATCGCCGCAGGCGACGTCGAGCGGATGCGATCGTCGAGGGTGATCCAGCCGAGGAGCTCGCGCGCCCGCGCCACGCCGACGAGCGTCGCGTCGGCGTCGGCGTCCTGCGGTATCGCGGACGTCACGCCCGTCTCGCGCATGAACGAGGGCGATCCGACGACGATCTCGGCGCCCGCGTTCGTGCGAGCACGCGCGCCCTTTCCGGTGACCGATTCGAAAGCTTCCACGGCTGCCGGCGCCACGCCGAGCGCTTGCGCATGCGCGCGGATCGCCTGCCCCACCGGGTGCGTCGATCCATGCTCGATGCCTGCCGCGGTGGCCACGACGTCATCGGTCGACGCGCCCGTCGCCGGGATCACACGCGCGACATGCAGACGGCCCTCGGTGACAGTGCCGGTCTTATCGAGCACGAGCGCGCTCAATGCCGCGGCTCGCTCCAGCGCCGCCGCGTTGCGAACGAGCACACCGAGCTCCGCGCCGCGGCCCGTGCCGACGATCACCGCCGTCGGTGTCGCGAGGCCGAGCGCGCACGGACAGGCGATCACGAGCACGGCGACGGCGTGAACGAGCGCAGGCACCGGATCGCCGCCGATCCACCAGGTGAGCGCGAAGGTCGCGGCCGCGAGCGCGATCACGATGGGCACGAACACGCCCGACACGCGATCGGCAAGGCGCTGGATCGGCGCCTTCGAGCCCTGGGCCTCGGCGACCAGCCGCACGATGCCGGCCAGCAGCGTTGCCGCGCCAACGCCCGTGGCGCGGCATTCGAGCGTCCCCACCGCGTTGAGGGTGCCGGCGAACACGCGATCCCCCGCTCGCTTGGATACGGGCCTGCTTTCGCCGGTCAGCATGCTCTCGTCGACGGTCGACTCGCCACGCTCGACGATTCCGTCAACCGGCACCGATTCGCCGGCCCGCACGAGAACCACCTCGCCGGCGACGAGTGCCGCGAGCGGCACGTCGACGACATGGCCGTCGCGCAGCACGTGCGCGGTCTTGGGTTGCAGGCGCACCAGACCCTCGAGAGCCGCGGAAGTGCCCGCTCGTGCACGCGCCTCGAGCAGCTTCCCGAGCATCACGAGCGTGATCACGGCGGCTCCGGCCTCGAAGTACACGTGCTCGTCGATCGCGAGCAGCGTGACCGCCGCGCTGAACACGTACGCCGCGGTCGTCCCCAGCACGACCAGCACGTCCATGTTGGCGCCGCCGCCCCGCAATGCGTTCCACGCGCCGACGTAGAACCGACGTCCGCTCCAGAATTGCACAGGCGTCGCGAGCGCGAGCTGCCATGCACGCGGTAGCTCGGCGTGCTCGCCCGGCACGAGCATCGCGAGCATCGGCAACAGCAACGGAATCGTGAGCGCCGCCGCGATCAGCACGTCGATGCGCAGCGCGCGGTACGCCGTGGCGCGGCGCACCTGCTCGTCGCGCCGCTCGTGCTCGATGTCGCGCTTGACGTGAGCGTGATAGCCGGCACGCTGGACGGCATCCAGGAGCGGCGCAAGGTCGCGGCCCGGGTAGCGCACAGTCGCGGACTCGGTGGCGAAGTTGACGTTCGCGCTCGCGCCGGGCACGCGGTTCAGCGCCTTCTCGATGCGCGCGGCGCACGCGGCGCACGTCATGCCTTCGAGCGCGAGCTCGACGCGCGACGCTTCCTCCGGACTGCGCGTCTCCGTTGCGACCGCCGCAGTGCTCATGTCGGAATGTTATACCGCCCCAAGATCGCCACCGGCGTGCACCGGTTTCGGGCCCCGTGGCCCTTCACGGTAGTTATGGTGGCTGGCGGCCCATTCGCAAGGGGCCGGCGTTGCCCGGGTGTGCGGCGGCCCACACCGTCACCACGGAATCCTTCGCTGCAGCATGTCGCGGTACATCACCCAGTCGCCAATCAGGCTGTAGAGCGGATGGCGAAACGTCGCGGGACGGTTGTGCTCGAAGGCGAAATGGCCGATCCACGCGAAGCCGTAGCCGCAGACCGGTGCGCCGGCGAGCCACCACGCATCGCGGGTGGCGATGGCCGCCGCGACGCTGGCGATGACGAGCGTGCTGCCGACGAAATGCAGCCGTCGGCACGCGGGCGTCGCATGCTCGGCGAGATAGAGCGGATAGAACTCGGCGAAGGAGGAGAAGCGCTCGGCCATCGGTGGACACCGCTCGCCGCGCTGGGACGATCCGCCGTCGCTAGCGGGCGGCTTCGCTCTTCAGCTGCGGAAACAGGATCACGTCGCGAATGGACGGCGCGTCGGTGAGGAGCATCACGAGGCGATCGATGCCGATGCCTTCGCCCGCGGTCGGCGGCAGGCCGTACTCCAGCGCGCGAATGTAATCGGCGTCGTAGTACATCGCTTCCTCGTCGCCCGCCTCCTTGGCCTTCATCTGCGCGGTGAATCGCGCCGCCTGGTCCTCGGGATCGTTGAGCTCCGAAAAGCCGTTGGCGATCTCGCGCCGCGCGATGAACAGCTCGAACCGATCGGTGATCGAGGCGTCGGCGTCGTTGGCCCGCGCGAGCGGGCTCACGTCGGTCGGATGGGCGACGATGAACACGGGCTGGACGAGCTTCTCCTCGGTGGTCGCCTCGAAGAGCTTGAGCTGCAGCAATCCGACACCGTCTGTCGCGAAGACCTCGACGTCGAAAGGCGCGAGCGCGCCGCGCAGGTAGTCCGGCTCGGCGAGCGATGCCAGCGGATACTGCGGATTGAAGCGATGGATCGCCTGCGCCATGGTGAGCCGCGCGAAGGGCGCGCCGAGGTCGATGGTCTCGCCCTGGTAGACGATCGACGTCGTGCCGACGACCTTCTGCGCGACTTCGCGCACCAGCGCCTCGGTGAGGTCCATCAGGTAGTGGTAGTCCCGGTACGCCTCATAGAACTCCAGCATCGTGAACTCGGGATTGTGCCGCGTCGAGATGCCCTCGTTGCGGAAATTCCGGTTGATCTCGAACACCTTCTCGAGCCCGCCCACCACGAGGCGCTTGAGATAGAGCTCGGGCGCGATGCGCAGGTAGAGCTCCATGTCGAGCGCGTTGTGATGGGTCACGAACGGACGCGCCGCGGCACCGCCCGGGATCGGATGCATCATCGGCGTCTCGACCTCGAGATACCCGCGCGCGACGAAGAACTCGCGGATCGCCTGCACGACCTGCGAGCGCTTGATGAACACGTCGCGCGAATCGGGATTGGTGATCAGGTCGACATAGCGCTGCCGGTACTTCTGCTCGGTATCGGTGAGGCCGTGGAATTTCTCGGGCAGCGGCCGCAGCGCCTTGGAGAGCAGGCGCACCTGCGAGCACTTCACCGACAGCTCGCCCGTCCTGGTCTTGAACAGCGTGCCGCTCGCACCCACGATGTCGCCGAGGTCCCAGCGCTTGAACGCATCGAGCGTCTCGGCGCCGACGCCGTCGAGCGTGACGTACAGCTGGATGCGCCCGGACATGTCCTGCAGCGTCGCGAAGCATGCCTTGCCCATGACGCGCTTCAGCATCATGCGGCCGGCGACCGCGACATGCACCATCTGCGGCTCGAGCGCCTCGTTGGCCAGCGCGCCGTAGCGCGCATGCAGCTCGCCTGCCAGCGCGTCGCGCCGAAAGTCGTTGGGATAGGCTTGGCCGCTGGAACGCAGGCCCGCGAGCTTGGCGCGCCGCTCGGCGATGATCTGGTTCTCGTCCAGGGGCGCGACATCCGCCGCCGCGGGCTTGTTCATCGCGGAGGGTTCGTTGCCGGAAGGAGCGCTCAAGGCACGATCCACGATGACGACCAGTGGCCGCCCACCCATGCGAAGCGCGCACGGCGCATGTCCTGCGGTCCCAGCCAGAGCCAGTCGATGGCATCGGCCTCGACGACCAGCACGGCGAAGTTGGTGAATGCGTCGTCACCCGAGGCGGTCGCAGGCAGCGAGGCGAACGGTTGCGCGGCATCCAGCGGAGATCCGGGCTCCGCCTCGGTCGCGCACGCCGCGCGGCGCAGCTCCGAGACGCCGCGCCAGGCGGCCGCGGCGACCGGATCGGCATGATGCACCACGCACGTGCCGTCGAAGCGCGCCTGCACGGCATCCTCGCGGTCGAAGAACAGGACCGCAACGCGCTGCTCGCCGTCGATCTCGCGGACCTTGTCCGACCGCGCATCGGTGTGGAACACGAGCCTGCGCGCCTCGCGGTCGACCGATCGCAGCGCGAGCACGCGCGCACGCGGCGAGCCGTCCTCGGTGACGGTCACGAGCGTGGGCAGCGCCCACGATGGCCAGCGGCCGTCGAGTCCCGCGCCGATGCGCGTCCAGAGCGACTCCAGCACGTCCCCCAGCGTCGGCGGCAGCGTGCCGGGGTCCGCTGCAACGGGCATCGAGATGGCCGCCATCGTCACACTCCCTGCTTCAGGCTGGCGGCAATGAAATCGTCGAGATCGCCGTCGAGCACGGCCTGCGTGTTGCCGACCTCGTACCCGGTACGCAGGTCCTTGATGCGCGATTGATCGAGCACGTAGCTGCGGATCTGGTGGCCCCAGCCGATGTCGGTCTTGGAGTCCTCGAGCTTCTGCTGCTCCTCCTGCCGCTTGCGAAGCTCGAGCTCGTACAAACGTGACTTCAGCATGGCGAACGCTTCGGCGCGGTTGCGGTGCTGCGAGCGGTCGGTCTGCGATTGCACGACGATGCCCGTGGGCAGGTGCGTGATGCGCACGGCCGAGTCGGTCTTGTTGACGTGCTGGCCGCCGGCGCCTGAGGCCCGATACGTGTCGATGCGCAGGTCCGCGGGATTGATCTCGACCTCGATCGACTCGTCGACCTCGGGGTACACGAACACGCTCGCGAACGACGTGTGCCGCCGCGCGTTCGAGTCGAACGGGCTCTTGCGTACGAGCCGGTGCACGCCCGTCTCGGTCTTGAGGTAACCATACGCGTACGCACCGTCCACCTTGATCGACGCGCTCTTGATGCCGGCGACTTCGCCCGGTGACTCCTCGAGGACCTCCGTCTTGTAGCCCCTGCGCTCGCAATAGCGCAGGTACATGCGGAGCAGCATCGCCGCCCAGTCCTGCGCCTCGGTGCCGCCGCTGCCGGCCTGGATGTCGACGAACGCATTGTTCGGATCGACGGGGCTCGCGAACATGCGACGGAACTCGAGGTCTTCCACCACCCCGCGCAACCGGGAGACGTCGCCTTCCAGCGCCGACAGCGTGGCGTCGTCGTTCTCGCTTCGCGCGAGGTCGAAGAGGTCGCGCGTATCGCCGAGACTCTTGTCGAGCTCGGTGAGCGTGCCGACCACGCCGTCGAGAATCTTCTTCTCCTTGCCGAGCTCCTGCGCGCGCTCGGGCTTGTCCCAGACCTTCGGGTCCTCCAGCTCGCGCGTGACGGAGGCGAGACGCTCCGATTTCACATCGAAGTCAAAGATACCTCCGCAGCTGCGCCGTGCGATCGGTAAGGTCGGCGAGCGTGTTGGCAAGCGCGTTGACTTGTTCGGCTTCCATGGCGGATCCGCGGTGGATTGCAATCCGGCGATTATAGCGATAGGCGAGTCATAAGTCCTTGTCGCCTCGGCGCCTTTGGCTTGTCGCACCTGTCGAAGGTGCCGCATCCGCGATCGCCTAACATTACGGCTTGCCCGGCGCTCGCGCGGGCGCCCCATGCGATGGAGCAGCCATGCCTACCCTCTTCGTGAACAAGGAGCGCGTCGACATCAGCTCGAGCGTTCCCGGCGACACGCCGCTGTTGTGGATCCTGCGCGATTCGCTCAACCTGACCGGCACCAAGTACGGCTGCGGCATGGCGCTCTGCGGCGCATGCACCGTCCACATCGAGGGCCAGCCGGTGCGCTCCTGCCAGACGCCGTTGTCCTCGATCAAGATGGGCGCGGACATCACCACGATCGAGGGCCTGAAGTCGAAGGAAGCCCAGGCGCTGCAGGCGGCGTGGCAGAAGCTCGACGTGCCGCAATGCGGCTACTGCCAGTCGGGTCAGATCATGTCGGCCGCGGCGCTGCTCGCGAAGAAGAAGCGGCCGACCGACGCCGACATCGACGCTGCGATGGCGGGCAACGTGTGCCGTTGCGCGACCTACGTGCGCATTCGCGCGGCGATCCACGAAGCCGCGAAGTCGGTGGCGTGAGGAGAGCGAACATGCGCAAGCGAGTTGCAACGCCCGATGCGGGCGGCCTGACGCGCCGCACGTTCCTCAAGGTGACCGCGGCCGCCGGTGCCGGCTTCACGCTCGGCGTGTTCAGTGTCGAAGGCGGCGCCCAGCAGACCGAGCCGCCCAAGGGTGCCGCGGCGAGCGGCACGATCGAGCCCGATGCGTTCGTGCGCATCGGCAGCGACAACACGGTCACCGTATTCGCCAAGCATTTCGAGATGGGCCAGGGCACGTACACCGGCCTGCCCACCCTGGTGGCCGAGGAGCTCGACGCGGCGTGGTCGCAGATCCGCGTCGAGGGCGCGCCCGCCGACGCGAAGCGCTACGGCAATCTCATCTGGAAGGAGTTCTTCGGCACGGATGCGCAGGGCACGGGCGGCTCGACCGCCATGGCCAACTCGTTCATGCAGTATCGCGAGGCGGGTGCGGCTGCGCGTGCCATGCTCGTCGGCGCGGCGGCGGCGCAGTGGAAGGTCCCGGCCGAGTCCATCGTGGTGAAGAACGGCGTGGTGTCGCACGCGAGCGGACGCAAGGCCACGTTCGGCCAGCTCGCGCAGGCAGCCGCGCAGCAGCCCGTTGCGCAGAATCCGAAGCTCAAGGACGCCGCGGACTTCGTCTACATCGGCAAGAGCTTTCCGCGCACCGACTCGAAGGCCAAGGCGACCGGCAAGGCGATGTTCACGCAGGACGTCAAGCTGCCGGGCATGCTGACCGCCGTGGTGGCGCATCCGCCGCGCTTCGGCGCGCGCGTGAAGCACTTCGACGCGGCGGGTGTGCAGGGTGTGCCGGGCGTTCGCGCAGTGGTCGAAGTGCCCAACGGCGTCGCCGTCGTCGCGACCGGTTTCTGGGCCGCCAAGAAAGGGCGCGATGCGCTGAAGGTCGACTGGGACGAGACCGGCGCGGTGAAGTTTTCGTCGTCGGAGCTGCTCGAGCAATACCGCAAGCTCGCCGAGACCCCGGGCGCGGTCGCGCGCAACGAAGGCGACGCGGCGAAAACGCTGAGCTCGGGTGCGAAGACGCTCGAGGCCGCGTACGAGTTTCCGTTCCTCGCGCACGCGACGATGGAGCCCATGAACTGCGTCGTGCGCCTCACCGCGGATCGTTGCGAGATCTGGAATGGCGAGCAGTTCCACACCGTCGACCAGATGAACGTCGCCAAGGCCGTCGGCCTCAAGCCCGAGCAGGTCTTCATCAACCAGATGTTCGCCGGCGGCAGCTTCGGACGGCGCGCGAATCCGTTCTCGGACTACCTCGTCGAGGCGGCCACGATCGCGAAAGGACTCGAGGTTCAGGGCCAGCCGGGCATTCCGGTGAAGCTCGTGTGGACGCGCGAGGACGACATGCGCGGCGGCTTCTATCGCCCCGCGTATTACCACACGATCAAGGCTGCGCTCGACGCCAGCGGCATGCCCGTCGCCTGGCAGCAGCGCATCGTCGGCCAGGCGATCCAGGCGGGAACGCCGTTCGAGCAGGCGATGATCAAGAACGGCATCGATGCGACGAGCGTGGAGGGTGCCGCGAACCTGCCGTATGCGGTGCCGAATCTCTACGTCGATCTGCAGTCGCCACGCGTCGGCGTCCCGGTGCTCTGGTGGCGTTCGGTCGGCTCGACGCACACCGCGTATTCCACCGAGACTTTCGTCGACGAGCTCGCCGCTGCCGCGGGCAAGGACCCGGTCGAGTACCGCCGCACGCTGCTCGTGAAGCAGCCGCGTCACCTCGCCGCGCTCGATCTCGCCGCCGACAAGGCGGGCTGGACCAGGCCTCTCGCGCCGGCCAGGGATGGCGGCAAGCGCGCACGCGGCGTCGCGGTGCACGAATCGTTCGGCACGGTCGTTGCGGAGATCGCGGAGGTCACGGTGAAGGGCGATGCCTTCACGGTCGACCGCGTCGTCTGCGCGGTCGACTGCGGCATCGCGGTGAATCCCGACGTCGTGCGTGCGCAGATGGAAGGCGGCATCGGTTACGGACTCTCGGCGGCGCTGTATGGCGCCATCACGTTCAAGGACGGCGCCGTCGAGCAATCGAACTTCCACGATTACCCCGTGCTGCGGATCAATGCGATGCCGGCCGTGGAAGTGCACATCGTGCCGTCCACCGCGCAGCCGTCGGGCGTCGGCGAGCCGGGGGTACCTCCGATCGCCCCGGCGGTGGCGAACGCGCTCGCGGCCGCAACCGGCAAGCGGTTGCGGAAGCTGCCATTGACGCTCGCCTGATCGAAACCGCGTCGACGCTGCCGCGGACGCCGACACGCGCCATCGTGGCGTTGTCGGCCGCGGCGTGCGCATCGGCCGCGGCGCTGCGCATCTGCGATCCGCTGCTGCCGCGCCTGTCGCTCGAATACGGCATCGGCCTCGGCGCGGCGTCGCGAACGGTGACGGCATTCGCGGTCGCGTATGGCGTGCTCCAGCTCGCCTACGGACCGATCGGCGATCGGTACGGCAAGTATCGCGTGATCACCGCGGCGTGCGCGGCCTCCGCCGTGACCTCGCTCGCGTGCGCGCTGGCTCCGACGTTTCCCGCGCTCGTGGTCGCGCGGCTCTTCGCGGGCGGCACGGCAGGCGCGCTGATCCCGCTTTCGCTTGCCTGGATCGGTGATGCGATCCCCTACGAGCGGCGGCAGCCCGTGCTGGCGCGCTTTCTCCTCGGGCAGATGTTCGGCATCGCGCTCGGGCAGCTCGTGGGCGGCCTGGGGGCGGACCACTGGGGCGCGCCGCCGGTCTTCGTCCTGCTCGCCGCGGCCTTCGCCGGGAGCACCGTCCTGCTGTGGCGCTTCGCGCCGGCATCCACGACATCGAATGCCCCCGTGGCGGCGAGCGGCACCATCGCAGCGCGATTCGCGGCGGTGCTGCGCATCGGGTGGGCGCGGGTCGTGCTGACGGCGGTATTCCTGGAGGGCGTGCTGCTCTTCGGCGCGCTCGCGTTCGTCCCCACGCATCTCAATCGCGCGTACGGGTTGCCGCTCACCGCGGCAGGCTCGATGCTGATGCTGTACGGGCTCGGCGGCATGGTGTACGCGGCGCTGTCCGGCCCGCTGGTGCGACGGCTCGGCGAGCCAGGGCTCGCGGCCGCAGGCGGCGCACTGATCCTGGTCTGCTTCGCGACGATCGCCCTCTTCCGCCTGCCGCTGCTCGCGGCCGCAGCGTGCTTCACGGCAGGGCTCGGCTTCTACATGCTGCACAACACCCTGCAGGTGAACGCCACGCAGATGGCGCCCGCGCAGCGAGGCAGCAGCGTCGCGCTGTTCGCGTCGTGCCTGTTCCTCGGGCAATCGTGCGGCGTTTCGCTCGCGGGCTACGCGTCCGAACGATTGGGCACCGATCCGGTCATTCTCTTCGGCGGCGCGGCCGTGCTGGTGCTCGCCGTCTGCTTCGCTCTCGCCCGGCGGCATGTCGCATCGCAGGCACGCGCGACGGTGCGATAATCCGCGCCCGCATCGAAGCGATCACCTTGTACACACCCGAGGGCTTCCATCCCGGCCACGTCCTCCCGGCGAACGCCACGGACGACGCGTATGCCTTCGCATTTCGCAACGGCAAGCTGCTCACGCGATCACAGGATGCCGCGCCCGTCGTACCGACGCTGCGGGACGTGACGGCGCTCGATGCCGCGCGCACGCTGCATTACCTCGGCGACCTCGACGGCCGCCCGTGCTACGCGGCCACGGTGAACCTCGACGGCGTGCCCGAAGGCTGGCAGGAGAGCGGGCTCCGCGCGCTGTTCTTCCGCCTCCCCGATCCGATGATCGCGCTCGCCGGGCGCGCCTTCCAGATCGTCGACTGGGACGCGACGCACCGCTACTGCGGACGCTGCGCCACCGCGCTGATCGATCGAGCGGGCGAGCGTGCGCGCGAATGTCCCGCGTGCGGCCTTGTCATGTATCCGCGCGTGTCACCCGCGATGATGGCCCTCGTCATTCGTGACCGCGAGATCCTGCTCGCACGCGCGCCGCGCTTTCCCGGCGCGATGTACAGCGCGCTCGCCGGCTTCGTCGAGCCGGGCGAGAGCATCGAGGACTGCGTGCGGCGCGAGGTGCGCGAGGAAGTCGGCATCGACGTCGACCGGCTGGAATATTTCGGCAGCCAGTCGTGGCCATTCCCGCACTCGCTCATGATCGCGTTCACCGCGCACTACGCCGGCGGCGATCTCACGCCGGACCTCGACGAGATCGCCGAGGCGCGGTGGTTCGCCATCGACGGCCTGCCCGACCTGCCATCTCCCATGTCCATCGCACGCCGCCTGATCGACGCCACCGTGGCGCGTCTCGCACGGAAGTCCGCTTGAACGGGTGCGTTAGAATGCGCGCTCACGCGCAGATCGAGCAACCGATGGCTCTCGCGGCACGCCTTCTCACCGCGGCATGGATCGCCGTCGCGCTGGCCTTCGCGCCCGCCGCGCATGGGCAGGCGCAGTCGGTGCTGACCGACCGCTCCGCCGTCGACCAATCCGTCGATCCGACGAATCCCCCGCCGATCGTCGATCCGCGCGTCATGAGCGACAAGGATCGCAAGGCGTATGCCGAGACGCTGCGCGAGGCGCGGACGCTCGTCGACCAGAAGCATTACGACCAGGCCATCGCGAAGCTCGATCCGCTGATCGCGCAGCATCCGCGCGAGCCGCAGGCGCGCTTCATGAAGGGCCTCGCGCAGAGCGACGCCGGCCGTACCGACGCTGCGATCGCGACCTTCACCGCGCTGCTCGCCGATTTCCCCGAATTGCCCGAGCCGCGCAACAACCTCGCGGTGCTGTACGCGCAGAAGGGCGAGTACGCGCAGGCGCGCGACCAGCTGGAGCTCGCGCTCCAGGCGGCGCCCGACTACGCGGTCGCGCACGAGAATCTCGCCGACGTCTACGCGCGCCTCGCCGCGACGCACTACGCGCGTGCGGCCGAGCTCGACAAGCGCAACAAGACCGCCCAGGCCAAGCTCAAGGTCGTGCGCGACGTGACCGAGCCGCACTGAACGTTTTCCACTGGAGGATCGATGCTTCAATCGCTAGCACGCCTGCTCGTCGTCTCGCTCTGCTTTGCGGCGAGCGCGGCGTTCGCCGCCAATCCGCAGGTCGAGCTCGACACCACGGCAGGCAAGATCCGCATCGAGCTCTATCCCGACGCCGCGCCGAAGACGGTGCAGAACTTCCTCGACTACGTGAAGGCCGGCCACTACAACGGCACGCAATTCCATCGCGTCATCGCAGGGTTCATGATCCAGGGCGGCGGCTACACCGAGGACTACCAGCAGAAGCCCACGCGCGCGCCGGTGCCGATCGAATCGCAGCAGAGCGTGAAGGCCGGCCTGTCGAACGTGCCGGGCACCGTCTCCATGGCCCGCACGGGCGATCCGAACTCCGCGACCGCGCAGTTCTTCATCAACGTCGCGAACAACAAGCGGCTCGACTTTCGCTCCGCCGACCCGGCAGGCTACGGCTACACGGTGTTCGGCAAGGTGGTCGACGGCATGGACGTGGTGAACAAGATCGCGCAGTCGCCCACGGGACCCGGTGGCCCGTTCCCGACGGACGTGCCGAAGGAGCACGTCGTCATCAAGTCGGCGCACGTCGTCGAGTGACCGGAGGAGACGCCATGGTGATCCTGCATACCTCGATGGGCGACATCAAGCTCGCGCTCGATGCGGAGAACGCACCCGCGACGGTGGAGAACTTCCTGCAGTACGTGCGCGACGGACATTACGACGACACCGTGTTCCACCGCGTGATCAACGGCTTCATGATCCAGGGCGGCGGCTTCGCGCCCGGGATGAAGCAGAAGCCGACGCGCGGCCCCGTCGCGAACGAGGCCGGCAACGGGCTGAAGAATGCGAAGTACAGCGTCGCGATGGCGCGCACGTCGGATCCGCATTCCGCGACCGCCCAGTTCTTCATCAACGTCGCCGACAACGCGTTCCTGGACTACAAGGGACCGAGCCCGCAGGGCTGGGGCTATTGCGTGTTCGGCCGCGTCGTCGAAGGCACGGACATCGTCGACCGCATCGCCGGCGTGACGACCGGCAGCACGGGCTTTCACCAGGACGTGCCCAAGGAGGACGTCGTCATCCGCAAGGCCGAGGAAGTGCCGGGCTGATGCATTCGGGTCGGGCACCGACGCTGTTCCTGTCCGATCTGCACCTGTCACCGGCCAGCCCGGCTGCGGTCGCCGCATTCGAAGCGTTCGCCCGCGGACCCGCGCGCAACGCCGCGGCCGTGTACGTGCTCGGTGATCTCTTCGACGTATGGGTCGGCGACGACCAGTTGCGCAGCCGTTTCTATCGGCGCATAGGACAGCAGCTGCGTGCCATCCATGACGCGGGCGCCGCGTTGTACGTCGCGCGCGGCAATCGCGATTTCCTGATCGGCGAGGGCTTCGCCGGCGCCACCGGCGCGACATTGCTCGACGAGCGCACGGTGCTCGACGTCGGCGGCGCGCCCACCCTCCTCATGCACGGCGACGAGCTCTGCACCGACGACGTCGCGTACCAGCAGTTCCGCGCGCGCACGCGTACCCCGCAATGGCGCGCGTGGATCCTGAGCAAGCCGTACTGGCAGCGCCGGGCCATCGGCCTCTACCTGCGGCTGCGCAGCCGCCGCGCCACCGCGCACAAGGACGAGCTCATCATGGACGTCAGTGCCGACGCGGTGACCGCGGCATTCCGGCAACACGGCGTGCGCCGGCTGATCCACGGCCACACGCACCGCCCCGCGCGACACCAACTCACGGTGGACGGCGTGCCGCGCGAACGCTTCGTGCTCGCGGCGTGGCACGACGATGGGCATTACCTCGAAGTCGATGACGCAGGCGCGCGCGTGCACCGAATCGCAGGGGGCGCGTCATGACACCCGAGCTCGGCAGCAGCGCATGGTGGTCGGCGCTCGCATCGATCGTCCTCATCGACCTCGTGCTCGCCGGCGACAACGCCATCGTCATCGGCCTGGCCGCGCGCAACGTCGACCGGAGCCTGCAGAAGAAGGTCATCGCATGGGGTACCGCGGGTGCGGTGATCGTGCGCGCGCTCCTCACATTTGTCGTCGTATGGCTGCTCCAGGTCCCCGGGTTCCTGCTCTTCGGCGGGCTCGCGCTCGTATACGTCGGATGGAAGCTCACGCGCGAAGGCGACGGCGGGCACGAGATCGAGGCGCAGTCGTCGTTCCGTGCCGCGGTGCAGACCATCGTCGTCGCGGACGCGGTGATGGGCGTCGACAATGTGCTCGCGGTCGGCGGCGCGGCGCACGGGTCGTGGCTGCTCGTCATCCTCGGGCTGTTGATCTCGATTCCAATCGTCGTGTGGGGCTCGGCGCTGGTGCTGCGATGGGTGCAGCGCTATCCCGCGATCCTGTGGATGGGTGCGGGCATCCTGGGCTGGACGGCGGCGAAGATGATCCTCGCCGAGCGCCTCCTCGCCGACGTGATCGCGCGAGCGCCCGCGATCGCGCCCGTCCTTCAGGTTATCGTCGTCGGCGCGCTCGTGGCCTTTCCGGCCTGGCGGTCGCTGTCGCATCGGGGTCGCGCGATCGCGCTCTCGGTGGTCGTCGCGCTGGCATGGGTGCTGGCGCTTGGCGCGCTCGAGCAGCACGTGACCGACACGCTGCCGCAATGGGCCGAGGCGTCGCTCATCGACGAGGCGATCGATCTCGCGCGCTGGCTCGGGTGGATACCGCTCGTCATGCTGGTTCGGCGCATTCCGCTCGGCCCGCCGCCCGCGGGCAAGCGGCCGAAGCGTGCGTGATACGGCGCGGGCAGCGCGTCAGCTGAGCGCCCGGGCGAAGTCCTCGATCAGGTCGTCGATGTCCTCGATGCCGACGGACACGCGGATCAGCGATTCGGCGATGCCCATCTCGGCGCGGCGCTGCGGGCCCATCTCGTAGTAGATCGTCTGCGCGACGGGAATCGCGAGCGTGCGGTTATCGCCGAGATTCGAGGACAGCACCACCACGCGAAGCCGGTTCATCACCTCGAGCGGATCGTGGCCCGGCGCGAGCTCGAAGGAGAAGAGCGCACCGGGTGCGCGAAAGAGCTGCCGGGCGAGTGCGTGCTGCGGATGGCTGCGGAGCCCTGGATAGTGCACCACGCTCACCTCGGGGCGGGCTTCGAGGAACTCCGCGAGCGCCTGCGCGTTCGCGCACTGGCGATCGAGGCGCAACGCGAGCGTTTCGGCGCCCACGGCGATGTGATGCGCCTGCTCGGCGGACAGCGTACCGCCGAAGTCGCGCAGGCCCTTCTTGCGCAATTGCGTGACGCCCCACATCGATGCCTTCTGCTCCTTGTAGTTCTCGGCGATGTTCGGATAGCGCGTCCAGTCGAACAGGCCCGTGTCGGTGATCGCGCCGCCGAGCGCGTTGCCGTGACCGCCGATGTACTTGGTGAGCGCATTGACGATCAGCGACGCGTCGACCGTCTTCGGCTTGAACAGCCACGGCGAGGTCATCGTGTTGTCCACGACGTACACGAGGCCGCGCGCGCGGCACACCGCGCCGATATTCGCGAGATCGGCGACCTGCGTGCGGGGATTGGCGATCGTCTCGACGAACACGAGCCGCGTGCGGGGCGTGATCGCGCGCTCGACCTCGCGCACGTCGGTGGCGTCCACGAAGGTCACGCCGATGTCATGCTCGGCGAGCGTGCCGAAGAGGCTGTTCGTGTTGCCGAACAGGAAGGAGCTCGACACCACGTGATCGCCACGCTTGAGCAGCGCCATGGCGATCGCGCCGATGGCCGCCATGCCGGTCGAGAACGCGATGGTCGCCAAACCGCCTTCCATTGCGGTGATCTTCGCTTCCAGTGCCGACGTCGTCGGGTTGCCCTGCCGCCCGTACACGAAGCCGGATTGCCGGTTCTGGAACACCGCGGCGAGATCGCGTACGTCGCGATAGCCATACGCCACCGAGAGATGCAGCGGCTTGTGCAGCGCGCCGTGCTCGACGGCGCCGGCGCGGTCGGCGTGGAGGATCGCGGTGGTGAATCCGCGCTTGGTCGATTCGCTCATGTCGACACCCGAAAACAAAAAACCCGCTTGGCGGACCGCCACGCGGGTTTCGTGTGCCCCGCCCGGTATCTCCGAGCTGGAGCTGACCTCGCTTTAGCGGTATTTGTTATGCGCCCGCAAGCTGTGGCTCAAATCGGCGCAGGAACACTGTACCACGGACCGGCCGGGCCCGCCAAGCGACCGGGAATCAGTCGAGCGCGCATGCGGCGCGTCTCCGCTGCGCCGACCTAGAGCAGCGCGCGTCGCGGCCCGCTGACGTACGGAATGTCGGCGGCCGCGCGCGAGTAGAAGCGCAGGTGACGATGCGCCTCCTTGCTGAGCCCGATGCGCGTGGTGACGCCGATGCGCGGCGGTGGCGTGTCGTCGGCGGCGAGCCACAGCGGCCCGGGCCGGGTGAGATCGACGCCGTCGAGCGCGCGATCGATTGCCAACGCGGTGGTGAGCCTTCCCGGTCCGCGCGCGAGCTCGGTCGGGCGATCGGTGCCGCGCCGCGCCCGCATGAGCGCGATGCCGTCGCGTGGCACGAGGGCACGCAGCAGCACGCCTGCGCCCACGCCACGAGTCTCCGCGCTGATGTTCACCGCGTACCACATGCCGTAGATGAAATAGACGTACGCGTGCCCGCGCTCGAGGAACATGGAGCGATTGCGCGGCGTCTCGCCGCGGAACGTGTGCGCGGCGGGGTCGTCCTGGTGATACGCCTCGTTCTCGACGATGCGGCCGCTGGCGCGCCCTTCATCGCTGTCGCGGACGAGGTACTTGCCG
>Ga0310810_10001801_pt1 | contig 22738 bp, 16 predicted proteins | sample NCmetagenome_FD_207641 | JGI IMG/M metagenome (GOLD analysis project Ga0310810, IMG submission 207641) | Soil microbial communities from experimental microcosm in Duke University, North Carolina, United States - NC | ecosystem: Engineered > Artificial ecosystem > Soil microcosm > Unclassified ... | reverse complement strand
TGCCACCCGGGACAGTAATCGACCGCGGGCGCTTTGCCCGCCAAAGCGTCGCGCGCTTCACGAACATTTTCCTGGTAGCGCTCCCAGCTCGCTTCGGTGCGATGCGAGGAAAGAATGAAAGCCAACACGCGCTTGACCCCTTCGCCGCTCATCTTTGCGAGGCTTTCCTGAATATACGGCTTCGAATGGCGGAAGCCGACGTGGACCGGGATCGCGCGGCCCATCTGCTCCAGCAGGCGCTCGAGCGCGTTGGCTTGAAGCAGCGTGATGTCGGAGAGCGGCGAGCAGCCGCCAACGGCCTGATAATGGTGCACGACTTCATCGATGCGTCCGGGAGGCGCGGAGCGGCCGGTCAAGACGCGGTCAAGAAACGGACGTATCTCCTCGGGCGCGCGCGGACCGCCGAAGGCGAGCAGCAGAATTCCATCGTATCGGTCCCGAGGACTCATCGCGCGCTCAAGTCGTGGACGGCCTTGACCATGGCGACGGCGTTCTCGACCGGCGTTTCGGGCAGGACGCCGTGGCCGAGATTGAAAATGTGGCCCGGCCTGCCCGCGGCGCGAGTGAGAATCTCCTCGACGCGCGAGCGGATCTCCTTCGGTTTGGCGAACAGAGCCGTGGGATCGAGGTTCCCTTGAATTCCGACATCGCGGCCGATGACGTCCCACGCCTCGTCGAGATTCACCCGCCAATCGACGCCGATTACGTCGCCGCCGGCCGCGCGCACGATCTTCAGCATGCCCGCCGTGCCCGTGCTGAAATTGATCACCGGCGTGCCCGGAGTGATCCCGGCGATCGCCGCGCGCGTGTAAGGCAGGACATATTTCTGATAGTCGCCCGGCGAAAGACAGCCGGCCCAGCTGTCGAAGAGCTGCACGGCCTCGGCGCCCGCCGCGATCTGCGCGTTTAAGTATCTCGCAACGATGCTGGCGAGGCGCTCCATCAGTGCCTTCCAGGCGCCGGGGTCGGAGTAGATCAGTTTCTTCGTCTTCAAATAATTGCGCGAGCCGCCGCCCTCGACGATGTAGGAGGCGAGCGTAAACGGCGCGCCGGCAAAGCCGATGAGCGGCACCTTGCCGTTCAACGCCGCGCGGCATTTTCGCACGGCTTCGAAGACAAAGGGGAGCTCTTTTTCCGGCTCGAACTCGTTCAGCTCTTCGACGTCGGTGCGGCTGCGGATCTGCGCGCGAATGACCGGCCCGTCGTCTTTGGAATATTCGAGGCCGAGCCCCATCGGCTCCAGAACGAGCAAAATATCGGCGAAGAGGATCGCCGCGTCGACGCCGAGCTTTTCCACCGGCGTGACGGTGATCTCCGCCGCCAGATCCGGCCGCTTGCAGAGTTCGAGAAAGGAAAACTCAGCGCGCAGCTTGCGGTATTCCTCCATATAACGGCCGGCCTGGCGCATGAGCCACACCGGCGTGTACGGCGTTTTTTCACGGCGGCAGGCGGCGAGAAAGGGATGATTCGCGTCGGCCATAGAAATCGCTACAAACGTCCACTGTAAAGGCGAGGCCAGGTTAAAGTCAACGCGATCGCCGCCGCGGCGTCGCGGCGCCGATCGCGCCTTCGCCGTATTTCTCGCGCAGCCGATCCATGCCGCGGTACAAATTTTCCATCGCGCGGCCGCGCTCGGCGTCGAAAAGCGACGGCTGCCAGCCGGAGCTCAGAAGGCTGCTCGCGCTCACGCCCAAGAGGCGCACGGGACGCGCCGGAACGATATTTTTCTTCACCAGCGCCGCGGCGACCGCGAAAATCTCGCGATCGACGCAAGTGGGGCTTTTCAGCGTCAGCGAGCGCGTGAGCGTCTTAAAATCGCTGTAGCGGATCTTGACCGTGACGCAGCGTGCGAACAGCCGCCCGTGGCGGAGGCGCCTGCCGACTTCTTCCACGAGCCGCCATAGCACTTCCTCCATTTCGTCCAAGCGCTGAAGCGGATGGTCGAGCGTGGTCTCGCTGCCGATCGAGTGGTCATGCCGCCGGCTTTCACCGCGCGGCTCGAAATCGAAGTATTGCTTGCGCAGGATCTGATGCGCCAATAGATCGCGGATCGTCTTGACGCCGTCGGCGAAAAGCCCTTCGCGCGTCTTCGGTCCGATGCCGGGGACGAGCGAGATCGACAGCGGCCCGAGAAAGTTTTCCTCCGAGCCGGGAAAGACGTGGATCAAACCCTGCGGCTTGGCGAGCGTCGCGGCGATTTTCGCGATCACGCGGCTCGAGGCGAGTCCGCCGGAGGCGGGCAGATCGAGCTCGGTGCGGATGCGCGCGATGATCCGCTCGGCTGTCGCGATCGGCGCGCCGAAGAGCTTTTCGGTGCCGGTCAAATCGACCAGCGCCTCGTCGATGGAAAGCGCCTGCACCGCGGGAGAGTAGTCTGCGAGAATCGCGAAAACTTTTTCCGAGTAGTCGTTGTAAAGCGAATGCCGGTTCGGCAGGAAAATGCCTTCGGGGCAGAGGCGCTGCGCCTGGAAGCCCGGCATCGCCGAGCGCACGCCGTATTTTCGCGCCTCATAGGAAGCCGACGTGACGACGCCGCGGCCGCTTTTGCCGCCGACGATGACGGGCTGGCCCTTGAGCTCGGGCCTTTCCGCCTGCTCGACGGAAGCATAAAACGCGTCCATATCGATATGAAAATATGAACGCATCGTCATCGCCGCCCGAAGCGCTCGCGCCGGCCGCCTCTCACAGCGGAGAAAAACACCGACAACAGGGTGAAGAAATTGACCACGTGCACGGTGTGATTGTACGACCCCATAAAAATGTCCGGTGTCGCGCTCCAGCTCCGCGGCGACTCGATCGCGGCGCTCGAGAGGCCGCCCGCGCTCAAGAAATAGGTAAAGAGCGTCGCCGAAAGCGCGATGCCCATGGCGCCGCCGGTGCGCGCCGTCGTTGCCGTCATGCCCGAGGCGCCGCCCACCTTGCTCGGCGGCGCCGAGCCCAGAATAGCGCTTTGATTGGGCGCATTGAAGATCGCCCAGCCCAAGCCTGAAAGCGCGAGCGGCAGCATGATGCGCCCTGCCGAGGAATCGAGCCTCAGCGTGCCGATCATAAATTGCGCCGTCACGATCAGCGCCGAGCCGGCCGTGCACAGCAGACGCGAGCCGAGACGGTCGGAGAGCCAGCCGGCGAACGGGGCGATGAGCACGATGACGACCGAGTTCGAGATAATGATCCAGCCCATGTGGCTCGGCGAGTAGCCCATGATGTTCTGCAGATAAAACGGCAGCAGGAAGCTGATCGCCGACTGCGTCGAGGTGATGAAAAAAAGGCTCAACATGGCGGCGCTGAAGAGCCGGATGCGGAAAAGCGAAAGGTCGAGCATCGGCGTCCGCGAGCGAAGCTCGGTGACGATCAGAAGCCCGAGCGCGACAAGGGATACCGCGATCGTCGACAAAAAGACCGGGTGAGTCCAGCCCAAGCGCGGCAGCCGGTCGATCGCGTAGATGAACGAGCTGTTCGCGAGCAGGATCAGGAACGCGCCGGCGATATCGATCGAGGCCGCGCCGCGCTCCTCGCGCGTCTCCTCCATAATCGTCCAGGCGAGATAGGCGCCCCACAGACCGATCGGCAGATTGATGTAAAAAATCCATCTCCAGCCGACCGTATCGATGAGAAAACCACCGAGCGTGGGACCCGTCAAAAAGCCGATGTGAAACGCCATTGAGATGAAGCCGAGCGCCTTGCCGCGCTCCGCCGAAGGAAAGGCGAGCGACGCGATCGCGCGGCCGTTGGCCACAATCATCGAACCGCCCATCGCCTGAAGCGAGCGAAAGACGATCAGCTGGGCCGGCGAGCGCGACAGGCCGCAGAGCGCCGACGCGACGATGAACATCAAGAATCCGCCCGCGTAGATGCGCCTGCGCCCGAACAGGTCGCCGAGTCTGCCGACCGTGATGACCAACCCCACGAGCGTGAGATCGTAGATGAGCACCGTCCATTGGATCGTCGTCAGATTGGTATGGAAGGTCTCGGTGAGCGTCGGGAGCGCCACGAGAAGCGCGCGGTTGTCGAGCCCGACGATCAATTGGCCGATGCAGACATTGATGAGGATGAGCCTCAGCTTTTTGCGCGCGCCCTGCGCGCTTGTTTCCTCCACGGCGGCCGCGATTTCTTTGGTCGAATTCGCCACAAGAAATTCTAGTCCTAGCGCATAAAGCGAAAAAAGACACGCGGGACGGCCGATTTACCGGCGGCGGGATAAAAAAAGGCGCGGTTCCGAGCGGAAACCGCGCCTATAGAGCGGGTGCTTTTCGCTGCGATTAGTGAAGGATCGCCTCGGCGCCGCCGTCGCCGCGCGCAGTCGCGTCGTCGTGACCGGCTTTACGAAAGACGATCTCGCCGCCTTGAGCGTCGATGGCAATGCGGTCGCCCTCGAGGAACTCACCGTCGAGGATCTTGAGCGCTAGCGGATCCTGGATCATTCTCTGGATCGTGCGCTTGAGCGGCCGCGCGCCGTAAACCGGATCGTAGCCCTTCTCCGCGAGCAGCGCCTTGGCGACATCGCTCACTGCGAGCGAGATCTTGCGATCGGCGAGCAGTTTATCCAGGCGCTTCAGCTGGATCTCGACGATGTGCTTGATCTCCTCGCGGCCCAGCGGGTTGAAGATCACGACCTCGTCGATGCGGTTCAAGAACTCCGGCTTGAACGCCTGCTGGAGGGAGGCGGTGACGCGCCGCTCCATCTCTTTGCGGTCGCCGCCCACATCGGTGATGAACTGGCTCCCGAGGTTCGACGTCATGATGATGACGGTGTTCTTGAAATCGACCGTCCGCCCCTGACCGTCGGTGAGCCGACCGTCTTCCAGTATCTGGAGCAGCACGTTGAAAACATCGGGATGCGCTTTTTCGATCTCGTCGAACAGCACGACCGAATAGGGCCGCCGCCGGACGGCTTCCGTCAGATAGCCGCCCTCTTCATAGCCGACGTAACCGGGAGGCGCGCCGATCATCCGCGCGACCGAATGCTTCTCCATGAACTCCGACATGTCGAGGCGGACCATCGCCTGCTCGTCGTCGAAGAGAAATTCAGCGAGCGCGCGGGTAAGCTCGGTCTTGCCAACGCCGGTCGGACCCAGGAAGATGAACGACCCGATCGGCCGGTTCGGGTCCTGGAGTCCGGCGCGCGCGCGGCGCACGGCGTTGGCGACCGCCTGAATCGCCTGATCCTGGCCGATGACGCGCCGTTTTAGACGGTCCTCCATGTGGAGCAGCTTCTGGACCTCGCCTTCGAGCATTCTCGACACGGGAATTCCGGTCCACTTCGCGATGACCTCCGCGATGTCCTCGGCATCGACTTCTTCCTTCAGCATCTTGCGGTTTTTCTGCAAGGCCGCGAGCTTCTGATTCTCCGCCTCGGTGTCTTTGGTCAACTGCGTGAGCACGCCGTAGCGGAGCTCGGCGGCGCGGTTCAGATCGCCCTTCCGCTGCGCCTGCTGCTCCTCGACTTTGGTCGCTTCGATTTTTTCCTTGAGAGCGCGAATGCGCTGGATGATCTCTTTTTCCTGTTTCCAATGCGCCTTGAGCTCATCGGACTGCGAACGGAGCTCGGCAATATCGCGCTCGACGCGGGCGAGCCGCTCTTTCGACGCCTTGTCGCTCTCGCGTCTCAGCGCCTGGCGCTCGATCTCGAGCTGCATGACGCGCCGCTCGATCTCGTCGATCTCGGTTGGCATGCTGTCGATCTCGATGCGGAGCCGCGAGGCGGCCTCGTCGATCAGGTCGATGGCCTTGTCGGGCAGAAACCGGTCGGTGATATAGCGGTGCGACAGTGTCGCGGCGGCGACGATCGCGCTGTCGATGATGCGCACGCCGTGGTGGACCTCGTAGCGCTCTTTGAGCCCGCGAAGAATCGCGATCGTGTCTTCCACCGACGGCTCCTGAACGACGATCGGCTGGAACCGCCGTTCGAGCGCCGGATCTTTCTCGATGCGCTTTCGGTATTCGTCGAGCGTCGTGGCGCCGACGCAGCGGAGCTCGCCGCGCGCGAGCGCGGGCTTGAGCATATTGGAGGCGTCCATCGCGCCTTCGGCGGCGCCGGCGCCGACGAGCGTGTGCAGCTCGTCGATGAATAAAATAACCTGGCCGCTCGCCTCGGTGACTTCCTTGAGCACGGCTTTGAGCCGCTCCTCGAACTCGCCGCGAAATTTAGCCCCCGCGACCAGCGCGCTGATGTCGAGCGCGACGAGCCGCTTGTCCTTGAGGCTTTCAGGCACGTCGCCGTTGACGATGCGGAGCGCGAGCCCTTCGACGATCGCGGTCTTGCCGACGCCCGGCTCGCCGATGAGCACGGGATTGTTCTTCGTGCGCCGGGACAAGACTTGAATGACGCGGCGAATCTCATCGTCGCGGCCGATGACCGGATCGAGCTTGCCCTTGCGCGCGAGATCGGTGAGGTCGCGGCTGTATTTTTGCAGCGCCTGATATTTTTCCTCGGGGTTTTGATCCGTCACGCGCTGCGAGCCGCGGATGTCGACGAGCGCCTTTAGAACCTTATCTTTGGCGATACCGAGCTCGCGGAAGATTTTCCCGGTCTCGCCGTCATCTTCGCCCATCGCGATCAAAAGGTGCTCGACGGAGGTGTAATCGTCCTTCAGCCCTTCGGCCGCCTTTTCCGCGGATTCGATGAGCTTTTTAAGCCGGGGGGTGATGTAAGTCTGGCCCGTGGCGCCCGTTACCTGAGGAAGGCGATCGAGCGCTTTCTCGACGCGCTCCAAAACCACCGTCGGCGCAACGCCGATCTTTTGCAGCAACGAAAGGGCGACCCCCTCTTTTTGGCCGAGGAGCGCCATCAACAGGTGCTCGACATCGATCGCCTGATGATTGCGGCGCTCGGCGAGCCCCTGGGCGTTCTGCAGCGCTTCCTGGGATTTAACCGTTAATTTGTCGAGGCGCATGATTAAACACTCCTGTGAATGACAGGAATTTAATCACGGTGGAAGCCTCCGTCAAGGAAACGATCGCTAAATAGGGCCGAAATTTCAGCGAAAGATCGGTAACTTATGCGAACATTATTTATTCGGAAGCTTTTCCGGCTCGAAAGGCTGGAGGATCGCTTTTCCCGGGTCATCGGCGACGGCCGCCGAGCCGTTGACTTGAAAGGGGCGCAGCGCATCTTCTCCGGCCGCCTGACTCCCAGCCGCCACGGGTTGAGCCGCAACCGCCTGGGATAAGGGCGCGAGCAAGACAATGCCTTTTCCGTTTTGAATGTTGAATTCATACTCCGTAGGCACGACGGCGGTGCCGCGCATCTTTTTCACCCAGAGCGTGCGCACGAAGCGTTCGCCCAGCCGAAACATCCTGAGAGCGAGAACTCCGGACGCGAGGAACTCCTCGATGCTGCTCGCCTCGTGCTCGCTTCGTCCGGAAAAATGGGAGCTCAGCATATTCGTGGTCTGGAGCTGAGTCTGCAAAAGCCGGATCAAGAGCCGCGCCTGCTCCTCGGAGCGGCCGCTCGGCGTGTCGGCTTTAATCAGCGGGCCTACGGGGTCGATCGCCAGGCGTTGCGCCTGCATGCGATTGATGTGGCTGCCGAGGTCGGTGACGATCCTCTGGATGTCCACCTCCCGCTCGCGAGGCGACCCCGCGCGGGCGCTGAAGTAGGGCGCGGCGTCGAGAATCACCAGGCTCTTGTCCTGGATGAACGGCTGCAAGTCCCATCCCAGGGAAGACGCGGAATCCAACAAGTCGCTGGGGCGCTCGTCGACGGTTACGTAGACGGCCTTCTCGCCGCTCGTCAAACCTTTCAATAAGAATTGCAGGCAGGCGGTGGTCTTACCGGTTCCTGCATCCCCGGTGACCACATAGCACTTTGCGGGCAGAAATCCGTTCTGGATGAGAGGGTCCAATCCCTCGATTCCCGTCGCTACCCGCTTTTGCGCCATAAAAAACAATTTCTATCAAAACTGGCTTATGTTTGGAAGCGCTCTATGGTTGCTTGGCTCGGGCCTTTCACGTAAGAGAATCGTCATGCCCGGCCGGTTTAGAAAAAATATCTCCGCCCTCGCCGGCTACGTCCCGGGCGAACAGCCCGAGGACGGCGCCTACATCAAGCTCAACACGAACGAAAATCCCTATCCTCCATCGCCGCGCGTCGTCGCCGCGCTTAAAAAGGCGGCCGGCCGCTCGCTGCGGCTTTATCCCGAGCCCATGAGCCGCGAAGTCCGGGATCTCGCCGCATCAATTTACGGTGTCACGCCCGAAAACGTCCTCGTCGGCAACGGCTCCGACGAGGTGTTGTCCATCCTGGTGCGCGCTTTTGTCGGCGCCGGCGATCGCGTGCTGTATCCCGAGCCCACCTATACGCTCTACGACACACTTGTGGCCATTCAGGAGGGCGTGAAAGTTTCTTTGCCGTATACAGCCGACTTTTTATTGCCGGAAGCATTTTTCTCCGAGACCGCCGCTTTGACGTTCGTCTGCAATCCGAACTCGCCCTCGGCCACTCTGCTGCCGCTGGACGTGATCGAGCGGCTGGTGCGAAACTCTTCCGGCGCGGTCGTCGTCGACGAGGCCTACATCGATTTCGCCGATCGCGCCGGGGTCTCGGCGATTCCCCTGATAAAAAATTATTCCAACCTCATCGTGCTGCGAACGTTTTCCAAATCGTTTTCGCTCGCCGGTATGCGCGTCGGCCTCGCGTTCGCCGGCGCGGAGCTCATCGACGGCATGATGAAGATCAAAGATTCCTACAACATCAATCGCTTGAGCCAGACCGCGGCCGCGGCGGCGCTCGGCGATCTCCCCTGGATGGAGCGCAACGTCCAAAGAATTCAGCGGAGCCGCAAAAAGCTCGTCGGCGGCCTTAAGAAGCTGGGCTTTATGGTTTATGCGCCGCAGGCGAATTTTGTTCTAGCGCGCCGCGAAGGGCAAAACCTCCGCGGTCTTTACGAGGAGCTCAAACGTAGAAAAATTCTCGTGCGATATTTCGGCCAGCCCGGCCTGGAGGACTGCCTTCGAATCACCGTCGGCGCGCCTGACGAAGTGGCGGCGTTGCTGGATCAGCTGGCGGCGATTATAAAAGGGTAGGAGGCTCTGATGAAAACGATCACCGTCACCGAGCTCGATCACATTGTTCTCAACGTGAAAGATATCGAGCGCAGCCTCGATTTTTACGCCAACGTGCTGGGGCTTAAAATCGAGCGCCTGGAGGAATTCCGCGCCGGAAAGATCGGCTTTCCCTCCGCGCGCATCAACGAGCATACGATCATCGACCTTTTTCCCGCGAAAGCAGCGGCTGAGCGACCGGGCAACCTCAACCACTTCTGCCTCGTCGTTGGAAAAGACGATTTTGGCGGCATCGTCGGTTACTTAAATGACAACGGCGTCGCCATATTGAACGGGCCGATCTCGCGCTGGGGCGCGCGCGGCCGCGCGACCTCGGTTTACTTTCACGACCCCGACGAAAACGAGATCGAGATCCGCTGCTACTGATCGGCGCTTTCGCTCGCACCGGCGCTTTTGATATAGTCCGCGGCTCCATGTCTTCGCTGTTGATCAAGAACATCGGCGCGCTCGTCACGGGCGATATCGCCAATCCGACACGGGAGGCCGATTCGATCTTTATCGAAGACGGCCTCATTCGCGCTGTCGGCGAGAAGATCGACAAGCGCGCCGACACGATCGTCGACGCGCAGGGAATCACGGCGATTCCCGGGCTCATCGATTCCCATTCTCATCCGTCGATCGGCGAGTACACGCCGGCGCAGAACTCGCTTTCCTGGATCACCAACTATATGCACGGGGGCGTCACGGCTTTGATCTCGGCCGGGGAATTGCATCTGCCGGGGCTGCCGCTGCCGCCGGATGCGCGCACGGCGCTCTCGCTCGCGCTCGTCACTAAACGCTGCTACGACAACCTGCGGCCTTCCGGCGTCAAAGTGTTCGCCGGAACTCTGCTGCTGGTTCCCGGGCTCGTGGAGAAGGATTTCGATGAGATCGCCGCCGCCGGCATCCGGCTCGTCAAATTTATTTTTTACGACTACAGCTTGCTGCCCAACGGCGAAGCCGAGCGCTACGTTCGCTGGGCGCGGCAGCGCGGCATCAAGGTCAAAATTCATTCCGGCGGCGTGTCGCGCTCCGGCGTAAGCCAGATCGCCGGCTGGGACATCGTCGGCCGGATCCAGCCGGACATCATCGGCCACATCACCGGCGGACCCATCCCAATGGCCGAGGCCGAGATGATCCGCATCCTCGCCGAGACCGATCACTATGTCGAGGTGTGCAGCTCGGGCAACTATCGCATGGCGCTCGTGCTCGCGCGCGCGGTGAGACAGCACAACGTCTATCAGCGGGTGCTCATCGGCACCGATACGCCCGGAGGCACCGGGATCATCCCGCGCGGTATTCTGCGCGAGATCGCCTATCTATCATCGGTCGGCGAGATCCCGCCGGAGAAGGCAGTGTGCATGGCCACCGGTAATGTCGGCCGGGCGCACGGCCTCGAAATCGGTCTCATCGAGGAAGGCCGGCCGGCGGACATCGTGCTGCTGCACAAGATTACGGGGTCGGTAGCCAAGGACGCGCTCGACTCATTCGCTAAAGGCGATCTTCCCGGCATCTCGATGGTGCTCATCGACGGCGAAATCCGCGTCGCCGGCCGCAGCCAGCAGACGCCGCCACCCGAGCGCGTCGCGACGACAGAGTAATCAGGAGGATTTTCGTGAGCCCAATGGAATTCGGCGTGGGGCTTTTCCCCACCGAGCCGCTGCCTAAAATGATTCAGCTCGCCAAGCTCTCCGAAGAGCTCGGCTTCAGCCATGTCTGGATCGGCGACTCGCACCTCATCTGGCGCGAGGCCTACGTCAACATGGCGGCGGCGGCGCTCAACACAAAGAAGGTGAAGCTCGGAACCGGCGTGACGAATCCGCTCACGCGTCATCCATCGGTCGTTGCCAGCGCTTACGCGACGCTCGAAGAAATGGCGCCGGGTCGTTTCATCGTCGGCATCGGTCTCGGCGACAGCTCGGTCGAGACGATGGGAATGAAACCCGCGAAGCTCGACTATTTCGAGCGGACGATTCGCGAGATGCGCGAATTAATGACGGGGAAAGAAATCGAGCTGGAAACCGGCAAGATCCATCTCAAGCATCCGGCGAAGAAAAACATTCCCATTTACATCGCGGCGAGCGGTCCCAAGATGCTCGAGCTCTCCGGCAGGATCGCCGACGGCATCATCGTGCTCGTCGGCGTCGCCGATGAATATCTGGCGCAGGCCAAGGCGCGGATCGAGACGGGAGCGAAAGCCGCGGGACGCAAGCTGAGCGATATCCATCTGGTCCTCTGGGTTCCGTGCGCGGTTTCTGACAAAGCCCCGGCGAAGGACGCGGTCAAGGCGCACGTCGCGCGCGTCGTCGCGCATCCGCAGCCGTACATTCTCGATGAAAAAGAGCAGAAGGTGCTGGCGGAGATTAGAAAAACTTACGACTACTACCACCACATGGAGCAGGAGGCGAACCACGCCGAGGTGATCCCCGACTGGCTTGTCGACAAGTTCGCCATCGCCGGAACGGTCGCCGAATGCCGCGCGCAGGTCGAGCGCATCAAGAAAAGCGGCGTTCAGCAGATCGCCATCATCCCGTACAGCGCGCCCGGCGGCAGCAGGGAAGAGACGCTAAGGGGATTTGCGCGCGCGGCTCTTTAGCTGTTCGGGTTTCGTCTTGTCCGGGTACGGGCAGAGATCGTTTATCACACACAGCGGGCACTTTGGTTTTTTTGCGACGCAGATGCGCCGGCCGTGATACTGGAGCAGGTGGCAGAAGCGGATTTGCTTCTCCTGCGGTACGATGGCCGTGAGATCGAACTCGATCTTGTCGGGATTCGTGTTGGTCGTAAAGCTGAGGCGCTGCGACAGGCGCATGACGTGGGTATCGACGCCGATGCCCGGAATGCCGAAGGCATTGCCGAGGACGATATTGGCGGTTTTTCGTCCGACTCCCGGCAATGTCAAAAGCTCTTCCAATGTCCGCGGCACGTCGCCCTTAAAGCTTCGCACCAATTCCTCGCAGCAGCTCTTGATCCGGCCGGTTTTGATGCCGGCGAAGTTGATGCGGCTGACGCAGTCGAAAATCTCCTGCCGCGGCGCATCGGCATAGTCCTTGGCGGTCTTGTATTTCGCGAAAAGCGCCGGGGTGATTTGATTGACGAGGCTGTCGTGCGATTGCGCCGCCAGGATCAGCGCGATGACGAGCTCGAGCGGATTGGTGTAGTCGAGCGCCAATTTGGCGTCGGGATGCGCTTTGTTCAGCCGCTCGATGATTTGCTTGACGCGCTCGCGGGTGGGCGCGAGATTGGCGCCGCTCTTCGCCGTCTTCGCCATTTGCTTTTCCGAAGAATCATGTTAGCAGATTATTGTCTCAGGGAGGAATAGACGAATGGATTTGAAAGAGCTTAGACGCTTGCCGATGCCCAAGCTGCGCGACCTCGCCAAGGCCGAGACCGAGCTTCAGGGAGTCGGCGGCATGGAGAAAGAGGATCTCATCAAGGCGATCGCTAAGGCGAAGAACATTCCGTACGACGTGACGGCCAAGGATGTGAACGCGATCCATTCGATCAAGCACGACCTCCGCGAGTTGAAAAAGCAGAAGGGCGAGCTGCTAACATCCGCGGGCGATTCTAAGAAATTGAAAAAAGTGCAGCGAAAAATTAAGCGGCTGAAGCGATTGACGCGCCATCTCGCGCACGAGGCCAAAACCGCGCAGGCGGCGAAGGCCGCCGCGCCGGCCGAAGCCACCACCGCTCCGGCCGCACCAGCGGCGCCGGCCGCTCCGGAGACTCCTCCCGCGACCTAGAGGTATGGAGAAATCTTCGCGGTTCCACGGCCGCGGCTCCGCCAACAATCCGAAGAATCGCTTCGAGAAGGTCGAGCGCGTTCCCGAGCCGGAGTTGGACGAGACCTCCTCTCCCGCGACACAGTTCCTGCCCGACGCCTCCAAGTCGATCATCGCCTACAACGACAGCCCCGACGTGGGTTTCGACGCGAGCATCAACCCGTACCGCGGCTGCGAGCACGGCTGCATCTATTGCTACGCGAGGCCGACGCATGAGTATCTCGGCTTCTCGGCCGGCCTCGATTTCGAGACGCGCATCATGGTCAAGCGCGACGCGCCCGCGCTGCTGCGCAAGGAGCTTGCAAGCCCGCGCTGGAAGCCGCAGGTGCTCGCCTCCAGCGGCGTCACCGACTGCTATCAGCCGATCGAGAAAAAGCTCCAGCTCACCCGTCAGTGTCTCGAGGTGCTGCTCGAATTTCGCAATCCCGTCATCATCATCACGAAAAATTATCTCGTCACCCGCGACATCGACCTCCTCGCGGAGCTTGCGCGCTACGACTGCGCGGCGGTGTTTGTTTCCGTTACCACGCTGGATGAAAAGCTCTCGGGTCTGATGGAGCCGCGCGCGTCGCGGCCGGCGCGCCGCCTCGCCGCAATCTCCGCGCTTTCCAAAGCCGGCATTCCCGTCGGCTACATGCAGGCGCCGATGATTCCAGGCCTGACGGATTCGGAGGCGCCGGCGATCGCGATGGCTGCGGCGAAGGCGGGCGCGCGCTATGCCGGTTACGTGCCGCTCAGACTGCCGCACGCCGTCAAAGAGCTTTTCGAAGAATGGCTGGAACGAAACTATCCCGCAAAAAGCCAAAAGGTCCTCAATCGCATCCGGGCGATCCGCGGCGGCGGCTTAAACGACCCGAATTTTCACAGCCGCATGAGCGGTCAGGGCATCTATGCCGAACAGATGGCCGAGCTATTTCGCATCGCCTGCAAAAAGGCCGGCTTGGGCGAGCGTTCGTCCAATCTATCGACAGAGCACTTCCGCCGGCCCAAAGAGCAGTTGAAGCTCTTTGGCTAGGTAGGCTCGTGGTCTAAGACCTTGACATACAAGGGGTTAAGCTTTAAATCTGTGAACATTTTGAAGGGTTTCCGAAGTCTAACGTCTAAACTTTGCAGAAGGAGGTGATGGTATGAAAAGCATGCTAAGGATCCTGCTGGTTCCATTCGTCGCTCTCGCGTTCGCAGGTGTGGCCTCGGCTCAAGGGACGTCGTCTACGCCCTCGACGAAGTCGAGCGATACGACCAAGTCGACTGACACGAAGTCGTCCAAGTCGTCCGCGGCCAAAGTCCAGCGCGTCAGAGGCGAATTGACCGCGGCCGATGCGAAGGCCGGCACCGCGAAAGTCAAGCTGAAGGACAAGGAACTGAGCTTGAGCGCCGAGAGCCAGGAAGCGAAAGACTCACTGGCAAAGGTGAAGGTCGGCGACAACGTCAGAGTCGCTTACGTCGAAGCCGACGGAAAGCTGACGATGAAGTCGATCTCGAAATCCAAGCTCCCGCTCCCCAAGTCTAGCGCGCCGAGCACCAGCGGCTCGACCAAGTCGTCCACAGCGAGCGACACCAAGCCCGCGAAGTAATTTCGTCCGGGTACCGGTTAGAGGAGGCGCCTGAGGTTTTCAGGCGCCTCTTTCTTTTTCTGCTTTCCCACACCGCGTATTCTTGATACGTAAAAGAGCGTTACATGCGCTCTCTCGCCCGCCCCTGGTTCATCGCGGCGCTCGCCTTCGTCATCCTCGGCTTCGCGCGCGGCCTCAATTCTTCTTTCGGCGTCTTTTATGTCGCCCTTCTCGACAGCTACGGCTGGAGCCGTGCGATCACCGCCGGGGTTTTCTCCGCGGTCCAAATCGTCGATGCGATCATCTCGCCCGTGGTCGGCCACCTGCTCGACCGCTTCGGCCCGAAAAAAATCGTCGCTGCGGGCTGCGCTCTGCTGGCCGCGGGCCTTTTTTTGAGCAGTCGCATTCAAAGCCTGTGGGAGTTTTATCTCTACTTCGGTCTGATCTGCGGTCTGGGATTGAGCTTCGTCGGCATGGTGCCGCACGTGGTATTGATCTCGCAGTGGTTCACGACCAAGCGCGCTTCGGCGCTGGGCGCGGTCTATGCCGGCACCGGCATCGGTATTCTGGTGCTGGCGCCGTCGATCGAATGGCTCATCTCCAATACGGGCTGGCAGCACGCGCTCGAGATCCTCGCCCTCGTTGTTGCCGTCGTCCTGCTGCCCGTCGTCTGGCTGTTCTATGTTCCCGGACCGCATATCGAGCACCGCGGCGAGGATAACGTTGCGGGGAACGCCTGGACGGCGAAGCTCGCGCTCAAGAGCCTGCAGTTCTGGCTCATCTTTTTCGCCCGCATCTTCGCCGCCGGCGGCACGACCGTGATCGTCACGCACCAGGTGGCGCACGTCGTCGACATCGGCTACAGCCGGCTCTACGCCGCGACGATCTTCGGCCTCATGGGAATGGTGAGCACCGCCGGACGGCCTGTCTTCGGGTACGTCGCCGACCTCTTCTCGAAGCAGACCGCCTATACGATGAATATCGTGACGACCCTCTTCGGAGTCGCCGCGCTGATGCTCGCCTCGGACCCGACGCGGCCGTGGCTGCTCTACGTTTATGTGGTCTGCTTCGGCATCGGCTTCGGCTCGCGCGCGGTGATCTTCTCGGCGCTCTCCGCCGATATCTTCTCGGGCAAAGGTTTCGGCGCGATCTTCGGGTACTCGGTGATCAGCGTCGGCATCGGCGGCGCGTGGGGTTCGTGGCTCGGCGGATTCTTTTACGATATCAGCGGCAGCTATCTCGTTTCGTTCACGCTGTCGACCATCGTTCTGCTGTTCTCTGACGTCTGCATCTGGCTCGTTACGGCGCCATGGGTGACGCGCTTCGACCAGAGGCTGTGGGCAAAAGACGTTTCAAGTTCCTAGTCTCAGGTTTTAAGTAAAAAATGAAACTGAGATCCTGAAGCTTGAAATTTATTCCGCGGGTTTTACACGGCAGAGATAAGAACGATGCGGCAGCGAGCCGCTGACCGGGTCCGCTAGGTCGGTGCCGACGAGAACACCCGGGTTGGCGCCGTCGTGGGCGAACGGATCGTAGCCCGGCCGGTCGAGCGGGCGACATTCCTGCCACCAGCCGTGCTGACAGCAGACCACGCCCGGCATGATTCTGTCCGTCACGTTCGCGCGCACGCGCACCGCGCCCTTCGGGCTTTCCACGATCATCCACTGTTTGTTTTTGACGCCGCAGGCGGCGGCGGTCTCTGGATTGAGATCGGCCAACGGCTCCGGCGAGGCTTTGCGCAGCGAGGGCAGCGCCCGCTGCTGGCTGTGGATGTAAGTCGTGAACTTGGCGTTCGTCAGGATCAACGGAAAATCCTTGGCAATGTCCGGCCGGCTCACCGGGCTCATCGCCGGTTCGATATATTCGGGGAGCGCCGGGTAGCCGTGCGCGGCCAATCGGTGCGAATACAGTTCCACCTTACCGGACGGCGTGGCGAAGCCGCGCGATTTCCCGCCGGCGTCCTTCTCTGCGTGCTTTTCGTAGCGCGTCGGGATCTCGACCGTGACGCCGCCGGGCGAGCTTTTTAGGCGGTCGAGCGAGACGCCGCTCGGGGCGAGCTCGTATTCGTAGCCTGCGTCGATATCGCCGTCCCAGAATTTGTCGCCGATCCCGAGGCGCTTGGCGAGCTCGAAGATCATCCAGGTGTCCGAACGCCGCTCGGCGAGCGGCGGCACGACGGCCTGGCGATACTGCAAATGCAGCTTGCCGCGCCGCCGGTGCTCGAAGCCATTCGATAAAGTCGCCATTTCCAGGAAAGACGCCGCCGGCAAGACGTAGTCGCAGAGCTCCGCCGTCGGCGTCATGAACAGCTCCGCCGCGACGGCGAATTCGAGCGCGCAGAAGGCCTTGCGGCCGAGCCGCGAGTCCGCGCCGGACATCACGGTGTTCGAGCCGAAGTTGAGCAGCGCCTTCACAGGATACGGTTTGCCGTCGAGGATGGCGTTGTAGATATCGTAGGACGCGCAGTTCCCCGGGCTAGCCGGCGGCCCGAGCGGCTTGCGCTCTCGGCCGATTCTCTGGGCGGCCGCGTCCTTGGCGAGAAACTCCCGGCCCTCGACCGGGTTCATCTTCGGCTTTGGGAAAACGACGTTGCCGCCAGGCCGGTCGATGTCGCCGAGGAGCGCGTAGAGCGAGGCGATCGCGCGGCTCGTCTGGGTCGCGTTGGTGTGCTGGCCGACGCCGTTCCACATGTACATGCTGACCGGACGATTATGCGCGAGGAGCTGCGCCGCCTTCCAAGCCTTTTCCGCCGGCACTCGCGTGATCGCCGCCGAACGATCGGGGCGGTATGGCGCGGCGATCCGCGCGAGCGCCTGGAGCGCCGTCTCGCAGCGGATCTCGGCGCCTTCTTCACCGCGCAGAAGTTTTTCACCGAACAGCGCAGGCCGCGAACGATCGGTTTCTGCCGCACCGGCGGCAGGATCGTAGACCGCGGGTCTGTCGCTCACCTCGTCCCACGTGACGTATCGTTCGTTCGACCCGCCGCGCGATAGATCCGCCTCTGTGACGGGTTTTCCGCTGTCGCGGTGGAGGAGGAAAGTTCCATTGGTCCAACGGCGCAAGAAGTCCGCGTCGTACCAGCCCTCCTCCAAAACCGCGTGGATGAGCGCCAAGGCGAGCGCGCCGTCGCTTCCCGGGCGGACCTGGAGATGGACGTCGGCGCCGCCGGCGAGACCGATGCGTCGCGGATCGACGGCGACGAGCTTCATGCCGCGTCCGCGCGCCGCGACGATGTCGTGGGCGAGCACGATCGAAGTCGAGCTGGGATTGTGCCCCCATAGAAGGAATGCGCCGCTGCGCTCGAGATCCGGCATCGGCAGCGTCATGCCGAAGGTGAAGCTGAAGCCGGTATCGCGGTGCCAGTTGCAGACGTGCGTCGTCGAGACCCAGTTGGGGCTGCCGAAGCCGTAGAGCAGGCGGCCGAGCCAGCGCTCGGCGTCGCCGACCGACGTGCCGCTTTTGGTTCCTTTGGCGAGCGCGATGGCGCGCGCGCCGTAGCGCTCGCGGATGTCGAGGAGCTTCGCGGCGATCGCGTCGAGGGCTTCGTCCCAGCCGACTCTTTGCCAGCCGGGGTCGGGATCGCCCTTTGGGCGCGTACGCTTGAGCGGGTAATCGAGTCGGTCCAGGTGATAGAGCAGCTCCGGCGCCGCCTTCCCTTTGATGCACATGACGCCGCCGTGCGGGTGGTCGGGATCGGGATCGAGCCGCGTCACGCGGCCGTTCTCGACCGTCGTGATCGTCGCGCAGTGCGCCGTGCAGAGGCCGCAGAAGCCGCGTATGTTATATGAGCTGTCGCTTGCCGACCTCACAGCGAAAACATACTGCAAGCCTCGCCAGGAATCCACCCGCGCTTGAGCGGCTGGATTGAAATTGTTACTTTGAAGATTCGAGGTGCGCGCGTGGATGCTCGGCTCCGAGAGGGTATTCGTCTGTTCAATGACGGCCGCTATTTCGAATCGCACGAGGCGTGGGAGGATTATTATCGCTGCGTCGAAGAGACGCACAAGCCTTTCATCGAGGCGCTGATTCAAATGGCTGCGGCGTTTCGTATGCGCTGCGATTTCGGCGAGGTGAAAGGCCCGGTGCGCGCGGCGCGCCAGGCGCTGATACGCCTGGAGAATTATCAGCCGGTTTATCTCGGCGTTAAAGTCGCGACGCTCATCGCCGCGGTAGAGAAGTGGGCGGAGGCGATCGAGAAAGACGATCGCGCGCAAGCGACCATGCCGAAAATTACGACGCAGCGCTTCGGATTATTTTAGATGTCAAAGCTGCAGGAAAGAATTGAGCCCCTCGTCGCCGGCCGCTGGACCGGCGAGAAAAGGCTCTCGGGCGTCAAAGGCGGCGCGCGCGGCTACTTGCTCGCGCGGATCGCCGAGAAGCGCCGCGCGCCGGCGCTCGTCATCGCACCCACGCCGCGCGAGGCCGAGCAACTCTTTCTCGATCTTGGTTTTTTTCTGGGCGAGAGCGACGCGTCCCCGCTCGAAAAGCGACTGCATCTGTTCGCGTCCTGGGAGATCTTGCCGTTCGAGAATCTCTCGCCGCATCCCGACAACATCGCCTCGCGCCTCGAAGGCCTCTACCACCTGATCGAGGGAGAGGCGCCGATTCTGGTCTCCACGCCCGCGGCTCTGATGCAGCGAGTGATCCCGAAAGAAGCGCTCAAGCGCTCGTATCGCTATCTCGTCGTCGGCGAGGACGACGCGCGCGAAGGCTTCATCGAGCATCTCGCGAATTGGGGCTTCCAAAATGTTCCTCTCGTCGAAGAGCGGGGCGACTTCAGCGTCCGCGGCGCGATCGTGGATGTCTTTCCGCCGGCTTATCAGCTGCCGATGCGCTTGGAATTTGCCGGCGACCATCTCGAATCGATCCGCGAATTCGATCCGGCGACCCAGCGATCGAAAAAAACTCTGCAGGACTTCTTGCTCCTGCCGATGAAGGAGTTCTCACTCAAGCGCCCCGACATCGACGCGATCGCGCGCGCTATCGACAAGCGTGCCGCCGATCTCGAGCTCGGGCGCAAGGAGAAAAATCCGCTGCTCGAGGCCGTGCGCGAGGGGGTTCCGTTCGCGGGGATGGAATTTCTCGTGCCCTATTTTTATCCGGAGCTCGCGCCGGTCTTCTCGTATCTGCCACGGGAGACGCTCATCTGGATCGACGAGCCCGGGCACGTGACCGCGGAGGCGGAGCGTTTCGAGCACCTGGTCGGCGAGATGTCGGCGCGTGCCAAAGAGCAGGGGCGCGTGGCGGCGCCGATGGAAAGCCTGTATTTCGCCGTTGACGAGTGGCGACGCGAGCTCGATCAGTTTACGCGCATCGTCTCCGAGGCGCTCGAAACCGAGCCCGGTCCGGCGGCAGCCGCCGACACGATCCTCGTCCGCTCTTATCTCAACTCCGATCTTCACGGCGACGGCGCTTCGAAGGAGCCTTCATTCGCTCCCATCGCCGCGCGTTTCAAAGAATGGCAGGGCGATCGCATCTTTGTCGTCGCTCCGACGCGCAGCGAGGCGACGCGGCTGAAGGAGCTGCTGGCGCATTACGAGATCCATTTCGCCCTACCGCGCGGCGGCTTTCCCCTGGAAATCAGCGATGAGCCGGTCCAAGCGATTTTGGTCGGCAACTTGACGCAGGGCTTTCGCCTTCCCGACGAGCGTCTCTCGGTCGTCACCGCCGATGAGATCTTCGGAACCAAAAAACATCTCACCGTCGGCGCCAAGCGCAGCGCGCCGGGCCATTTCATCACGAGCTTGAGCGAGCTCAAACAGGACGATACGATCGTCCACCTCGACCACGGCATCGGCATCTACCGCGGGCTAAAGTTCCTCAAAGTCGCCGGCACGGAAGGGGAGTACCTCCACCTCGAATACGAAGGCGGCGATCGCCTCTATCTGCCCGTCGATCGCATCAATCTCGTGCAGAAATATATCGGCGGCGAGGAGGCGCGTCCGGCGCTCGACCGGCTGGGCGGCACGACGTGGGAGAAGGTCAAGGCCAAGACGCGGAAATCGGTCATGGAGATGGCGCATGAGCTCGTGCAGATTTATGCCGCGCGGGAAGTCCATGAGGGGCAGGCGCTCGCGCCGCCGGAGCACGTCTACCAAGAGTTCGAGGCGGCGTTCGAGTTCGAGGAGACGCCAGACCAGGAAAAGGCGATCGACGACGCGCTGAAGGATTTAGCCGCGAAAAAGCCCATGGACCGGCTGATCTGCGGCGACGTGGGCTACGGTAAGACCGAGGTCGCGCTCCGCGCCGCCTTTGTCGCCGTCATGAGCGGTAAGCAGGTCGCCCTGCTCGCGCCGACGACGATTCTCGTCGAGCAGCACCTCGAGACCTTCCGGCGCCGCCTGCGCAACTATCCCGTCCGCATCGAGACCCTGTCACGCTTCAGCACCTCGAAGGAAAACCGGCAGGTCGTTGAGGCGATCGGCAAAGGGCTCGTCGACATCGTGATCGGCACACACCGGCTGCTGCAGAAAGATATCGTGTTTCGGGACCTCGGGCTGGTCGTCATCGACGAGGAGCACCGCTTCGGCGTCGCGCAGAAAGAGCGCTTGAGAAAGCTGCGCCATACGGCCCATGTGATGAGCCTCACGGCGACGCCGATCCCGCGCACGCTGCACATGGCGCTAGTCGGCATCCGCGACTTGAGCGTGATCGAGACACCGCCGCTCGACCGCCTCGCCATACGGACATCGATCTGCCGGTACGACGAGGGGGTCATCCGCGAAGCGGTCCTGCGCGAGATCGAGCGCGGCGGCCAGGTGTTTTTCCTCCATAACCGCGTCGAGACGATCGAGCGTATGGCACGAAAGATCGCCGAGCTCGTCCCCGAGGCGAAAGTCGCGCTCGCGCACGGGCAGATGCATCCGCGCGATCTCGAGCGAGTGATGGCCGATTTCGTCGAAAACCGCGCACAGGTGCTCATCTGCTCGGCGATCATCGAATCGGGTCTCGATTTTCCCAACGCCAACACGATCATCATCAATCGCGCCGACAAATTCGGCCTCGCTCAGCTCTACCAGCTGCGCGGCCGTGTCGGCCGCTCGCATCGCCGCGCGTACGCTTACCTGCTCATACCCGGCGAGACGCTCATCACGCGCGATGCCGAGAGAAGGCTCAAGGCGCTCCAGCAGGTCGATGAATTAGGCGGCGGCTTCAAGCTCGCCGTCGAAGACCTCGAGATCCGCGGCGCGGGCAATCTCCTCGGCCGCGAGCAGTCGGGCCAGATCGCCGCCGTCGGTTTCGAGCTATATACCGAGATGATGCAGAAGGCCGTGAGCGAGCTGAAAGGGCAGCCGGTGAGGCCCGAGATAGAGCCCGAGATCCGCCTCGGCGTCCCGGCATACTTTCCCGACGAATACGTCCCCGACGCGAATCAGCGGCTGCTTTTTTACAAGCGGCTCGCAAGCCTGCGAGACGGCGCCGAGCTCGAGGAGATCAGAGAAGAGATGCGCGACCGCTTCGGGGTTTTTCCGGCGGCGGTCGAGAACCTCTTCGGAGTCATGGATGTGCGGCGCATGTTAAAGGAATACCTAGTCGAGCAGATGACTTACAACGATGGGCGCGTGTCGCTTCTGTTCCATCGCGAGTCGCCGGTGAATGTAGCGAGGCTGGTCCAGCTCGTGGGCAAAAACGGCAAGTTCCGCCTCTCACCCGAAGGGCGTCTTTCTTTCGCACCTAAAAGCGATGCCTGGAGTGAGGTGGTTCTCGAGGTGATCGAATTCCTGCGATCTATCCAAATCGCGCCCCCAGCCAAAAGCGCTGCGCAGGCGCCATCCGAAGTTGACGCGGGCTGAAAAGGCTATGCCTTTACCTTGCGTTTCGCCAGCGCCTTCTCCCACGTTTTATCCGGCTCGCCGTTGAAGATGAGAGCGGACTCTGCGGGAATCGTAAACCAGGCGCCCGAGTCGATTTCGTTCTCCAGCTGTCCAGGGCCCCAGCCCGCGTACCCGAAAATGAGCAGCTTCTGCCGCGGCCCCTTGCCGGCGGCGATCGCGCGCAGGATGTCCGCGTCCGACGTAATCCCTAAGCCGTTGCCGACGAACCGCGTCTCCTTGCTCGCGTAATCGTTGCTATGCAGGATGAACAACTCTTCGGTATCCACCGGACCGCCGTAATGAATCGTCACCTTCCCCTGTGCTTCGTCGCTTTGCCGGCCGAGCGCTTTGAGCAGATCCGAAAGCGGCCCTTCGGCCATCGGCCGGTTGATGACGAGTCCGAGCGCCCCCTCATTCCCGTAACCGATCATGTAAATGACGCTTTCCTGGAAGCGGGGATCGGCCATGGTCGGGGTAGCGACCAGAAGCTGACCCATGAACTGTTCCCGCTCCTCTGCCACTGCAGGAAAAGGAAAAGAAAACGCGA